>Ga0307928_10000209_pt1 | contig 40706 bp, 48 predicted proteins | sample AceLakmetagen232_FD_201815 | JGI IMG/M metagenome (GOLD analysis project Ga0307928, IMG submission 201815) | Saline water microbial communities from Ace Lake, Antarctica - #232 | ecosystem: Environmental > Aquatic > Non-marine Saline and Alkaline > Saline | place: Antarctica: Ace Lake...
ATGGATATAATACAAGGAAAATATCAGTAGCTAAAAAATGGTTAAGAGAATATTTAATTGTGAATACGGCATAAGAGGATTATATAATGAGACTTATAACACAACTCCATATTCAATTAAGTATTATCAATAAGACTTTGAATGAATTATATAAAATAGATAAAGTACCAATGGATAAGATACAAAACTTTAAAACACAGAAGGAAAAGATCATTAAACTATTAAAAGGTTAAATCATAGGAGGTAAATAACATGGGTTTATTAATTCAGTTTATAAGTATTTTCATTTGTGGAATTGCTTTGTTGTCGGTAATAAGCATGATAAGAAATAACTATTAAGAACGGCTATTAAAATAAATACATAAAGGCGGTTACAATGAGAGTAAGACAAGTCACAAGCGTAAGTAAAGAAGGAAAAAAGGCGGAAGTAAGATACAATGTTAACACACAACTACTGTATAGACAGAACAGAAGCCATGATCAAAGTATATCTCTTGATTGTTTTATTGAGACATTACAAACAACAAAAAGGAGAGCTAAACGGGAAGGAAGTATAATTATTGATAAGTTTATTGACGATAGTACAGTATGGGAACAAAATAAATAAATAAAGGAGAAGTATTATGAGTATTGGATTACTTATTTTTTTAGTGTTGGTAGCTTATGGGTATTCAAAATGGGTGGATATGTCTTTTTTTCAGTGTTACTTTTTCATGGTTGTTGGTGGTGTACTGTATGAGGCAGGAAAATATTTATTAATTAAATAAATAAAGCCTTGACAAACGCAAGAAAAAATGCAATACTTATAGTAGACTTAAAAACAACAAGGAACAACGGCACAAGGCACCTTGAAACTTCCTTAAAGGAGAGAATAAAATGCTAAACAATTATGAGGTAGGTTTTGAAAAAGGAAGAGTCGGAACAATTAAAGACTTTGTTAAGTCATTAAGAGGGGACAATAAAATAATAACAAAAAAGCGGTTAGGTTATGACCTTTATGACTTCAAAATATGTTATGACAGCGACTTAAATTTAGAGGATAAGTTAAATGTTATAAAGGCTTTTAAAACTTTTATGAATGATTTTAGAATGAAAATATTTAATGAGAAGGTATAGGAGGATAAAAGGAGAAATACCTTGAAAAGAATTATTGAACGTATTCAAATGCGGAGAATTAAAAGAGAACATGAACGGTTTGTAAAAAGCATGAAACAATCTAAATATCGGAGGTCATTAGTATGAAAACAAATGTTACTTTTGGGGACTTTTGTGATGCGTTCAGAGACATGAACAGAAATGAAAACTTTACCTATGAAGGTAAAAAGGCTTTGTTTGAGTATTTGGAAGAGTATGAGGAGGATTGCGACATGGAGTTTGAACTTGATGTAATAGCTTTATGTTGTGACTATTCAGAATATAAGAATATGAAAGAGGTAAAAGAGAATTATAACGACATTACAGACATTGAAGAGTTAAGAGACAATACAACGGTTATTGAGTTTGATGGAGGTTTGATAGTTCAGCAGTATTAATTCAACAATTCTAATAAAGACTTATGACTTAACGGAGGTTATTTAATGTTTACAATATCAAAGACAGGTAAAGGAAAGGCATACAAAACAGATAATCCGGCAAAAGCACAAGAGGCGTACAAGCTTAAAAAATCAATGAGTATGTACCACGAAGGTAATGTTGTAAAATCAAAGGCAGTAAGGGGTGCAGGTACTACGGGAGTGTGGAAAGAGTTCATACGAATGGGGGTTAAGTAATATGAAAACTAAAAAGAAAAAAGAAGTTCTTGTGTGCGACAGGTGCGGCCATAATATTTACTATTCAAAGTATTACGGGTATCGGTGTATGTGTGATAATAACCAATTAGTACGGGGAGGCAAATAATATGGATATTGAAAAAGAGATTGAAACACTTGTAACGGCGTTAAAGAAAAAAGGTTTTGACGGCACGGTGGACAGACTTAAAAGGAATGAAATAAGCTTTACACAAGCACAGGCTGAATTGAATGGGGATACTAGTCACGTGAAAAACGACGTTATTCATTACACTGATGGTATTGATGGAGTATTTGGCAAAACATGGGATCAAATAGAGAGTATGCAGGGTATGAAAAAGGGCACATTTAAAAGGAATAAATAACGAAAATTAAAACAGGAGGGGACAAAATGAATAAAACAGAATTAGATGTAATACTTGAGAAACATAAAAAATGGTTGATGGGCGAAGAGGGGGGAGAAAAGAAGCTACACGTAGACTTAATCTTGTAGACGAAATAAAGAAGTTAGATGATCAAGGTATTATTCATGGCATTAGAAATCAAAAAGATCTTGATGAAGCTCCTTCTGCGTATAAGGATATAAATGTAGTTATGAAAGAGCAAGAAGATCTTGTAGAAATTTTAACTGAGTTGACTCCATTAGCAGTAATTAAGGGATAGGAGGGAATGAAATGAAAGTAAGAGGTTTTCAAATCACAACAAGTTGTATTAAGGTTGAAAAGGTAGGAGAGAAGTGTACTGTATCTTATGTTGATAATATTGAAGAGATTACAGTAGATACAGATTTAGGTAATTTTATTATTACAAGAGAAGATATTCTTGAAGCAAAGAATTATAAAACAATTTTAGAAGCTTGGCAGGATGTGTTTGGAACAACTCAACTTTCTCATGCTCATGCTAGATTACAAGCTGCAGAAAAGAAAATTAGACAATTAAGTGCAGATGTTAAAAATTGGAAGGGTGCATATGAATTGCTTGATATGAGGAGGAGCAGTAGATTTAATTACTTAAGGAGGAAGTAAATGGAAATTGAAGGTAGTATATGTTCATTAGAATTAGCTAAAAAACTAAAGGTTCTTAAGGTTAATCAAGATAGTATCTGGTGGTGGTACCAAATTAAAAGGCTAACCAATTCAAATTTTGGGTATGCAGACTATTTTCAAAAAGATATTCCTTTTGAGTTACATCTGGGGCAGAGAAGTACATTATCTACAGGGAAAGATACTTTTGAAGAGTATTCTGCTTTTACTGTAGCTGAGTTAGGTGTATTCTTACCTCAAGGCTTTTATTCTGGTAAAACAGCAACAGGGTATACTGTTTATCTTGCTCCTGAATGGGAACATAAATTTTGTTTAAATAATAGAGACTTGTGGAATATATCAAAATCAGAAAAAGAAGCTGATGCAAGAGCAAAGATAGCTATTTGGCTTTTAGAAAATACTATACCTAAGGAGGGAGAATGATGTTAATCTATGAATGTGCAGAATGTGGAAGATGGACAACTCAAACAAGGTGCCCTAAATGTAATGGGATGACAATCATGGCACAAGGACAAGCTGGATCTGCAGTAGAAGAATTATCTGCTGAGAGAGCTGTACAGGAAGCAATCGATTATGCAATCAGAGAGGTTGAAATGGGATTAGCTAAAATCTAATCTTTCTTGAACCTTAACTCCCCTGAAAGATCTCCTATCTTAAAAAGTAGGAGATTTTTTTTCTTAATCGTTGTAGAATTTTATTCTTAAGCGTATATTATAATAGAAGATAAAAACTTAAGGAGGAAGCAAATGGAACAAATGCAAGAGAATTTCAAAGAAGCAGAAGAGAATTTGAAAAAGCTTTCTGACAAAGAGTTGGACGGATTGATTAAAGCTTATGATAAATGGTGGAAGGCAGGACCTATAGGGAGTAGCAAAGATATTGAAGTTGGCTATGATGTACCTATAACGAAAGAAGCAAAAATAGAATTACTGCTTGAAGGAGATCCTATAATGGTTGAAGGAGGAGTTATGGATTTTCTTCGTAGCATTAAAATGTTACCTTATGAAAAGAAAATAAGACCTATTGATCATATGGGTGATCCTGATAATATTGTATTTGAAAGACATATCAATGTGTGTGGAAGAGATTTGTGGGTAGTAGGTGGTTATGATGAGTATAGACCTGGTGACTATACATTATGGGTAAGGTATACTTTATATACTCTTGGAAAGTACGCTTCTGGAAATAGTGGATATTTATATTCAAGTCAGCTTCCTAGAGTATATGTGACGACTGATCTTAAAGAGATTGAAGTTTTAGGTAGGACGTCAAGCTATGATATATTCTCTACAGTAGAAGAAGCTAAGAAGTTTATAGAAATTACTTTACTTAATATTAAATCAAAAGTTTAAAAGGAGGAAGCAAATGGAAAAAGGAATTGGAGAGATGATCGAAGAAGGAAGGTACGAGAACAAACTTCCTTACGGAGAAGGTAAAGATAAAGAGGAGAAGAAAGAGTGTAACAAGAAGTACAGAGAAGAGGATGATAGACTTTATCTTTTGTTTGAAGATGACTGTAGAAAATATGTAAATGCTTATTGTAAAGAGATCACAGAAAGGAGATTTAAACTTATCTTTAATAAGTCTTGGAGTGATGGGCATGCAGAGGGTTATAGTGAAGTGTGGTACCATTTCGAAGAGATCCTTGAATTTGCTAAAAATATGGAAATGTTTTAGATCGTAGTAAGATGGTTTTTAGATGCTACAAAAATATATTAAGGAAAAACAAAATGACTAAAAAGGAATTGATTAAAAAATTAAAGACTATAAGGAGAAAAGATTATTGGCAGACAGAAAGACCTCATGTAGAAGCTGATGGTCTGTTGTTAAAGTATATTGGTGATAAAGAAGTAACTAAAGCTTTTGAAGGTATTAAAAAATATTAAATCAAAAATTTAAAGGAGGAAGCAAATGACAAAGGAACTTAAGTGTAAGGAATGCAAAAAGCATAACAGGATCAAAGCTGTGACTCCTGAATTAGCTGAACTTGGATTATGTCCACAATGCTATGCAAAATTTTGTGCAAGCAATAAAGTTAGTATGATATGGGAGAAATAGAGAAAAAAGTTTTGGAGAGTACAGAAAGACATAGAGTATTCTTTACTGTAGAAGAAGCTAAGAAGTTCATAGGACTTACTTTACTTAATATTAAATCAAAAATTTAAAGGAGGAAGCAAATGAGGAGACAGGATAAAGTATTACAGAAGAAAGTTAAGGAGTCTTTAAAAGGACTTATTAAGGAATGTAAGAATCATGTATCAGATACATGTGTAGCTTGGAGAATTAAGAATGAGCTTAAGAATGCTTTAGACTTTGTGACACATAATATAGATTAAAATTTTTTCTTAAAAGTGTTGTAGAATTTTATTCTTAAGCGTATATTATAATAGAAGATAAAAACTTAAAGGAGGAGAAAATGAATAAGCGTGAAGAAGTAGATAGAGAGATAGAGGAAGATGAACTTTGTGCTAACTGTGGTACAGATTTAAAATGGTGGATGAAAAAAGGTAAGAAAGTATATGTAGATGATAGTGATACTCTTTTTTGTTCTGTTAATTGTTTTAAAGATTATTATTTAGCTACTTTGAAAACTGTAAAGGTGGTCAAGCAAATGAAAAAGTATAAAGTTTGGTTTGAACAGATCAATGCACAGATGATTGAAGTGGAAGCAAAAAGTATTATGAAAGCAAGAGAGAAAGCTGGGAGAGAATGGAAGGTAGATAATACTATACCTCCTATGGATCAAGATGTAAAAGAAGTTTGATAGCTTTTATCTAGTTTGAAAATACATCTCTCTCTTTTTAAAAGAGGGAGATTTTTGTTTGTTCATTCAATTTGGTTATAAAGTTTAATATAGATATATAGTAACTATTAATTTTATGTAGCAAGAAAAGTAAAGAGAAAATTTAAAACCTGGAGGAAAGAAAAGATGCTAAGAAAATCATTTCGGACAAGTTCTGCAAGTATTTCTGATGTTATGAAGAAGGCTGAAGTTGAACGTTTAAAAGGTAAGGTTGTATCTGCTGCTGTTAATAAGGTAATTAATATTATGAACAGCATTACAGGATCACTTGATTGTAAGGTGATAAAATCTAATACGTCGAAACTAGCAGGAGATCGTTTATTCGATGGACGTATTATTTTATCTACTACTATTACTGATAGTGGTACATCTAAGACTTTAGACATTCCTGTCTCTGTATCTAATTCTACTATTAAAGTACCACCCAAAACTATTATAGCTAGAAAGCTTTCTCAGATACCTAATGTTAATTCTATTAAGGAAAGATCTGAGAGACTTGCTGTTGAAGCTATGAAAGCTATTATTGCTCGTGAGAAGAAAGCTTCTTATGGTAATGTATCTATTAAGCGAGACATTAAAGATGGAGCATCAGATGAAGAGATAATTCAAAACATAATGACTCGCTATCCTGATATAGCTATAGAGCAAGCTACTCAGATCTTGAATGGTGTCAAGAATAACACTCCTACTGATTGGGGTCATAAAACTAAAGGTACTAAGAAGACAGCAGGTTTAAGTACTGCTGTAGAAGATTGGATTAAGGAAACTGCAGAAAATTATGTAGATTACTTAATGGAAAATAATCCTGAAAAAGTAAATAGAGAATCTATTGATAGACATTCTTTGAATGCTATAGGAGATGGGGGCTTTCCAGGAAGTATGGATGAGGGAGTAGATGCTCAAGATATTTTGACAGAGGAAGTAATAAAACAACTCAAAGCAAAAGGTATAAATGTAACTGCTTCAACAAAGAAGACAGCTAAAGAAGTTGTTCTTCCTGCAGGAGGCTTCTCATATGTTCCTAGTGCTGAAGTTGCTAACACTATTAGATATCCTAAAGCTAATCTTCCTCTTTCTTTAGAAAAAGGAGATACTTTAGTTGTTGCTGGTAGACAATATAAAGTAGAAGAGATAGTTAATTCTTTCCAAGGTGAGCAACCAGCAACAGAGTGGAATCTTGTCCTTCAGAATAAATAATAGATTGAATAAGATAAAGGAGTAAGGCATGAACAAGAAATTGTTAAATAGCATTGCTTTAACATTAACATTAGCCAAGCAAGGCAATAAGAAAGAATCTGCTTCAGTTGAAAGATTTACTAATAGTGTAGAGACTTATAATGTACTTGATGAGAATGTTACTAGTTCTACTGATGCAGAGAAGATACGTCCTATCACAATGGGCCTTAATGTAATTGGTTCTAGTGAAGGAGCTGAAGTTACTGATAGTGAAAAGAATCTTACACTGCATTGGGATGACGTTTGGGATGAGATAGTTAACATTTCTTCTGACTCTCCTGATATAGTAGCTGAGTTTGATAATCTTTCTATCATTCTTAAACAGATCGATCAACTTGTCTCTGTAAGTAACTTTGAAGAAGCTGGATCGAAGACTACACAATTTCTTACTTACATTAAAACTCTTCCTGGTAAGTATGGTAGTGCTGTTAAGTATTCTCAACTGGAAGAAACTATTGCTCAAGGAATTGGTAAACTCTTTTATGATGCTTCTAAAAAGAAAATACTTGTTGATCTTAATGATGATTACCTTAGCTTTTTATTGAAAGGATTCGAGAAAGTTAAGGAATTTACTGCTCCTAAGGTAGGTACACATCATAAGGTAGACCATCAGCATTTCAATGCTAATACGTACGAATTCACTTACTATTCCGGTAAATTAGGCTCACAGGATAAGAAAGGAACATTCCTAGTAGTAAAGAACGAAGAACCTATAGGAACCTATAGAGGTACTTTTGAGGGATGTTCACGTATTATAAATCATTTAATGTTCCAACCTCATATGCTAGGATACAAGAAGGATGCATTGCAAGGATGGATCAAAAACGCTGGAGAAGTAGCTATTCAAAATGTATTCTTTGACTCTGTAGAAGATGCTCAAGAATGGCAGAAAACTCAAGAAGATAAAGCTAAAGAGTATAATGAAAACCAATCAGAAGGCATACCTAATGCTACTGGTCCTGATGGTAAAGCTACTCCACCTATACCAGGTTCTAATGATCCTAATAAGAATAAAGATAATCTAAAAGAAGACCTTATGAACTCTCCTGGTTCTAATGCTCCTGTAGATTCTTTACGTGAATCTGTACCTGATATGCAAAAAGATAGAATGGACTTTGAACATAGACAAACTAAACCTCTAGCAAACAAAAACAAATATAAAAATCAATTAGAATCTAGTACGGAAGAGATTATAGTTCGTGATGTAGGAGCAGAAGTTAAACGCCTTAAACCATTCTCTAATTCAGAATATGTTAAAGGTAAAGTAACAGATATAGTTTCTAAAGACTTTGCTAAAGTTAAATGGGATGATGGTAGTATTTCTATCTCTCGTATAGACTCTATGATATGGTCTACCAAGACTAAACTTAATCATAGAATAGCAGTCTCAACTCAAGAAGGAACAGCTTGGGTTAGACGTATACTTGAACCGATGGATTATGAAGATGATGAACAAGTGAAAGCTATATTAAACTCAAGTAGTTCTGTAGATGAAAGAGTAGATAAGGTAGTAGATAGAATTAAAGAGATAAGTGTTGCTTCATCAGATGAGGATGCTATTATACAGAGTGTTGATTGGGATACTATCAATGTCAGTATGAGTGATATAATAAGTATGATAGAAGATCATGATGATGATAGAGTTATTGAGAAGGAATATCAAGATAAGCATGAATCTTCAAAATATGGTAGTTTATTAAAGAAATCATTTAATATTAATACCAAACACGCTACTATATTAAGGAAAGCATATAGTGGTGATGCAGAAGTAGATAAATCATTTGAAACTCCTGAATATACAGTACCTGCTAACTCTCTTGACTTCCAAGCAGGTCTTAAACTAGTCACTCGTAACTATCCAGGTTTACTAACTCCTATGGCAATGTATATAATGAAGAAGTGTGTAGATGAGAATAAGCCTATCCTTCTTACAGGAGCTAACTATGACACTGAAGTAGGTTATAATGATATCTCTGTAGATGTAGGTACTACAGGATTAGGAATAGCTGTTGCTACAGCATTTTATAAAGATAAGATCATAACTTGTCATCTTGATAACTGGGATGGCTTATTTGTAAGGTGTTATGCTAAGACGAGAGATAAAGCTAAAGAGTGGATGAGTGAATTTGAGAATAAACTCATAACTGAGAATCAATATAGAGGTAAGTGTCTATATGCTACAGACAATGCTTTAGCATTCCAAGACATTCCTAAGGTTGCTTGGGATGATGTAATCCTTGATGAGAAGGTGAAGAAAGACATTCGTCTTAACACTGTATCGTTCTTAGGAGATATTAAACTAGCTAAAGCAGGAGTTAGTAAAAGAGGACTTATACTTTATGGTCCTCCAGGAACAGGTAAGACTTCTGTAGTGAAAGCTGTGTTCAGTGAACTAGGTAATAATAATGTAAGTAGAGTATACGTAACTGCAGAATCTTTCTATAAAATGAAAGCAAGTGGTTTATTCGATATACTATCATACTTAGGTCCTACTGTCCTAGCTTTCGAAGATATTGATATGGTAGGTACTTCAAGAGACTTAATGATCGGTGGAGGAAACTTACTTGGAGACTTACTTACTAATCTAGATGGTATGAGAAATAACATTGATCCTTTAGTAGTAATGGCTTCTACTAATAAGATAGAGATGATGGATGAAGCTCTTTCTAATAGACCTTGCAGGTTTGATAGAAAGATTGAACTGAACCTTCCTAGTGCAGCTAACCTTGTACGTATCTATAATAAACTGATGGGTGGAGTACTTACAGAGGATGGAGAAGTAATTAAACTCTCTAAAAACTTTACAGGTTCACATGTAGTCGAAACAGTTAACACAGCTAAGATACTTGCTGCTCATGAAGATAAAGAGTTAGCTGATTGCTTAGTAGAAGCTGTAAATATCATAAGAGATAACTTTTTCGCAGGTCAGTCTATAGTTGAACTGCAAGCGAAAGTGAAGCATACGTTAGTTAAACAAGGTGCTTCTAAGAAAGCAGATGATGAGTTATTAAAAGAATTTCCTCTCTCACCTAAAAAGGTAGATGAGTTTAGTAAAGGAGATAAGGTACAAACTTCAAAAGGAGAAGGTACTATAGGTGGAATAGTTAGACGTGACTTTTATAATTATGCAGTTGTACTTTATGAAATAAATTATCCTGATGGTTCTAGAGAGCTTTTAAGACCTAGCAAAGTTAAAAAGGGATCTAAGAAGACAGCAGAAGATTATAAATGTAAGAATTGTGGTGCTACTGATAAAATGGTAAATATAGACGGATTGTGCCCTGATTGCGCTGATGAAAAAGAAGTTAATGATTTAAAGAAAGACTTTGCAGTAGGTGATAAGGTTACAGTTGATAGATATAAAGGTGAAAAAGGAAGTGATAAGGCAATAAATGAATATGCTCAGAGGATTATGCGTCCTGTTAGTATGTGGAGCCCTAAGGATTGGAGTAACTTCAAAGCGGAACAACGTGAGCTCTTAGACAGAGATAAAAATGTAGATGCTTCTAAGAAATTAAACATTAATGATATCTTAGAGAAAGATGCTTCTAAGAAGACATCAGCTAACGCCTTTGCAGTAGGAGATAAGGTTACAGTTGATAGATATAAAGGTGCTAAAGGTACAATAAAGGAAAAAGCTAAACATACTTCTGAAGAGTTGGGTAGAGAAGAAACTTTATTGGTTCTTTTTGCAGATGGTAAACAGGAATGGTTTGCTCCTTCAGAGTTAAAGAAAGATGCTTCTAAGAAATTAAACATTAATGATATCTTAGAGAAAGATGCTTCTAAGAAGACATCAATGAACAAAGGTGATAAGTATATTGATCCTGAGGGTGGAGAATGGAAAGTTGTATCCTTAAGGGATAAGGATGATGATAGTGGTTGGCAAGATGCAGACTTAAAGAATTCTGCTGGTGAAATTATAACTGTAGGAGAACCTGAACTGAAGGGACAATGGGAAAGAGAAGCTTCTAAGAAAGCAAACAAAGTAATCAGAAGGATGGTTCGTAAGTCAGGTAAGAATTGTCCTAAGTGTGGTAAGCCTACTCTCGAGATTAGAGAAAATGGCACCAAGACACTTAATGTATGGATGGAATGTAAGTACTGTGGATGGTTAGAAGAGACTGATAAACGTAGAACTGATATTGAATATAATGTAAGAGAGAAATGGAAAGGTGATGAGAAGCAAGTAGAACGTAAGCAAGTACAGGATACTAAATTAAAGGATCACACTCCAGCCAAACCAAAGAAACAAGTTGGCTTAGTAGCCAGTAAGAAGACTGCACTTAAACCTTATGATGTTGCAGTAGGAGATACTGTTAAAGTAGATAATGCATTTGCTGAAGTATTAGCTATTATTGATGATACAGTAGTAGTTAAGAGTGATGATTTTGCTGAAGGTAAGAGATTAGTAAAATTAGATCAGCTTAAAGGAATAGGTACTAAAGAGAAGAAAGCAGGGGGAAAGAAAACTTCTAAGGAGGATAGGAAGTCTTTTTTGGTAGATAAGAAGAACAAATCTAAAAAAGGAGAAGCCTATTTCGAAACATCCCATACGAAAGAAGAAGCTCTCTCTTATGCACTCAAAGAACTTAAGTATGGTAGTAAGAAACTTACCTTAGACAATATACAAATCTATAAAGAAGATCCTTCCTATTGGGTTGAGAATGTATCTGGTATGTTAGTTAAGAGGAAAGCTAAAAAGAAAGCTGGTGGTTTTGAAGGTTTTGAACCTAAAGATGGTTGGCCAGCAGATGCTCCTACAGCAAAAGAACCAACACCTGAATACTTAGAATGGTTAAAAGCTCATCCGCCTCTTGAAGGAATGGTTTGGAATGAAGAGAAGAAGAAATGGGAAGATAAGAAAATAGCAAAGGAACCAACTAAATGTAAGAACTGTGGAGCTTTACTTGCACCTGAAGAATATTATCTATGTAGAGAATGTAGAGATTCTTTAAAGCAGGAAGAGAGGATGGCTTCTAATAAGAAGAAAGCATCATCTATTATGGAAAAACTTATTAATGAAGCTAGACAGACAGCTAAGAGAGATAGAAAGAAAGAGAAACTTGAATTGAAATGGTCTGATACAGCCCAAGGTGCAAGAGATGCTTTTAAAGAGTTGGCAGATGTTGATGAGTTTCCTAGATGGGAACAAGCTCAAGTGATAGCTGACCCTAATATAGAGTATGTGTGGGCAATAGTGGATAAAGATAAAGAATGGGCAGCTGTAGTTTATCTTAAGGATGGAGACTTTGAAGAAGTTAATCCTAAACAGTTTACTGCTTCTAAGGAAGCAGAGATAGGAGAAGGACCTTATTGGCAGATAGAAGGACCTGCTTCTCATGGAGTTGAAGGATTAGTTATCTTAACTAAAGGTGATGGCGCAAGTGGTATGATTGGTCCTGATGCTATGACTGATAAGTCTGGTCAAGATGTATTAGATTATATTAAGAGTAAGTTTGAAGGAATAACAAAGATTGATATAGATGACGAAGAGTATAGTATAGATGACCCTTCACTTAAGAGCAAGCTTGCATCTAAGAAAGAGTCTGATCTCAAAGCTAAAGATGCTGAAGGCAATACGATTGAAGAAGGTGCAACTGTTAAAGCATTATCTAATATTAATGTAAGAGATCAAAATTCTATAACAGAAGGAACTATTTTAACTGTGTACAAAGTACTTTCTGATAATAAAATAAAAGTGAAAGAATATGGAGCTGGAGTAGATTATAAGAATATACTTCCAGCAGACAAGTTTGTTAGAACAACTGAAGTGCCTGATAAGTATGCTTCTAAGAAAGCTGCAAATTCAATTTGTGATGATTGTGCAAAAAATTGGAATTGTGCAGTACAGAAAAAGGCTATGGATGCATATAATGTAATTGAGACTATTGAAGAATGTAAAAGTCTTGGTGGTGAATTTGAATCATTAAAAACGATAGATGCTTCTTGCAATTGTTGTAAAGAAACTAACAAAGGTGTATATTATGATAAGGAAACTGATATACATCTTTGTAAGACTTGCTATTCAATACTTCCTAAGAATGTTAAGAAGGGATTCTCATTCGGTGAAGTTAGACATTACTCTCTAGCATTAGATAGAAGGAATAATGATATTTTAAAGATTTGGTCAACTTCAACTGATGTAGTAGATGTAGGAAATTTTAAAGGTACTCCTATGGAGTTGATCTCTTTTATTAAATATAACTATCGACCAACACCTACTAAAGTAGAAGCAAAAGTAGATACGGAGACTAAAGAAGTGTTGGCTAAGGAATTTAAAATACTTGAACCAATTACAGCAGCTCAAGCAATTCAGGTAGGAGATAAAGTATCTATTAAAAATGAAGAGGATATAGTAAAAGGAGTAGTTAAAGCAATAGAGAATGGTACTGCTACTGTTGATTGGTATGATGGAGATACAACTTCTGAAAGTGTATCTGACTTAATGAAGATAGAATTAAAACGTTCAGATAAGAAAGCTGCAATGAGTCCAAGAGAGACTTGGAACTTATCACTTAATCCTTCTAGTAGAAAGAAGCTTCTTAAAGAGATAGGCTTATCAAATAGCTTTATAAATGATCTTGTAGAGAAGAGATGGGATGAGCTTCCTTCTAATATAATGAAAGTGTTGAAGAGAGAGATGAAAGATGTAGATAAAGAAAGCCGTCTACCATTCTCTGATATGGTAATGAAAGACAAACAATGGTTCGGAGATGGTAATCCTGATCCTTCACCTAATCCAGGATACTATACAGCAAGTGATATTAATAATGATCAATTGGATCTTATAAAGTCACATGCCAATGAACTTCATAAGATATTAATAGAGTTTAAGAAAGATCCTTCTGTAAATGCTAGAACTATAAAGGATTTAGAAAGAGCTATAGGTAGATTAGATGCTTTAGTATATGATGAAAGAAACTTACTTATAGATAAGGAATTAGAAGGAGGTAAGCCTAAAGTAAAGGATGCAGCCAATCCTGTAAATGAGATGAACAATACTATTAACGAACCTGGAGTAGCACCAACAATTGCACCTAAATATGATTCACTTAAAGAAAAGTCATAAGGAGACTAATTATGAATAGTAAATTTGCAAGCCATGTAGCAAACCTGTTGAAAAAAGCTGATGCTTATGATGATGGGTACTATGCACCACCAGAAGGTAATTCAAAAAATTATTTATTAGATGTTAGCTCAATCTATGATGGTGATGGTTCACCATCAGAACAAGCTAAACTTATGATTGAAGAGATGAACAAAGTTATTAGTGACATACAAGCTAATGATCCTCAAGATAAGAAGATAATTAAGAATTTACAAAAACTAATTAGGTATGCTAATGAAGTAGTAGAAGAAGATGCATATAGTCATGATTGGGATATGCTTATAAGTTATATGCATGCAAGTAATGAGTCAAAATCTCCTTGGGTTAAAGTAACTAATGATAGTCATACGAAAGATTTTTCTGATAATGATTGGAATGCAATAATAAATGCAAAGCCTCAATAATAAGAGATAATAAATTAATATGGAGACTAATTATGAATAGGAACTATGTAAGTTCTAGCAACATTAGAAGTATAGGATTTGATCCAGACTCGAATACATTAGAAGTAGAGTTTCATGGAGGTGGTCTTTATCAATATGATGGAGTGTCTCAAGAGCTTTACGATGAGTTTATGAACTCTGGATCGAAAGGTAGATTCTTTCATTTAAATATAAAGAATGATTATAGTTACAGGAGAATTTCATGACAATTGCTAATAAGAAGTTCGCTGAACATGTAGCAGAAAAGTTAAAAAAGAAAGCTGATGATGTAAAGTATTCTGTTACAGAAGAGGAATTGAATGCTACAAAATTTTCAATTGGCGATTATGTTATAATTAAGGGTAAGGAATCAAAAAATGATTTAGAAGGAGAGATTTATAAAGATTGGAAAGGAAATATAAATATATCTACAAAGGTTGGTGATTGGTATATTAGTAATGAAGACCTTCTTGTGATGGAGAAAAAAGAAAAGCCTCTTGTAAGTTTAAATGGAAAGCAGATAGCTTATCTTAAAGAAAAAGCACAAGAGTTTTTTCAGAATGTAGAAGATGATGATGAAGGTGAAGCAACAGAGGAAAGGATAAATAATTATGTTAATAGTGATGTGTGGTTTTCTGGAGATGAAAGATTTGAAAGTCTTTTTCCAGAAACTTCTGATTTCAATATAGCTATAGATGAATTAAAGAAATTAATTTTAAAAGGTATGTAGGATTTAAAATCATAAGGGAGGAAGAAGATGATGTATAAGGATAATAAGTTTGCAAAAACATTAGCTAATCAGTTACGTGGTAAAGTGGATGAGATTAAATCTACGAAGAGATCTATGAAATTCAAATTAGCTAAGTTTCGTGATTTGAAAGCTGCCTCAAGTATCCTTAAAGAAAGACTTGAGAAGATTCAGGATCTGAAAGTGCTAGAGATTAATGGTACTGGTAGAGGCTACATTATTATACTGCAGTACTATGGAGTTAACTATACTGTAGAGACTGATGGTTATGGATATCCTATTTATGAAACGTTGACTCCTCCCAATGATGACTTAACTATTAGGATTAAGGATGCTGTAGAGAATCCAAATCCTGCAGATGAAGCTACATTAGATCCATCTTCAGCTCCTGTAGCTAAACCTACTTTTAGGCCTGTATCAAAAAAGATTAAGAAAATTATCAGAGTTAAAGCTAACTATAAAGAAATGACTGATGAAGATCTTATGACTAAGTTTAATGATTGTGCTAAACTTATTAATGAAGGTAAAGGTAGTGATGACATTAAAGAAGAGATGGGTAGGTTAACTGGTGAACTTATTAGTAGAGGGTATGCGCAGAACAAAGAAGGCTTTGAGAAAGCCGCTTCTAAAAAGAAAGCTACACAGAATTATGTAGTATATGAAAGAGATGAAGCTACAGGGGCTTTTATAGAGATATGGGCTGGAGAAGGACATGTTGATGTTCTTGTAGGTAATTCAGAAGAGACTGTAGAGACTTGGAGTAAGGATACTGAAGATGTAGAAGGTAGTAGTGATGATCAAGATATTATAGATTGGGCAGAAGCTAATATGTCTAGTGAGTTTATAGAAGCGAAGAAGATATTTGAAGAACTTAAAAAGAGTAATCATGAACCAGAGCTATTTCCTCCTTCTTCAGAATGGGAAGAAACTACTAAGTTCTTTACTAGTAAAGAAGAAGCAGAAAAAATTGCTAAAGAATTAAGAGATTCTGGAGAGTATGACAAAGTAGGTGTATATGAATCTACAAAGGATAATTCAAAGAGATGGCATGTATATGTTAGTAGTGGTCCAGGAACTGCTCGTTTTTATGGAGTAGATGGTAAGGTTGCATCTAAAAAGAAAGCTGCTGTAGCTACTGATTATAAAGGATTCATTATCTTTGATACTGAGAAAGGTAAAGTATATGGAGGTCAAGAAGGTAGTGAAGCTTTGTTTGAAGGAAATTCAATTTCATCTGTAAAGGCTATGATAGATGAATTTCTTGAGCTACATCCTGAGTCTTCTAAAAAGAAAGCTGCTCCTATGCCTATTATTGAACCTTCACAAGCTGATGAATTACCTGGATCAGGACCTAAAGATAAAGGTCCTAGAAGTAGAGGTAATCCTAAATCAGATATTGAAAGAGTGATGCAACATTATGAAGTAGATGAAGAAGAAGCTAAAGCTATGATGGAAAGTAACTCAATTGATGAACTGCTTCCACCTAGAGGCTCAGGTAGACCTGATAATGATGGTAAAGGTAAAGAAGTAATCATACCTGAGGAGCATATTGAAGAGGATGTAGAAAGGCTTGAAATTATTCTTGAGAGAGTAGAAGATATAAAGAAAGAAGTTGCTGAACTTATGAAGGATGATGAGAAAGCTACTGACAAAGATAAACCTAAGAAAGAGAAGGATGATAAGTTTAAAGAGAAGAAACCTAAAGAAGATGATAAAGATAAGAAAGAATCTTTTAAAAAGAAAGCAGATGGAGAAGTGTTTAAAGCTTATCTTGGTACTGGTTCTGTTGATGGAAGAGGGGGACCTGCTCAATATAGTATAGATGTTAGACGTATAGCTATACCTAAAGATCCTGTAGCGTTTCAGCAAGGTATAGATAAAGAAGAAATTAATATGTTTGTAAATGAAGATAATACAGTAGATGCTATTCTCTCTGCTTTGAATAGTGGTAGTGTATATGTATTTCAAGGAATGGATTCTACAGAAGCTATGACAATAGGAATGAATAAAGCAGATGTTAAGGAAGAAGCACGTACAGAGTTGATGGGTGATGTTAGTGGTGATGAAGAAGAAGATTGGGATGTAGGTGGATTGTAAAAACTATTTAAAATAATAGGGGATGAAAAATGAATAGTAAATTTGCAGAACATATAGCAAAAGGATTAAAGAAGAAAGCTTATTCTCCTGGTGAGTTAAAAGAAGGACAGATTATAGGTCAACGTGCAGAAGGTGAAAGAGCTACAAATCAACCTGCAGTAGTAAAATGCTTTGATGAGAATTCAGTCTTTCTTAGAATGCTTGACCAAGATGGTAAAGAACGTCCAGGAGAAAGGATAGTTGAATACGATTGGGATGAGATAGCAGAAATTTATGGTTAGATTAAGAAAGTAATAGATATAGAAGGCCAATAAGTTTAACACTTGTATAGAGAAAAGTAAAGGAGTTAATATGAATGGAACCAGTATAGAAAAGAAGGAACGTGTGAACAACTGGATACGTAGAAACTTTAACTTTAGTACTATCATGGCTGTTGTATTGTTAGCTGGAATAATATTTACTTTTATAAGTAATGTTAAAAGTATTCCTCTTTTGAAAACTGAGATACATATTAATAAAGAATGTATTTCTACTAATGATAAAGGGGTAGAAGTAAACAGTAAAGATGTTGCTCTATTACAAAGAGACATTCAATATATAAGAGAAGGTATTGCTGAAATAAAACAAATGATAAAAGAAAGTAGGAGGAATTAAGATGGATTCTAAATTTGCAGAGAGAGTAGCAGATGGATTAAAGAAGAAGGCAGATGAAGAGGAGATGGTAGACAAGTCTGAAGATATTGATTGGCCTGCTTTAGAAACTTTATTAAGTGGTATGTTAAGTATTCCTATAACTCTCAAGATTAGTAAAAGTAGGGATGGTATGCCTAGGTTTGAAAGTAATGAGAATCTTATAGAAGCTTCCGGTATTTTTAAATATGTTTTTATTAATGTGAATGTAGGTAGCTTCAGTGTTGGTATATCTGAGGATAAGAAACATTATTGGGCAGGCTTAGATCTTTCTTGGAAAGCTAAGACAGGTGGAACTAATGGATCTACAATAGGTACAGTATTCTATATTTTTGAAACTGAACAATGGGAATTTGTAGAAAGTTCTAGATAAGTAGAGTAGTATAATTCATACAAAGAGGGAAAACAATGACTAAAAAAGAAATGATTGCTAAACTTTCAACAGAGCTAGAGACTATTGAAGCTACCATTAAAGAAACCATTAACAAGAAGATGACTGCAGCCAAGAAGAGACTTATCACTGCAATCGAGATGCTTCAAGAGATAGATGGTATCAAGGTAGGAGACATTTATGATTATAAAGTTCTCCAGGATAAGTCTCATAAGATGGAAGTGGTACGCATCTATCAAGTTCAAGAAGGTATTGATCCCGTTATTGTTTATTCTCTTAATGATGGTGATGCACTAGAGAACGTTCCTCTTTCTGAGTTCAAAGAATGGATGGAGGCAGGTAAGCTAGTTAAAGGTGCTTCTAAAAAGACAGCTGTAAGCACAGCAGAAACTATTGAAGCAAAAGTATTACCTAATAGCTATCGCATTTTGTTTAGATCTGTTGAAGTGACTAATCCACAAATAGATAGTTATTATTCTTTAGTAGCTCAAAAAGAAATAATAGATGAAGGTACAACAGATTGGGAAGTAACAGAACATGAAGAAATAACTCTTTCAGAAGAAGAAAAAGCTAATTTAACTAATCCTGTAGCTGAAGATGTTTTAAATCTATTAAGTGACAAAGCAGAAATAGCTTGGAGTAGTTTTGAAGAAAGGATTTCTAAACTTCCTTCAATTAAAGCATCTAAGAAAAAAGTTTATTCTACTTTATCACTTTCTGAGTATGAGAATGGTTATGATGATGCTAGGCAGCAGTCACCTGTATATGGTTTTGGTCCTAGACATGAGGAAAATCCTGAATATATGAAAGGATGGAATGCATTTATAAAAGAAGAAAGTAGTAAAGTAGAAGCTTCTTCTAAGAAAAAAGCAGGTGCCGATCTTTATTGTCCTGGATGTGGAGAAAATCTAGGTAAGGCTACAGAATGTCCTAAGAGAGTATCTTGTCCTACTTGTGGTATGAAAAATATTAAGAATCCTGCAAGTCTTTATGATAGAGATGCTTCTAAGATAGAAGCAGGTAGAATAAATGGTCCTGGAGTACCTGATGGAAGAGGACGTGGCCCAGGAAGAGGCAGAGGACGAAGTCCTGGCAGAGGAAGGGGTAATGGTATTCCTGATGGTACTGGTCCCTTTGGTGGTACAGAGGAATGTCCTATTAATCCTGGTGATAAGGAAGCAGATAAAGATATACAAGTAAGAGATCTTAATGTAGGTGATGAAGTTATTTTTAATGATGGTTCTAAACATATAATAAAGTCTATAGAAGAAAAAAGTTATGGATTGTTTACGATCCTCTATGAAGGAACAGATGCTGAAGATATATCTCCTGGTACTACTATAAAGAATGTAGCATCTAAGAAAGCAGATGCTCCAGAAGAGGAACCTAAGAAAATACCTACTAAGTTTAAACAGCTAAAGATTAAGCCTCAGAAACATGATATAGATGATATTAAATCTCCTACAACTGAGATGACAAAAGCTTTTGATACTCTTCAGGAAGCACAATTGCGCATTAAAGAAATTACTTCTACTGTAGATGAAATGAAGATAAGGTTTGAAGAAGAGAAGAAGAGAATTGAGCAACTTGGTGGTAAGGTAGCTTATGAGAAACAATTAAAAGATTCTATTGAGTCATTAGGTGACTTGGTTGAGAATGCTCAAATCAAAACAGTTTCTTTAGGAGATTACTTATCTACACTTAAGCAAGAGACTAAAGATAAACCTTTCAAGCCTACTGATAAATGGAAACTTGAAAAGGTTGTAGAAAAGTTTCCTGCTGCCGTAGCTTATTTAGAGAAAGCAGTTGCAGGTGCTCAGAATATGTCTACTACAGAAGATATACGTGAACTCATTATATGGCCAAAGAAAACTAGTGCAGATGATAAGGATGGCTTCTTTGATAAGATTACTGATGTGTATGATAACATGAAGAACTTTTTTAAAGAGCTGGTGAACCTCACTAAAGAAGTTAAGACTGAGACTCAGGCATCTAAGGAAGCAGCAGAACATAAATGGAAAGTAGGAGAGGAGGTAGTCCTTACTGATGAGTTTCCAATATGGGAAGGTATGTCTGCAACAATAACAGAAGTTTCCGGAGATGCGGTTTCTTTTAGGGTAGATGATGAATATGGTGATGTTTCAACAACACATGATCCTTCTTCAGCATTTGTAAGTCATCACAGAAAAGCATCTAAGAAAGAAGCAAGATACGAACAAGAAGTAGCAACCAATATTGAAACTGTTAAGCTGTTTCAGCAAATGAATATGAGTGAAGATGATATAGTTAAGAAACTGAAGATGGGTTTAGGTGTTTCTAATCAAGTAGCTCTTGAGGTGTATCAAGAAATAGTTGAGAAGATAGGTTCAAAAAAGAAAGAATCTTTTGGCAATCCATTTAGGAAAGTTGAAGTAGGTGACAATGTTAAGCTAACGATACAAGAACCTACAAAAGGTATTCCTCAACATGCAGTAGGTAAAGTAATTCAGAAGTCTAAGAATGATAAGAATATGGTGGGTGTAGACTTTGGTTCAGGCAACCCTAGTGTGTGGGTAGATATAAAGAATCTGAAGGTAGTAAAAGAAGAACCTGTCTTTGCAATGATCACAGACACAGAAGATGGTAAAGATACTCCTAGTGGTAATCTTATGCCTGATGCCTATGTTGAACCTAAGAAAGCAGATGAAATAAATCTTGTTGTAGCTGATGCTTATGCTGAATTTGAAGCTTATGAATTGTCTGGAGAGAGTAAAGAAGTTGCCATAGAAGACTTCAAAGTATTTAATCCTGGAGTACTTACTGATAGGGAAATACAAAACATTGCTGATGATGTATATGATAATAAAGAAGCAGGCGGTCAAGTAGATCGCACAAAGGATCAAAGAGAAACTCCTAGCGGAAACTTGTTAGATTCATTTGCTAGAAACAAACCTAATAGGTTTATGAATATAATAGCTAGGCAGTTAAGTAACAAGAAAAAATTTAAGCCTTCTTAAGGTTCTTGATTAGGAGTACATTGTGAATAAATCTAAGAAACTTAAGAGGTTGACGATACATAACTATTGTCCTTTACATGATAGAAAGATTTGGTTGAGTGAATGTATGGGATGTGAGTACTATAAAACTAAGGAGGGAAACATATGCAAAACTTATTGCACTTGGTTCATAAAAAACTTATAGGAATTATATTATCTATCACTCTGTTATCTTTGATAGTTGGATGTGGATATAGGATTACACAGATACGTCCTGGAGTAGTCTTTGTTGAAGATGGAGATTATAGTAGTTTACAAACTACTAATACTGGATATCTTTTATTAGAAGAAGGTTATCCAGGTAAGGATATTGAAGTAGGTAAAGAAACAATATTTAATTGGAAGGAATATGTAGAGAGTGGTATAGTAAATGCTCCTCTTATTGTATATGATTATGATCGTAACGTTAAGAAAGATGTTGATGAAACTGTAAAGAGGAGATGGAAAAGTTGGAATGAACTAACCACATTTAATAAAGCAAGAGTAGTTTTTGATATAGTGATGTTAATACTTACAATTGTTTTTATGTTCTTATATATTATAACAGTTAAAAAATATTTGAATAGTCAAAGGAGACTAAAATGAAGAAAGTTTTATTGAGTTTATTAGTATTATGTTTGTTTGTACCTGCATTTGCAGTAGATCATTCTTTCTTTACACCAGTACATACAGCTACAACTGTTACATCTATTGCTGTAACGACTATAGATATAGATACAGATACTTATGGTTATAGGAAGATATGGTTGCAGAATCTTAGTGCTACAACAACTATATACATTAGGTTAGATTCTAATCTAACTATTGCTGCAAGTGGCTTTGCTTTACGTCCAGGAAGCAATATTGATGAAGAATATAATGGACCAGTATACTTACAAACAGAGTCTGGTTCAGCAGATCTTAGAGTATTAGAACTTACTAAATAGATCGAATTGAAATAAACTGAATTGATGTGATGTGATTTTCTGGGAGGTGATGATTGTGGCCAGGACTGCTAGAATTGAGAAGCCTAGAAAAGGAACAAGGGCATATAAAGATTTTGTTAAGTACTCAACAGTTTATAAATGTAATGCAAGATCAGGTTATGCAAGCGTAAGGAATGGTTGGAGAAAAACTTGTAGTGGAGTAAATTTTTGAGTGTTAAATGTATTCATGAGCATATGGAACTTTTAGCAACAACTGCTATTGGTGAACCTGATAAGCCTAATGGGATGCTTACTCAACAACTTTTATATTGTAAAGATTGTAAACAAACTATAAGAAAGGTAGCAAATGGAACCTACGATACCAGTAACGACAAGTTCACAATTAGGACATAATTATCTTTATGACTTTAATAAAAAGAAAGTTATGAATATTATGATGGAGAATTTTGACTTCATTGTAGATTCTACGTTTGATGTATATGCTAGAGTTAAGAGAGAGTTTGATACAATTCTAGAAGAGAATCAAATTGAGATTGTAGAGACTGTAATAGATGTAACTATTAAGAACATTGGTTTGTTAGGTAGTCGTTCAGGAGGTAAAACTTATTCTGTTATTATAGGTTGTGCTGTAATGGCAATAGATGGTTTTAATGGTAAACCTATCTCAATAGGATTTACTGCACCTAAAGAAGATCAAGCAATAAGATGTTTAACTACTTTTTTTAAGATTGTAAGAAGTTCTGCTTACCTTAAAACATTAATAGATTTAAAACATTCAACAACAACCAAAATTCTTTTCTATAATGGTTCTGTATGGGAAGCTTTCTCTGGAAGTGAATTAGCTAATGAAGAAGGAAGACATTATGATGTATTAGTGATGGATGAATCTCAGCGGTTATCCGATTATTCAGTGTCAAGAGTACTTCTACCTATGTTAGGTCAATCGACATTAAGAAAGGTTATTAAACTAGGTGTTCCTAAAGGTAAAGGTCATTTTTACAAGAGTATGCATGGAGGATTATATATTACCCTTGCTTATGATTGGTTACAATGTGGTAATTTATTAAAGGGGGGTTATAGAGAAATTAATGGAGTTAAATATTCTAACTTTGTACTAGACAGAATGCCTTTAAGTAAGAAACAAGAATATTTTCCAGACAATCCTGATTTGTGGTACGATGGTGATATGTCTGTAGAAGATTTTGAAACTCAATATGAAATTATTTGGTTGTCTGATGTTAACAATGCATTGAAAGAAGAAGATCAATTATTACTCTTTGGCCAATATGAACCTCTTGGACCTACGACAGGAGAATACTTCTTTGGATTAGATTTAGCTGGTGGAGAGTTGCTTAAGAATAAAACTGAGGGATGTTATTCTTCTTTAACTATTGGTAGAATAAGAAATGGAGTAAAAGAAGTTGTAGATGCATTTGAGTGGAGAGGAAATGTATATGATCAAATGGAAGAGATGTTAGATATTATTCATCCTCTCAATGGTCTTTATAAATGTAAATGGGGACTTGCTGACTATGGTGAGATGGGTCCTGCAGTAGTAGATACATTTATGAAGCAAGGTGTTAAGATGTTGGGTATTATGTTTGGTGCATCTGATCCACATAGTAAGAAGAACTATAAGAATGCTATGCTTGATCATTTCCTATTTGAATTGAGAGCAAGTAGGTTTAAGTTTCCTCATTCTAATTATGTAAACAAACATAAAGCATTGAAGAAACATTTAGGTCAGTTTGTATCAATGGAGAGACATTCAGGAAGTGGTATAAATGATTTTATTGTATCTCCTGGAGAAGGAATATATACTGATGGTTTTTGGTCAACATTATTAATGGTATATGGAATAGATAAAAGAATACCTCTTTCAATATCAATGAATCTTACTAATAAAAATACTGCACATATTAGAAATTATTTTCCCAAATTGTTAAAGGGTACACCAATAGTAAAAAGTCTTAATCCCTTAGGAGAAATGTTAGATGGTTGATTTTAATTACCTTGATTATACAATAAGGATGCTTAAGAAGCAGAAAGAAGAATTTAAAAGATTAATGTATAGTGCAATGAATTCTAATATGGAAATTCCTGAACTTAGAATTGGTTTACGCTATATTGAAAGAGGAATAGTAACGATGGAAAATAATAGAAAGAAATTAGAATTTGAAAAGAAACAAATAGAAAAAGAGGAACAAATAGAAAAAGATAAGCATACAAATGGGAGAGGTCATGATAGATGGAGACAAAGTGACAGAAACAATTTGCAAAGCAATAGATCGCCTGTTTTGCATCCTAATAGGTAGTGGTATAGGTTTCGCTATAGGATGGCTATATTTTAAATAATAAGGAGATACATTATGCCTGACTTTAAGTTAAAGTTGTTTGAAGTTGTTAATGAGACAGAGATAGTAATTAAAGGTGCTGAAGACAAATATGTAGCAAAAACATTTGCAGGACGCATTCCTAAGAAGGATCTGAAGTGGGTACCTTCTAAATATCGTTACATAGCAATGGACGCAGAAATTATTAATTAAGACTACTGAAAATTATTTCAGAGGGGAAATCAACATGATGAAAAAGTATGGTGACAAAGATCAATTAGCAAAGGCAGCTCAGGACATATGGGGAGTACCTGGACAGTCTATGAGAGTGTTTGGTACAGATAAAGGTAAAGGAAAGATTGAAAAAGAAGCTTATGTACAAGGTAGTGCAGCAACACAATTCTATAGTCCTAGATTAACTCCTGATACATGGTGGTTACCTAGAACAAGAAAGATGTTATTACGTTGGGTAAAAATCTTTTATGATTGGGATCCCTATGTAAACTCAATCTTGAGAATGCATGCAAGGTATCCTATTTCAGAATTTAATATTGTTACTGACAATGTTAAGCAAAAAGAATTTCTTGAAGCTGTTCTTAACCAAGATGATTGGAATATGGTAGATATAATGAGAGAAGGAAGTTTATCTTGGTATAAGAATGGAGAAGCGATTTGTATGGGAGATTGGGATGAAGAGAAAGGTTATTGGAAAGGATTCGTTTGGTTAGATCCTGGACTTATTGAAATTGAGGAGATACCCTTCTCAGGTAAACAGAAAGTGTATGCTGAGATACCTAAGAAGTATATTAAGTTATTCAAATCTAATAAGCCTGCAGATACAGAGAAAAAGAAACTTATGCCTAAACCTATTGTAGAAGCTATTACAAAAGGTCAGAAGTATATTGAATTGGATACACAAGAGAAATGGGATGGGCAAACTTATTCTCCTGCTAAGGTTTGTGTGATGGTAAACAAATCAGATGTAGGTGAGAATGGGTTAAGAGGTTTACCTTTCATAACTTGTTTACTTAAGGATTTAGTATTTCAAGATTATTTAAGAAAAGCTCAAATGAGTAGAGCTCAAAGGTTTGCATATCCTATTGAGTTTTGGAAGATAGGTGACATAGCAAATAATATATTACCTGATGCTACTACACTTGATGATGTTAGAAAGATGTTACAAGAAGCATTAGCATCACCACCTTATACAGTAATCTATACTCCTTTACTTAGTTTAGAGATATTAGGTGCTACAGGTAGTCTTCTTCCTATATATGAAGATTTGAATTATGTAGAAGATAGATTACTTGTAGGTTTAGGTACAAACAAGAATATAGTATTAGGTGAAGGTGGATGGATGAGTAATGCTAAAACATTATCGATGCAAAGATTGATAATGGATTATCAAGTTGATAGAGATATGTGGACAGGTAAATTTTTAAAGAATTTTATTTTAAGACCTATATGTTTTCATCATGGTTGGGCTACTATGGATAAGTATACTCAAAGAAAAAGACCTAACATGCCTAAGATTAGTTGGACTAGATCATTAGATATTCAACAGGAAGAAGATACAAAGAGGATTTATTATGATATGTGGAAGGATGGTCTTGTGTCAACTCAAACATTATTTGATAGGTTTCCTGATCTTAATCTTAAGACTGAAGCAAGAAATCTTGAGAAAGAGAAAGGTACTATCTTTGATGGTGGATCAAGAACACTTCCAGCAGGTACATCTACAATGGACTTTGATGATGATGTTCCAGGAGCATCAAAAGGCAAACCTGGATCACCTTTGAAGCCATCAAGACCTGTTAAGCCTTCATCTGAAGAAGGTGTAGAAGAAACATCACCAGAAGGAACAACACCAGAAGAAATACCACCAGAAGGAACACCTAAGCCTTCTCAATCATTAGAGCCAGCAGAACCAGGTGGAGAAGGACCTGAAGAAGGGAGACCAGTATAATGCTAGATAAAAAAGGCACACCAGAACAGATACAAAGGGTTTCTGTAATAAATGATAGGCAGTTTGATAAGTTGTATATGGACATTTGTAAAGAAAATAAACTAATTAGATGTCCAGGTTGTGGGAAATTGATATCAAAAAGGTCTGAAGATGGTAGTAAAACAATACAACATAGAGGTTTAAAAGCTATTATTAGAGAAGGTGAAGTGATTTTAAATTGTGTTCATTGTGGAAGAGCGTTGGATTTCAAATAATTAGTTTGTAAATTTGGTTATAGTTTACTTATAAATATAAGGATATACTTAAGACAAGGGAGATTGTTTATGTCTAATGGAATAGATTTAGGTGAACTGCTTAGAAAACATACAGAAGAGAATTTAGGTAGGTCTTTAGATTTTGCTAGAATGAGTTCTATGAGTGATAGATCATTCACACAATTTTCTAAAAGTCTTAAGAAAAGCTTTTGGAGTTCTACAACTGCTTTGGTAGCTGCACTTAAACAGTGTACTGATGAAGATAGATCTTTTATGGTTACTGAGTGGAAACATAACGATGATGAAAAGTAAGAATTGAGTTTATTTTTAGTAAACGAAAGAAATTATATAGGAGTGTAAAATGTTTATCAAAAGAGGATCGGCTCTACTAATTAATAAAGCTAGTGAAAATCTTAAGGAAGTACTTAGTGATACTTTAAAGACTAGCAAGGTAAAAGAAGAAGAAGTTAATAATGATTTTGTCTTTTTTATTGCTAGAGCTATTACAGCAGATGTACCAAACTCTAATGGCGATTATTTTCCTAAAGATGAATTAATTAAAAGCTACGAGTCTTTTGTTGGTAAAGGTTTATACCTTAATCATGAAGCCAATAAGGTAGAAGAGTCAGTTGGTAAGATTATTGATTCTTGGTGGGTAGAGAAAGAAGGTGATTGTCATGTACTTTGTCTTTGCAAAGTAGATAAACAATCCAATCCTCTTATAGCTAGAAAAATTACTACAGGTATTATTAATAGTGTTTCGATGGGTTGTAGTTGTGAAGAGTCAGAATGTTCTATCTGTGGTAAGAAGATGAAGAGTATGGAAGACTTTTGTGAACATATGGCTTTCTTAGGTAGAGAGATTAAAACTGAGAAAGGTATGAAGAAAGTTATGTCTATCAATAGAGGGATTCATTTCTCAGAGTTAAGTCTTGTAGCTAATCCTGCAGATGAAACTGCTTTGTTGCTTTCAATATATGCTAAGGCAGATGAAACAAAGAGAGTTGAACTTAAAAAGATTGCTTCTGCTATGCATGTAGATATTGAAGCTGCCAAGTCAGATGAGGATAAGGCTAAAGAGAAAAAGGAAAAAGAGAAGGCTGATAAAGAAAAAGAGAAAGAAAAGGCTAAGAAAGAAAAAGAAGAAGCTAAGGCTAAGAAAGAGAAGGAAAAAGAAAAGGCTGATGCAGCTAAGAATAAAAAGAAAGCAGATGATGATGGTGTAGTTCCTATTGGTAAAGATCTAAAAGAGCCAGCTGACTATTCTGGCTTGATTAGTCCTTCTAAAGATGTTGATATGGCTAAAGCAAGGGAAGATGGTAAGCTTGGTGCAGAAGAGAGTTTGGTTATGGGTGATGCAGTAAGGTTACATACTGGAGATTATCAGGGACTAGAAGGAGAAATTGTTTCTGATTTAGATGAGAATGGAATGGTAGATGTCAAAATAACTGGACCAGAAGGTGAAACTTTTTTACGTGATAATGATAAAGATTATATGGATGTAGTTATTTCTTGTCAACTTGCTACTTTAATTAAAGCAACTGCTGAACAACCTTTCAAAGAAGCTGCTGCCTTTGATGTAGGTGATAAAGTAGAAGTTAAAGATATTGATGGAAGTACTTGGCAAGGTGAAATTGTTCAAGTTAATGAAGATGGAAGTTATGATATTGATAGTGGAACTGGATCTCAACCAGGTATAGGTATTTCTAAGGATATACCAGCAGAAGATGTTATTAAGAAAATAGAAGCAGTTAAACAACCTTTCAAAGAAGCTGCTTTTGCTAAAGGTGATAGTGTTACTTTAAAAGATATTGAAGGTACTTTTATATTATCTGATGTGTTTGATGTAGATGGTAAGACTATGGTAGAGACTATGATAGAAGGAAAGAAGAAAGTGTTTGCTTCTAATAAAGTAGTTAAAGAATCTCTTGATCCTGTACCACCTCAGCCAGATGATAATACCCTTTCACCTAATATGAAATGGGTATATGATAGAGATAGTAAATCATGGAAACAAGTTCCTACATCACAACAGACAGTAGAAACTCCTACTACAACTGTTGCAGATATATCTCCTAGTGAAAGTAAAAAGGCTTCAGAAGAAGCTTTTAAAATAATTATGGAGTTTTTGGAAGATCAAAAAAGTAAGGAAGTTGGTACAGATGCATTTAAGATGATTTATGAAATGGCTGGTAGGGAAGATCTTATAGGAGAAGCAATTGATCAAGAAGTTGCAAGTATGTTACAATCTCAGGGTATTACTGTAGATGGTGCTGAATATGATATACCTCCAAGTACAACTTCTAAAAAGAAAGCAGCTAAAAATCAGTTGATAGATTACAAAGGTAAAAAATTAGAAATAATTTATAAAGATCAAGGAGACAAGCCTTATCAGATAGATGTTTTCTATGGTGGAAAGACAGTAGGTAAATTTGATGCTTATGATAGTAATAATGAGATAGATAATAAGCGGATAGATTTAGAGAGAGCAAAAGGCTTTGTTGATGACTTAGAAAAATCATCTAACATGGAAGCAGGTGAAACTTCTATGACTGAACCTGTAGAAGGAACACCTATTCAAGACCAGGAACAAAATAAACCTGTAGTAGTTGAAGGTGGTCCAACTCAGTGGAGGTTTAAAGGTCATCTGATTGAGAAAGTTCAAATTTCTTATGCTGCTAATGAATGGGGATTCTATGTGGGCTCATTACCAGATGTTGGTGAGAATACTTTTAAATCTTTAGATGAAGCTTCTTCAGCGATTAATGAATTTGAAATAACTAAAACTACTGCAGCAAAGGAAAATATGAAAAGTCAGTACACTGTTATGATGATGACTAAGATTGCTAATCCTAGATGGTTAGTATTTGATAAGAATGCTAATAAAGTTGTATTACGTGCTTACTTTAAAGATCTTCCTAAGATTGCACATGAAGAAGATTTTAAGATAGTTTTAGCTCAACGTATTGAGAATGAGGGTATTGAAGCTGTTAAGAAAGCTTTAACTGTTAAGAAGAAAACTGAAGCAAAAGAAATAGTTAAGAGTGCAATGTCTGCATTTGATAAAGTTGAGAAGGTAGATGTAGCTGAAGGTATTTCTGCTAAAAAGAATCAAGAGACTGGTGAGATTGATATAATTGATATAGGTAATAATGTTCTTAAATCAGTGCCAGATGCTTTTGGTGAAGATATTGTACCTATCATTAAAGTATTGAATATGCTTTTACCTAAGAAGGATGAGGTACCTGAAGAAGATGGTAAGGCTAATCCAAAAGATTTACCTGAAGTGTTTACAGATCCCGAGCAGTCAAATCAAGAAATAACTCCTTCAGACTTACCTCAACCAGATGCACAAAAGAAAAGTAAGGAACAGATAGACAAACTTTCTAAAGAGTTAAGAGATGTAAAAGATAAGTTAAACAAAGTTAAAATGAAAAATGCTATTGATGAAAAGTTAAATAGATGTAAACATTTAGCATTTACTGCTTTTCAAAAGGGTATGATCATTTCAGATGACAATTATATTATGAATGCAATGAATAAGGGTGGAGAACCTTATAAAGTTAAAAAAGATGCTGCTAATCTTATAATAGATCAGCAAGTAAAAGATTTGATGAAGTTAAGTGAAGAACAGATAGAAGCTTATGAGAAATCTTTAAATAGGTTTAACATAACAGCAAAGAAAAGAGAAGGAAATATACTTAGTACGCCGTTTCTAGCAAATGCAGACTTAGACGAGGAAGGATCTTTAAACAGTGAACTCAGAGGGATGTGGAGTAAAACTAGATAAGCTTAGAGGGTTTAGAAGTAAAAACTTATTGAATTATTAATTCATTAAAAATCTGATTAGGAGAAAATAAATGGCTATACAAGTATTATCAAGTGGAAGTGAAAACAGGAAACCAGGATTTACTCCACGGTCAGGCCAGACTTTCTATGCTGGACGACCTGTAAATCTTGATCCTGCTGATTCAACTGGGCAGACTCTTATGACTGGAGATGGTACGACTTTAGCAATTGGTCTTGCTTTAGAAACGACCGCTGCAGCTGCTGATCCTGCTGTGTTCTATGATGATTATCATCGTGGTGGGCTTATCTCATATGTTTGTGGTATGGGCGTAGAGGTAGATGTATGGAACGATGGTCGTGGAGCAATTTTTGATGCTGCTCAGACTTATATAGTTGGACAGTCTCTGTATAATGGTGCTACCAACCTGATCACGAATCAGTCAAATGGTACTGCTATTGGTACTTGCACGAAAGTTCCTACGAGCTCAACAGATACACTGAGAATGAAACTGCTTATCTAAGATGTTTCTTAGATAACCTTAATGGGAACTATTCCCTTATAACTCTATTATGAGTTTTATTTAATTTACGGAGAGGTAGTAAAAATGTTAAACCTAAAAGCATTTAATGGAATGTCAGCGAGTGACATTGAAGGTGCATTGGATTCACTGTACAAAGAGCCAGGTGGTCTTGATAAGATTGCTGCATTAGCTTTGCAGCCGATTCAGGAAGATGTTCTGTATGAGTCACGTGCTCGTCAGATCTTTGCTGAGTATGAATTGTCACCTGGAGAAGAGGCAGTGTTTGATGGAGATGTTCGGGTACCTGGTTATTCGCTTTCTATGGAAGGCTTACCATATCAGGTTGAGGTTAAATCGAATCGTGTACGTATTGACACTGCTCCTAAAAGTGCGAAGGCATTAGTTCGTTGGAATGAATCAAACTATCGGAAATTTGATATGCTTGATTGGACCCAGGCTCGTGCTAAATCGTCTTTGATGGAACAGGAAGATTCTGCAGCTATAGCAATTTTGGATACTGCTTCAACGGGTACTCATTCAGCTATAACTTGTGCGACTAGACTTACTTTAGAAGCAATTGCAGAAGCTAAGGCAACTGTGTCTGATTCGATTCGTACGCCAGCAGCTAAACTGATCATTCCGACTTATCGTGAGAAAGATTTAATGCTCATGATAAGTAATTCGGGTGCTTCTATCTATGCTCCTACGAAACAGCAAGAGCTGATTCAAAAGGGTGTCATAGGTGAAATCTTTGGTTTGGAGATTGTTTCAATACCAAAGAAACAGGATGGTACTTCCATCATTGGTGCTAGCACTGCTTACGTAGTGGGTCCGAAAGAACTGACTGGTGTATTTGCAATCAGATCTGAGATCACTCCGAAAACTCAGGTTAGTGTTAAAGATGATGGTGACATCATTGCCTTCTGGGAAGATATTGGTATTTATTGCCGTTATAGCAAAGCTATAACAAAGATAACTATCACATAAATTGTAGCTTATTATAAAGCTGCTCTCTACAAAAGCCAACAAGGGTGAAGTTGCTCTCTATTAAGTAGAGTTCGTTTTAACCCCTAATAGTATTATTATAAGGAGGAAGTTTATGCCTATTGTTAAAAAGTATAAAGTAGCTAATGAGCATTTACATTCTATTAATGATGTAGATTGTACTTACTTTGATTCAACTAAACCAGCTGTAAAGATTATTCAACCTATTTCAGTATCTTACAATCAATTTATTAATGTTGATGAAGCTGATGTTGAAATGTGGACTAAGAGTTTAAAGCGAGGAATTGTTTTTAGTTTTATTAAGCAAGGAGTAATTAAAGTTGTTTATTGGAACGAAGAAGAACAAAAGGAAGTAAGCGAAGAAGAGTATAAAAATTTCATAGGCACTGAAACAGTACAGACCAATGAGGTAAATCAGTTAGCAAAGCTTTTAAGTGCTAAAGGAATAACTCCTGAGAAGTTAGCTGCTCTTTTAGATAGAGATGCAGAGAAGACTACAGCACCAGAGAAACCTGAACCTTCTCCAATAAGACTTATTAAAGAAACAGAAGATGGTACAGTATATGAACAACATGCTAGACAAACTTATCAGAAACAACTTAAATCTATTCCTACTATAACAGACGTTCAGCTACTTAAGGAGATAGTTAAAAAAGATAAGCGTGCATTGATTATTAAGACTGTTAATGCAAGACTTAAAAACTTAGGAGCGTTATAAAGTGTCTATTAAAGAAGATGCACTTGTAGCATTAGCAAAAAAGTATATGCCTAGTCAGTTCACTGGTAAGATTGATGATGATTCAATTATTTTAGCTTTTTGTGAACTTGTTCTTGCTGAGATAAATGTAATAGCTCCCTTCACAAGTTATACTATTGAGAATTGTCCTACGGTTTGGAATCCTATTGTTGCTTGGGGTTCACAAGTGTATTCTACTTTATTCTTACAAGCAGGATATAGTTTAAGAGATTTTAGTTATAGTGATGGGGGATTATCATTAAATATAACTAGGGGTGGTAATTTAGACTTACCATATAAAAATATGTTAAGTAAATTTGAAAGTATGGCTAAGAATATTAAAAAAGTAGAAGCTTTAAGAGTAGGAGTAAGAGTAATTACTACTCCAAAATATTCAACAGTGTTTAGTCAATACCTTGCTATGATATTCCCAGGAACGTGGCCGATGAGATAATATTGATAAATCAATATATTTTAAGTTTTAATTAGGAGTCAATAATGTATAAATTAGTTCCTACAGACAAATGTTTTATGGTAGGTGGTAAATGGAGAGAAAATCCAGTTGCATCATTAGTAGATGAATACGGAGGAAGGTGTCAGATTGTAGTGGATGACCATTGTTATGTTTTGTATTTGCTTCAGGGTGAAGAAGGTAAGAAAGAATATAAAATGACTTCACATATTTTTTCTGAAGCATTTGAAGTTTTGAAATTGTTACCTGATTTAAAGTAAATATGTATGAGTGTAGGAATTAACTAATGAGAGATATAATTTTTAAACAAGCAACTAAATTAATAAATGAAGAAAATATTGATGATTGGAGAATACTTCAAGCAAAAGCTTTATTAAAAGAAGTAGAAAAAGAATCTGGTTTATGGGATTGGATAAGTAATCCAATGTTATCTACAGTCCTTAGTTTATTAAAGCCTTTCGCAGGATCTAATTATAAAATAGAACAAGCTATTAAACTTTTAATAGAAGGTCTAAAAGAAGCAAAAGTAATATAATATTAAGGAGGAAGTTTATGCCTGAGGAAAAAGTAATGGAAGTTGAAAAACAAGTTGCTATTGTGGTTGTGTGCTATAATAATTTAGCATACACTAGAATTTGTATTGAGGCAGTGTTGAAGAATACTACAGTGCCTTATAGTCTTTTTGTTGTAGATAATGCATCAAAAGATAAAACTATTGAATATTTAAAGGAAGCAAGAAGTAGGAAAAATAAGGATACTGATTATTGTAAATCTTTTACAATTATTGATAGTAAAGTGAATAAAGGATTTGCAGGTGGGAATAACTTAGCGTTATCTAGGATAAGAGGCAATAAAGTTTATTCTCACATACTTCTTCTTAATAATGATACTTTACCAGGTTATAAATATATTGAACGTATGCAAGAAGTTTTTCAAATTGATGCTAGAATTGGTTTAGTTGGTCCACGTTCTAACTATGTAGGTGGATCACAATGGATATCTAATTGTCCTGCAAGACCTGAGAGTGCAGAGAATTATGCTGAAATATATTATGAAACAAATAAAGGTAAACATTTCCAATCAGGTAGATTGATAGGTTTTTGTTTATTGATGAAATGTGAAGTTTTAGAAAAGGTAGGTTTACTTGATGAAATCTTTATTAAGGGTATGTGGGAAGATAATGATTATGCTTTAAGATGTAGAGCAGAAGGTTATTTATCTTGGGTAGCTGGTGATGTATTCATGTATCATTTTGGTGGTAAGACTATTGGTAGTGAAATGAATAATTTGTTTGAAAGTAACAAACAAGTTTTTTATAAGAAATGGGCAGAATTAAATAAAATAAATGAGCATAAGAAAATTGTAGGTATGTTGAGAGTTAAAGATGGTGCTCCTTATTTACCTGAGACTTTAAAAGAAGTTTCTAAGATGGTAGATGAGATAGTTGTGTTTAATGACCATTCTACAGACAACACTGAAGAAATATGTAGAGGGTTTAAGAAAGTGGTAGAATTCTATAACTCTATTTTTAATACGTTTGATGAAGCGCGTGATCGTAATTATCTTTTGAATATGGCTAAAGAAAGACAACCTGATTGGATATATAGTATTGATGCTGATGAAGTTCCTGAGAATAGATTGATAAAAAACATACAAATAATTGTTAATAATCCTAATCCAGAAATTAAATTATATGCTTTTCAAATATGTCATTTATGGAATAATGATAAAAATTATAGAATAGATGGTTTGTGGGGTAATTTTTTACAGGGTAGACTTTTTAAGAATGAACCTTTCCAGACTATTGTAGGTAATGATGAAGGTCTTCATTGTTTCACTGGAGATACTCAAATACCCCTAGTTAATGGATATTCAAAATCTATTAAAGAATTAGCTGAAATGAAAGACTTGAATGGATTGTTTGCATATTCAACTGATTTACAAAATAAGCAAATAACTTATGGCAAAATAAATAAAGCTTGGAAGACAGGAATTAAGGAAGTAATAAAAATAACTCTTGATAATGATGAAAGTTTTAAATGTACACCAGATCATCTTATTATGCTTAGAGATGGAGAATACAAAAAGGCAGGAGAGTTAAAAGAAAATGATAGCTTAATGCCTTTATACAGGAGATGGGATGTTACTGAGTGTGATGGTTATGAGTTATTATACTATTCCTTAGAAGATAAATGGCATTTTTCACATAGACAATTTTGGAAACAAGCTAATTTTAATCAAATTCAAAGGAGAGGAGAAGTAATACATCATAGAGATTATAATAAAAAAAATAATGTGCCTTTGAATCTTAAAAAGATGTTAAATACTGAGCATGCTTTTTTTCATAGTAAAAAAAGAACTCCTGAACATATAGAAAAACTTAATAAGGTAAATGGTTCGAAAAAGAAAAGAGATTTTTTAATCAAATATAGTAAGGAGAGAATGGCTAATCTTCCTAAAGAAATTGTATTGCAAATGTCTTTACATGGAAGAATTGCAGCTTCTTCAGAACAAGCAAGAAAAAATTTAAGTATTAGTAATAAGAAGTATTGGGGTTCTTTAAGTAATGAACAAAGAAAAGAGAAATTAAAACAAAATATTGCTAGATGGACTCCTGAAAGAAGAGAACAAGCTAGAATAGATGGTGCGAAAGCACATGTACATGCTTTAAATCATAAAGTAATCAAAATAGAATCTTGTGGAATAGAAGATGTTTATGATATGGAGATAGATAAATATCATAACTTTGCTATAGGTTTTAATGATAAGAGTGGAATATTTGTTCATAATTGTGGTTCACATCCACATATACCTATAGAGAATATGCAACTTGTACCTTATAGAATTAAACATTATGGTAATATGGAACCTAGAACTAGAATGCAAAAGTATCTTTTTTATACACGAACAGATAAAGTAAAAGATGTAGGAGCAATTCTTGGTGGATGGAAAAATTGGTATACAAGACTTTATCAACAATTAGATAATCTTGCTAAGGGTAAAGATATGACAGATAAAGAAACTTCTTATGTTTTAAAAGAAGAAGATTATTATAGACATATCGTAAATGAAGCTACTCTAAAGACTGTTGAGTGGAGAGATGGAATATTTGTTTCTTTACCTATGATAGTATGTAATGAAGAAGCAACTATCGAGAAAGCATTAGAATCTGTTAAGGACTTTGCAGATGAAATTATAATAATTGATACTGGTTCAACTGATGACACTATTGAGATAGCTAAAAAGTATACTGACAAGATATATAAATATTCTTGGACAGATAGTTTTTCAGAAGCTAGGAATTATGGATTGTCATTATGTAAAGGAGATTGGATTCTACGATTAGATGCTGATGAAGAGTTACCTGCAGATACTAAATCTTTATGGAAAATAATGTTTGAAGATGAAGCTGAATTAATAATGTTTTCTATTCATAATTATATGCAAGACCCAAGTAAACACAAAGCTACTTATTCACTTAGTAAGACTGTTAGATTGTTTAAACATTTACCTGAACTTAAATATGATTTAAGAGTTCATGAAGAGTTAGAAGCTAGTATAAATAAATTAGCAGAAACAAAAACAGTTAGGATGATACATGCACACCAAGCAATTGCACATTATGGTTATTTAAGAGATAAAGATAAGTTGAAAGAAAAATATGATTATTATGCTAGATTATCTCAAATGGATTTAAAAGAAAATCCTAAAAACTTTAGACCTTACTATAATTTAGCTACTCATTATTATCATAATGGATATCATGTAGAAGCTGAAAAGTTGTATAGAAAAGCTATTGAAATTAATCCTAAACTATGGATGGCTTGGCATGACTTAGGTATATTGTTGTATCGAAGAGCTTTGAAGAAAGTAGACAAAGAGTTTGCTGAAGCAAAAAAGCTTTTTGATAAAGCTAAAGAAGTTTTACCTAAGGGAGCAGATGAAAATTATGTTCAGCGCATAAATAAGAATGTTAAAATAGTTGAGGATTTAATTCATGGAGCTTATTCAGAACGTAGACGTAAGTAATCTTTTAAATGATAGAGAGATTAAAATATCTTGGACAATATCTACTACTGTAGGTATTACAGGTTACAAGGTATATCGTTCTGCTATTCCTTATGGTTCATTTAGTTTAATAGCTACTATTGATAATCCTACTACTATAGAATATACAGATACTCCTAGCCTTATTCCTATTAATGAATGGTACTATTATATAATTGAGTATACTGGTGTTACTGATGGGCCTATCCCTACATCAGGCGTAACTTTCCTAGATTATAATGCTTTTGCCGATGCTAATGACCCATTTACACAAACTGATGAAATATATCCTGATAATGAGGATATGTCTTATTATTTTGATGAAATTAGGAAAAGGAATCTTTGGTTACTTCAAAATGATGGTGAAGTGATGAAATTGCTTCAAAGAAGGTATGAAGGAACTATTTGTCCCTTAATTTCTGATGAGTATGGGGGACAGTGTCCTTATCCTCTAGGCAGGCCTGTAGGAACTAATGCTTGTTATGGTACAGGATATTTATATGGTTATTATAGTGCTTATACTATTAAAGTAAGAAGGATAAATGCTCCTAGAGTTTTAGCAACTGATATGTCTGGATTGAGAGTGGGTATGTCTCCTAGATTTTGGACTATATATGCACCTAGAGTTAAGATGGGTGATTTTTTTGCTGATAATATGAATCAACGTTGGGAAGTTAAGGCTGTACATAATTATCATTGGAGATCTTTAATTACTCATCAAGAATTTGATGTAGAACTTAAAGGTATGGGTGAGATGCTATATAAGGTACCTATAACATGAAACTATGTCAAGGTTGTGGTAAATTAATAGAATATGATAATGGAACAGAGTTTTGTGAGGATTGTGTTTCTCAATAAAGGATAGGTTATGAGTAGTTTTGGAATAGCTGTAAAAATAAGAAAAGATATAATAAATTTATTGAGAGAGTCTTTTGGTTCTAATGATTATTTTACCTATTCAAGTAATAAAGATATTACACAGTTAGGTATATATGGAGTATTTCCTAAATTCATATTACCTTATCCAGTACTTGTTGTATCGATTGGATCTATGTCAAGTCTTCCAAGATGTTTTGGAAATGATATATTTAATGATGTATATGGTGCAAGAGAGATTGATTCTTATAGTATTTATGGATCTTGCTATCAAGTTTTTGGTGGTGGATTTTATGTTCCTGTAAGTATACATGCATATGCTAAAACTACTTATGAAAGAGATTTACTTTCAGATTGGGTATTAACATATTTAAGACATGAGAATAAAGATTATTTTGAAAGTAATTCTATTGACTTTGCTGATATAAGTAGATCACCAGAAAATATACAAGCTTATGGAGCTGATTTAATATATACATCTAGTGTAGATATTCTTATGTTCGCTGAGTGGGAGGATATAGTTCTTACAAATAGTGATTTATTAAAGGACTATTCCTTAGAAGTCGAAACCATATTACCAGATGGTTCTTGTTCAGCAGATGATACAGATTGGGGGCCAGTAGACGTGATACAATACTTACTGAGATATCATGAAGGTATTTTAACGGTTAATACTATTTGGGGTAAACACTATTTTGATTATGAAACTAGTGTTAGGAAACTTGAGCTTGGTTTAAGAGGAGCTTCTACTGGTGAGGATGTAATAATAGCCTTACTGAAGAATGGTACAGAAACTGGTGATAGGATAACATTACCTGCAGGAACAACATTTATTAGGTATACACCATCCACACCAATTACATATACAACTTCAGATTATTTGGAGTTGAAAAATATCCAGGTAGGATCAACCTTTCCTGGAGATGGGGCAATGGTGACAATCTATCATGTACAAACTACTTAAAAGATTCTTGTTTACAGTATTAATGGTTAGTATGTTTCCTTTATTTGCACATGCTATAACTTATTATTTGTATGATGATAGTAGGATTATAGGTGTAGATGATCCCCAGTTTACTGGTTATGTAAGATTGTCTACCGATACAGCTCCATCAACTCCTACAGCTGGGTATGGTGCTTTGTATTTAAAATCAGATAAGAAACTGTATTTAAAAGATTCTGATGGTACAGAAACTGATTTAACAGCTGGTGGCTCTACAGCAGCTGGTGGTTCTGATACACAACTTCAATACAATAATAGTGGTACGATAGGTGGAATAACTGGATTTGTTTATGATGGATCATCTGTTACTATAAGTATACAGCTTATAGCTGATCAGATTAAATGGGGAGATGGAACAATACAAGTATCTTCACCTTCAGTTTCTGGTAGTGGAGGATGGATAGGAACAGCTACTTCAAACTTGAATATGGGTAGCTACATAATTTATGGAGTTAATGAAGTTACATCTTCATCTTTTACAATTGGAGCAAATAGTCTTAATACAAGTGAATTCGCGTACTTAGATGGAATTGACCAAAGCGTAGCTACTGGAGATGCAGTCACTTTTGCCAGTGTAGATACTGGTCAAGGAGCTAATGAACTTTACGATATGGATCAAAATGTTTTAACTACAAGTTCTCCTACTTTCAGTAATTTAAACATGTATGGTGATAATTCTATCTGGGATAATGATTCAGGATATCAAACTCAATCATACTGGATAGGAACAGCTACTTCAAACTTGAATATGGGTGGCTATGACATATCAGCTGCTAATGAGGTAACAGGATCTTCATTCACAATTGGAGCTAACAGTCTAGAAACAGCTGAATTTGGATACTTAGATGGTATAGATCAAAGTGTAGCAACAAGTGATGCAGTTACATTTGCAACAGTTGATACTGGTCAAGGGGCTAACGAACTTTATGACATGGATCAAAATGTTTTAACAACTAGTTCTCCTACTTTCAGTAACTCTAATATGTATGGAGATATATCTGTGTGGACAAATGATAGTGGATATATAACAAGTGCAGGTAGTTCTTATTGGATAGGTACAGCTACATCTAATCTTAATATGGCTAGTTATATAATTTATGGAGCTAACGAAGTTACATCTTCTTCTTTTACTATAGGCGCAAATACTTTAGAAACAGCTGAATTTGGATACTTAGATGGTATAGATCAAAGTGTAGCAACAAGTGATGCAGTTACATTTGCAACAGTTGATACTGGTCAAGGAACAAACGAACTTTATGACATGGATCAAAATGTACTAACCACAAGCTCTCCTACTTTCAGTAACTCTAATATGTATGGAGATATATCTGTGTGGACAAATGATAGTGGATATATAACAAGTGCAGGTAGTTCTTATTGGATAGGTACAGCTACATCTAATCTTAATATGGCTA
>Ga0307928_10000211_pt1 | contig 40676 bp, 55 predicted proteins | sample AceLakmetagen232_FD_201815 | JGI IMG/M metagenome (GOLD analysis project Ga0307928, IMG submission 201815) | Saline water microbial communities from Ace Lake, Antarctica - #232 | ecosystem: Environmental > Aquatic > Non-marine Saline and Alkaline > Saline | place: Antarctica: Ace Lake...
CAATTTCTGATATTGACATTGGATGCGTTCAATTCACGCAACTTAATCCTCAACCAGTCGGTGCCGACCATATTCAGTGAATATCGTTCCCGACTCGCAGTCGTTGCACCACTTCCTCTTCCCACTCGGCAATCATCACCGCGTCTTTCTGCTCCGGGGTCATCCCCTCATAGGAATCCCCGATGTAATCCGGGTCCGTCTTCAGGTTTTCATCGCTTGAGGATAGGTGTATGATATGCCGACTATTCAGTTCACCCCGGCTAACCACGTCACGCACTGAGATATACTTGGTGTAATACACCTCACGCTGTAGGGTCTCAGACTTCGTGCATACCTCATCCTTTACGGCAAGGCAGGATTGATAGTCCTCCTGCCGGGTGAGGTTAAATCGGTAGACATCCCGGAACTCTCCGTCTGAGCCTTCGATGGAGGTCATCTCTTTGTGGAAGAACATATTCTCACAGTAGGCCGGTGCTGCCCAGAACGCTATGATCATTGCTGCTATCAGGTATCGTTTCATCGTATCTCCCGAATCTGGTCAGTGGTCAATGCTGAATCTGAAACCTTGATACTCCCGATATGAAACGGACCCTGCAAGCTATTCGCCAATTGGAACTCATCCCCGCCCACTGCCATGCTTCCATCATAGGCGAACCATGAACCACATGCTACGGCTCCGCTGGCCCCATCATCAGAGCATATCCGCATCTGGTATACGTTTGAGTTTACAGCCGCCTGAGCCGCCCAGAGATAGGTTAGTCCCTTGGTGAAGGCTAAGGTATAGGTGGCTTCAGTCGTGCCATCGTGCATCGCTATCCCGTTACCCGATACGTCCTGATACATTGGGCCTGCTACCTGATCGGCAAGGGATATGAAAGCACCGTCTGTCGATACGTCAGCTTCGCCAAATCCAGGGGATACGAGAGTTTGAAGGGTCCACTGCTGCGGATACCCGTCATCCCCAGGATTCGTAACCTCTTGCACTTTATTCGAGGCATCCAATCCAGTCGCGGCAGTAGCGGGGAAATACATACCCGTTGCAGAGCCTGCGAAAAAGTGGGAACCTTCGTCGGCGGTTATCTTGTAGGCTGTGCCGATAACCAGATTGCCGGTGGATTGCTCTGCGCCAAGCGTTGTCTCGAATAGCGGGGATACTCCGTCTCGCGCAAGGGGTATGTTGTAATGGGGATTCCCGCCCTCTGATGCCCGGGTGGCGACGGCTCCGGAGGTTGGGATGTAGCTTGTTGGGACTGGGGATTCTTCAACTTGTGCGCCCCATGCGTAGATGCCGGAAGTGCCGTCGCCATCGTTATTTTCACTATCATTTGCGATGGCTATGCGTAAATAAAATGCTAAGTCCCGAACGCCACTTCCTGTATCATGTGTAATCCAATAGCGTATAAATCCATTTCCCGCTGGCTTACTTCCATAATAATCAACGGTTTCGGTCCCAATCGCTCCGGTTGCCAAATTGAAATACGCACCGACTGTTGGGAGGTTCTTATTTCTAAAACTAATTTTTGCCCAACTTCGTTCAGCGGGTTTCAAATATATCGAAAATGTGATATTTACGTTATCTGTAACCGATGCTTCGGCTACTTCAATTTTTATATAATGTTGCGAAGCGACGTCGATATCCTCAACTATCTTGTCTGCGCCAATTACGTTATCGGGTGCGGTTGTGGCATCATCAGTGACAGAAGTATTATCATTCGTCCACCCACTAACCGCCGCCCTGAACGCCTCAGAATACGTGATAAGGTTCTCACCCAGCGGCTCCCGCAACATCATCGGCACAGCGTTGGTTGTCTCGTAGCAGGCTACATTATTCCCAAGTGTATTGACAACCAGATCATCGTCAGTGCATGTCCTGCTGCTCGCCCTCGTATCCGTACCGGCCCCCATTACAGCTCCTGGGTCGATGGCGGGCGTTATTTCAATCTGCTCTGGAACCCAGTACAAAGGCTCCAGAGGGTTGCCGAACTGATTGCCTTGGGATTCTACGCCCTTCAGTTCTGCCGCCGATGCTGAGAATGCGATTAGGAGGATTGCTATAATTGATAAGTATCGTTTCATCAGTGCCCCTAATTGTTAGACCGACTTAGCTCAAACCATTCATCCTCACCTAAATCGTACATAATGGTCAGTGTGTCCCCGAGTCCCAAGGTCATATCAGCCGCAGCATCTAACTGAAGATCTGAGTTCCCAAGTTGTGCTTCATCTTGAAACGTCACAGTATCTGTGTCGTCAGTTCCTTGGAAAATGACAACCTGCCCGTCGGACATATCAGCAAGACTTGGTGTGGCTGTAATTGTGATATCACCGGTGTTTCCAACAACTCTCACAATCTTCTTAACCATCATAGCTGCTGTGATTCCAGTAGCAGCGGCTATCACGTTGTCAGAACTTGGAACGTATATCGTTCCACCGGTCATCTTAATCTGTTCCCAATTCATATGGAACTGGGTAGCTCCTGATCCTGGAAAGGCTGACAATTCGACCTCGTTATCCGTGGCCGTGTCATAATCCCACTTCACAGCCTCAACCCCTGCAACCGCTGCTGGAGTCGTCGCCCTTGTCATCAAACCCGTTATAAAAGCGTTATCTGAGGAATCATACCATCCATTAAAGTATTCTGTTCCCGCTGTCCCACCACCTATCGAGCCAAAGAAGAAATCCCCAACCTCTACACCGTCACCGGTTGCTGTCAGATTACCCCAAATTCCGGCAACCGTCTTATCTGTTCCAGCACCGTCAGAATCTTTCAGCTTCGCGTAGGGAAATGCGATAGCCGCAGTATCAAAAGCCCCAGCCGCAGATACATCAGTTCCGTCCGTGGTCAATGGAGAATCCTCAAAACCTCCCGCCGCCGCCGACATATTTGGGATGTTCAGATCTGTTACATTAGAAGAATCAAGGGCTACAAAAGATCCTGCCGCTGGAGTCGTACCGCCCACAACACCATCGAAAGTACCAGCGTTTATATCTGCCGTTGTGGCAACCAGAGAGGCAATCGTACCCAAAGATGTCAGCGAAGAAGCCAACGATACTGAAGTTAGCACACTGCCCGTTTCATCAGGAAATGTAATGGTTTTATCTGGGGTAGTAGGGTCTACCAGTGCAAGGGTAAGTTGGAAATCATTATCAGTTGCACCTTCAAAGCTCAACCCAGTTCCGAAATATCCTTTCCGGAAATACAGGGCCTCAGTACCAATATCAGCGTCACCGGCTCCGTCTGTCAGTAGCGCGGTGCCAACGGTAACATCACCAGAGGCGGTAAGCGATCCATCCGACAAACTCGAAACTATATTAAGAGTACCAGTGCCAGCACTACCACTGGCAGCTATGATATCATCAAAATGCGAAGTAACTGTATTCCCAGTCCCGTAGAAAAATGAGTAATTTGCAATCGCCCCGGTACAATGGATATGATTAAAAGCAGTATAGGTTGTCGAAGTCCCGGCGTCTGCCGCGAACATCCCATAAGTCCCTGCGGTTGAACCTCCCGCTGCAATATGAAGTGTATTGTTGAAATACTCATGAGCCGTAGCGGTTCCACTCAGATACCCAAGCCCGACAACCAGTGACGCTTCATCGCCCCCTGTCGTGGTAGGATTCGCAAGGCCCTGATCTGCCGTATATGTCCCGTCGCTTAATACCTCACCTAGAGTAAAATTCCCACTTCTATTATTCACCTGATAAGTTAGGGCCGTAATATTATCAACGATAGTGCAGGTTTCACCACTTGACGCTCCAGTAATTGTAGCCCCATCCGCCCAGACTGTAGCAGGAGCCACATCTAAAGTTAAGATTTCCCCAGTCGAGTCAGTGATATCAATAACAGAATTATCTATTTCCGTAATGTTTGTGGTGCCAAGGTCAAATATAACAGTTGAAACTAAAGCGCCATCACTCGTAGTAACCGTTCCTTGATAAACACCATCTATCTGGACCATAGAGCCATTAGCACCTTTAAAAGCCGCCTTTATTCCAGTCGCTACTGAATCCCCTGGGTGTGTATAGGTAAACCGCCCTATACGCTGCCGGAAAGTTCCAGCCCCTGTAACGTTCGCAATGGCGGGTTGGTCAAGATTAACATAATCATACTCAGCTGAAACAACCATCTGTAGATTACAAAACTTTGCAACAAACGAACCCGTAGAGCCTGTGATGGTATCAATATCAGAATTTGCCGCCGTGACACTGATTGTCATATTCCGTATCTGAATTGAAGTACGTGTGTTGAAGTCTACAACATTGGCATCAGCTTGCGTAAGAATGATATTTTGGGATTTACCCATTCCCACAAGCGTGACTCCATTTGCTGCAAACGTAATCGTATCAGTATAAGTTCCTGGAAAGACAAGCAGCGTTTGATTTGCGGTCATCGCCGCAACCGCAGTTGACGCGTCTGTATAATCTCCCCCAGAAATCGCAAGAGTTTTCACATTCGCCCAAGGTGATACAAAAGATGTCACTGAGAGCGCACCAGCATTTGTCATAGTTTCAGTAGCTACCCATGCCCCAGATTGAAATGTCTCCAGAGTATAACTACCACCATCGGCTACACATAACCGCCATAAATCAGAATTATCCTCAGCCGCATCTGCACTAAGATTTATACAAGACATCACACCAGTTAAACCTTGCACTGTGATATCGGTAGTAATGATAGGTGATACACTCCCAACCATTACCCCTGTGCCGCCAGTTTCATCAGAGACGTTAGCAAATACCCCCGAAGAATCAGTCAAACTTGTAACCGCCCCAGTCGTAGTGGCTACCCTCATAATTCCAGTAGATAACGCAGCAAGAGCCTGTTCATTCGTAAGTTTAGCATTTGCTGTTTGAGTTATATAGGTAGCGTCAACAGGAGCCGCCGCCGCCGCGATCGCCTCGAATTTCGTATAGAGCACCCTGCGTGACGCACCACTCACCTTATCGTTGCGCCACTTGCTGCTATATATCTCATCCTTGATCGTGGGTTCACGAAACGCATTTGCCGATACTGGACCTAATACCAAACCGATGCCGACCAGTATGGATATCAGAAGAAATCTCTTCATGTTATCAATCCTCCTCCACTTCAATGTTTCTACGTTTCTATGGCCGTGATATAATCAGGGCGCAATTTCTGATATTGACATTGGATGCGTTCAATTCACGCAACTTAATCCTCAACCAGTCGGTGCCGACCATATTCAGTGAATATCGTTCCCGACTCGCAGTCGTTGCACCACCCAGGTGACTTGACGCAAGGACGTCCGCGGTTGATGGTGTGAAAAACGATGCGTTCGGACCATTCGCCACCAGCTGTGTGGCACGAATCTTGCCCGGGTTCATCAGGGTCAGGTCAAGTTCGAATCGCGTATTGGCCCCGCACTTCCCAAGGTAAATATTTTCGCTCTCGAGACTGGCACCCTTGGCCAGCGACTGTGGTGTGAACAATGTAATGGTTTCTGTTCTGGTACTCATGTCGCGCTCCCTCCCAGTTTCCTATCCTGAAATGTCGTAATATGTTGTTTCCCCAGACGCCGTGCCCTGGTTCCAGAGCTTAACATTCGAGAAGCTTCCATTGATATAGACTACACCATCGGCAAGCACATCGAATGAGGCGTTGTTGTCACCAAACAGCGACACATTTAGCTTGAATGGGGCCTCAATGTATACCGAAGTTGCCTTCAGCACTCCGGACGGCATGATACTGATATCCTTGCTGCCCGGAGCCACCAGCACCCGGTTGTCACCGCCCTCAGTGATTGTCTTTGTGACAGATACCGGGTGCGTCTTTTCAATATCATCGCCGTTATATCGCTTAATGTTTCCAGAAAAAGATGATGTAATCGCCATGGGTAACCTGCCTATTGTGATGCTGGTTGTAGAAGATTCTGTATCATTTCATCGAGCCGATGGATATGGCTCTCCATGGTCAGTGTCGGTCGCAACTTATCGACATTGGCCTTTACTCGGGCGTATTCCCGATCGAGGATCTCGGGTTTGATATCCTCAATACGTTCAAAGACCAGTCCAATCTCGTTCTCTCTGACATACTCGGCAGTCGCGTCGGCCCCGAATACGATCAGCGGCATGCCAGTGGTCAGATATTCCTGTTCCTTGTTCGTGCGCGTCCAGTTCACCTGGTGTTGACTGCGATCACCATTGTTGAACACCACCATGCCCCACTTGTGCTTCCGGAGTTCACGCATCAACTTGTCATATTCCATGGCCGGGTGAACGAATGCCCCGATGTTGTTGTAACCGTGGGTGGCGTCGGGGTTTCCAAATATCAAATGGACGTCATTGCCCTGCTCGACGATCTGTCGGAATATGTGATACAACTGACGGTATCGGAACCTTGGGTCATTATAAGGAGGAGGCTGAGCCCCACCCTGGTATACGAGTCCAGATCGCTGGTCAACGGGCAAATCATATTCAGTTTCGTTGACAAAGTCGTCGCTACAGTAATGCTCGATTACCGCCGATGGTTTGTTGCCGGCCTGGTCCTTGTGAAGATCCATCACGAAGTCCCGGCACTGGGTGCTGGGGAATAGGACCGCATCACAATTCGTCATGGCACGATGCTCATCCAGCGGTATCAGGCCCTGTCGAATGGAGTCCATGTCGTGGGCATCGAGAATGATACGTGCGTCCGGCTGCATCTTTCTGATCCGATTCAACTGCCAATTGGGCTCGTTACTGTGGATGTAAATGTCTGCCGGGCAGTCGCGTAGGAGATTCTCCAGCTGCTTTTTGTCATGGTACATGCTGAACTTGTCGAACAGCCATGCTCCCCAGGACGGTTGTGCTGCTGCATGGTGGATCTCGTATCGCCCGGTCTTCATCAGCGCGAGGGCGAGTTTGATAACCCGGATGCAACAATGCTGCGATGTCCAAAATATCCGGGTTTTTTCGACGGTTGTAATGGCCGGTGGCACAGGTTTTGCAGGTACTGCCGGCGACTTCACGATCGATGGGAGTACCGGTTCGGGGGTATCGTCGACTATTTCCACTATCTTGAGCTGTTTCACCGGTTGCTGAACCGTCGAATTACCGTGCAATTTGGCAACGAGATTGACAATTTGGTCTGAGAATTGATCGAAGGAATGCCTTTTTGCCATAGCGTCGATGTGTTCGTCCATACCAACCCGGGCATCCGGTTGTGCCAAACACTTCATTGATGCAGCCAAATCTTCTACATCAACATCGTATCCATCAACGAACATTCCCTCATATCTCTTGATGTTTTTCGTAAGACACAACATTCCGGTTCTACCATTTACAAACTCATTCATCGGTGGCGCATCAACTGTGATGATTGGCTTACGGGCCGCAATCGCCTCGAGGAATGTCAGGCCTAGCCCCTCCCACTTCGATGGAAGTACGACCACGTCGGCCTCGTGATACATCCGGATGATTTCATCCCGGGGAACCGTGCCGCGTCGGATGGTGATGTTCCCGTGATGTTCGTCACCTTGGCCCTGCTGACTGTGAACCAGAAGCTTGGCGTTGGGCATGTCGGCCTTCAGGAAGGCATCGATAACTGCCGGCGTCGCCCGACGATCGTGGAGGCCCCCCCAGCCGGCAGGGTGAAAAAATAGCGTGTCGGAATCATCCATGTCATGGAAGCCCTTCACATCATCAAAATTAGTATCGATCCCCCACCGGACATGCACGGTGTTAGCAATCCCCATATCCTGGAAATGCTTGAATGCCGCCTCTGTCGGTGCGATTACCACATCGTAGTTGTCCCTGGTGGCATCTGCATTCCTCGGATCGAACAGTTCCCACACGAAGTATCCGACGGTCCGCGCGCCGCATTGTCGGGCAATCTGCACAAGCTCTATCTGGGGCTCCTCGTTGAAGAAGACAACGTCAATCTTGTTCTTCTCAATCCACAGGCGAAATCCTTCGGGGTTAATCATATAGGTACCGCTGTATGCGATATTGGGCACCTTGAATTCGTCAGCGTCGGAGAAATTCAACTGTTCCGGATCGTTGGTGGTATTCCGCCCCATGACATACACGTCGTGGTCTGCAACGAGCGTGTTGCGCAACTGCTGTGTCACATAGGCCTGGCCGCGTTCGAACCATTGGGTCAGAAATCCGATGTTGAGACGAGGTTTGGTAGCGAAATCGGTTTCGTTGGCAACAGATTCGTTGTCAGATTCGTTGGCAATAGATTCGCTGTTAAATTTACAATCATGATTACAGTTGTCACAATGGCATGCCGGGTCGTGCGCCGCATACAGTTTCTTGCCGTCTACCATTCCAATAGGCCTGTCACAGTTCGAGAAATCCGACCGCATTATCAACTCAGATGTGCGAATGTCTACCACCTCTTCTGCCACATGATCCCACGTGTAATTATCAAGCACCCTTTTTCGCCCGGCACTCGCCAGTTCGGCGCGATTCTTGGCGGTATAGTCGACGATAAGTGTCTTAACCGCCTCCACCGCATGCTCCGGGGATGTGAAGAGCGGCAAGTCTGGATAGTATTTGTCGATGTTCAGGCTGCCCTCGGACAGCACACAGGAACCCGCGGCCAAGTATCGCGACACTCTGTCGCTAAAACTGTCGTATGCCGGGTCTGTATTGCTGATGGCGATCATTACGCGACTGTCGGCACATAACTGGTTGAATTCTTCCGTGGTTGTCCTGCCTGTACCACTATAGCCTGGACCGAGTACGCGGGTACTGAAATCTGCATTATCAATTGCCTGAAGAATGGCAGTCCGTTTTTCTGTTGCCTGTCCGATGAATCCAACGTCATACTTTTTCGTACCATATACAACCGGATGAAACTCCTCAGGATCAACTCCCTGGAGGACATGATGGATCGGTCTCCAGACATCGGCGGCTTCCAGCGCTTCCTTCATCGCCATGCTAGTCACGACGGTAAAGTCGCAAGCATTGGCGAACTCAATATAATCAGGGGCACCCTCAAGATGTATCCACGCATCCATCATATACCAGCACGTCGTGGTATGCTTGGAGCACTCTTTAACGGTATCAGGCGGAATGCCGTTACCCTTGCAGAATATTAACAGGTCGACACGCTTGGACAGCTCAACAATCCTCTGGCAGGTGGTAATGGCGCCAACTGTTTTGAATTCCGTCCGATAATTGATCCTGCGAACAGTGCGGCCAGCTTTCTCAAAGGCATTGGCGAACGGTATATTGGTGCTGCCATCAACATCAAAAACGCCGACCATACCGATAGCGATGTTTTCCTTATCTGTCTCCCCGGCCGGCCCCTGAATTCTGTCAAGCGGCGCTTGCTCGGGATCAGTTTTAAGGTTCACATCGGTCATTGTACGGTCGGCGCGATCGATTGTATGGTCAGGGCGGTCAAGGATGTTTTCAATCGTTGCGCAAGCATCCTGGAAGATTTCCCCATCGGGATTGTCGCTGTATCCACCATCCGTTGTTTCAAAGAAGAATACCTCGGTATTCAAAGGATTCTCATCGATACACCACCGAGTCTCCTGATGGCCATATATAAACGATGGGCAACCGGTATGCAGGCTCAGGGCTGTAAGCCCACCCTGGGTACTGAAGGAGCACATTGCGCGACTCAGGAATGCGATTGTCATGTCGGTCCTGGCCAGCGGGTCAAACGTGTCAAGATTAATCGCATATTCCGGAACCTGTATGTTCCCGCCACCCACTGCAAATGCGGCGACATCGCCGTATTTGGCATGCAGCATCCCGAGGAACTGATTCCAGTTTGATTCTGGCCATTTATGCTTGCCGGTCTCTGCCAGGATTACCACACAAGGTTTGTCGCTCTTATAATGCAGCAATTCCCGACAGTGGGTATCGGCATCAGGTGATGGTGTCAATTTTTCAAAGAGCATCTGGTTTTTCAAAATGGTACCGGTTGCTCCCCGAGGAGGACGAACCTCGATTCTGTCTGCGAACTTTCCGTCATACATTGTTCGGAAATGCTCGATTAGTTTTAGGTAGCTCTCTGGAGATACGCCGGCATCAAATCCATTTGGCACGTTCATTTCTGCAACAAACCAATCCGGTACGTTCCAGTACTCATTTGCGATGCCACGATAGAGGGCATGGAACCCCGGGTACCCACCGACAGCCAAGTGTTTGCCGTTGTATTGGCTTTGAAGCCATCGGATATAAGGCACCCATTTGGTGACCTCCGTTTCGAGATCACCAAAATATGGGCCTGCAAATACCAAACTATTTGATTTTACTCTGTTCTCTTCGGTCATGTTAATCTCCCCCCTTTTTAGGGTTGGGTGGTTGTTGTATGATGTTCGATTGTTTACGTTCTGGTCCAGTATGGCATATACATGTAGGTCGCAAGCGTTTTGTTCCAGACCTGAGTGTATCCGGCAACTGGCCCGGTTACCCCGGGAATATCCGGGAGCAACAAGGATGCTGACATTGCAGCAGAACTTGCGTCGATGGTACGTGCATAGTGGATATATCCATCGATCGAGGCGTTACCTTTGTTCTGGAAATGTCCCTCGTGAACCACGGACGCGTTTGCTGTTAGAATTCCGGCTACATCTAACGTGTTGTCCAGGGATGCGGCACCCTTATTGTGGAGAGCACCCTCGTGAACCACGGACGCATTTGCCGTTACGATACCGGCAATTACGAGAGTACTATCGAGAGATGCGGCACCTTTGTTGTGGAGTGCACCAGCGTTGGTCTGGTCCCCAGTAACATCCAATGTCCCATCGAGAGAAGCATTGCCCTTGATATGGGCGAATGTTTCACCAACAAGACTACCATTGACCGTCATCGGCCCGGATGCAAGAGACGTGCCAACAAGCTTCTGCGTGTCTCCGGCGGCGGTTCCGAGCGTGTTGTCGGAATACCATACGGCAGATGCTACGGTTACCATGGTTCCGTTGACGTAGAGGTTTCCCCCAATTTCAACGCTACCATCGATCGAGGCATTACCATTAAGGATTATGGATGCACTAAATGTAGGTGTGGTGCGGATTGTAAACGCACCTTCCGGTGAGCACACGAGGTTGGTTTGCGGATGCAGGGTCAGCGTGGTAGTCGGTTTGACCAACATGGATCCTGCTGCGGTCACTTCGTGAGAAGTGTGGTAAATGTGTAATCTTTTTGATCTTGATAGGGTCGGTTTTCCGGCCATGATCTCCCTCCTGTTTATTCGAGGGGGTAATCTCTACCTCAAGGTAGGTTTATCTCGGATTATACCCTCATCGTTTTGTTTTCTTGCTCCCATTTTCCATTGTCAATATTCCAGGCGAGAGATCCGGCAGACCATTATATGTCATCAAGATCGAGATTAAGATCGGCAGTATCGGGTCCGAGGTCAAGATCGAGATTGCTATCATCCTCTCCGACATCCCCGACATCTCCAACATCTCCGACATCATTCGATCCCGCTATATCTTTGTCGTAGATCGTGCAGATCTTTTGATCGAACTGTATGTGCTCGACCTTATCCGGTCCAAGACCTGCGAATATACGAACAAGTTCAGGTGCCTTGTCGAGCGGCCATTCCATGCCGCGCTTCAGATCAATCTTTGTGCTTGGAATATCAACGTTCATCTTCACGTATTTGACGATCATGCTCTTACCCCTTTTGTTCGGGTTATAAGACGGGTAAAAAACCGTGGGATAGAAATCTTCTCTACTTGGCCTATCCCACGGATCATATCAGTTGTAGCTACGTGCGAGTCAGGCTACAGAATAACAGTCAGCGTTGCCCAACCACCCGCATTGAAAATCAGGGCGCCACCACGGAAGTACGTACCCGCGTCGATGCTCCAATTCGGTTTCTTCACGATTTCCTGACTGTAGGTATGCACGCCAGGCGTGAAAGAATCGTCCGGAGATGTCTGGACGGGCAGCGATGCAAACTTCTGCCGATCGGTCCGGGTTGTCTTGAACACGATCTTATCTTCTGCCATAAACCGCTTATTGTAGATGATAAAATCACCACGGTCCATGGATATGTCCAGATCGGATGCCGTAAACGTAATGACGTTGGCGGAAACACCTGTTGCCGTAAGGAGTCGTTCCTCACCGCTTCTCTTGTGGAACGTAAGCGTCGGAGTGGTAACGGACCCAAGTACAGCATCATTATCAACCGTGACGGTGGTGCTGGAAGATGCGTTGGTCGGGCTCTTGATAACCATCCGCTCCGGATACGTCCGGTCCTCAATCTTGAACGTGATCGAGTCGCCAACGATCTTGTTAAGCGCGGTCAGGCCGGCCTCTACTGTGAGCATATCAGCGGACAACTGGGGATTCTTCTCGACCCATGAAGCTGTTTCATCGGCATCGATAAGATATTGTGCTGCCTTCCGGCTCATCCAAATTTCAGACACCTGCAGTCCAAGTTTCTCGGACATATACAGGATCATCTGGTTCAGATCACGCGTGGGAGTGGCCGAGACTGCTGTCGCCCATGTGCCACCGGATGTCCACCCGCCCTTGACAACGGTACCTGCCACTACTGCCAGTCGATAATGGGGCGGCAATACGACTTCGCTGGAGCTAGGCCCCGGGAAGTAATAATCAATGCCGTCGCCGAAGACATGGAAATTCCCCGTACCGATCAATGCCGAACAGAATGCTTCCTGGAACGTCTGGAAGCGGTGCTTCTGCATCGCCAAGGCGCGGAGCATCATACCCTCGCCCCACAAGTTCGGAGTAACTCCATCCGCCTTATAGGGTTGTACAGGATCTTTGATGGTGAGCAGATCCTTATTGTCGAACCTGGAATATTCACCCCAGTATCCGAAGTTATAGTTCTTGTAGAATCCACCGGGAATGCCGATATTCATCGGATCAGACCCGAGAGCTGTCGGGGGAGTCATGCCCCAGAAATTGTGCTCGAAAAAGGCGATCATTTCGTCACTGGTGAATTCTTCCATTGGGAAAAAGGCTTCCTGCATCCTGAGAGAATCCGGATATTCGGGCTGAATCACATCGAAGATGCCCTGCATAACATTCGGATTAAAAATCTCATTCTGGATGTACATACTGGAACCATTGGACATGTTACTTCACCTCCCCTCTATCCTCTATAAATCGATTCAAAATCGAATCGGGTATGGTTGGTTAACTTCGTGGCAACGGTCAGCGCCGGTGTCGCGTCGAACGTGTTCAGGTTCGCGTAATAGTCAATGTAGTTCGTGTCGATTCGGCCATCATAGCGATAGACGGCGCTTTCGACAAGATAACCACCCTCGCCAACCGTACCTGTAATACCATCATCATACTGGAAAGGCTTCTCCATGATGACAACATTTTCGGCCTGCTGATACGACTTGTGGGCAACCGATGTTGAGTATCCTGCCAGAACGACGAGGTCCCCGGTACCAAGTGCGCCACCTGTTGCCTCGCTCTTCAGGGCGTCGGAGAGCGTGAGCAACACGTTTCCAGTGGCGCCACTGTCTTCGACCCCAACTGCAGAAACGGTGCAACTGTCCGTACCGAGCGTAACAGCAGATATGTCATCGCTGCTTTTTCCGCGGAAAGCAAGGTTGTCATCTGCGGCAGTGGACGTGTCGAATACGATAATCTCGTCACCTACCCGGAAATAGTCAACCCACTCATTGGGGATGTCGAGACTGGTGGTACTGTTTGCCACCACGATATTGATGGGCGGCATATAGGGCATATACTTCCAGGGGTTGCTCGATCTATCACTGGGCGCCCACAAGGAAAATGCCGGGATTCTACCACGGTTATATTTGTTGTCGACCGAGATGGGAATTCTCGTTATCTTGCCGTTGTCCATAAAAGGATCTATCACGGCACGCTGTCCCTCGAGAAACCTTCCACCTCTATTGGTCATTGAATTGATCATGGCCATGTTGAAAATCACCTCCTTCGAATTTTGCTAGTTGATCGGGATTACCTTGGCGCCCCCGATCTTGTTTCCGAGCTCACGTTTTGCTGCGGGATCCATTTTGGATACGTCTGTCTCCACCTTGCCACCCTCGAGAGCACCGGTCTTGAGCATCCCATCACGAGACTTTTCAAGCTCGGCCTTCATCATCGACAGGTTTTCGAATGCCTTCTCACCGGTTCCCAGGGCAACGATCTGTGCTTTGACGAACTCCTCATTGTAATCGGAGCCCTTCACCAACACAGACAACGCCGTGATGTCGGTCTTCATCGCCTCGATCGTCTGCTTCCCAATCTCGGCCATCTTGGCATCCCCGGAGATACTTCCCCTCAGGGATACGATTTCCGCATCCTGCAAGGTACCACATTCGAGCATGTAGGCAGCTGCCGCCTTGAGATCCACGATCTCTGCGGTTAGGCCTTCGGTGGCGGCACTCGACTTCAAGGTTTCAACTTCCGCTGTCAACAGATTTTTTGCTGTGTCACGTTCTGCCAGCTGTGTCTCAAGCGTTGCAACCTTTGCCGCCATTTCTTCCATTGTTAGGGTCGGCATATTGTTTTCACCTCCTAGTGAATTCAATGCTTTTTGCTTTCCATCATTGTCTTTCGAAAATTCTGCATCGCCGTTTGCAACGGACTTGAGCAGAGCCATAGCCTGGTCCCTATTTGCTATCTCATCCACAAGCCCCGCATCCAGAGCCTGCTGCCCGATAAAGATCTTTCCATCACCCATTTGACTGTTTACGACATCTGTTGATACGCCGTAATTACGCGCAACCGCGTCGACAAAGAGTGAGTTATTGTATTCTATAATTCCCTGAATGTAATTCTTGTCGTCATCACTGAGCGTCTGAAATTGGTTGCCTGATGCTTTGAATTTTCCTGCAGAAAATATTGTAAATGTTTCTCCAATACGCTCTGCTGCTTTTGTGAGTTCGCTATGCACCAAATAGACCCCAATGCTTCCAACATGGGTTGCCTCGTTTGCGGCTACAACATAGTCGGCACCACTGCCTATCCACAATGCCGCTGATGCCATTTGCTCAGTAAAGGTAAGCATGGGTTTATTGCCGCGAGCTTCATATACCGCATTGGCAAGAGCTACAGTTGCGCTAAGATCACCACCAGGGGAATCTACATCCCAAAATATGCCCTTTACCTCATCATCGTTCTGTGCAGCATTGAACGCTTCAATCAAAACCTTTGAGCTGGATCCACCGTCACCAAAGATTCTCATAAACAGATCTTCCTCTTTGGTCAATACGCCACTCAACGTCAATATGGCAATACCGTCCTCTACTTGATATTGCTTTCGGTCACCATCCTGCTGTGAAATCGCAAAAGAGAAGAATGCTTTCTCGTTCATCATCGGATCCACCATCTTCGTGGCAGCGATGATATCCTCAAGCTTGCTAGGCAAGATGGCCCATACACGACTCAGTAGCCCACTGGAGAATGCCGCAACACTGGTGGCACCATCCTTGGGGTCTTTTTTCTTATCGTCTTCTTTCGGCTCTGCCATCGTAACCTCTATTATTTCCGATCGTTTCCGATTTTTTGATCCTTGCGAGTATCCTGACGTTTCTTCTCTCGATCGCCTTCATTGCCTGGTTCCCTCATACCCTGCTTGCCATCATTGGCGGGTATCTCGTGAACCTCTGCGTCTTCGGGCGCCGGACCATCCTCACCATGCATGTGCCGGATTTTCTTGTCCTTTTCTTTGTCACCAATCGCACCAACTTGCCATGCCGAAACAATGGTACCCTGACGTGTGGAATCGAACTGTGCGGACTCTTCCGGCGGTCGCAGGGTGAATTCTTTGAACTTGAACTTGGCATACCCTTGCAGGCCATTCAATCTCATGGAAAGTGTGAACGCCCTTGAATATAACGTCTCGATCACCGCGCGATATGCCATAATTGTGCGTCTGAATATTACGAGCTCAGCGGATGCAAGACCCTCACCTGTGTCCTGATTGCCGCCGCGGCCAACCACTGACGATGGGGATTTGTATCCGGATATCTGTTCGGCCTCGAGAAGCTTGGTGTATGCCGTGGGATCGAAATTACCCGTTGATTCCAGGAACCCAAGTTCCTTTACCGTGTTCCATACTATAATGTTCTGATCCGGGTCAATTCCGGTAAGTTGGTCCTCCACCTTCGAGATGTAATCGTTGAAAAAGTCGATAAGCTTCCGGGGATCCTGCTTCACCTGTGCCGGCGCCAAATTCAATACGGCTTGCTCATCAAGTACAACCTTGATCTTGGGCCATGCCTGGTTGTTCAAAACCCGGCGAAGATTATCCATGAATTCCATCTTGGTGAATGTGTTGCGAAGTCCCGGGCGCAGCGGATTATTTCCAACGATTTCATCGGCATCGGCATCGAGCGGTTGCCACAGGAAGTTTGCAAAGTCGAGCGAGACACGCCTTCCGGATGTCGTCCTGTTTATCCCCTGCAGCTGAGCATTGTCGTGCTCATAGGCCTGCTGCGGTGCATAACCGGTTATCAGGTGCGGAGCATATCGCTTTTTTACATTGTCTCGTATGAAATAAACGCGATCGCAATCTACCGGCTGAAACTGCATGGCACGATACTTGCTATCAAGCTGTATGTACAGTGCTCCCGCGGAGTTATCGGTGGTAAGAATATTGCGACCGATGCGTGATATCTGATCGGAGAGGGTATTCGGGATTTCAAAGGATGTTAGCCCATCGGAATAATCAAACTGTATCCGAAGGCTATCGATATATTTCTGACCTTCAACGAACTCGGAATCGTTGGCCTTTTTGGCGGTGATACGGAAGTCCTCGTGAAGCATACGGACATGGGCATGGAGGGAGCTGCTGAAGCTGGCGTCATTGGCGGCAAATAGTTTGAAAAGGCGGGCAGAACTGAAATTCTGGATTTTCATCGTGTTGACATTATGCCAATTTTTCAGTATGTTACTGTCCATATTGGACATGTATCCATACACCCTGCGGCTATCCAGTACGAGATTCGTTTGTGTGTGTCGACGAACCTCGGCCAATACATCATCTGAGATCGCAAGGCTACTCGGCATCTAATCAACCATACGGCTTCCTGTGTGTGAAATGGGCGATGGGTGCGAATCCCAGTCGCCCATTCACTGCGTTACCCGAAACCTATAAAGGAGTACAATGACAATTCGGATGGAACATACAGGAAGAGGTTGATACGTGTCAAATTTATTTTGTGTTACGCTTGCAAGAGTCGTTCCATTAGATGCGTTTGTCGCAATTAAATAACACGCATCCGGATTTAATCATGTCTATGAGTATATCAAGATCGTCTTCGGTCGGCCTATGGTCAAGAAAGACACAATCTTTTCCTTTTCTCATGTACCATCCGGATATATTCTCGCTCCAGACCTGATCGATATGGATCTTATCGTATCTCTCATGCGTTGGTTTCTCACGGAGTGCCATCAGGACTCCCGGATTTTGGTAAGAATCGGATCCTCGATGCGATACAGCTTGAACTCCTCTTCGGATAGCACCGGTCTATAGTAGCTGTGCAGATCGAAGTGGGTCACGGTGCCATCAAAGATATCGCTACCAGCAACATTGATATGCTGGATGTCCTCTTGACCATGTCGAATCAAAACCTTCGCTTCCCGCGATCGACGGATAGACCTCAACTGGTATCGCGCCACAGGGTTATGGATGAATCTACCAGAATCCTGCTTGGCCATTGCCCATATTGCGTACTCATAGGAGACGTCACTCCCGATGGTTTCACTGAACTGATCGTGAGGATCACAGATGGCCACGCCGCGAGCCCACTTGCCATTACCATATAGAAAGCACAGCGTTCCGATACGCTTTCCTCCCGGGCCGGTCAGTCCAAGGTATTCCTCAATCTCCCAGTCGATGTACCCCTCGGCGTTGACATCCGGCACGTAGGGTATTCTCTTCTCTCTCATTTGCTTGGTCTCCTCTTTCCATTCTTTCCATGGTTTAGTAAAATCACCCATCTGCAAAATTGATGCCATTATCTTGTTTTGTGATACGTTCATATTGGTACGTCCAAATAAAACTGATCTGGAATTCCATCGTTAAGATCAAGATTTCCGAACATCCCAATAAATCTTGAAATAGAATCAATGCTATTCGTAGGATGTTTCACACATATCATTGCCACGCTATGGTAAACTATACTTCCTGCCACAGTCGTGACTATGTTCACACCGACCAAGTCATAATCACCATGATTGGTAAATTCCCTTCCGCTTAACGCGTCGACTCCGTGTATATCTACATATTCTTTAAGTTTCATGTCGGTTCTCCCTTTGCCTAAGTGTTCATAGTTGCTACATGTATAAGCCTACCATACCAGTGATCGCTAAGTCAGACACTCGGACATCATTATTGTCCAGGTATCTTACCCATCCCTCGAATCTCAGGGGGAGCCATCCCGTGTGGCATTCGCTTGGCCTGCACCATTATACGGGTCGCCTGGCAACAGAACTTGCTGGCCATCACCCAGTGATCACCAATTCTAGTGACACGCTTCTTGTAAACTTCCTTGGCATTCTCGGACGCCAGCTTTTCCTTTGATACCGAACCCTTACCGGGCTCTATTTCACCCTTGTACAGATTCGTGTGGGACAGCGTGAAGTCCCGGTCAATACGCTCGCTGCCGGCCTTCTTTTGCGATTCGATCAGGAAGACAACCTCCGACATGCGTATCTTATTGAAATAGTAATCGATGGCGCCAACCTTGTCCTCGAAGATTTTACAGACCGGAGTGAATACCTGGTTCTGCTCATCGATTTCCTGTTCGACAAACCGGAAGGTCTCCTGGGACGCCCCTGACCGATCGGACCACACGCGCATACCGAACCGGAATTCATGTATCAGTTTCTCAACCTCGTTGGTATCCGGCTCCACGTCCACAACACACACATCAATATTGTACTCCATGATGAGATTGTACAACCGACCCTTGACCACTTTATCCTTTCCCTCAGGATCAATTATATTTCGGTCCCACAGATCCTTGTTGCTCTTGACATGCTCCAGATAGACCACACACCAACGACCCTCGGGACGGACAAGAGTTACAGTATTGGAAATCTGCTTCCAGATAACGATGAATCCACCCTGCGATGGATGATGGTCGCACCCCATGACATAGATACCGTCCCCGGAGTATCCCCACTGCAATATCGGGTCCTCCCGGAAGTTCCCCGGTACCAGAGTCTTGGTGATGTCGTCATACGGCAACCCGATCAGATGGTTCCAGAGATAGGACGTGTTGTGATCTGGATCGTCACGATCGTTGAGGAAGAATGCGGCACTCCGGGTGGCAGTGGCAAACGGTACCTGATAACCGACCACGCCGGCACCGGTTCCATTATTGAATTTATTGGGATGCTTCTGCGTCCAACGTGCATTCTCATAATGGTCAGGATCATCTGCCGACCACAGTCCGATGGTTGTCCAGTCGATTGGTTCGTGACAATGCTGGCATCGCCAATACGGTTGAAGCTGCTGACCATACTCATCTGTCGGCGGTTCGTCGCCCTTCTCGTAGAAGTTTCCGATACAATCAGGATAGGAGAGCACCTGAAACGTACCACACTTCACACACTTGATTTCCCACTCTTCGTATGTCGAATGCTCCATTTGCAACGAGATACCGGTACCTGATACCTCAGGTGTGGAGATCGTGCGAACAAGACCCTTGGTGCTCGTGGTATTCATGAATGGTGATTCGAGTGTGCGGGACCCGATCTGGTTTGACACGGATGGGTTCTGATCACGGTCCTTCTCATCGATCACAACAATATCGGCAGCGATTGTCAGAACCCCGGAAATCTTTGACCGACCTACCAAGTGAAGGGACGTCCGGCCGAACCTCATCAACATCACCGACTCGGTTTTTGACATGGACAATGTGTCCTGAATCGTAGGGTTGTCCTCTTTGATCTTCTCGAGGCGAACCTTCGACCAGTTGGATGCCTTGTCACGTGTCTCAAAAGAGTAGATTCCTTCGATAAACCGACTACGTTCCTTGCCAGTATGGTCGGTGTATTTGTAGGGCTTGTGACTATACTTCAAAAGAATTGCAATTATCCAACGCTCCAGTACCCACGTCAGGCCCACCTGGGATGGTTTGCGACTGACAACGTTGGGACGCATGTCATTCAGGATGGAAATCTGCCACTCACGACCGGCAAAGGATATGGGCTCCCCCTCATGCTTGAAGTCCTCGACCATCTGCCTGACGATCGACCGGTTTTGATCCTTGACCGTTCTGAAGATGGTTGTCAGAAGCTTCTTGCGGAACTCCCGGGCGAGTCCGATCATCTGCTTCCGAGGCATATTCGACCCTCTGTCCATATCACGCTTACACTGCTTACAGTGCGGCATGTATCCATCGGGACGACTCTTATCCTTATGGAAATTACCCTTGGCCGTCATGAAGGTGTCGCATTTCTTGCAGAACTTCATGTAGTCGTCTGGCATCTCACGGTCTATATTTTTTTTGCCGAGGTCTTGTATAAATTTCTTGCGAGCAACCTTGCACCATGATTGACCCTCGGTGAAATCAGATATTGGGTGTCTGGTTTGGCATCCACCGCACCATTTTGAGTTGGTGTCATCCATTGGTATCTATCGCCCTTTGCATACCATCGCAGAGATGTTCACTGGGGCTAATAATACTGGAACTCCCATTGCAACCGTCTTTATATTCAACGTAACGTATTGTCCCAGGAACATTGCGGCCACAAAATGGACACATAAAAGTCGTATCCTCAAACCGTTCGGTCCTCACCGGATGCACACCACCCCATGGGTCAATTACTGGTTCTATTTCCTGGGGTGTGTGAAAGTGTTCAGGATTATACTCGGTTCCGTCAAATTCCATCGTCAATCCCTCCTCTCATATAGAAACTGAAACATGTATTCCGTTCATATCAGACATCATCATAGTCCATATCACCAAGAAGCTGTTCTCTCTGAATTTCAGCCTCCTTGATAGTGTTGGTGGCCTCGTCTTCAATCATTCGGTGAACATCGTCACCTGCACCATAGTTTTTTATCATGTCCACTGTCATGTCGAAGGCGTCAGAGGTCTTCGGGTTCTCCAACAGGCTTTCAGCCAACAGTATCTCAAACTTCTTCCTATCGAATTGTCGAGAAAAACGTTCGATCTTTTGTTCCCAGATATCATAGGCATTGGCACCCTTGTCACCCACATCTGTTCCAAGGCTATCCTTGACATCACCCAACACACCGACCTTCCATTCCATAGCATCGGCCTTCAATTTCTCACCAATCATCGGCAGGAACTTCTCCACGAGATGCTCAGCCAACAATATCAGCTGCTGCTCGTAGGCCTGCATCACATCCAGGGCCTCTTTCTTGATATTGTCAGCATATTTGAGAAGTTCCCGCGATGCCTGCACCGCCTGATTTCCAGCACCGACGACACCGGAGTCTATCATTTTCTCAAGGTTTCTAATCACCTTTGAGCTCAACCGGTTTCCAAATCTATACCCCCCAATTCCCATCGGCTCGATCGGCGTGGGTTCAGAATCTAACATATCCTCATCTGGACCCTCACCGCTTTCGGAATCCAACAGCTTCGCTTCTTCAGCGGTTTGCTCCAACGACTCTTCCCGTTGCTCCTTGATCCTGCGATTGACAATACTTGCCATCGACTGGGTGGTTCCACCAAAGATCTCTACTATCAAACCCTTTGTGAGATAGGTACACAAAATAACAAGCTCGTCCCGGGGTATATCACGAGTCCTTACACCCTTGAAAAGAGTTGCGTCCTTAGATTTTTCTATGTGCCGACGAACCTGCGTACCGATCTGCTTTAGCGAGAGTGTGGTCACATTTTGTTGCGGTTTAGTAGCCATATGCTTATAGCCCCATTTCCTTGAGCTTTATAATCTCACAATCAATAAGACGTTTCATTTATCCGCCCCTCCGCCCATCGGGATCACAACGCCGCCGGCCCCCGGTTGAATAATCCCGCTCAGTTGCGTCTTGATATTGACGACATACCCCTTGTATGTCTTGACGAATTCGTCCGGGGCCTCATCAGACAGCATCACCAGACTATTCTTCAGTCTGAACTTCTCTGTCAGTTCCCGGTGGTGCTTGAGAAACGGTGCAATCAGCGGGACCATCTGTATACGGGTGCCGCCCTGTTGATCTTGTGATGCACTGATCTGTGCCGGATAATTCAACATAACACTGTCACCCTTGTGCTCGGACTCGTCAACCTCGCCGATGATGTAGCCGGTACCTATTACGTGGAAGATCTTGATCATGGTGTTCTACTCCTTTTTGATGTGAGTTTCGTTAGGATATGGCACGTAATACATCTGGCATATCCCTTAGGGATCGTGTCGGCATCCTCGTGTCCCAGTCGATTCAGTGGACCAGATTTACAGTCACACTGTGTACGATTGTTTGCTGCTATGATTTGATCCTCTATGGGAATTGAGTATGCGGCTCGAAGATTGTCTGCCCATGGAATCTCTTTCTGCGCGTCCGGGCAGGAATCGTGCATCTTGAGATACTTGGCGGGGTCCTTGATAACAAAAACCGTATATAATTCAGGGTCCCCATCGAGCCCGATAGTCTTCCACCTCCTGTGAGCCGGTGACAGCGGCGGTATCGGGTCGTGCACCATCTTGCCGTTGTACCAGACGACACTGTGCAATTGGTCCCCACCCTCTGGTCGTCGCGGACTCGGGCCGGCGGCAATCATGTAGGTATCTTTCAGCAACATCTGCGTGTAATCGTTCAATAGAATGTCAAGGAATACGATACCAAACTGATCGCACCACTCGGTTACATACTCATTGAATCCATTGACTCCGTCTTGCATGAAGTTTGGCACGTAATCGAGTGATAGGTCAAATATGGATGCCACGCATGCGCGGAAGCAGTCACCGGTTTCAAAGTCTACTATGGTCTGGTTAACTGGGATCATCATTAGCCTCCATTGACGAGCGTGAATTCTGAAAATACCCTGTGAAACGCATCCCATTGAAGAAGCTCTATATCTCCAGTGTAAGTGGTGCACTGGGTATTCGTGACCCTGTATACAACAAGCCTTTCACCCATACACTTCCCGTTGAAGTCGGTTAACTGCAGGAATCCAATCACCTCCACATCCGTCGTCCACGCATCTTCATGGTCGGGTGTGTGCGTCAGTTTGGCCGGCATATCACCCCACGCCCATGTCGTATCTGTTTCAAAAGGCATTTTTCACGGCTCCCTTGTTTATCTTCTGTCGCATCAACCTGATACCCATTCGAACCAACAACCACAGTTCTCGAAATATCGCCGGAATCGTATATACTGGTGTCCAGTACACAAACACACCGTCGTCAACCTTCTCGATCGAGAGTTCAACCTCATCACCCACAGGTCGGACAGCCTGTACCCTGCCGGCAATTATGGGCGCCCCAAATATTGGTCGGGGATCATCCGGGTCGGATGCAGTTACGACAACTGGTTTTACCGGCTTGTACATGTAGCAGCCGATGCTACTTAGCTCTATATCACCACACTGTAACCTGGGTCGAGGGACGTAGTGATTTTCTTTACTGTCAGCCCGTTTTGCCTTGCCGGACTCCTCAAGAAATACTGCGCGGTGTTCACATCGATAGCATAGCATCAGCTGCCATCCTCCTTATCGGAAACATCCACCAGTATTGCCTCTGCTGGCACAGATGGCGTGACCCTGAAATCAAGACCAAGATGCTGCTGCAGCAGACGAACCTTGTATTTCAAGGTCACGCTATCTTGAAGTTTTGTTCCACACTCGTATCCGCCAATAAGGGCGCGGCAACTAAACACCTGTCGCTCTAATGCCTCCACCTTGGTCTGCAGACGCTCTATTCTCTGAGTAACAATGCAATTCAACCGGTCATCTACATATGCTTTAAGATCTCGTTTGTTCATTTGCTCAACCCTCCATAAAAATCTTCTCATACTGCGCCGCCGACTGCTCCAGCGTGCAGGCGTACAATTTGCCAGATAATAGCATAAGTTTCCCGTTGTAAGTCCTCGGTGTTGTCCAGCTATTAGACGCTTGTATCTTTTCCAGCGTTTCAAGAATCACATCTGCCATCGCCGCCGGGGAATTATCCGCTGCCCAGTGAAGCGCATCCATGTGCGCGGACGCATACTGCTCCATAACATCCGGATGATCAAATGCCACCACGGGCGTATCACACAGCAACCCTTCTGCCGGCGGAATCCCGTTCCATCCCTGGACCATCAGCTTCGCCCGCTTGATCAGCATCCACTTGGCGGCACCGAAGCATGGCGCAATGTACAACGAGACCCCGTGTTCCTCGCAGAATGAAACAATCTGCTTCACGTAATCCTGATTGCCATATCCGATGATCACCCATGGCAGTCGTTGGTTGGGTGCGATCAAGGCCAGCGCCCGGGCAATATGCATGATCTTCTTGTTCGGGGCAATCCGGGAGCATGTCACGATATAATCACTCTTCTTGACATCTGGGAGTGACAGTGCGTACCGTGCATCAGCCCCGCAGGACAGTCGATGACAATTGGGAAGCGGTTTCCCGTTAAACAGGATGTCCTGTATAACTTGTATTTGCCTTGCGCCGTTTACCGAACAGCTGTCCGCTGCATATGCTGCTGACATCCAGGAACTGTATGTGTTCATCCAGTGGTTTATCTCAGAATCCGGGATGCGATCAACGTCCAGGCCCCAGTTCCGGGCACTATCCGCACCGACGCGCCAGTATCCGATTCCCTCGAGATGGATGTGAACCCGGGCACCGATGGATCTGGCATACTTGACGGCATCCCATGATGTTTCACCGCCACCACGGACAACGTCGAAGATACCTTGTTTGAGTGCTGGCTTTCCGAATACGACTTCGTGCCCCTGGAGGATAAGTTCCTCGCCCAGCGACCATGTCAGCATGGTGGATTGGAGTGCCGGTGGATCTTGGTAGAATAGGATTTTCATATCATCACCAAATATTGCATCCTTTCATCCATGGTTTGATTCCCTCGTGCTTCCAGATGCCCAGCCAACTGGAACGATAAAACCTGACACCGGACTTGAAGGAACAGTATAGGTTCTGTGGCGTAATAATCTTCTGGCATTCGGACCGTTTAACCCATCCATTGTCGCCATTATCCAAACCGTGTAATCGCCACGATCCAACGCGAACACCGTTAGCAACGACATAGTTGCTCCTTCCGAATTTCACCATGTCGCCGAGGTTGATACGGAAAATCCACTTGAACGATAGCCAGTACATCAAGATTGTGTATTTCACGTTCCCATCCTCCATAGAAGAATTAAAGCTATAGTCCATAAGGCATACTTGACAATGGCTCCCCAAGCAATGGTAAATGACCCCTCAGAAACCACCTGTGCTTCGTGCCATGACGGATCGTCGAACGCGATTTCACCAGTCTTCCTATCGAACGGTAACGAAACACTGTTTACCTTCATCCCGGATCGCTTGTGTTCTTCGGCCAACTCCGGCAACCGATCCCGGTGCTTCTCGATGAGTTCCGCACGATACTCGGCGCCGTATTCAGAACAGTAGATGTGCTCGTATAGTGTCTCTATTTCAGTCATCATTATCATTCTTCCCTCGGAGGGCATTAGCTAAGTCACCCCCATACATAGGCTCAACCTGCTCCGTAGAATACTTCACAGATTTGAAATAAGGGGTCATTCCGTCCACCACATCGGACAGTCGTTTTTCCTCTTCCGCTATGAGGGGAGCCTCTATATAGAACTCCTCAATTGTTTTCCTGCAAATCTTTACCATGTCAGTCATCATCAATCACCTCCAGGTTCACGCGCACAATGCCTTTAGATCCACACGCCTTACACGGATCATTTCGATAGTCACCCTCGTTTGGACCACAATGATAATGGATCTTTTTCCGTCCCTTGCATTCCGGGCACGTGATTGTAGCTCCATTGTAAAGCTCTTCAAGTGAATACAGAATCATATCACCTTCTCCAGTAACCAGTTAACCCTCGTTCCATTCTTGAATGGCCGCTCATCGACCACCCGTAAACCAAACGCACTAATGAAATCCCGGTACCTATGCGTGAAGCAGTGCTGGGCTAAGCCTTCCCTCGGACCATCATAGGTGGCCACATACAGAAACCTCCGCGCCACCCGCACATTCTCGGCCCAATGGTTGATAAAATCCCTGCGTGGCACATGCAACATCACCGAGAAGCTGATCACGAAATCGAATGAGTTGTTGGGATAGGGAAGCGTCTTGCCGTCCCAGGGATCAGGAAGCACGTCAGTCAGCAGTTCGCACTTGCGTCGCATGGACTCCACGAAATCACAGAGCGTGAACTTTTCAGCCGGGATGCGATTTTTAACCAAATGTTGGTAAACACGACCATATCCTGGTCCAATTTCAAGAATGGTATCGCCATTTCGGACGTAGGTCTTGACGATATTGGTCAGGTTGTCGATTTCGTCGTTGGTGTCGGCGGAAACACTGTAATTCTGACCGCGGTCCTGCCAATATTCGTGTGGGGCATATGTCATGATGCGTTTTCCTTTATCCACTCCTTCATGTCGGGAGCAACGTGGAAGTATCCTTCGCTGAGAAACTTAACGATGTTATCCGAGATGTTCTTCTTGACCTTGAATGCGATCTCCCTGGCCTGTGGGCCATAGATTCCCTTGCACCCATCACAAACATATAGCTCACCGATTGGGCCAAATGGATACAAACAACTCGAATCATTTCCACAAAAGTCACACATATTTTCCATTGGATCTTGTTTCGCCATGGAGATACCTCCCCCCTCTCTCTCTTGCTGGTTAAGACCACATTTTTTCGTAATATTTGTAAACCTCGTTTGCGGCGTCTTCCTCATCGATATCGGTCAACATGTCGTAATAGTGCTTGGCCACACGATCAACGGTGGTGCAACCACATGCATCTATTTTACTCTTGGCAGTCTTCACGATCTTCTTGATTGTGTCATTCATACCCGATACCCCAGTTCCACCGCCAACGGCGCATACTCCCGGACGGCATTACCGATCGGATCAGCACCAACGGGAAACTCATCCCTGCCAACTACATGATAATTGTGACTCTCCAGCGCCGGCATCTCACCCGCCACAGAATACTCGGCCCCCATCTGGCTACACATATGCATCAACCGATACGGCGTCTGACTCACCAGATCCTCATACTTTACGATCCTCTCCCGGGGAAAGTTCTCAAGGATCATCCGCGCCATCACATTCCAGACCTCAGCCTGCCGGCCATACTTCTCATCAGACCGGAACGGTACCTTCGAATACCGGGGCACCATGGAAAAATCTTCCGGCATCACGTGCGCCTCGTTGATATTCTTCTTGTGCCGGTTCCAACTGGCGATCGCATAGACCGGATTGCGGACAACTGCGAAGGCATCATACTTAAACCCATTGATACGAGCCATCTGGCTCAGGTATGGCCAATTGATTTTGCTGCCAATGAACAGCGGCTTTTCAGGATCAAGGTCGATATAGTACGCCTCATGAGAGTGGTCCGTCTGCACCTGGGTGTCAGTGATGATCTCACCTTGGCTATCGACGTCCATCGGTACCGGTTGGCCGGTCGTCAATCGCTCATGCATGTCGGTAAAGAATGCCGGCAGCATCGGAACGTTATACGCCTGGGCGACCTCGTTAAAGCACACGACATTGGATATTCGGTTGACCAGGCTGCACAGAAGCGTCGTGCCCGATCGGGGGATGCCTGTTATAATGAAGTTGTTGGTTGTCATGGTTTAGTGGTCTCCTTTGCGCCAGCGGAATCTTCTAACATTTGCCGGCAAAGATATTTGATGCCGTAGAATACTTCGCAGATTCGTTCTGCGCAGTATGGAGCACCAGTAAGATCTGGCTCACCGATCGACATGTATGTGTTGTTTTTCCTACAGCAAGATGTCGGCGGATCGTCATGGAGGGGTACGCGCCGTGGACAGTTCTTTGCAAAATCTTCAAAATCCATCATTGTTACCTCCTCACTATCTTCGCCGGAATACCCATCACCGTGGCACCATCCGGCACATTTTTCGTCACAACCGCATTCGCACCGACGATCGCATTCCGCCCGATAATAACCCCGGGATTCAGACACGCACCGTGGCCTATCCGCGCACCGGATCGAATGGTGGGACCCTTCATGTCGGCCTGATCAGCGGTACCGTCATCCATGGAATTATCATTCGCCATACTCACCAGCATTCCGACGAACACGTTGTCCTCGATTACCATATTGCCGGTAACGTGCGTGTTATCCATGATCTTTACACGGTCACCAATATGCACATTTGCGTTTATCGTGACACCCATGGCGATCAGGGAATCGTTCCCAATCGTGACGTTTTCCCGGATGCAAGCGGTGTCACAGACCATCGTGCGATCGCCGAGTACCGATCCTTTGTAAATCACGGCGTTGGCACCGATGATACAACCGTCGCCTATTACGAGTTCGCTGAGATTGTCAGACCCATCTTTCTTCATGGTGACGCCTGACGACAACGAATCTCGACCGAGAACAGCCCCGGGAAAGATGGCCACGCCCTTGCCAATCTTGGTTCCGAGATAAATGATTGCCTCAGTACTGATACTTGGTAGCTTCGCCCGTGATAATATCATCGCAGATTCTCCTGTTCATACGCTGGCAGCATTACCTCGCTGAGTTTGTGGAAGGTGAAATCGTCGTCCTTCAGGTTGCAGATGGCAGTGGATGTGTGCTTGCTAATCCCAGGGAGCTGACTGTTGGGTCCCCAGACCTTCCGGACCTTGTCTGAAATATCATCGGCACTCACCTTCGTCAGATCCTTGATCGGTCGTACCGCCTTGTAGAAATCATCCAGATGCCAACAGTTCAAATAGAACAGCATGGGGTGGACATTCAAAATCTTGAGCCCCGGAGTATTGTGGATGCCAAGCGGAGACATGCTGTCGCAGTTCTTATTGAGATACATCCCGAGAACCACGCCGTCTTCCCACACATACGGCGCCTCAATCATATTGTTGAACCCGCCAACGGTGACATAGTTCCTGCCATTCCACACCCTCGGCGACTCACAATACAATGGCGACACCTCGGCATGCTTGGCACCCCATAACAGTTTGGACACGTCATACTTGATCTCGCACCCGCGCAGGGCATCATACGTTGTTCTGCTGCACATATTCCGGTGGGATCTTGACCCGATCGCCGATGGATAGACCTTCTTCAGGTCGTTAATCATATCCATGTAGCCTTCAACGGGTCCATCTTCGGTATACGCGTCGATAAAATTCGGATGGATCCCGACCTCGAATAGCCCCCCACTCGTCATCGATTTCACATACTCCGACTCGTGAGTCATGAAGATGGTGAAGGGAATACCGTGACTAAAGAACCAGTTGAACGCGTACTTGATCACGAAGTCCGGTGCCCAGTCGCAATCCATGGTGACAAATACTGTGCGATCGCCGCCGGGAACGTTGTAGAATTTTTCGAGATCTTGATAATGGAATTGATTGTCAGCTGTCATCGTTGATATCCTCCCACTTCCATCCGAGCAGCAGCCAATACCACATGCGTCGCCACCGGTTGGGCTTTGGTTTGACAAGATGCCATTCAATCGATGGGTCGTTGTTCATGATAATTCTGGATTGTGGTTGTGGTGGTGATAGGAACTTCCACGCTTCGTCTATCGTCGTAGCCTTCGCCAACAAGTTGTTATCCATTCGCCACCTCCCGGATCACATCAGCATATCGCCATAGGTTGTGCATTATAGAATACCGCTCTCTCACAAAATGTCTGTACTCAGCGGGAATATAGTAATTTTCAACGATACGCTGAAAGAACTCATTCTCATTCAGGAATAGGTATTTCTCCGGAAAGAACGACTCTGCGCCACCGAAACTGTAGACCACGGGTTTCAGGCCAGTAGCCATCGCCTCGAGGATTCCAACACCCTGGGATTCGAATACGCTGGTGCTGAGAATGTAATGCATCTGATTCATAATCGAAGGAAGGTCCTCGTTGGGAATTCTACCGTGGAATGTGACCCTGTCCTGAATGCCCGCCTTCTTGAGGAAATTATCCTGGTAATAGAAGAGCTCCGGATCTGAAATGTCGCCGACAATGTGCAGGTGGTAAGGATCGTGGCTGTTCATCCATACAAGATCACTGAAGAAGTTCAACGCTATGGGCAGGTTCTTCACATAGGATATACGTCCCAGGAGCAGCAAATTGTATCCGCGCCGCCTGTGATGAAACGGAAACTTGTCCACATCGATCAGGTTCGGTATCGACACACCACGCTCCATCCATGGAAACTTAGCCACCCCGATCTGCTTGACATAGTCACTGACGAATAGCAACTTGTGCACTTTGGATGGGTCGATGGTGGCGATCGCGTCGAGGGTACGCTGCTTAAATAGTTCGTACCGGTGGATTCTGAGGATGAATTTGGCGCTGTAGGAGTTGAGGACTTGCAGGGGTATGCCATCGGCCCACTCCAACCAGACGACGTCGGCGGATCTCACCTTATTATATAGGGTATCCCGGTGGGCAACTGCATCATGAATGTCGGAAGGAAAAAACTCAACATCGAACTCCTCCCGTAGCGCCTCGCCGATGTCCCGGATGAAATTGAAGTTATTGGCCGCGGCTATTATCAGGAGTTTCTTTTTCATGCGGTGGGCCTCTTGTCCTCAAAACAACCGGGACTGAAGGAAACAATCTCTCCGTTGCATATCGGGATCACATGCCAATTCTCCTCTTTAAGTCCGTCAACATCCGAATAACAAAGAATTGGCTCACCGAACCTCGGACAATTATCACCGCATGGGCCGGGTGCCGATACGTCAAGAACCGAGATCGTTCTGCCCTGACAGCACGCCTGCGCTTTCATCTTGCCGGCACGCTCAATGTGCAAAAATCCCTCTTCGTCAATCATGCCTCTCATGAGTCACCATCCTTTGTTGTCTGCACCACATCCCGTAACGTAATCCGGCAGTCAATCACCACCTCGTTGATAAACACACCCACCCAATCGGAATCGCCATTCTCTGCCGTATACAAATGCGGCGGTCCCAACTTCTCTTCGGTTGACATGCCGTTGATCTGCACCTCAACCTTTTTCCCGACACGCTCGTCATCTGCCGGCATACCCCCAAACACGCAGTCTGTCACAAGATCCTTGATCTGCTGTTCAATGGCCTTCGCCCGTGGAATCTCATCGCACAGTTCTTCGATTGTCGTTTTCATATTTTATCCTCCGATTCATTTGGTTCTATCGGTTCAACCCACCGACCAGTCTCCTCACCCATACTATCATCCGGTACAATCGTAATAATATCTCTGAACAACCTAAGCAGCGCGATGCCGATACCGACCAACGACACAACCGTCGCGAGGATTGCTACTACGAGGAAGATTTCAAGAAAGATTTCCATAGTTCAATTCTCCATGCCAATTTCAACCACAGTCGCTTCACCCATCCACCCATCACAACAAATGGATACGCCACACCCATCATCATCGAACGCAGAACAGACAGACACGTGACAAATATCATTTCATCAACCACGATACACTCATCCACCAGCCTGTCAATCTGGCCTTCCTGCTCGGCAATCAATCCACGAATCCGCCGCATCCGACCGAGAAACTTACCACCGTTGGCCGTGTTCTTCATGACGTTGTTGAGGACCTTGATGCTGTAGACTAATGCTTCGGTTTCTTTTGTCACGATGGTTCTCCTGGAAGCAGGAGCAGGAATCGAACCTGCACAACTGAGGATATGAGCCTCGGTGGGATACCTATCCTTCCTGCTTCACCGTTACTGTTTCACCGACCACCCCCGCCCATTTCCAGTAAAAACAACGGCGCCGATTCAGTGGTTCCATTATACTGTCACTATACACCGGAAACGTACCGAATATTTTCTGGGCAAGGAATGGTCGATGCCCTACTTAAAAAAGTTTGGGAGCATACGCTCCTCGTTGGTTGACATGTCGTACCGTCCCCGTCCTCGTTAGAGGTTCCGCCGTGCCACCCGTCCGACTAAATTCGGTACGCAGTATTTTCCACTTCCCTCATGCCAAGCAATAAACATACATCGACTGATGGTCTTAATCTCTTAACGATATCAGCTTCGCCGCATCGTCAACAATAGACTGCACAACATTAAACAGAGGGTTGAGTCTGCGATCGTTCATCAACGGCACAGCGCTGTTAAAGAGGTATGGATGTTCACTACGTAATTCCCGTAACACCTCAACTATCCGTTGCTTATCCTCGGTGTCTATTACAATTACCTTTCGCATTTCAATACCTCATCGGTTGGAATATTAATTAATAAACGCAACCCTTTGCCAACGTACATCTTGAATCTTGTATCTTTCACTTTGCTGCCGATCAAACACTCCGTCGCGCTCAAGGCGGTAACGGGTATTCAATCCTTACCGGCTTACGGCTGTACTGCCCTGCGGCGTCTGAGCCCCAATCAACCGTGGATTCGCATCTCACCAATCAATCAGTTGCTCATTTATGGACATCATAATCCCTGGGCTATGTTCCTGTCAAGAACTTTTCGAAAACTATTATCAGCACACCCGTCGATTGGTCTATTTTCGCTTGGTGCTTGACAGGAACATATGATCGGTGCTACTCTGCAATCATCATGGAAAACACATCTGAATACATAAAGGAATCTCGATCAACGCTGGGCCTTACACAGAAGCAGCTTGCAGAAAAGATCGGTACCAAGCGCGTGAACATCGCAAAGTATGAAACCGGCAGGTCAGTTCCCCCGGGGAATCTAATCCTGGAAATTGAGAAACTCCTCAAGGAGAGTATATAGAATGGACACCAACGCAATCGCCTTCGATTTTGAAACCATCGGCAACAAGTTTGTCATACCGTTCCTTCCACCGGTCGAAGTAGATTCAAAACTCAAGGACCCGGTGAAGATCGATGCAGACCTTGCGAAAAAAAAGGTCAAGCAGATCGAGAAACTCGGCCTCAATCCGTGGACTAATGTTATCTGCGCAGTTGGCTGGTGCGACGGAAAAGAGTCCGGTCACATCATGCTGGAAGATGAGACGTCCGAGAAGGATCTACTCTATAAGATCTGGGACCTCCTGGCACGATACGATCATTACGCGACATTCAACGGCATCGGATTCGACGTACCGGTACTCAACGCGCACAGCCTAATCCACCGGATCCGAATGGGGACCAAGATCAACCTCAAGAAGTACCAGATCGGCAACCACTCTGATCTTAGGATGATACTGGGCAACTGGGATTCCAAAGCACCCGGCAAACTCGATTTCTTCCTGAAACTATTCTTCGGCCAGGGAAAGGAAGAGGGCATCGATGGGAGTCTGGTCCAAGGATTCTGGGACGATGGGAGGTTCGACGAGATTGGTAAATACGCCGAGCGCGATGGCGTTGACACTTGGAAGCTGTACGAGCTAATGGGCAAGTACTATATATAAGGTACGCGTCTAAATTAAGCACTTCGCTTATTTTAGGAAAGAGCGTTATCCTAAATTATCAACCTACACCTCAAAGGAGATACCAATGAAGAAATTTTCAATCTACTCGTTACTGATCGCCTTGCTGATCGTCGCACTTTTCCTGACATCCAATGCCTGGGCACAGACTCCCACAGTTCCCGGCGCCACACAGGAGAAAAGCTTCACTGAGGAGGCGGTGCTTCAGATGTACATTATGGACCTGGATTCCGAGAGAATATACTGCTCCAAGCGACTGGACGTTATTGCCGCAGACCGGGCCAAATTTCAGCAACGGTTGGTGCAGCTCCTAAACGAAAATCAGGAACGCATTAACGCGGCGATAGCGGCAAAGGCTGCGAAGGCATTGAAGGATGCCGAGGGTGACAAGAAGCCCGGCAAGAAAAAGCGAAAGAAGTAGGCTGCGCCTGTCACCAAAGACAATCGTGAGTATCTAACCCGAAACAAAGGAGAATGTAAGATGCCAGTAAAAGGACTGATGCCGGCTCTACTTGAGGTCGGTAAAATCAAGATCGGTATGAAAGGTGAGGAGCGGGAGAAACAAGGCGGCGGAACCTATCGACTGCCGGTCAAATTGGACCACTTCCGTATCACGACGAACGAGAGGGACGAGGATGGCGATTTCATCGTCGACGAAGCGCTCACAAATTCGTTGGTGGCGTTGGCAAATGACGGCGTTGATCCCAGCGCCAAGGTGGACAAGAGTGGTAATCTCGTTCGGATCCCCGTTCGATTGCTCTACGACGACATTGATCTCAACTTCCCGACACGGTACGCTTCCTACGTTGGTGGAAAATGCTCCTGCTCCGGAGATGGTGAGAAGGCCATTACCCGTGACGGCAGAGAAACACCTTGTCCGTGCCCTCGACTCGACCAAGGATACAAAGAACCCGATAAATGCAAGGTTAACGGTACACTGTCATGCATCGTGGCCGGTGCCGAATCTATCGGCGGGTGTCACAAACTCAGAACCACCAGTAAGAATACCGCAATGAGTATCCTCGGATCGTTGGCCGTCATAAAGGCCGCAACCGGCGGCATCCTCGCATTTCTTCCGCTATCACTTGTCGTGCAACCCAAGACTACCACCATCCCAGGTGAGGGGGGAACGACGACTGTCTATATCGTGTCCGTGGTATATTCCGGAACGATCAGCAAACTGCAACGCCAGGCCCTTGAGATGGCGCAGAGCAAGGCCGCGTATCGTCTCAACATGGAAGGCATTGAAAGTGAAGCACGGTTGATGCTGGAACAGACCACGACATCGGAAGAGGAGGAAAAGGATATACAGGAAGAATTCTACCCTGCAGCCGGCGGAGAGGCGTCGAGCGACACCAAGGTTGATACTGTTGCCGACACCAAAACTGCCGACGAGGCACCCCCACCGGAAGATGCACCCCCACCGGTTGTGGAGGAAAAAGAAGATCAGACAGTCGATCTTACCGAAGAGCTGGCCAAGGATGCGGTAATCGAGGTCGAGAAAACCGATGTCGACAAGACCGATGAGAAGAAGGCCGATGCGACTGTCGACGCTGAGAAAAAGAAAGCACCTGAGTCCCTTCCGGATCCGGCCAAGATCGTCCTGAAGACACTGCCTAAAGAAGTCCAGGTTGAAATCCATGCGATCGCGGCGCTCAAGAAGGAACTTGGGATCAACGACAAGGCCGTCTGGGCGAATCTTCTCAAGGAGTACGGGGTGGTCAGTGCCAAGCAAATGACCATTTTTCAGCTGAAGAAATTCAAGGGGGAACTGGAAGCCAAACGCCCTTCCTGATGCAATACCGGTCGCTTACTGACCTGAGGTACGCATACCTCTTGTTTGGTGAGCGTGCCATATTCGATGCCGGTATTGCACTGTTCGATTTCCCTGGGACATGGGTTGTCAGCAGGGATGAAGGAACGAAGATACGAGAATATTTAGAGTCATCAAACGATAACAATAACGATAGTGGATAAGGAGACAATATCATGGCAGAAACAGCAACATTGAGTTGGGATGACGATGGCATCGGCGGAGATGAAGCAATCACCGAAAGCGATGTGAAAGATGCCGAAAGCATGGGAAGAATGCCATGGGGAAAGTGGGCAGTTACCTGTGTCGAAAGCACACCGAAGCAAAAGGATATGAAAGCATATTCTTGCATTGCCGCCAACCTAAAGTTTCGTGTTGACAGTGTGATCGAGATCAAGGGTTCAACTGTCGAAGGTGACGATGGAGATGCATACATCGACCGGTTCATATTCGATGATGTTCTGATGTACAGTCCGCAGGAAAAAGACGGCATGCGCAAGCGCCGTATCCTTGTCGCCAAGCGAATAGGATTGATTTCCGATTCATCCGGCACCATCACCAAAGAAATGTGGAAAACCGGCATCATCGGCAAGCGGGTTATCCTAACGACGATCGAAGAAGGGTATACCCCGAAAGACAGCGACATTGAAAAAAAGATCGTGAAGGTTGACTTTGCCGGCTACGAGGCGATTACAGATGCCACATCTACCGCCGCATCCACACCCGGCGACGACTACAGCGACCTGTAATCTCAGCGCACCAACCGATCTTGCACCGGAGATACCGTGGACCTACACGCCGAACATAACGGGTACGCCCTGACCTTTTTCGAGGAGCCGCATCGCTATGTCATGTCGAAAGTTGACGACCCTGCAGGCGCCGATGTCGACCTCGAAAGCGTCACACAATTCCTGGGAAGATTTTTTGAGAAATTCGATGCTGAAAAGGTGGGCGCCCGTTACGCGGCGAAGCGCGGTCTGGATAAGGATGAGGTGATCGCCGGGTGGAAACGTGAAGGAGATGATGCCAGCGACCATGGCCATCGGGTCCACAAGTTCGCCGAGGATACGTTCAACGGCGATCCAGTATCGTCAACGGTGACAGAAAAAGAGTTGGCGTACCGATACTCCGTACTCAAAGCCGTTGAAATTCTCGAGAAGCGATTCAAGTTTATCGAGGCAGAAAAGATCGTATTTGATCCGGTGACACAAAAGGCTGGCACGATCGACCTTGTCCTGGAGGACCTGAGTAATTCTGACATATTCTTCCTGGACTGGAAGACAAATAAGAAGATCGAGAAGGCAAACAAGTGGCGAAAGGCCTTGCCACCAATCGAACAATACGACGACTGCAATTTCATCAAGTATTCCCTCCAGCTAAACACCTACGAACGCATTGCCAGAGCCAATGATTACTATCATGGCCGGAACATCCGGAAGGGATTGGCGCATCTGACGGCTGATGGTGTAGTGTGGTACAAGGTTGGGGATATGCAGGATGATGTGAGAAGGATGTTGGAACATGGATAAGAAAAAAATAGAGAGAGTCTACGTTGCGGGCGCATATAGCGCGGATAATGTCATCACCGTCTTGGATAACATGCGAGAGGGGATGCGTCTATCCACACAGGTATTACTGGCCGGATTCAGCCCCTTTTCTCCATGGTTGGATTACCACTTTCAACTCAACCTACGTGACGGTGAAACACTGACAGTCAAGAATTATTACAAATACAGCATGGCATGGCTTGATGTTTCGGATGCCGTACTGCTCGTCCCTGGATGGAAGAAGAGCACAGGAACATTGAACGAGATTGACCGGGCCATAGAGTTGGAAATTCAGATTTTCTATTCTCTTGAGGAGCTTTTGGTATACGTGGAGGAATAGACATGTTTGATTCCGTCCAATCAGTCGAGGCAACCCTCACCGGGATCCGATTCTCCGGCGACAATAATTTCATCATCGGAATGTTCACCAACGACAAGGGCGACTTCGGCGGACTAGGCTCAATGTTTCGCCCGGAAATCGGCATGGACTACAAGCTGTTCGGCGAATGGTCAACACACGCCCAGTACGGACCGCAGGTCAAATTCGTCCGATACGAGGCCATCCAGCCATGTGACACTGCCGGAATCTACAAATATGTAGTCCGGATTGCAAAATGGGTGGGTCCATCAATCGGCGACCAACTCGTTGAGACATACGGTGAGGAAACACTCACTATCCTACGAACCGATCCGGATAGGATTGCCAAGGAAATCAAGGGCCTCACATTGACCCGGGCGACCGAAATCCAGACGGAGCTTGTGGAACTGGAAGATACCGAGGCGATCATCGTTGAATTGATGAATGTTCTGACCACCCCGGGGCTTCGCAAGTCGCTCCCATTCGATCTGGTTGACAGGTTCGGGTCCGATGCTGTCGATATGGTACGCGAAAACCCGTATCTACTGACCGACTTCCCAGGGGTGGGATTCCTGCTCGCCGACCAGGTGGCGTTGTCAATGCACTTCGATCAAAGCTCACTGTATCGGAAGATGGCCGGCGCAGAACACGCCTTGAAGATGAACGAGCGTGAGGGAAATACCTGGCATGAGATGGAGTTGCTGATCCGGGAAGCCAACGAGTTACTGGGGATTGATACGGCGAGTGAGGCGATCGCGCAGCTGCTTGAGGATGATCGAATCGTCCGGTCTGCTGATGGTTGGGTAGCGTTGAGTGCCACGCACGTGGATGAGGATTACATTGCCGCGAAGGTTTGTCGGCTATTAGAATAGGAGGATCACAAATGATCAATATAGTGGACTGGTTTTGGATCTACAGACGTAAGTGCTTCGGTGGAGTTGTCGTTGGATTCTATAAGATCTTCTCGATTTGGATAGTACGAGACGGCTTTGAGTTTACAATCGCAAAACCGTCTTATCACAGGATTATGCATTGGTGGCGCAAGTATTCAGTGGAATGGCACCCTGTTGGCATAACCACGTATAGACAATAGGCGGATGGGAGGAATCGGAAATGTTCGATACGTTTGATCATTTCAATGCAAAACAAAACAGTAAGATATGGCCGTCAGACGATCCTGAGGATAGCCCAACTTGCACATACACCTGTAAGCACTGTGGGGAATCAACGGAGCTTCAATCTTGCGGAACGTTGCCTATAGGAAAATCGTTTGATGAGATGGCGCGTGTGGTGCTTCGAGACCACCTTGGACTGTGTCCTAAGTTTAATGTAACGTACATATGAATGATGATTACATTGCGTCACTGGAATAGGGAGAATACGTTTCGGAGGAAGGAATGAAAGCTATTAGCTTGTGGCAACCGTGGGCGTCGCTGATGGCCATGGGGTTGAAGAAAAATGAAACCCGTAGCTGGTCAACTGAATACAGGGGCATCCTTATAATTCATGCCGCGAAGAAGGTAATCGGCTGGCCAGATATACATCTCGAGGATGCATTTGACGAAGATAAATTTTATATGCCGAGCGATCTTCCATTGGGATGTCTTCTGTGCACTGTTGATCTGTATGATGTGGAGAAAATAACGTACTTTAATAGACCTGACGTTCCTGAACTATGGTATGGAGATTACGCTACAGGTAGATACATGTGGAAAACCAGGGATGTTAAACCCTTTGTGGCCCCCTTGCCATATAGAGGTAGACAGAGGATCTTTAATGTTGAAGATATGCTGGATTCTGTAGCGACCGAAAAAGAGATACCACAGACCAAGTTGCCGGGTTTCTAACATGGTAGACTTTCACGAAAAATTAAGACAACAACACAGGGGACCCATGGATAAAATCACCCTCACTTCTGAACAACTGGTGGCAGTCAAGATGGTACAGTCGCACCAGCTATCCGTGCTCACCGGAGCAGCCGGCACCGGAAAGACCACCGTCATCGACAATGTTCTCGCCTGGGGCCGATCAGAACGAATGCCTATCGCCTGTGCTGCCCCGTCTGGCAAAGCCGCCAAACGCATGACAGAAGCCACTGGATTTCCGGCAAGGACTATCCATTCACTCCTGCAGGCATCACTGGATGGCAACGGCCGGTTCGTATTCTCACGAGATCAAAGTTGTCCGATCGACTACGACCTGGTGATCCTCGACGAGGTCTCCATGGTTTCCAACGACCTCATGGCATCGTTCTTGCGTGCGATCGCACTCGACACCACCATCCTGCTCGTAGGGGACCCCAATCAGCTGCCGTCTATCTCATGTGGCGCCATCCTGCGCGATCTTCTCGAATCCGGAATCGTTCCCCATACCGAACTCACTATCGTCCACCGAGCCCGAGGCAGAATCGTCCAGGCCTGCAACAGCGTCAAGGATGGCGAGTTCTACGAAGAGCCCCGAAACCTGGACATGGCCACAGGCGATAACATCCGCCACATAGAAAGCGATTCCCCGGAACAAATCCTTGGGATCATACGGAATCTGGTATCTGATAAGATGGGGTGCCATCTGTTCGATCGCGTCTGGGACATCCAGGTGATCAGTCCGACCAATAAGCGCACGGTGCTTTCCTGCGAGTCGATCAATTCCGTTCTGCAGGATTCGCTAAATCCCGTGCAACCGGATACGCTAATCAAAGGATGCATCTTCCGACCGGGCGACAAGGTCATCAATACCAAGAATAAGACCGTTGATGAAGGATACGTTGTCAATGGCGCCCTCGGTACGGTAAGGAAGATAACGGACAAGGATTTATCTGTTGAGTTCCACGATCCAGAAGTGCAGGTCCGACTACCCCTCAAGAAAAACGACCTGCTGCTTGCATATTGCATCACGTGTCACAGATACCAGGGAAGCCAGGCACCCGTCATTATCGTGCCTGTCCATTCAACCTTCGGCTTCTTTGTCAACCGCGCATGGCTTTACACTGCACTGAGCCGCGGACAGCACATGGTCATCACCGTGGGACAGTTCAGCGCAATCAAAAAGGCTATCCAAACGAAGGCTGTTTTTGAAAGGCGCACCATGCTCACTGATAAGATTGAAGAAATCTACTTTGAGGAGGTTTAGAGGATGAAGATCGCACTGAACATACCGGATGATATCGCTGATTTTCTTGCACAAAACCCAGATGCAGGAAGGGTTATCCTGAAGGAAAAGTTTGAAATTTCTGTTGTGGAGGCCAGGTATTACAGCCGACTGTGGAGGAATAAACTTTCGGACTCTTCCGCGACGTCCCTTGGAGAAGCAGAGCTTCTGAGAATACAGGCCAGAAATAGCATGGCTCAAATCAAGGATCTGCAAAAACGTGTCGCCACCGACGACATCTTGCTCGGCAATATAAGGGATATCGTTCCTGCATTTCCAATCATCAGCAAGCTTCCGACAATCAAAGCCAAGAAGGGTCTGATTGAGGATCGTGATGCCATGTCAATCTGGAGCGACATCCATGCAGGCGAACATGTCGAACGTGACCAA
>Ga0307928_10000212_pt1 | contig 40627 bp, 32 predicted proteins | sample AceLakmetagen232_FD_201815 | JGI IMG/M metagenome (GOLD analysis project Ga0307928, IMG submission 201815) | Saline water microbial communities from Ace Lake, Antarctica - #232 | ecosystem: Environmental > Aquatic > Non-marine Saline and Alkaline > Saline | place: Antarctica: Ace Lake...
AAGCTGAAAGGAGTGGTTGATGGCTGTAGGAAGTAAAAAAGTTGCTATAGTAATGGGCAGTGTTTCTGATGAGACCGTGATGAAGGAGGCGTCAGATGTTTTGAAGGAATTTGGAGTAGATTATGAGATAAATGTACTTTCAGCTCACAGAATGCCCAATAAGACAAGAGAATTTGCCAAAAGTATAAAAAATAAAGGAATAGAAGTAATAATTGCTGGAGCAGGGAAAGCGGCACATCTTCCAGGAGTAATTGCTTCTTATACCACTGTTCCAGTAATAGGTGTACCTATTAAAGCTTCTGATTTAGGTGGAATGGATTCTCTCCTTTCCATAGTGCAAATGCCTTCAGGAGTTCCTGTTGCATGTATGTCTATAGATGGTGCAAAGAACGCAGCAATTCTAGCAATTCAAATACTTGCCTTAAAATATGACTATCTGGGAAAGAAGCTGAAGGAATATAAGGCTGAATTGGAACACTAGCAGCCAGAAATTTATTTAATAAATAAAATAATAAAGGTTTTTAAAAATTTTTATTTCATGTTTAATTTTTTCTCGCGTTTCTGTTATTATTCCCATTGATTATTGTTTTATACTTATAAAGACAGTAAAACTTATATTATATAGAAAGTGAGATAATAGTTGATGGAGATGATATATATAGAGAGATGATGTCGATATTGTGAACTGGATGTAGATTAAATATTTACTTTGCTGCCAGCGGATTATATATTTACTTTTGACATCTCATATCTCATACAATATAATACCTCAATTAAATAATTATATTTTTAATTATTGTAGGATTTTAGGAATTAATATTAAGGCATAAAAATAAATATATAGAAATTGGGAGAAAAAATCTATGAAAGAATATCGTATTACCAAAGAGGGTTATGAAGAATTGGTAAAAGAAAGGGAAGACCTTACAAATAATAAAAGGAGAGAGGTTGCTGAAAGACTGAAAGATGCAAAAAATTCAGGAGGAGATTTGACCGAAAATTCTGAGTATGAATATGCCAAAGATGAGCAGGCTTTTATAGAAGGAAGAATCGAACAGATAAGCGAAATTTTAAGTAATTATATAATTATAGAGAAGAAGAATAAGGGGCTGGTTGGACTGGGAGTGACTGTAGTGGTCAGGGACGTAGACAAAAAAAAGGATAAGGAGTTCAGAATAGTCAGCTCAATAGAATCTAATCCTGAAGAAGATAAGATTTCAGATGAATCCCCTATGGGAAGAGCGCTGCTTAATAAAAAAATCGGAGATGAAGTGTTAGTCAAGGCACCTAAAGATACTAAGAGATTAAAGATAATAAAGATTAAATAAAGCTGGATTTAACTGCAAAGCATTATGGAAGATAAGAAAAACGATAAGATTTCAAACGTAAGTAATAATAACAGTGAAGAAATACTAGCCGGGGAAAGTGAGTATTTACTGGAGTCAGGAGAACCTCTGGCTGAAGCATTAAAGATGAGACTTGAAAAAGTAAAGGCTCTTAAGAAAAGCGGTAAAAAGATTTACAAGGCCAGGTTTGACAAAAATTCCGATATAATAGGTATAAAGACACATTACTCCAAACTTAAAGCCGGCGAGAAGAGTGACAGTGTTTTCAGAATAGCAGGGAGGATTACGGGTTTCAGGAAACACGGCAGGGCAGCTTTTAGCGATATAAAAGATTTTACAGATAAAATACAATTATACATCAATCAAAAAGGTATTGGGGAAGAGAAGTATAATGAGTTTTTAAATCTGGATATTGGTGACTGGGTGGGCATAGAAGGAACTGTTTTTGTGACACATACAGGAGAACTCTCAATAAATGTTTCTAAATTTGAGCTTCTAAGTAAAGCTATAAGAATACTTCCCGAAAAATGGCATGGACTTAAGGACAAGGAATTAAGATACCGCCAGAGGTATTTAGATTTTACTGTAAATCCTGAAGTAAAAAGTGTGTTCCTGACCAGAATTAAAATAATAAATGCTTTAAGAAAATTTTTAAATGATAATGGTTTTAAAGAAGTTGAAACACCAATGCTTCAATCAATCCCGGGCGGCGCTGCAGCAAGGCCGTTTATAACGCACCATAATGCTCTGGATATTGATCTTTACCTGAGAATTGCCCCAGAATTATATTTAAAAAGACTGATTATCGGAGGGTTTGACAGGGTTTTTGAAGTAAATAGAAACTTCAGAAATGAAGGAGTATCCTATAAACATAATCCGGAATTTACAATGCTGGAATTTTATCAGGCTTATGCTGACTATAATGATATGATGGATTTAACAGAGAATCTGATAAAATTTGTTTCACAAGAATCTATCGGTAAATTAACTATAAGTTACAGGGGAAATGATATCGATCTTGGTATAAAGTGGAAAAGACTTACTATGCTGGAGGCCATTTATAAGTTTGGTGGAATTAAAGTAAATTTTGATAACAGCAGAGAAGAGTTATTATCAACGGCAGAAGATCTGGATATTGAGATAGAAAAAGGCTCCGGGAAGGGAAAAATTATAAATAAAATTTTTGAAACTGTAGCTGAGCCCAGGCTTATACAGCCCACTTTTGTAAAAGATTATCCTATAGAAATATCCCCGCTGGCAAAAAGGCATCCTGATAATGAAAACCTGACTGAAAGATTTGAGCTGTTTGTAGGAGGGGAAGAGATTGCTAATGCTTTTTCTGAGCTAATTGACCCGGTAGAACAATTGGATAGATTCAGAAAACAGGCAAGAAGTAAGTGCGAAGAAGAGAGGATTACAGGTAGGATTGATGTAGATTTTGTAAAAGCGCTGGAATATGGAATGCCGCCCACAGGCGGGGAAGGAATTGGGATTGACAGATTGGTTATGATACTGACAAACAGCAATTCCATTAGAGATGTGATTATTTTCCCTCTCTTAAGACCTGAATAAAGCAAAACATTGTATCATCTGTTTCATAGTTTATTCTTACAAAAAAAATGATATAATTTTGCTGCAATTTAAGTAATTGGTAATTTATTTAAGATTTCCAATCTGGTAGCATTTGGCAAAGGTGAATTAAACATAGTTGAATAAATGAAGGCAATTTGTTTAAATATAATCGATTATGAAGAGAAAACCAGAAAGAAATTAAAAGGGAGCAACCTGTTGGAAATTAAGGATAATATATACCATTACTTTTATCATTCCTTTGTTTCGCTAAAGTATGCTAAAATACTGAAGGGGATTGATTTAAATGTTTGAAAGATTCACAGAAAGAGCAAGAAAAGTAGTAGTCAAGGCTCAGGATGAGGCTAGATTTTTAAAACAGAGCTATATAGGCACTGAGCATATTCTCCTTGGATTAATTGATGAAAAGGAAGGAATTGCTGCCAGGGTTTTTTATGAATTGGATATTACTTTTGAAGAAATCAGGTCGGCAGTAAAAGAGGTAGTTACCGAAGGAACTTCTGAATCTTACGAACATATTCCCTTTACTCCGAGAGCTAAGAAAGTTTTAGAATTATCTTTAAGAGAAGCTCTTCAAATGGGGCCTAATTATATAGGCACAGAGCATATACTGCTGGGGCTCTTAAGAGAAGGGGAAGGAGTGGCAGCAAGAGTTTTAAATAGTATGGGGATCACTCTGGATAATGTGAAGGAAAAAGTAAAGGAACTTCTAAATAAGCAGTCTTATTATTTGGAACCAGAAAGAGCCCGGTCCGGTAAAAGACAAAAAAAGGTGCTTAAGGCACTGCTGCAGTATGGAAGGGATTTAACTTTACTGGCTCAGGAGGGCAAGCTTGATCCTTTGATTGGGAGAAGGAAAGAAATTGACAGAATAATTCAAATACTTTCCAGAAGAACCAAAAATAATCCTATTCTTATAGGAGAATCAGGAGTAGGGAAAACTGCAATTGTTGAAGGACTGGCACAATTCATCTATTCAAAAAAGGTTCCTTCAAATCTTTCCAATAAGAGGATATTTATCCTTGATCTGGGAGCTTTGATTGCTGGTTCAAGATATAGGGGAGATTTTGAGGAAAGACTGAAAAAGGTGCTGGCTGAAATTAAGGATGATGGGGATATTATACTTTTTATTGATGAGGTTCATACTTTGGTGGGTGCTGGTGCTGCTGAAGGCGCTATCGATGCCGCAAGTATTTTGAAACCCATGCTGTCAAGGGGCGAAATTCAAACTATAGGTGCTACAACTATTAATGAATATCGTAAATATATTGAAAAAGATAAAGCCCTGGAAAGAAGATTCCAGCCAATTTTCATAAATGAACCTACAGTATATGAAACTATTGAAATTTTAAGAGGGCTGAAAGAAAGATATGAATCTTTTCATGGTCTCAGCATAACTGAGGATGCTGTAGTTTCAGCTGCGAAATTGTCCCACAGGTATATTAGTGACAGATTTCTGCCTGATAAAGCTATTGACCTGATAGATGAAGCAGCATCCAGGGTCAGGGTAAGAACTCTTACAACTCCTCCTGATTTGAAGAAGCTGGAAGCAAATATTGAAAAAATCGCAGGTGAAAAGAAGAAGGCTATAGAATCACAGGATTTTGAGAAAGCAGCGCAGATGCGTGATAAAGAGAAACAACTTATTAAGGAAAAAAGGGAAATAGAAGAGGTTAAAATTAAAACCAAAAAAGTTGATAAAGAAGTAGTAGGTGAGGATGAAATAGCAGAGTTATTATCCAACTGGACCGGTATCCCGGTATACAAGCTAACTTCAAGTGAATCCTCTAAACTGCTTGGAATGGAAGATGAGCTTCATAAGAGGGTTATTGGTCAGGATGAAGCCATAAAAACAGTGTCCAAGGCTATCAGGCGGTCCCGCTCCGGTCTAAAAGACCCCAGGAGGCCGATTGGGTCTTTTATGTTTCTCGGACCTTCCGGTGTGGGAAAGACTGAACTTGCTAAAACAATAGCAGAATTCTTATTTGATAAAGAAGAAGCTTTGATACAGGTTGATATGTCTGAGTATATGGAAAAGCATTCGGTATCAAAACTGGTCGGTTCCCCTCCAGGATATGTTGGTTATGATGAAGGCGGACAGCTGACTGAAATGGTGAGAAGAAAACCATACAGCGTAATACTGTTGGATGAAATTGAAAAGGCGCATCCCGATGTTTTTAACATACTGCTGCAAATTTTTGAGGAAGGGCACCTTACTGATTCCCAGGGTAAGAGAGTGGATTTTAAAAATACGGTGATTATAATGACTTCTAATCTGGGAGCCAGAGAAATACAAAAAAGTACTCCAATGGGATTTAAAAAGATAAATACTGAAGATCTTTCCTATGATGAAATAAAAGGAAAAGTAATGGGTGAGCTAAAAAAGGCTTTCAGACCTGAATTCTTGAACAGGGTTGATGAAGTAACAGTATTTCATAAATTACAAAAGCAGCAGGTTTATAATATTATAGACCTGATGATGTCCAGAGTGCAGCAGCAGCTTGAACTTCAGGGGGTTACAATAGAGCTTAAAAAAAGTGTGAAGGAATTATTACTGGATAAAGGTTATGACTCTTCAATGGGCGCAAGACCTATGAGAAGGTGCATACAAAATCTAATAGAGGATCCTATTTCTGAAAAATTAATAAGCGGTGAGGTAAGATCCGGGCAGAAGATTAAAGTAAGTGTCAGAGATAAGAAAATGCAATTTGATATTAGGAAACTGAACCGCAGCAGTGTATTAAAAGTTTGATTTTACAGGATGAATGAATAAAAAAAGTGGAGAATTATTACTAGATTGCTTGAAAAAAATAGCTCCCGGCACGGAGCTCAGGCTGGGGATAGAATATATACTTCAGGGGAAAACAGGTGGACTGATTGTTATAGGAGATTCGGAAGAAGTATTAAAGTTAGTTAATGGTGGATTTTATATAGGGTGCAGTTTCTCACCGGCAAAATTTTATGAGCTTGCTAAAATGGATGGAGCTATTATATTAAGTTCTGACGGTAAGCGAATCCTATATGCTAATACTCAACTTTTTCCCGACCCCGGCATTGAAACTTCCGAAACAGGTACAAGGCACAAGACTGCTGAAAGAGTAGCGAAACAAACGAATACTCTGGTTATTTCTATTTCTATGAAAAGGGGTGTGGTTACCATATATAAAGATGATATAAAGTATATGCTTGAGGAACCAAGGGTAGTTCTATCCAAAGCAAATCAGGCGTTACAAGCACTTGAAAAATACAAAGAAGGGCTGGATGAACTTACCTTTAATTTAACTGTGAGAGAGCTCGAAGATATGGTGAAACTTTTTGATGTAGCCAGTGTGCTTCAAAGATCAAGCATTGTACAAAGAACCGAAAAGGAAGTTAAGAAATATATATATGAGTCGGGAGTAGAAGGCAGGCTCTTAAACATGCAAGTTGAAGAATTAACGAGTAATATAGTGAATGATTCTTTAAATATTATAAGTGATTATGTACATCCGGACATTAGCGTTGAGCCGTTTGAGGTGAATGACAGGATAAATCTGCTGAGCGAAGAAGAGCTAATTGAGGTAAGCAATATTGTGAAAAATTTAGGTTATGATGTTGAAGGTAATTTAAAGGAATTTGACGTACATCCCAAAGGACTCAGGATTGTTTCTGAAGTTAGAAGGCTTCCCCGATCAGTTGTTTCTAATTTAATTGATAAGTTTGGTAATTTAAAAAATATTCTAAATGCAAGTGTGAATCAATTGTCTGAAGTTGAAGGAATGGGAAAAATTAGGGCCGGATCTTTATACGACAGGCTAAAAAAGTTTTCTGAATATTATTTATATAATGAACTGTATGGTAGAAGAGCAGGAGTAACCCAAAAAATTAAAATATAGTATTTGCTAGAATCATTTTAATTATTAAGCATATATATTCTACGGTTAACAGGTTTTTCAAAAAATAATAGTGATGATAATTTATGAATGCAGCGATAATTACAGCAGCCGGGAAAGGTACCAGACTAAAAGGCAATATCAGTAAGCAGTTTATGAACATCTATGGAAAACCAATATTAGCTCATACCATTACTGCTTTTCAAAGATCTTCAAAAATAAAAGAAATATATATTTCAGTTCCCAAAGATTATCTGGAATCATGTCAAAAGAGTATAATCGAAAAGTATTCTTTAGATAAAGTAAAAAAATTAGTTATTGGAGGCAGCAGCCGGCAGGAATCTGTTTATAATGCTCTTATCGAGATACCTTTCTCCACCAAATTAGTGTCTATTCATGATGGTGTAAGACCGCTTATCACCCCGGAAGAGATTGATCTTTTAATTAATACTTTAATAAGGGAGAATAGAAAAGACTCTGAAGTGAAAGGTGTAATAATGGCAGAATCTGCGAGAGAAACTGTAAAAGTAATTGGTAAAGGTGCTATTGATAGGACTATTCCCAGGGGCACAGTCTGGCATGCCCAAACTCCACAGACTTTCTTTTACAAAAATATTTTAGAAGCTCATAATAAAGCCAGAGAAGATAATTTTATGGGCACAGATGATGCTTCGCTGATGGAAAGAATGAATTTGAAGGTCAGTGTGGTAAGAGGTAGGCATGAAAATATAAAAATTACAACTCCCCTTGACTTATTTCTGGCAGAGCTTATTATGACCAGAAATGGCAGGAGATAATGACAGGAGATAATTAATAAAATATAAAAAGTATAATGTAGAAAGATTAATCTTTTATGAAAGTTGGTTTAGGATTTGATGTTCATGCCTTCGAGGCTGGTAGGAAATTAATAATCGGGGGTGTAAAAATAGACTATCCTGTAGGACTGGCAGGACATTCTGACGCTGATGTTTTGGTGCATGCAATAATGGATGCTATTTTAGGAGCATGTGGGCTTGGAGATATAGGAATTCATTTTCCGGACAGTGATGTGAAATATAAGAGTATATCCAGCCTGCTGCTGCTGGAAGAAGTTAGAAAAAAGATGGAGGAAAAGAGTTTTGGCATTGTCAACATAGATTCAATTTTAATAATGCAGAAGCCGAAAGTCTACCGGTACTTTCCAGAAATGAAAAAGAATATAGCTGAAGCTTTAGAAATAGATACTGATAAGGTAAATATAAAAGCAACAACCACAGAAGGTCTTGGATTTTGCGGAAGAGAGGAAGGAATTGCAGCAGAGTGTGTGGTTCTATTAGAATTAAAATAAGATTTTATATAAAGAAAAATAACTGGAATAAAAATGATACCGAGCTTTAGATTTGCGCCATCTCCAACTGGCGGCTTGCATATAGGGACAGCAAGAACTGCTGTGTTTAACTGGCTGTCTGCAAGAAGTATGAGCGGAAAATTAATTTTAAGAATTGAGGATACTGATATAAAAAGGTCCACTACTGCATATGAAAAATCCATAATAGAAGATTTGAAGTGGCTTGGTCTGGACTGGGATGAGTTTTACAGGCAGAGTGAGAGGATCGATATATATCAGAGATTTGCCCGGAAGCTGCTTGATGAAGATAAAGCCTACAGATGTTTCTGTACCCCGGAGAGGCTGGGAAACCTTAAAAAGAGACAGTATGCTGAAGGTATTATGTCAAAATATGATAACAGGTGCAGGGAGCTGAGTGAAGATGAGATTGAAAAGAATTTAGAACAGGGCAGGAAATTTACCATAAGGTTCAAAGTAGAAGATGGAAAGGAAATTAAATTTTGTGATTTAATAAGAGGGGAAATAAGCTTCAGATCTGAAGTTATTGGAGATTTTATAATTATTAAATCCGACGGCACTCCTTCCTACAATTTTGCTGTAGTGGTAGATGACAGTGATATGAAAATTACCCATGTTCTGAGAGGTGAGGATCATATAACCAACACCGCAAGACAGATTTTATTATTTGAAAGTCTGGGTTCCAGCCCGCCTTCTTTTACACATATATCAATGATTCTTGGAAAAGACGGCTCGAAATTAAGTAAAAGACATGGAGCTACCACTATTTCTCAATTCAGGGAAGAAGGATACCTGGCTGAAGCTGTTGGAAATTATCTTTCAATGCTTTCATGGGCTCCAGTGGATGGGGAGGAGATATTCGGTATCAGGGATATTGTTGATAAATTCAAAATACCTAATATATCGAAAAGTCCAGCTATCTTTGATGTGGATAAGTTAAAGTGGATAAATGGTATTTATATCAGAAGAAAATCTACTGAGGAGCTGGCAAGGTTATGTATCCCTTATTTAATCAAGGAGAAGATAATAGATAAAAAAGACCTGGGAAATGAAAAGATCACCGGTAAAATTTTAAAAGGTGCCGGCGCATTTCAGGATAACCTGAAAGTTTTAAGTGAATTTCCTGAGTATATAGGAGATTTTTTTGAAGAAAAAATTGCATGTTACAGTAAAGAGGCAGTTGAAATCTTAACCCTGGATACATCTATAGTAGTTCTGCAGAATTTTCTGGGAAGGCTTGAAAGTGAACTTAAACATTTTGACAATAATAAGGATATGGATTTTAATGAAGAGAAGAGTAAAAACCTCATCAATATGATAGGGGAAAGCTTAAAAGAGTTAAAAATAAAAGGTAAATTTTTATATATGCCTATAAGGGCATCTATTACCGGTAAAACTCATGGTCCGGAACTGCCCAGGGTTATCTCTATATTGGGTCCGGAAAATTGTATGCAAAGGGCCAATCAGACCTTAGAATATATAAAAAATAATAAATAATAAATTATGACCGATTGGTCGAGTTATGGGACTGATAGCTGTATTAAAAGACCTTGTAAAATCTGCAAAAGAGAGAGATCCTGCGGCAGTAAGCACTCTTGAAATTTTGCTTACTTATTCAGGAGTGCATGCGGTTATAAATCATAGAGTTGCTCACTGGCTTTACAAGCGGAGAGTACCTTTTATTCCTCGCTGGATATCTCAGTTCAGCAAATTTCTTACCGGGATTGAGATTCATCCTGGAGCAAAAATTGGCAAGAGGTTCTTTATAGACCACGGTATGGGAGTAGTGATAGGAGAGACTTCGGAAATTGGTGACAATGTTACCTTATATCAGGGAGTAACCCTGGGTGGAACCGGCAAAGAAAAGGGGAAGCGCCATCCTACAATTGGAAATAATGTGGTTATATCCGCGGGAGCAAAAGTGCTGGGTTCGATTGAAATTGGAAATGATGTAATCATCGGAGCAGGAGCGGTAGTTATAAATTCAGTCCCTGACGGGTGCACAGTGGTAGGTGTACCAGGAAGGATTGTAAGAGTTGGAGGGGAAAAGGTACTTTCAGATGAGTTTCACAGAATGAATTTACCCGATCCTGTAAGTGAGGTTCTAAGTGACTGCCGTGCAAGGATAGATTTTCTGGAAAAGGAATTAAAAAAGATTAAAAAAGAAAAAAAGTAGTATCTGCACAGTGGATAATCCCTGCTGCATAGATTTTAAATAATTAAAATCAATAGTAATCTGTATACCAGGAGGATGCTGGTGAGTTTAAAGGTATATAATACTTTACACCGTAAAAAAGAATTATTCGAACCGATAGAAAAAGGCAAAGTCAGTATGTATGTTTGCGGTCCTACGGTTTATAACTATATATCTATCGGTAATTCCAGACCAATTGTAGTATTTAATATGGTCAGAAATTATCTGCAGTTTTCAGGTTATAAAGTGGAATATGTCCAGAATATTACAGATGTTGAAGACAAGATAATAAAAAAGGCGGATGAGGAAAAAGTAGATTATAAAGTCATAACCGCCAGATACATCAAAGCTTTTCTGGAGGATGTCAAAAATCTGGAAGTTGGCGGATTCAGCAAGATGCCCCTGGCGACAGAAATGATTACAGAGATAATAAGTATTATAAAAAAGATTATCGAAAATGGTTATGGTTATGTAGTGAATGGAAGTGTTTATTTTGAAGTAAGCAAATTCCCGACCTACGGAAAACTCTCAGGGCAGGATATAGGCGAGATGGTGACCCCGCCGGTTATCAGAGCGGTTAAAAAGCATATTAACAAAAAAAGGACTGTAATTATTGATGCACCTCCGGGGACTTCCTGTCCGGTAATTACAGCAGTAAAAGATACTGATTTTGAAAAAAGGAATAAAATTGATTTTGCCTTATGGAAGAAAGCCAGGGAAGGTGAACCCTCCTGGGACAGTCCCTGGGGTAGGGGAAGGCCGGGCTGGCATATTGAATGCTCTGCAATGTCAACTACTTTACTGGATCGGAATATTGATATCCACGGCGGTGGAATAGACTTGATATTTCCCCACCATGAAAATGAGATTGCACAGTCTGAAGCTGCATTTCCAGGGGAAGGGGATTTCGTCAGGTACTGGATGCATAATGGGATGATTGAGGTAAAGTCAGGAAAAATGTCAAAGTCGCTGGGGCTGGAGGAAAATTGGATTTTAAAAAATCTGCTTAAGAGTTATTCTCCTGATACAATAAAAATGTACATGCTTTCCACACATTACAGAAGTCCTCTCCAGTTCAGCATGAAAAAGCTGGATGAGGCAGGCAGAGGTCTGGAAAAGATTACTAATACCCTTAAAAATATAAAATTTTTAATAGAGCAGAAAGAAGGTTTATCAGACAGAGAAATCGGGGGGAAAGCTGACATGCAGATTACATCCAGGCTGAGCACATTTACCGGGAAGTTTGAAGTTAATTTCAAGAATTCTATGGATGATGATTTTAATTCTGCCGGGGCAATTGGTGATATTTTTGAATTTATAAAAGATATAAATAACATTATACAAAAACCAGATTTTAAAAATAATACCTCTTCTAAAAAGGGCCTGAGTGCCGCCTACGAAAAAATAAAAGAGTTGGGGCTGGTCCTTGGGTTAAATTTTATAAAGGAAGTTTCAAGAATATCGGAAAATATAGATACCAGAATAGAAATAACAAAAGAAGAGATAGGAAAACTTGTAATGGAAAGGGAGGCTGCCAGGAAGAATAAGGATTATAAAAAAGCTGATGAGATCAGGAGTTATCTGTACGGTATGGGTATTATACTGGAAGATAGAAAAGAAGGTACCCTCTGGGAGCTGAAGGATAATAGAGATGAAAAATAATTATGGTCAGATATAAAGAGAAGAGCTGTGCAGTTTGATTGGTTGCGATTGGAATCCAGGCTATGATATTATGATATTATTAATAAGTAAGTAATGTAAGAAGTAATAATGACAGGACATCTGTTACTTGTGCCGTCTCTTGTATGCAAGGTAGAGTGCAAGTATTGCTTTGGTCCACATTAGAGAAACGGTATTATGAACTGTTCCACAATAGAAACAAAGGAGGATATAAAGTGGGATTATTTAAACCCAATGTGGAGAGACTGGCTGAAAAATGTGATGTAAAAGGATTAATAAAAGCGCTGTTGTATTATAGAAAAGACTATCTGGTTGTACGCAGCAAAGCTGCGGAAGCATTGGTTAAAATAGGTGCACCTGCAGTTAATCCGCTAATAGCTACTCTCAAGGAAGAGAATAATTATATGCAAAGTACTGCTGCGGAAGTATTGGGCAAAATAGGAGACGAGCGGGCAGTTGAGCCGATGATAGCTGCTCTTAAGAATGAAGATAAGGATATACGAAAGGCTGCTGCGGAAGTATTGGGCAAAATAGGAGACAAGCGTGCAATTGAGCCGCTGATTGCAGCAATTAAGGATAAGGATAGCGATTTGCGCAGGGAAGATGTGATTGCATTGGGCAAAATAGGAGACAAGCGTGCAGTTGAGCCGCTCATAGCAGCTCTTAAGGATAATGATTTGAATGTTCACTGCGCTGCTGCTGTAGCATTGGGCAAAATAGGAGACAAGCGTGCAATTGAGCCGCTTATAGCTGCTCTTAAGAACGAAGATAGAGATGTGCGCAGGGAAGCTGTGATTGCATTGGGCAAAATAGGAGACAAGCGTGCAGTTAAGCCGCTTATAGCAGCTCTAAAGGATTATGATTATGTGAGAAAGCCTGTTGCTGAAGCATTGGGCAAAATAGGAGACAAGCGTGCAATTGAGCCGCTTATAGCTGCTCTTAAGGATTATGATTATGTGAGAAAGCCTGTTGCTGTAGCATTGGGCAAAATAGGAGACAAGCGTGCAATTGAGCCGCTTATAGCTGCTCTTAAGGATGAAGATAGAGACGTGCGCAGCGAAGCTGCGGGAGCGCTTGATAGATTGGAATGGAAACCTGATATGAGCGAGAAGGGAGCATTTTATTGGATTGCAAAAACAGGATATTGGGAAAAGTGTGTTAAAATAGGTGCACCTGCAGTTAAGCCGCTAATAACTATTCTCAAGGATAAGAATAATTATGTGCGAAAGGCTGCTGCGGAAGCATTGGGCGAAATAGAAGACAAGCGTGCAGCTGAGCCGCTTATAGCTGTCCTTAAGGATGAAGATTGGTATGTTCGCTATGCTGCTGCGGATGCATTGGGTAAAATAGGTGCACCTGCAGTTAATCCGCTAATAACTATTCTCAAGGATAAGAATAATTATGTGCGGAAGGCTGCTGCGGATGCATTAGGTAAAATAGGAGGCAGGAGGGTAATAGAACCGCTTATAGCTGTTCTTAAGGATGAGGATTTAGATGTGCGGAGGGCTGCTGCAAATGGGTTAGTTTACATATATAGATCAGGTAAAATCAGCGACGCCGATAAAAGCTTGATACTCGCCTGCAGTAGCAGTATATCAGAAGAATATTATGATTCCACTGGTAATCATAGTAAAGCTAATAGTGATAAAGATATTGGTACAGATTTTCCTTAATAAAGATTTATATAAGGTGCATGAGCAAGTTGAGAGAGAAAATTGATACTAAAGATTTAGTAATAGTAGATGGATATAACTTTATATTTAATTTTTTCAAGGATGACAAATTGAGCAATGAAGATTTAATGTATCTAAGGGGAAAATTAATAGCAGATCTTACCTCGTATAAAAAACAAAAAGATTGCGATATTATTGTTGTTTTTGATGCCGGAAATAGTGATAATTCAAGCAGGAGCACCCGGATTGTTGATGATATAAAGGTTATCTATTCAAGAAAAAATGAAACTGCTGATGATGTTATTGAAAAACTGGCAGGTAAAGAAAACGAGTACAGGAGGATATTTGTAGTCACATCCGATTACATGCAGCAGAGAGTGATTTTCAGGAAAAATATTTACAGGAAATCAAGCAGGGAATTTAGTCTGGAGATTAAAGATTTAAAGAATAAAATAAGAGAAAAAATAGACCACTCTAGAAAAAATTCTGATGAGGCGTTTTTTTCTTTTGAAAAAAGGTTGAGCGGAAAGGCAAGAAAGAGATTTTTGGAACTGCGTAAAAAGTAAAATTTAATGGCTATCCTAAAAATAACAAATAAGATCTATTTACTTCCAATTTTTATAATAATTTTTCTCTCTGTTCTTTGCGGATGCGGTCTGTATTATGATTACGGGGACAGCAACAACAGAAGCGATAATGATTTCAGCAGCATTAGTTTTATAGTAAAGGAAGTAGTAGATGGTGATACCATAATCCTTTCAGATAACAGCAGGGTAAGATTAATTGGAATTAATACTCCTGAGCGTGGTATGTATTTTTATGGAGAGGCAAGGGAAGTTTTGGAAGGAATGATTCTGGGCAAGGAGGTTGTTTTAGAAAAAGACATATCTGAAGTGGATAAATATGGCCGATTGTTAAGGTATGTATATATGGGTGATCTATTTGTAAATCTTGAGATGGTAAAAAGAGGATTTGCGAATGCATACACCTATCCTCCCGATGTAAAATATACAGAGAAATTTTTAGCGGCAGAACGCTATGCAAGATTAAATAATCTGGGCTTGTGGGAGAAATCAAAAATAGATATTGTGAAGATTGATATCAATTATGATGCCAGAGGCAATGATAATCTGAATTTAAATGATGAGTATGCAGCAATAGAAAATATAGGGGATGATATGATTAATACTGATGGCTGGACAGTAAAGGACAGCGGAACCAGTATCTATGATAAGTTTGGAAGTTATATCCTTGAGCCTGCTTCTATCATATATCTTTTTACAGGAAGCGGCAAAGACGGTGGAGGTAAATTTTATTGGGGCAGTTCAAAACCTATATGGAATAATGATCATGACACTCTTTATCTCAGGGATAAGGAAGGCTTACTTATAGAAATTTATAATTATTAATATTATTTTATTTCTTCTTCAATGAAATGAGTGTGAATATTTCCTGATATAAAATTTTTATTTTTTACAATCTTTTTGTAAAGAGGTATGGTAGTCTTAATACCTTCTATTCTGAATTCATCCAGAGCTCTTATCGATCTTGAAATTGCCTCATTCCTGGTGTTATCCCAGACTATAAGCTTGGCTATAAGAGAATCATAGAATGGTGAGACTTCGCAATTTGGACTGATAAAAGTATCCACTCTTATGCCAGGCCCACCGGGCAAAAAACTTTCTGTTATCTTTCCGGGACAGGGTCTGAAATTATTGTCCGGATCCTCTGCATTAATCCTGAATTCTATAGAATGACCCCGGGGATTATAATTATCTCTCAAATTATCAATCTTCTGGCCGGAAGCTATCTTTATCTGTTCTTTTACGAGATCGATGCTGGTTACCATTTCGGTTATAGGATGCTCTACCTGAATTCTGGTGTTTATCTCAATAAAGTAAAAGTCATTCTGATCATCTAACAGAAATTCTATGGTTCCCAGGTTTTTGTAATCTATAGCTCTGGCAGCTCTTACTGCAAATTCCCGCATTAATCTGCTGATTTTGGTGGGAAGATTTACTGCAGGTGCTTCCTCAATGAGTTTCTGGTGTCTTCTCTGAATAGAACACTCTCTTTCTCCCACACATATGGTATTGCCGTAATTATCTGCGATAATCTGGAATTCAATATGTCTTGGTTTTGAGATGTATTTCTCAATATAAACTTCACCATTCCCGAAAGAAGACTCTGACTCGGATTTTGCCAGTGGAAAATGAGTTTCAATATCTTTTTTATTATTACAGATCCTCATTCCTTTTCCTCCGCCGCCAAAGGATGCTTTTATAATTACAGGATAGCCCAGACGCTTGCTTAACTTCAATGCTGTTTTTACTCCATTTACATTACCGGATGATCCTGGTATAACCGGTATTTTATTTTTTTTCATAACCTCTATGGCTTTGGATTTATTTCCTGCAAATGAGATTGCTTTAGCAGGAGGTCCTATGAAGGTTAAATTATTCTGGCTGCAGATATCTGCAAATCTGGAATTTTCTGCCAGAAAACCATATCCCGGATGAATCCCGTCACAGCCTGTAACCTGTGCCGCAGTAATTATATTGTCAATATTAAGGTAGCTTTTGGCTGGAGGAGGAGGGCCGATGCAGATACTTTTATCTGAAAGTTTTGTGTGGATGGAGTTCTTATCTGCGGTTGAATATGCTGAAACGCTTTCGATACCAAGTTCCCTGCAAGCCCTGATTATTCTTACTGCAATTTCTCCTCTGTTTGCTACAAGTATCCTTTTAAACATAAAACTACTTTTTATCTCTCTTTATAATCATTAATATCTGGTCAAATTCTACAGCATCTTCGTTGGAAACCAGAATATCTTTTATCTGGCCATCATACTCCGAGTTAATCTTATTCATAAGCTTCATAGCTTCTATTATGCACAGCGTATCACCTTTTTTAACCTTGTCTCCAACATTTACAAAAGGAGAGCTGTCCAGGCTGGATGCAGCATAAAATATACCTACAATAGGAGATTTGATTTCTACCGAACTGTCAGATTTCTTTACTGCGGGTTCAAGTTCTGGCTCCTTTCCCTGTCTTGTGCCCTGCTCCGGCAGTCTGAATTTAGGGTTATTTATGGATATTTTTACACCCTCTACTTCAAGCTTTATTTCTTCTATATTACTGCTTTCAACCAGATTGGTTATTTCCCTTAATTTTTTAATATCAAGATCCTCCAATTTAGCAATTGAATAAGCTCTACCGCCATTGAAGGTAAGTCCCGCTTTGGTAGAATCAAGATCTTTTGCTGCCGGAGTTTTTTCCCGGCTGTACTTTTTTTTCTCAAGAAATTTTTTGGTCTTTTCCGGAAAGAAACAGTAACTTAAAATATCTTCGTCTTTATCTGAGAGGTTTTTCAGCTCATCCCTGCACTGATCGTAGATATCTTCGACTTCCAGATTTATCTTACCCTTTTCTTCATCTGCTGAATCTTCTAATTTTGCAAGAATTTTTTTATCTATCTTTCTGGGAAGCTTTCCAAAATACCCCAATATAAGTTTTTTTATTTCATCGCATAGAATCTCCCATCTAAAGTCAGAAATAACAGCATTAAGTATAGCCTGACTCCCTACAATCTGGCCTATGGGAGTAGAAAGCGAAGGGTTGCCTATTTCGCTTTTTATCTTGAAAACTTCTTCCAGTACAGAATCTATCGATTTAATTTCGCCAATTTCCTGCAGCTGATTGCCTATGCTTGAAATTAGCCACTTTGGGAGAAGGTTTTTATTGGTATTGTTTAGAATAAACTTTGTGGAAAATAAATCCTGCTTTATATACGGATAGATATATTTTTTTATATTTTCACTTAGCTGTACCACTTTTGCGTAGTTCAGGTTATGTGAGATGTCTGTATCCTTTAAACTTAGAATGTATGAAAAGACTGTTGGACTATAGTCATTATATGAAGAGGGAAGAAGGCTTAAGTCCACTCCAGCACAACCATTGGTGCATGCTTCAAAATAATTTAATATTTGAAGCCCCCTTAAGTTTGGAGCGAAAAAAAATTTGGGAATTTCAATTTCGCGGCTCAAGTTTGCAAAAAGCTCTGCTGCTTTTTTGGGGAGTATTGTTGATTCGGCATCTTTTATGCATATGCTGGTGCAGCCATATTTTCTTAGATCTTTTGCAGTTCTTATATAGAAGTCAGTATCCTGAAGATAATCGTATATTATAGTCCCCTGACACCGTGCGCCATTTTCTACGATTGTAGATATGGTATATTTTAAATTTTCCAGGTCATTTAATGAGTCATATACCCTGAATATATCAATCCCGCTTTTTACGCACTGCTTTATAAATCTTTCAATAATACTGTTTGAATAAACTTCCGGTCCTCCAAGGTTTCTTGCTCCTATAAGTATCTGTAGTGGAATGGATGGAATCTTATTTTTAATGTAAGAAACAATCTCAAGTGGTGTCATATTAAGATTGCTTTCAAGTGTTTTTTCAAAGCTTGAGCCGCCCAATATCTCAAGGCTGTCATATTTTATACTGTTGAAATGTTCTAGAACGATATCGAATGTTTGAGTGTCTATATTTTTCAAATCCGTATTCTGGAATATATTTCTTATGGTAATGTCGTTTATTTTTATCTTTCTCATTTTTAAATCTTGTTTAAATTTAGAATAGGAAGTGCAATAAGAATTTTTAGAAAATCTATTGCTATAAAAGGCTGTATGCCTAATTTCCAGGTTCTGGCCAGTGTATCTAGAATTGATTGAGTTCCTGTCAGACTAAAGAGGTAGTTAAATAGATGAATAAATCCAAATAGATAAATAACTACTACCCCGGCAAGACAGGAAATGAAACCGGTAAATAAATGTCTTAAAGGATTATTATTTATTCTTTTGCCTGAATTTTCATATAAATATCCGGTGACAAATGCAGCAACCATAAATCCAACTATATATCCGCCAGTTGGTCCGGTCAGGGCAACGGGTCCGTTTTTAAACCCGCTGAAAACCGGAAGTCCCATAAGACCCATAAAAATATATATAATCTGGCTGGCAAGAGCCCACCTGCTGCCAAGGAATATTCCGGACAGCAGCACAGTTAAAACCTGCATGGTAATTGGAACCGGTGTAAAAGGGAGATATACAAATGAATTTGCTGAAATTGCCATAAGAATTGCAAAGGTTAAGGAAAATACCAGACTGATGGTAATCTTGCTATTGTATGATTTAACTTCTACACCTGTATTTTTAATATTTATTGTATTATTCATAAAACATTTCATTTAAATCTGGATTATAAAAAGCAATACCTGCCCTTAAAAAAGTCATATACTTAAGCTTTAAAGTCTTTTAGGTAAGACGCTTCAGTATATATAAAGTTTCACCGCAAAAATTTACCTCCGGACTGGTCAGAGACCAAAATAGTGAAACTATTGAATTATGCCCCCGTCTTCTTATAAAATGGTTTTATAATCAATCATGATCAATCGGGGGATTTATGAAATACTTTTTGACCGAAGAACAAAAAATGATAGTGGACATCTGCCGCCAGATTGTAAAGGATAGAATAATTCCTGTAAGAGCTGAAATGGACGAGGAAGAGATATTCCCCTCGGAGATAATGAATGAGATTGGGAAAAGTGATCTTTTCAGGCTATTTATTCCTGAAGAATATGAAGGTATGGGCACCGGCATTTTTGAAATATGCCTGGCTGCTGAGGAGCTGAGCAGGGGTGATTTGAGTGTTGCCACTTCTTATGCAGCATCTGGTCTTGGTGCCATACCCATACTTATGGTCGGTAATGAAGAACAGAAAAAGAAATACCTGCCGCAGCTGGCAAGCGGGGGGAAGCTGGCAGCTTTTGGGCTTACAGAAGCTGAGGCAGGAAGTGATGCAGGTAGTATAAGGACAACAGCTGTGGAAGATGGAGATTATTATATTTTAAATGGGACCAAGCAGTGGATAACTAACGGCGGTGAAGCAGATATTTATACCATTTTTGCTATGACAAATCCCGGGAAAGGAGTCAGGGGCGCAAGCGCTATTATTGTTGAAAAGGGAACCAGCGGTTTTGAATTTGGTAAAAAAGAAAATAAAATGGGAATGAGAGCTTCAGCTACAAGAGAACTTGTTTTTACTGATTGCAGAGTACCAAAAGAAAATCTGCTGAGCAGGGAAGGAATGGGTTTTATAATTGCCATGAGAACTTTTGACCAGTCCAGACCTGTAATTGGAGCGCTGGCTGTGGGGGTTGCCCTGGCAGCATTAGAGGAAGCTTTAAATTACTCTAAAGTAAGAAAGCAGTTTGGTGCTGCAATATCTTCTTTTCAGGCAATTCAGCATATGCTTGCTGATATGGCTACAAATATTGAAGCTGCCAGAGCACTTGTTTATCATACGGCGAAGGTAATTGACAGTGGAGAAAAGAATATCGCAAGGCTTTCTTCAATGTCAAAGATATTCGCATCTGATATGGCTATGAAAGTTACTACTGATGCTGTTCAGATACTTGGCGGCTATGGATATATGAAAGATTATCCTGTGGAAAAAATGATGAGGGATGCAAAAATAACACAGATCTATGAGGGAACAAATCAGATACTGAGAAATGTAATTGCCCTTGACATGATAAAAAGGGGAGTGCTCTAAAAACGGTCAGACAGAATGATACCAGTTCTATAAATATTTTAATTAGATGATTTTTTTTATTTATATAAAGACAGGTGATTGAAATAAAAATTGCAGTATGCATCAAGCAGGTACCGGGTACAACGGAAATTAAAATCGATCCTGAAACCAATACTCTGGTAAGGGAAGGAATAGAGAATATAATAAATCCTTTTGACGCTTATGCTATTGAAGAAGGAGTAAGGATAAGGGAAAGGTCCGGCAGTGAGAAGGTAGAAGTAATTGCCTTGACTATGGGGCCGCCACAGTCAAGAGAGATATTGAAGGAAGCTATATCGGTTGGAGTCGACAGGGCAATTCTTCTTTCAGACAGGGCATTTGCCGGAGCTGATACCTGGGCTACTTCCAACACTCTTGCAAAAGTAATAAACAAAATTGGGGACTGCAGGCTGATTATACTTGGCAAGCAGACTTTAGATGGAGACACAGGCCAGGTGGGACCTGAACTTGCGCAGAGACTGGGCATTCCATTTATAGGGTATGCCAGCAGCATACTCGAAATTGACAGAAATAAGATGAAGGTCAAGAGGCTTATGGAAGACAGGTACGAGACTTTTGAAATAAATCTGCCTGCTGCAATATCAGTGGTAAAGGATATTAATACCCCCAGGGTCCCTTCACTCCGTGGAAAGATTAAAGCAAAAAGTGCGGAAATACCAGTATGGGATGCAGCTCATCTTGAAGCAAATGAAGATGAAGTGGGACTTTCTGGTTCATATACACAGGTAGTAAAGATTTTCACCCCTAAAATAAAGCATGAGATAAAGATGCTTGGGGGCAGTACTGCTGAGCAGGTTGAGAAGTTGTATAAAGAGTTAAAAGAATTAAATGTGATATAGCAGGAGGACTTGCTATTTATGGAAATTAAAGTAAATAAAGAAACTTGCACTGGCTGCAGCCTTTGCAGGAAAGTCTGCCTGTATGATGCTATTGAAATAGTTGATGGAAAGGCAGTAGTCAATGAAAACTGCGTATTCTGCGGAGCCTGTATTGAAGTATGCAAGCATAATTCCATAGAAATTACAGGACTTGCTGAAGAGAAAAAAGATTTTTCAGATTACAGTGGAGTATGCATATATCTTGAAGCTAATGGCAGCAGTATAACAGATGTAGGATTCGAGCTTGTAAGTAAAGGCAGAAAACTTGCCGGTCAACTGGGAGTAAAACTTTCTGCTGTTGCAATCGGCAGCGGCATTAAAAAGAGTGCACTGGAGGCTTTCCAGTACGGGCTTGATAAGCTTTACCTTATAGATAATTCTGTTTTTTCCAATAATCTTGATGATATTTTTGCAAAAGTTCTGGCTCAGGTAATAAGCAAGTATAAACCTGAGATATTTCTGGCAGGAGCAACCTGGTTTGGAAGAACTCTTATTCCAAAGGTTGCAGCCGCACTGAAAACGGGGCTAACTGCTGACTGCACAGGGCTTGAGATAGATAAGGAAAAGAAGATACTACTTCAAACCAGGCCGACTTTTGGGGGAAATATTCTGGCAACAATCATTACAAGAAATGCAAGGCCCCAGATGGCAACGGTTAGGCCTCATGTTATGGAAAAGAAGAAGATTGAAGAAGAAAAAGTGGATTATAAGGACAGTATTGGATATATAGATATAGATGAGAAGAATTTTAAGACTAAATATAAGCTTATTGGTACAGAAAAAGAGCTTAATGAGAATATAAACATCACTGATTATGATGTAATTGTATCCGGCGGCAGAGGACTGGGGGGAAGTGAGAAGTTTTCAATGCTTAAGGAACTTGCCGGTCTTATGGGAGGAGTGGTAGGAGCATCAAGAGCAGCAGTTGATTCAGGGTGGATATCATACCCTCATCAGGTAGGTCAGACAGGGAAGACTGTCAATCCAAAGATATATATTGCCTGCGGCATATCCGGAGCAATTCAGCATCTTGCTGGTATGCAGACCTCAGATGTTATTATTGCTATAAACAAAGATCCGGGTGCTCCAATATTTAAGGTGGCTAACTACGGTATAGTGGGGGATATATTTGAAGTGGTGCCTATGATGATAAAGAGATTGAAGAATGGAAAGCCGTTGGTGTAGTTTTCATTGGTTAATGAGTATATTTAGATTGGCTCAAATTATTATCTTAAGAGAGTTGACTCCTTATCCGTGGAGCCAGCTTAATAATTATATTAATATTTAAATAAAATGAGTAATTATTAAATTATTTTTGCTAAAATTACATGTACTGCATTCTAAATATTTTATATTATGTAACTATGCAACAGAGCAATTAATAAATCAAAGAGAGGGGAGGGAATATGCGTAAGATATTTTTATTGGCAACAATCGTTTTAGCCATACTTTTACTTGTTGTATCCTGTAAGCCTGCAGACGTACAAGCAAAAATTGCTGAGCTTGAAGCAAGAGTTACCAAGCTAGAGGGAGAGGATGAGCAACTAAATGCCGGAGTCGAGCAGAAACCTGAAGGCGAAGAGGAATCTCCCACAACAGAAGCTTCAGAAGAGAAAACCGAGAAAGAGTTTTTACCAACCATTGAAGCAAGCCTATATGTCTCAGGACAAACATATGATGTTTATGTTGTAGGAGATTATGCATATGCATCTGGACGGGGATTAAAAATTATCGATATAAAGGACAAAAATAATCCGACAATAGTTGATACTGTTGAGCCTAATGGTTGGATACAGAATGTCTATATTGAAGGAGACTATGCCTACGTGCCTTATGCAATTCGGGAAAATAATGAACTCTCTTCCAGTGGTTTTAAAATAATTGATATCACGGATAAGAAAAAACCTACTGAAGTTGGAATATTTGAATCTGATGGGGAAATCGGTAATATCTGTATATTGGATAATTACATATATGCCACTTATGAGATTTCAGAAAAACAAGATGAAGGCTATTATCGAACGGTAGAAAGTGGAATAAAAATAATAGACATGACAGATAAGGAAAATTTAGTTTCTGTGGGAGCATATGACGCTGGTAAATCAGGCATAGGATATTTCCGTATTGTGGGAGACTATTTATATCTTTTTGCTAACCAAACACTTGGAATACTTGATATAACAGATAGGGAGAACCCAACTGATATAGGCATTTATAGATCTTCAGGTTGGGCACAGAATTTCTGTATTGAAGGAGACTATGCCTATCTGCCTTCAAATAATTCTCTGCAGATAATAGATATTTCAGACAAAGAGAATTCAAAAATAGCAGGAGGAGTTTTTACCACTGGTAGTATAGGATACGTTTTTGTTGAAGGAGACTATGCCTACATAACATACACAGTAAGGGACGATGACTGGCAAGTCCAGGAAAGCGGTATGCAAATAATAGATATTAAAAACAAGAACACTCCTACAGTTGTTACAGAAGTCGAGATTCCAGGTGAGGCAACAGGAGTTTTTGTTGCTGGTGATTATGCATATGTTGGAGCTGGCCCTGTAGGCTTGCATATATTAAAATTATACGCAGATTGAAACTTACTTTAATAATTAAATAAGAATTATATATACACCCTAATTTTCATAATTAGGGTGTATTACTCCTGATATAATTTTAAGAACACTTTAATGCCCTCGTTTAACTTCAAATATAATGTAATAAATTCATAAAAAAATAAGGATAAAATTAAAAAGTCACTTGCCGGACCCGAAAACCTCACTTAATAAATTGAATAAATCAATGACTTATAGTAATATTTCCTTTATTATTATCTTAGGGATTTTTAGAAAGTAATTTACGGATTTTAAAGGATTTATATCTTCTTGTTTTTTTAGAGTTTCTAAACCAATATAATAGGTAATTATTATTATAATACTATGAATATTTTTTTATTTTATAAGATTATGTTTATAATTGCAGCTTACCTTTTTGGCGCGTTTCCAACTGCGTATGTAATTCATAGGATAAGAAAAGGCGACGATATAAGAAAATATGGAAGTGGAAATGTGGGGGGAACTAACGTTGCGCGTACACTTGGTACAGGTTATGGTGTTTTAACAATAATTGTTGATGTCGTAAAAGGGTTCATACCAATACTGGTATTGTACTTCATTTATCCTTATATTTATCCTCAGGATAAGAATCTGATACTTCTTTCCATCGTATCCATTGCTGTTATATTGGGTCATGATTTTCCTGTCTATATTAAGTTTAAGGGTGGAAAGGGAATTGCAGCTTCTTTAGGGGTGGTAATTGGAGTCTCAACCCTGCCATTCATAAATAATCCCATGTGGTTGAAGATACTTCCATTTATTATTATTTTTGGAGCCTGGGCTGTTATTTTTGCGGTTTTTAGAATAGTATCTCTGGCATCTCTAATTACGGCAGTAGCCGTTCCTATTGTATTTTATTTTATCGGATATACATGGCCGATGGTAATTGCAGCATTTTTGTTGTGTGCGCTTACTTTTATTACTCATAGAGAAAATATTAAAAGATTAATAATTAAAAAAGAGAAAAAACTTAAAAGATAAGGGGGATAAATGGAGATAGAAATTGGCAAGGGGAAAACAGGCAGGAGATCTTATGGTTTTGATGAAGTATCAATAGCTCCGAGTAGAAGAACCAGAGATCCGGAGGATATTGATATTTCAGTGAATATTGGAAAATATAAGCTTGAACTGCCGGTACTGGCTTCAGCAATGGATGGTGTTGTAGACGTGAAATTTGCTATAGAAATGAGAAAAATGGGGGGGCTTGCTGTGCTGAATTTAGAGGGCCTGCAGTGCAGATATGATAATGCGGATGAAATTATGGAAAGAATTTCAAAATTTTCTGCAGAAGAAGCCACCAGTAAAATGCAGAAAATTTATTGTGAGCCCATTAAAGAGGAATTAATTACCAAAAGAGTAAAACAGATAAAGAAAGAAAGTGATATAGTCTGCGTCTCCTTAACTCCTAAAAATGTTGAAAAGTATTATAATATAGCTATAAATGCTGGTCTTGATATTCTGGTGATACAGGGTACGGTGGTTAGCGCTGAGCATGTGAGTAAGACAAAAATGCCGTTGGATTTGGAAAAATTTATTCATGAGTGTCCGATACCGGTGATAGTTGGCGGCTGTGCATCATATTCCACTTCCCTGCACCTGATGCGGACAGGAGCGGTTGGTGTTCTAATAGGTGTCGGTCCCGGAGCAGCATGTACCACAAGGCAGGTACTGGGGATTGGCGTGCCTCAGGCTACTGCGATTGCGGATGCTTCAGCTGCGAGAGTTAGATATCTGGAGGAAACGGGGCAATACTCATTAGTGATTGCTGATGGCGGCATGCGCACAGGTGGAGATATTGCGAAAGCTATTGCCTGCGGCGCAGATCTGGTTATGATAGGTTCACCGCTTTCAAGGGCTAAAGAAGCTCCGGGCAGGGGCTATCACTGGGGTATGGCAACATTCCACCCCGATCTTCCAAGGGGTACGAGAATTAAGACAGGTGTAGTTGCTAGCTTGAGAGAAATACTGGTTGGACCTGCATTTGAAAATGATGGAACTTTAAATCTATTTGGAGCACTGAGAACTTCAATAGCTACATGCGGTTATGAAAATATTAAGGATTTCCAGAAAGCTGAAGTAGTGGTAGCTCCGTCAATTAAAACCGAAGGTAAACTTCAGCAACAGCAGCAGAAAGTAGGTATGGGGTCGTAATATGGATAGCATACTGGTAATTGATTTTGGTGGGCAATACAGCCAATTAATTACAAGGAGAGTCAGGGAACTCAGGGTTTATTCTGAACTTATTCCATACGATACTGATATTAAAAAAATAAAGGAAAAGAAACCCAGCGGCCTGATACTCTCTGGTTCGCCCTATAGTATTCTATCAAAAGATAGAGAAGTTCCCATAGTGGATAAAGAGATTTTCTCTATGGGCATACCCATACTTGGAATTTGTTACGGAATGCAGTTGATAGCCAGGTTATTTGATGGCGAGGTTGTTGCCAGCGGATGTAAGGAGTATGGGAAAACAAGAATAAAATTGAACTTAGAATCATTACTTTTTAAAGGTTTAAAGCCCCGGGAAATCTGCTGGATGAGTCATAAGGATAGTGTGTCTAAGGTTCCTCCAGCCTTTAATATAATAGCTTCCACTCCAAATCTTCCTATTGTGGGCATAGAAGAACCTAAAAATAAAATATATGGGGTACAGTTTCATCCCGAGGTAATGCATACTCCATCAGGGATGGACATACTTAAGAATTTCCTGTTTGATATCTGTGGATGTTCACCTACCTGGACTATGGTTTCTATTATTGAAAAACAGATAAAAAAAGTAAAAGATAAAATAAAAGACGGAAGAGTTATATGCGGTCTGAGTGGAGGAGTAGATTCTTCTGTGGCAGCAGTTTTAGTAAGCAAAGCTGTTGGTAATAAGCTTACCTGCATCTTTGTTGACCATGGACTTCTCCGTAAAGACGAGGAAAGCAAGGTCGTGGAAACATTCAGGAAGAATTTTGAAATTGACCTGATTTATGTAAATGCCAGAGATAGATTTTTAAGCAAACTGGTGGGAGTTATAGATCCTGAAAAGAAAAGAAAGATAATTGGAAATGAATTTATAAGAATATTCGAAGAAGAGGCATCAAAGATAAAAAATGCAAATTACCTGGTGCAGGGGACACTATACCCTGACGTGATAGAGAGCGGTACCAGAGATGCTGCTAGAATAAAGACGCACCATAATGTAGGCGGTCTTCCGGCTGATATGAAGCTTAAATTAATTGAGCCTTTGAGGTTATTATTTAAAGATGAAATAAGGAAGATAGGAATAGAATTAGGTCTTCCGGATGAGATACTCTGGAGGCAGCCTTTTCCCGGCCCTGGTCTGGCAATCAGAATAATTGGCGAGGTTACGGAAGAAAAGATAAAAATACTTCAGAATGCAGATGAGATAGTAGCTGAGGAAATAAAGAGAGCAGGGCTGTATAAGAGTATCTGGCAGTCTTTTGCTGTGCTTGCCAGTATTAAAAGTGTAGGAGTGATGGGTGATGAAAGAACATATGCATATCCTATAATAATAAGAGCGGTAAGCAGCGCTGATGCAATGACTGCAGATTGGGTAAAGCTTCCGTATAAGGTACTTGAAAAAATGAGCACCAGAATTATAAATGAGGTTGATGGAGTGAATAGAGTGGTATATGATATAAGCTCGAAACCACCAAGTACTATAGAATGGGAGTAAATGAAAATAAAAAAAGAACTGGAGGAGTATCAATGAAAAACGATTTTAAAGAAAAGTTAAAAGAATATAGAGAAGAGATTAATGAAATTGATAAAAATATTGTAGATTTTCTAAATAAAAGGGCAGATGTAGTAATGAAAGTGAAAAGATTGAAAGAAGATAAAAACGTACCTTTATACAATGCAAAAAGGGAGGAAGATTTAATTAATAATGTTATTAAATATAACAAAGGTCCCTTATATAATGATAATATTATACAGATTTTTGAAAGTATACTGAGGAATGTTCAGGTTTTGGAAAAAGATGAGAGTCTGTAAATATAAATATCCGAATATCCGGTTGTTGTATTTTTAAAATATCCAATAATAATTATTTTATATATTAGAAAGAAGTATCTTTAAATGGAAAATAAAAAAGAAAAGCTTAAAAGAATTAAAGACGAAGATACTATAAAACTGATTGAAGATGGCTATATTACTGTAATCGCAGGACCTTGCGCAATTGAGAGCTGGGAGCAGTTAGATGCTACTGCAAAAATAGTAAAGGATCTTGGACTTTTATTTATGAGGGGCGGAGCTTATAAACCAAGAACATCTCCATACAGCTTTCAGGGACTTGAGGAAAAAGGTCTAAAGTATCTGAAGGAAATTAGTATTAAATACGGCCTTAAAACAGTAACCGAAGTTACTGATACCAAAAATGTGGACATAATAGCCGATAATGCAGATGTCATGCAGATAGGCACCAGAAATATGTCTAATTTTGCACTGCTTAAGGAAGTGGGCAGAGTGGCAAATGAAAGAAATAAAAAGGTTATCCTTAAGAGAGGATGGGCATCGTCAATAAAGGAATGGCTGCTTGCAGTTGAGTATATAACTTTAAAAGGGAATACAGAAGTAGTACTGTGCGAAAGAGGAATAAGAACATTTGAAACTAATACCAGATTTACACTGGATCTGTCAGCAGTTCCGGTCATTAAAAAATTGAGCAAACTTCCCATAATTGTTGATCCTTCTCATGCTACGGGGCAGAGTGATCTGGTTATTCCTATGAGCAGGGCAGCAATTGCAGTAGGAGCAGATGGCCTTATGGTCGAGGCTCATTACAATCCTTCCAAAGCGCTCTCTGATGGACAGCAGTCCCTGAATGCAAAAGAACTGGCGGAGTTGATACGCCAGGTAAGAAATATTGCGAGCGCTATTGGAAAGAAAATTAGATAGCTTAGTGAAACTTGGAATTAGAAAAATATTTAAACCCTCAGCAAATTAAAGCAGTTAAAAGTACCGAAAAGCCGCTTCTGGTAATTGCCGGTGCAGGAAGTGGAAAAACAAGGGTACTGACTTACAGGATTGCATATCTGATTAAGAACAAGGGAGTAGACCCATTTGATATTCTTGCTATCACCTTTACCAATAAAGCAGCCAGGGAGATGAAAAGAAGAGTCATAGAACTGGTTGGCAGAATTGGAGAATATATGTGGGTTAGTACTTTCCATTCATTCTGCGCAAGACTCCTCAGGTACGAGATTGATCGCCTTGGCATGTCCAGAAATTATGTGATTTATGATGCCAAAGACGCATTAAGTCTGATATCCAATGTTGAAAAAGAGCTGAACATAGATATTAAAAGATTTTCTCCCAAAGCAGTGATGTCAGTAATTAGCGGTGCTAAAAATAAGCTTATTGACTATGAAGCTTTCTCAAGGAAGGCGGTTGATTATTTCGAGAAAATGGCGGCTAAAATTTACAGGTTATATCAGGAAAAGCTGTTTAAAGCTAACGCACTTGATTTTGATGACCTTTTGATGTTTGTGGCTAACATTTTAAATTTATTTCCGGAAGTAAGAAAGAAATACCAGGAAAAATTTAAATATATTCTGGTAGATGAGTTTCAGGATACAAATATTGCTCAGAATGAAATTGTCATGATTTTATCTGAGAAGCATAAAAGGATATGTGTGGTTGGAGATGATGACCAGAACATTTATAGCTGGCGTGGCGCGGAGATTAAAAATATTATTAATTTTGATAAGCAGTTTAATAATACTGTGGTCATAAAACTGGAGCAAAATTACAGATCCACTCAGAAAATACTGGATGCAGCAAATTTTATCATAAGAAATAATGAAAACAGGAAACATAAAAATTTATGGACGGAGAATCCTGAAGGAGAAGTAGTTTCAAAATATATAGCTCCGGATGAAAAAATGGAAGTAAATTTTGTGGTTCAAAATATAGAAAGATTTATGAGAGAAAAAAACAAGAAATACAAAGATTTTTCAATCTTTTATAGAACCAACGCTCAGTCCAGAGCTGTGGAAGAATGTCTGATAAGACAAAATATACCCTATAAAATTTACGGGGGTTTAAGATTTTACGATAGAAAAGAAATAAAAGATATGCTTGCTTATATGAAGTTAATTGTGAATCCTAAGGATGTGGTCAGTTTGGTAAGAATTGTTAATGTTCCAAGGAGAAAGATTGGTAAGTTAACAATTGCTACTATAGAAAAATATGCACGTAAGAATAATATGACTTTTTGTGAAGCTTTTTACAGAAGTGATGAAATTCCTCTGCTGGGCATGAGAACAAAAGAAAGAATAAATAAATTTATATTACTTATTGCAGATTTCAGAAGTTTTGCCTTAGAGCGCAGGGTTAGTGAGGTATTGCAGAAAATCTGGATGGATACTAGCTATATGAGAGAGCTTGAGCAGGAAAACACCATCGAAGCTTTAAACAGAATAGATAACTTAAAGGAACTTTTAACTGTTACCAGAGAGTATGAAGAAAAAGTTGCAGTAGATGAAGGGAAGACTGCAGCAGATAGCATCTCTGCTGTCTCCACTGGAGACTTCAGGGGCTCTTTTACTGAAAAGATCCCCGGGGATGTTGGCGGTCTGTATAATCTGGATGGATTTTTGGAAGAAGTCTCACTTCTTACTGATATCGATAATTATGATGAAAATACGGATGGGCTGGTGCTGATGACTCTTCATAATGCAAAGGGGCTTGAGTTTCCGGTAGTATTCATTATAGGAATGGAGGAAGGAATTTTTCCACATTCCAGGAGTATGAATAGTGTTGAGGAGCTGGAAGAAGAAAGAAGGCTGTGCTATGTTGGCATTACACGGGCAAAAGAAAAGGTATTTTTGTCTTCTTCAATGTCACATAGCATCTATGGCAGTACCAGCTTTAGAACTGTTTCCCGGTTTATAAATGAAATTCCCCATGATCTTGTAACTGATGAAAACAAGATTGAGTCTGAAAGTATGAAGCAGAGCCGGACGCAGGGCAGAGCAGTGGATAAAAATGGATATGGTGGAGATTACCGGTACAAAAAAGGTGATTTAATAGAGCATAAGTATTGGGGGCAGGGTAAAATTTTAAAGGTAAAGAAACTGGCAGATGACAGTGAGCTGGACGTAATGTTTGATAAGGTTGGAATAAAACATCTGCTGGTAAGTTTTGCTCCTATAAAAAATATAATTTGACAATTAATGTTTTTATGATATCTTTTAAACAAGTGTATAAAACACAAGTACATAATATTTAAAATCATGGTATCAGCAGAGATTATAAGCGGTAAGAAAGGCAGGGAGTCTATTTCTAGAAAAGATGATATTAAAAAAAAGCTTGATACAAGAGAAAGAATTATTAAAACCGCGTTGAGCATTATCGGGGAAAGAGGAGATATGAACATCACCGTCCGTGAAATCTCCCGTAAGGCTCAAGTGAACCTTGCGTCAATTAATTATTATTTCAGATCAAAAAAAAGGTTATTCAATGAAATTGAGGAATATTTTGCCAATGAAACCAATAACATTACCAGCATACTGGATAATTCAGATATAGATGCTATGGCCCGTATACTAACCTGGGCAAAGAAACTGATGGAAAATCTGGTAAATTACCCAGGGATTATGCTACTGTTTGCAAGTAAAATATTAAGAGGGGAAAAAATAGACAAAACTATATCAAAATTTGTAAACATAAAAAATTCATCTTTTAAAAAATCAATAGGCGAAATAACCGGAATAACTGACAGTAAACTTGTAGACTTAAAGGCAATACAAATTTTTTCAGGCCTGATCAATCCCTTGATTATACAGTATGGCGTTGGGAAAGTCTTTAATGTAGATTTTAATAATAGCAAGACCAGAGATAAATATATTGAAACGCTAATAGGAAGTATACTGGGGAGTTAAGGACCATTAACGAGATTAACTGCTCAAGCTGTCCTTTATAAATTACCTTACTTCAATTTAATTCATTACATTCAAAGTTCCAGAGTAAATCCGTGAATAAATGTTGTCTCGATAGCAACTGATCAATAATACTTATTCTATATATTCCTGATAGAAGCATGGTTTTCATGTAAGAAGAAGGGTTCGCTCCTAAATTTTAGACGACAAACCTGTTTATTTATTGACAAATCAAAAAATTATGCTATATTATACTGACGTTTAAAACAAATGATTAAAATATATGTTTGATACAAAGGTTTTATAAGAGTGTTTATTCAATTGGACCGGCCTTCTCAAACTGAAACGCAAAAGAGAAGAAGAGTATTTTACAAGTCTATTCTTTAAAAGGTTAGAAAGAAAAAATATGAAAAAGTTTGGAAATTTTATAATTAAGAATAAAAAATGGATAATTATCTTTTTTTCATTGCTTATCGTACCTTCCATGATAGGGAATTTTCTAACTGATATTGATTACAATATGACTTCTTATCTTCCGGAAGAACTGAACTCGGTACAGGGTAATAAAATCTTATCTGAGGAGTTTGGACTATCGGATGCAGTATATCTTCTGGTGCAGGACAAAGAACTCTGGGAAGTAGCGGAATTAAAAAAAGAGATTTTGAAGATAGAAGGAGTTAGCAAAATAGACTGGATTGATGATTTTACTGATATAAATGTCCCTTCTGATTTTATACCCGAGGATTTAAAAAATCAGTTTATTTCGGGCAAATCTACTGTTCTTCAAATACAGCTTGAGGCTGCAGAGTCCGGCGACACACAGCAGATAATAGAGAGGATAAGAGACACAGCGGGTGACGAAGCATTTCTTGGAGGTCAGCCAGTACTTAGTTATGATCTTAAAACTATAGTTGCCAAGGAGAAAATTAAGTATTTTATAATTGCTTTTGCGGTTATATTTGTAATCCTTTCCTTATTTACAAATTCATTTATTGAACCCCTGATACTCTTAATGACAGTTGGAATGGCTATAATTCTCAACCTGGGAACCAATGTATTTATTGGGAAAATTTCTTACATGACAGCTTCTATCGCCGCCATCATCCAGCTGGGAGTGTCGATGGATTATTCTATCTTCCTCCTGCACCGTTACCATGAAGAAAAGAAAAATCATATTTCGAGAAAAAGAGCCATGGCGGCCGCGATTTCTAAAACTGTTATTATCGTGACTGCAAGCGTCCTGACTACTGTGGCCGGTTTTGCTGCACTGATGATTATGAGAATTGGTATCGGGAAAGATATGGGTTTTGTTCTGGCCAAGGGAGTGATTTTAAGCCTGGTAACTACTCTAGCTCTTATGCCCTGCTTGATTCTGGTTTTTGATAAATTAATCGAAAAGACAAAGCATCGTATATTGCCTTTAAAACTCAATCTGATTTCAAAATGGATAACCAAGGCAAGATGGGTATTTCTGATATTGATCGTTATACTTATAATACCGTCATTTTTGGCGCAAAAAAATCTTGACTATTATACTTCTTCAACCAGCTCATTGCCTGAGGGTTCTTCAGCGGTAGAGGCCACTGATAAAATTAAACAGGAATTTGAATCGGGAGAGGTTATTTACCTGATTACTGCTGATGAAGGGATGACCGGAGAAAGAGAGCTGATAAATAAAATAAAAACTGTCCCTGAAGTAAAGTCTGTAAGCAGTATTACGGAAACAGTGGATGCATCTATACCTGAAACGTTTATTCCGGATGAATTAACTGATCAATTTAAAAATTCTGATTACAGTTATTGTTCCATACAGCTGACCACAGGTATTGATGACGAAAATACAGCGGATGCGATAGAACATATCAGGGACTTTGCATCCGGAACATATGATGAGTGGTATCTGACCGGTGAAGCGGTAATGCAGAAAGATCTGGCGGAAATATCTGAAACGGATTTAAAGTATGTAAGTATATTATCCATTGGGCTAATTGCATTGATCATTGCCATAATCTTCAGGTCGCTGTCGCTTCCGGTCATACTGGTCGTGATAATTCAGCTGGCCGTATGGATAAATCTTAGTATTCCATATTTTTCAAATCAGCCGGTATATTTCCTCACTTCAATTTTTATATATGCAATTCAATTGGGGGCAACGGTTGATTATGCTATTTTATTCACATCAAGATACAAAGAAAATCTGCAATTTATTAATCCTTTAGAAGCGGTTCAGAGGACCATCAACGAAACAAGCCGATCCATATTAACCAGCGTGCTCATACTTTTTTCAGCTACTGCAAGTATAGCTTTTGTTACAGAGATTAAAACCACATATGAATTGACTATTCTAATAGGAAGAGGAGCTATTATCAGCATGGCTACGATTTTATTAGGTCTTCCGGCCTTGCTTTTATTGTTTGAGAAAGTTATCGGACGAACTACATTGGGCTGGAGAAGAAAGAAGAAATCTTAATTCAAGCGGGCAATGTCCCGCTGCAGAGTTTATTAACGGAGGGAAATTATGAAAAGAAAAAATATTTTAATAAAAGCTACAGTTACTGCAATTATTGCAGTTCTAATTACCGCTATTCCTGTAATGACCGGTTTCACAACTGAATCAGGGGTACAGAAGAACGAAACAGTCTATATCGTTTTGAACCATGATGGGAGCATTAAGGATGAGCGCGTAGTCAATAGAGTCTGGGGTACAGACGAAAGCAGCAAATGGATAGATTACGGCGAATATCAGCAAATACTAAATATGATCTCTGCTGACGAGCCGGAAGTAGAAGGAAATAAAATCATATGGCCTATGGATATCCTGAAGGCCGGCAGCCTGTATTACCAGGGCGTAACGGATAAGGACCTTCCGATGGAGGTGTCCATCCGGTATTACCTGGATGGTAAGGTGATTAAGGGAGAGGAACTTTCCGGAAAAACAGGTAATCTTAAAATCAAGATTAAGGTTATAAATAAATTAAAGCAAAATCAGTTTATTTCTTATATGGGTTACAGGAATACGCAAGAGGAAAGGGATGAGGAGTATTATGTGCCGCTGATGGTTCAGGTTACGCTAAAATTAGATCTTGATATATTTTCGGGTATTTCAGCTGAAGGCGCTACAAAAGTAATATCAGGTAGTGAGATGAATGTAGGATTTGGAGCATATCCATATCCGGAGGAAGAATTCACAGTTGAAATGAGAGGTAAAAATATTGAACTTGAGCCTATTAATATAGCAGTGGTACCACAGAATATACCATTTCCGGATACCGGAGATACGGAAGAAAGCCTGGTAGAAATGGCAGACGGCCTTGAAGAGATTGGAGATAATACTTACAAAATCGTGGGCGGCCTGGATGAAATGCTGAACGAAACGGATGAATTCAAGAATGGGATCCGGCAACTTGCTGATGCAATAGCTGAAATAAACCATGGGGCCTATGAACTTAATAATAATTCCGGGAATATCGGAGATGGAATAAATAACCTCATAGGAGGGCTTGATGCTTTAGAAAGTGAGAGCGGTACGCTTGTTAGCGGGATAAATGAAATTAAACAGAATACCGGTACAATGAGTGCGGGAATTAAGCAGCTGGCGGGCGGTGCTTCAGAACTATCAGCAAACATAACAGTATTACACAATGGAATGGTAAGTTTTCAGTCCGGGCATCAAAGTCTTGTAACACTTGCAGAGGCAATACTGGCAGCCTATCCTGATATTCCTGAAAATGCACAAATAAGAACCTTGGCCCAAGGGGTAATTGGAGAAAATCCTGCAATAGGAGGTTTTGTTTCCGGAACGGGGATGATAGATACGGGAGCGGCCAACCTTTCATCAGGATTAAACAATCTGTCTAATAATTTTTCTGTATACAGCAGCGGTATTGATGAAATAGCTTCCGGGACAAGTTCACTGCCTGAAGGTATAGGACAGCTGGCTGACGGAATGAGAAGCTTATATAATGGCTGGCGCGAGTACAGTGACGGAATATCGGAACTTTATAACGGTACCCAGGAATTTTATAATGAAACAGTTAACCTGCCGGCAGATGTGAGTGAACTTATCGACGGAATAAAAGAAATCAGGAATGCAATTGAAGAATTGGCTGATAAAGGCATAATAGAAATGGAGGACGGTGTGGCTGAGGGTATTGACAGCATTAAATTCAGCAAAGCGCTGGAGGAAAAATTAGGTGAACTTGCCGAGGGGTATAATTCGTTTATTGATAACGATAAAAATTTAAATAGCGAGGTTCAATTTATAATGCAGACTGAAAAAATTAAAATCGAAGAGTCTTTAACCGCAGAGAGACATGCAGAACCGGATAGCGACCTTACATTTTTCCAGAAAATTTTAAGCTGGTTTAAAAAGTAAGATTTATAAAGGTTTAAAAGGGCGGCAGGATTATTTATTTTAAATTTTCGGGATTTAGGCCCTTAAGTTCAGGAATTACGAATCTGCCGTCCTTCCGCACCAGCGTACTGTCAAAGAAGATTTCTCCTCCTTCGTATTCAGGGGTCTGGATACATACCAGATCCCAGTGTATGGCAGAGTCATTTCCGTTAGAGGCTTCTTTATAGCACTTTCCGGGTGTGAAGTGCAAGCTTCCCATTATTTTTTCGTCGAACAGCGTATCTTTCATAGGCTTTGTTATATACGGATTGACACCTATGGAAAACTCTCCTATATATCTGGCTCCTTCATCTGTATCAAAAACCTTATTAATTCTTTCTGTATCACTGGCAGTTGCTTCGATAATCTTACCATTTTTAAACTGCAGACAGATATTTTCATAGACAACTCCCTGATAGACAGCCGGACAGTTATAGGCCAGTCTGCCGTTTATAGAGTTTCTTACCGGAGCTGAAAAAACTTCGCCATCAGGAATATTAAATTCACCATCACATTTTATTGCGGGTATATCTTTGATTGAGAAGGTCAGGTCGGTATCTCTACCGGTTATATGAACCTTATCTGTTTTATTCATAAGTTTCACCAGATTATCCATAGCTTTTGACATCTTGCTGTAGTCCAGATTGCACACATTAAAATAAAAATCTTCGAAAGCTTCCAGACTGGTATTTGCCAGTTGCGCCAGCGAGTTGTTAGGATATCTTACAATCACCCACTTCGTGTTGTCTACTCTTTCCTCATTGACTGGCTTAATTAAATATCTCATATAATCAGCTATTTTTTCCGGTGCGATATCACTCATTTCACTAACATTGTCACCGGCTCTTATTCCAATGAAGGCATCCATTTCCTTCATACGGACAAGTTCGTATTTAGCCAGAGATTCCAGCTGTTTCGGAGTACTTTTTTTCAGCAGCTCCCTTGCAATACTGTCATCTCCTAACTCCATGTATGGTACTCCTCCGGCTTTATATATTTCTTTTATAAGGGCCCTGCTCAGCGGAATTCCGGAGCTGCCGATACACTCTACCAGAACTTTTTCTCCTTTTTGTACCTTGCAGGAATAATTTATCAGGTTTTTTGCTAATTTTTCTATTCTCGGATCCATTGCGCCAGCCTCCTTTTATCTCTAATTACTGTCGTCTCTTCATATATAACAGGTAATTATATAGAAAGTATAATAAAACATAACAATTATACTGTAAAACTGTTTTTAAGCTAATTATTATTTTGCCCATGATAATGGTCCGGATGTAGATTAAAGTTTCATCTATTAAAGCTCAAGTTGATACTCATGATTTTCAAGCTTTTAATTTTTATGCAAAACAGGGTTATAAAACAATATGTGGAATAAAGGACTTTCCAAAAGGACATTGCAAATATATAATGATAAAAGAATTATAATATTCTTAAAGAATTTATATAAAAAAAAGTATGTCCGAAACAGCGCATAACAGCAGATATCCGAAATATTTTCTCCACTACGTTCCAAAAATACTTCGGATCATCCGCAAACGTTAAGCAAAATGCAACAATGTTTTTTAAATCTATGGAAATTATGAAATGACAGAAAAAGAAAAAATGATTTCAGGTGAGCCTTATAATGCTATGGATCCAGAATTAGTTAAAGACCGACAAAAGGCAAAAAAATTATGTAGTAAAATAAACAATACTAATGAATATAAAGAAAAAATAGCTCTTATCCAAAAATTGTTTAATACAAGTAACCTCTGTTATGTTGAACCCTTATTCTTTTGTGACTATGGATATAATATAATTGTTGGCAATAATTTTTATGCGAATCACAACTGTATAATTTTAGATGGAAATAAAGTAATTATTGGTGAAAATGTTAAATTTGGTCCTTGTGTACAGGTTTATACTGCAACTCATCCTTTAGACTATAAAAAAAGAATGCAAGGAGTTGAAATGGCATATTCGATTGAAATTGGCAATAATGTTTGGATCGGTGGTGGAGTAATAATTTGTCCGAGTGTTAAAATTGGAGAAAATTCTGTAATAGGTGCTGGTAGTGTTGTTACTAAAGATATTTTGAATAATGTTTTAGCTGCTGGAAATCCTTGTAAAGTAATTAAAGAAATATAAAATATTAGTATGTATTTATTTTAAAATAATTGTTGCACTTCGCCTAACTTCGGGTTTGCGGCATTGCTAAACGCAATTCGGAAATTGCCACAAAGAAAAAATAATATGCAAAAATATTGGAATAACAGATTTAAAAAGGGAGGACAAATCTGGAGTGCCTCCCCAAGCAAAACTGCTATAAAAGCAAACAATTTCTTCTCACAAAAGAACATAAATACTATCCTAATTCCGGGTAGTGGCTATGGAAGAAACTCTGAGTATTTTGCAGATAAAGGCTATAAAATAACAGGCTTGGAAATATCTAATGAGGCTATTAAAATCATTCCACATAACAAGAAAGGAGAATATTATCAAAGCACTGTATTGGACATGTCAATTCTTGGTAAAAAAACATTTGACGCGATTTAGTGCTTTAATGTGCTCCATCTTTTTAACCAAACTGAAAGAATGATTTTTATAAAGAATTGCTGGAATTATCTGAGAAACAATGCTTTCGTGTTCTTTACTGTATTTTCTGAAAAAGAATCCTCTTTTGGCAAAGGTAAAAAGGTTGAAGAAAATACATTTGAAACTAAACCAGGAAGACCTGTCCATTATTTCACAGACGAGGATTTAAAAAAACATTTTTCTAATTTCAATATTATCGAAACAGGGATCATTGAAGATCCGGAAGACCATGGAGAACAGGGCCCTCATTGTCATATTCTTCGTTTTATATTTGGACAAAAGAAGACTCATTTTGAATTTAATGGAGAAAAATACAAAAAAGCTTCATGTCATCAACAGGAATGGGGAACAAAAATTATTGAGGAGTTAGGATTATCAGGAAAAGAGTATATTCTTGATTTAGGCTGTGGTGATGGAAGATTGACTGTTAAGATTTCGGAATTAGTTCCGAATGGAAATGTGATTGGTATTGATGCATCCCAGGGAATGATCAATAGTGCAAAGAATCTTGAAGAGGGTAATCTTAGCTTTTATTTAAAAGACATTAATGAGATAGAATTTGAAGAAAAATTTGATCTGATATTTTCCAATGCATCTCTACATTGGGTTAAAGATCATAAAAAGCTATTTAGAAATTGCCATAGGGCACTGAAAGATAAAGGAATGATTAGATTCAATTTTGCTGGAGAAGGAAATTGTTTGAATTTTTATAATGTTGTAAAAGAAGTAATGATGATGACACAATTTAAAAATAATTTTAAACAATTTGTTTGGCCATGGTATATGCCACCTGTTGATGAATACAAAAAACTTGTTGTTGATTCAGGATTTAAAAAGGTGGAAGTTTGGGGAGAAAATGCTGATAAATATTTTACTAATGCTGAACAAATGATTCGCTGGATTGATCAACCATCGATTGTACCGTTTATAAATCATCTGCCTGAAGAAAAGAGAAAAGAATTCAGGAATATAGTAGTGGATAAGATGATAGAAAAAACTAAACAAAAGGATGGAAGATGCTTTGAAACATTCAGAAGGATAAATGTTTTTGCAAAAAAATGATTTTGTGGCAACTTCACATAACAGCGATTAAGAGGGCTTTGTTTGTTTAGCAAAGTCGCCCCAAATTTTTGCCTTTGGTAAAAAATCAGATATACTAGAAACGTTAGTCGAAATTGGTACTTTTGATGAACTTTATAAGGAGGAGAGATGAAGAAAGGAAAATTAATCATAATAACGGCTTTAACACTAATCTTAATTTTCACTGTTGCCTGCGCTAAAATGACTGCAACCCCAGTGGTAGAGGATGTGGAGTCAGTGGAGTCAACAGCCAAACACTTTGTTGGCCTTCTTAGTAATGACGAATTTGATGAAGCTAATAAGATGCTTGCCGAAATCATGGTTGAAGGCTTAAAAGCGCAGAATCTTACCCTTGAAGAGATATGGAGTGACGTAATTGCTCAATCTGGCAAGTTTATGGAAATTAAAGAAACTGAAGTCACTGAGGAAATGGGATATAAGTGCTGCTATGTTACTTGTGACTTCGAGAAGATCTCTTTAAATATAAAAGTGGTTCTGGATAAAGAAGGGAAGGTGGCAGGGCTATTTTTTCTTCCTGCCCAGAGCTCCGAAGCCTATAAACCTCCAGAGTATGCGGATCCTGATTTATACACGGAAAGAGAATGTATAGTTGGCGACGAATGGCAACTGCCGGCAACTCTAACTATCCCGAAAGGGAAAGGTCCTTTCCCTGCTATCGTTCTAGTCCATGGCTCCGGGCCACATGACCGTGACGAAACCATAGGTGCGAACAAACCCTTTAAAGATCTCGCCTGGGGGCTTGCCACCAAAGGCATTGTAGTACTCCGTTATGAAAAGCGGACTAAACAATATGCTACTGAAATTCTTAGCACGATGAAGGATT
>Ga0307928_10000214_pt1 | contig 40599 bp, 72 predicted proteins | sample AceLakmetagen232_FD_201815 | JGI IMG/M metagenome (GOLD analysis project Ga0307928, IMG submission 201815) | Saline water microbial communities from Ace Lake, Antarctica - #232 | ecosystem: Environmental > Aquatic > Non-marine Saline and Alkaline > Saline | place: Antarctica: Ace Lake...
CAAAAACATCATTTAATCGTTCAATTACATAGGCGGCTTTGATCGAAGTCAAAGGGAAACCTCGACTATTATCCTCACTATATGCTTCTTGCGGAAAATCGGCTCTAAGTTCTTCTTTCATTTTGCCCCTTTTAATGTTTTTTTAATTTCTTCTATCCTTTTTTCCATATCTTCTACCTTTACATAAGCAACATTGTCTACTGCTACAAAAGTCATGCCGTCACTTTCCCAGCTTTTAATGTTATAACTTTTTTCCATGTTTCTCCTTTTCTTTTAACATTTGCATAATGTAGTCTGGGTCTGGATCACGAGGCTCTTCTATTAAATCCATCCAGTCCTCAAACTTGGGCGGTTGACTTAATTCGTTCAATCTTGTAGTATCCATAGTGTCCTTTCTAAGAGGCTTGTTGACGCAAGCCTTTTTAATTTAATTTATAAACTTCATTTGTGTGAACATCTCTTAATTCTTTTGGTAGCTTCTTTCCAGTTAATAGTTTTACCCATTTCTTGTGTTCTTTTTTTGTTTCTTTTTTGGTTTCATATTCGCCAACAATTATCCAATCTCTGTCTTTTTGATAACGAACATCTATTATTCCAGTTTCAAAACAACCAGTAGCTTTAGCAAAACAGGTATCTATAACTAAATCATCATCGTCTTCTCCATAGCGTGCTACCAATCTATCTTCTCTACCAGATGGGCCTTTAAACATTGCCCCACCAAATCCGCTTCCCAATCCACCAATCCCTAAATCAAAACCGTCTTTTCCTGAAATATTTTTTTGTTTTGGTTTCATAATTCCTCCTATAATTCTTCAATAATCTCAAACATTTGCTTAAATTCTTGATCTGCTTCGTTTAATTTAAGTGTTTGGTAATTCTTCATTAATCTAACTTTGTCCGGTTGAAGAATCGTATAAGTTAAAACATCATAATTGTTGTAAGTAAATTCTCCGATTGCGTAAGCTGCTAAAGCAAGTAAGATCATTAAGATTGCTTTAATGGTTAGCTTTTTGAAGTTAAGATTTTTTAGTTTCATGTTCCTCCTTTCTTAGCCATTTATAATAAAACACCTTGTCTCTACTACTCATTTTGTAAAAGTCTGTTTTTTCTTGATCGGTTAGTCCTTCAAAATCTTCTAAGTCAATATAGCCTTCTTTGATTCCAAAACTTATATAGTCGTTTGCTTCTCTTAAATTATTCATTTATTCCCTTTCTCTGCCCTAAAGATTCTATATTTTTCAAATATTTTACTTGTTGCGTTTAAAGTAATGCTTCCGCTTTTGCCTTTTTTCTTAAACACAGTTGACGAAGGAACCAAGTAGCCTCTTAAAATGTTGTTCCAATCATCATCATAACAAATAAAAAGAATGTAATCACAATAAGTTTCTCTATCATTTTCTATACAAGAACGATATTTGTTGGAAGAATGCGCACTAATATTAAATCTCCAATAGTAGTGATCTTTTTTTGTGGTCTTTGTGATGCGGAGTCCAAGTTTCGAGGCTTTTACATCAATTTTTTGCCCGTCAAACAAAATATCATAGGGAAATCCTCTTTTCTGACGAACAGCACTTTCTCCTAATAATAAAATTGCTTCATTTTCAGACTTATCTTCGTAGGTTATGCTTTTTGCAAACAACCAACTTTTTCCTATTTTTTTTCCACTAATTTTCTTTGTTCTGGCCCATCTCCTAATAGTTTCTTCACTAACACTATAAATCTCGCTCATCTCTTTTACTTTAAAATATCCGCTTTTTGTTCTCATTTGCTTGATATTACCACAATGTGCTACACTTGTCAAGTTTCTAGTCAAGGCTAAAAATTGCGGTTCGGCTTATAATAAAAGCATCTTTCATGTCTTTTTCAACCATTCCTTCAATTCTTCGCCCCATAATTCTACCAAAGTTGTATAGGATATTGACAAAAACTTTTTTCCGTTTTATTATATCTTCTAAGGGGGGAATAGAGGTAGGGATACGAACTAAGAAAGACATTAGAGTAAGACAGAGTTACCATTCTCTTTTCATCCTTTCCATTCTTCTTTTATATTCACCAAATAACTCTTCTTCTAAGTTTTTAAATTCGGTCGAATTAAAATAAACTCTCCTGCATCTTATATTGCAGAAGTTCTTATTTTTTACTTGTTTTTCGCAATTAAAGCATTTTTTCATTTACAATTATCTTTACAATAATGTTTACTAAATTGCCTGCATGACTTGCGCTTTTCCAATAAATGATGTTGCTGAAATATCTAATTCTAAATCTTTAATAACTAAATGATATTTTCTGTCTTTTTTAACTACCTTGCCCTCTTTGATAAGCCTTTTCATTCTCAACCAAAGACTTTTATGACTTTTATAACCAAGTTTTCTGCAAATTTCGTAAAGCGTAGGTGATTTTAAAATCGGCTCCATTGCTTCTAGGATTTGTTCATCTGTAATTCCTTTTGGTGCATATTTGCTTTTTTTCATTTTGCTCCTTTACAATAATGTTTACTATTTTTTCTTTTTATATGTTCTTTTTGTTCCTAAAATAAGCCATCTATCAGTATTTCCAAGAAAACAATTTACTGGAGCTTGGCTTACCATATTTTTACCATCCACCATAAAATTAAACATCACACTTTTAAGAGTAGTATTTGGTAATATTTTATTTACTAAAATTTTCTTCATCTCTCCCTCCTTTCATAAAAGCTAACCACTCCAATAAACATAAGGCTCTTCTTTATATGATGTTTCCCACTTCTCCCACTCTCCCTTACCACCAAATCTTCTAAAACAATATACTTTGCCATCTATCTTTTTAAAATATTCTTCCATTAAAATTGTTTCTTTCTTCATAAAAACCTCATTTGTTCTTCCTTAGTCATTTTTAATAAATCATACTTGTCTTTTTTTTCTTCTGGTGTATAAGCTAATTTCCACATTTCAATCTTTTTTTTGAATGGGTGCGGTTTTTTCAAGAAACGATAGCCTTCTCTTTTAAGATCATGTATTCTAGCACCGTATCTCCAACCGACTTTATGCAGTTCTTCGGTTGACACCCATTCATGTTCTTTTAATAGATTAAGAATTCTTTTTTTGTGAGTCATGTTCTCGAATATCACTTATCATCATTCCAATAATTAAACCCGTATATATTAAAGCAAAGAACCCCTCATCAAGTTCCAATGGTGCTGTTAAAGTATAGGGAATTGCTAATATAGTCCAAACTAAAACAATCCATGCTAGTGTTTTTTTCATTTTACCTCCTTCCTTTTAATTCGTTCAGCCACTTTCTCCATTAAGTTCATGGTGGTTTTGTCTCCCCGTTTTTTTGCTCTAACCCATACATCTCTTGTTTTTTGTAAGACTTGGTTGTTGTTCATTTAATTTCTTTTCCCAACAACTCTTCTCTTCTTAATTCTTGACACTTTTGACATTCCCAAAGAATAGTCGTTACTCCAAACATTATTCTTTCCAAAACTTTCCTACCTCTTCCTTGAATCTCAAGCCCACTTGATTGTGGTTCTGCATAAGTTCTGCTTATTTCCTTCCATTGATGTTTACATATTCCAAACATCTCTCCCTCCTTTCATTTCTTCAATATACAAATTGCTTTATTAAAATCTTTACCCCAGTCAACAATGTACTTCCCGCCAGCGAAATTACATAAGGGTTTAAAACCATAACTTCTTAAGTTAAGATTCAGACCTATTAAGAAAGCTATTAAGATTAAAAAAAAGATAATTATTTTATTCATGTTAATATTATTCCAAGGCAATAGAAAGGTAAGTAGTGCGTTTTAGTGAGTAGGATTTAACCGATTTTTTCTTCGATCCTTTACTCAGCCTACTACCTGTCCCAAACCTCTAATTGATAGAGGAAGGGGCGACCCCATAGTACGAGGGGGCTACCGCCTCACATTTTTCAACTATTCCTCGGCAATCTAGGATTCCGCCTAGCCGTCAGGGTTAGCTCATAGACTTTTCTGTCAACCGACCTCTATGATTTAAAGTGCAGTCGGTAATTAATTGTCACCTAAAACAATAGCTTTTAATGGCAAGCAATATGCTTTTTCGCTTTTATCCCAATACCATTTAGATTCTTTATCAGCATAACCAGCTTCTACATATCGTTTTTTTAATTCAGTTTTACTAATTTTCTTCATCTCTCCCTCTTTTACAATAATGTTTACTAATAAGCGTGTTTTATGCAATACCAAATATTATCTGAGATTTCTGGATAGCAAAGATTAAACTGCCACCTTATTAATAAAAGTGAAGCACCAAATATTAAGGCTATAAGAATATATGCTAATACTGTGCCAATAGTTTCATTCATTCTCCCTCCTTTCATAACTCCTCCAAAATAGCTTCTCCTAATTCTTTAACACCTGAAAACCTTCCTTCTTCCCAATCGCCTTTTCTGTTCTTACTGGCAATGTGTTTATAAGATTCAATTATGGATTTGATTTTGTCTACTTTAGATTTTTTCATTTTGACCTTCTTTCGTCTAAAAGTCTTTGAATTTCGTTTAGACACTCTTTACACAAGTCTATTTTTCTATAACATTTAGTTTTTACACTCCAATAAGCAAACCATCTAAGGGCTTTTCCTTCAGTAAATTTGTCGCATTTTTCACATTTAAAGGCTTTCATAATTCTAAACTCTTCTTATAAAAATTTAATAAAGCAAATTCACCATGATATTTCTTAGCTGCCATATCATAAGCTAGTGCTGCTTCTTTTGCAGTTAAAAAAGAACCTAGATAATATCTTTTTTTATCTGACATAATTTCAGCTCTATATTGTTTTCTACCAAGCCATACTCCTTTATATCCACTCTTATTATTTTTATTAACTTTTCTATTTTTGAGATTGTCTGCAAAAGAACATATCCTCAAATTACTTTTTCTATTATCAAGTGCATCCCCGTTTATGTGGTCAATTGTTTCATTTCTTTTACAAGGCATAATAAATCTATGTATCAACACAAGTTTATTCTTTTTTGGACCAGAACCAATAGCATATTTTCTGTTTGATTTTGCTCTCAAAAGATTCCACTTAAACTGATTCACTAAATCAAAATCTTCATCATCTACTATTGTATATTCGCCCTGAGTTAGTGGTATTTTCTTCATATTACAAAAAGGACGGCTATTGACCCAGAATCGGAGACAATAACCGCCCAATAAAAAAGCTCTTTTATTGATTTTGTGTGTTAAGAGATTGCGATTCTGGGATTTTCATTATTTTTATACTACCATTTTTTTAAAGGTTTGTCAAGTAAAAAAGGCCATCTCGATTTCTCCAGATGGCATACTGTATTATACCAATTCTATGCAACTTTTGTTAAAAAAACATTAAAGCTGTATATAAAATGAGAGAATCTGGGCAATTAGTTATCTTCTGCTACCTCTTTTTCTTTTGTTTACTAACTTCTCCTCTTTTTTTATGACCTGTCTTTTCAGAATAATGGGTATCAGGAAAATCTGGATCATCTTTCCAGTCAAATTCTAAATCCTCTACTTTAAGTTCTTCAAGCATCTTTTGGGTTATTTTTAGGCGTTCCATCTCCAGTACTCCATGTCTCAAAGGGTTCACCCTCAGCCACAGCGTCAATCATATCCTGAATGTCAGGATCAGGTTTGTCTTTGTTGCGAAAATTAATTAATTCACCCATTATGGTTTCTTTCATCTCAAGTCTTCCTTTACTTGTTGTTTAATGCCCTCTATCTCTTCCTCTGTCAACTCATCTTCTGCTGGTACTGGCGGTCTTTCTTTACTCATAATATTATTTTATGCTCTAAACTCGCATAATCCTTTCCTTCTCTCAACATTTTTGCTATTGCGGCTAATCCTGCCGCTACTCCTGCTTTTAAAACTGAAATTCTAATATCTTGAGTTCCTAATACTAATTGATCTATTGCTAAACCTGCTATAAAAGCGTCAACGAAAACACGGAGATATCTCCAAATTAATTTCTTATAAAGCGGATAGTTTATTTTTTTCATGTTACACCCCCTCTCTTATGTAACCTATGTTACACCCTTACCAAAATACATCGAATAAATTATCATTCCAAATATTACACCAAGAACAAATCCAAGTATCATTTGAATATTTTTCCTATAAGAGCTTTTAATAATTCTTTGGTTGTTAATTCATTTATTGGTTGGAGTTGTTCAAGGTCAGTTATCTTTTGGTCAAGTATAAATAATTCGCCATCAAGCTTCTCATTCGATTCAGAGAGCGCACTAGCCGTCATCTCTGCCGCTTTTAATTCATTTGTGAGCTGTGATACCACTTCATTGTGTTTGTCTTCGCTTGCAAGCAATACTTCAATCTTACCTTTTATGGCTGATTCATCAGCAGGACATTCTGGGCCAAGTTGATTGGCTAGAGAATTTATATATTCTTCGTGTTTCTTTTCTTCTATTTCAATTCTTTTGTCTAAATCTTCCACTTGTGTTTCTAGTCCTTCTCGTTTTCCTAATTCTTCTTTATAAAGATTCCAGTTGCGATCTCTATCATTTCTTAATTCGTCTAAAAGTTCCTGTATATCTTCTTGAGGCGGTGATCCTTTGTATCTCAACCAACCCAAGACGTTATTGTAATTATGACCTTGAATGTGGCAAGGAGTACCAGTAGGATAATTCTGATCGAAGCTTTTAAAGGTGTTTACATTTCCCTCATAATACATGGCAACGTGTCCCCAAGTCCCATGTCCCCAGATGATAATATCACCTTCATTGGGGATTCCGTCTGGAGTGTTAGTTATTTTGTCGAAGAGTTCGTGTCCGAAAATTGTATCGAAGTTGTTGAAAATATCTTTTGCGGCGGGGGCTGATAAAACTCGGCCATCAGTAATGCCAAGAACTTCTACACAATATTGATGGAGAAGGTCCATGCACTGGCTGGAATATATGCCATCAAAGTCAATGAATTTGCCTTGATATTTGAGGATGAAGTTCTTAAAATTCATAACATCTTGGAAATTATAATACCAAATACAATAGCACCGATATTTAAAGCAGTCATTAAAGTAATCCTTGTCTTTAAAGATGATAGCTCTTCTTGGATATGAGGCAGTTCATTAGTTCTAATTTTGTCTAATTTCTCACCAATATCTCCAACCTTCTTCTCTAATTCTCCAACTCGGTATGATAAAGTGTTGTTTTTCATATTCTGCGGGAATCGTGCCTAATTAGGGTGTCCCCGCCTCTCCCCCGCTTCGGTGGGGGAGTGGCATTGATGTGATATAATTAAGTAATGTTATTTGATGCGTTAATTTATTTTATGCTAGCTTCTACAATTTTATGGTTATTTAGCGATCACACTTAAACTACCTTTGTTCTCTAAAAGCTCCTGAAATATCTAATCCAAGAAGTTTTGATAATCCAAATAATCCTGCTCCTGTTGCTGCGCCACCAGCAACTTTTTTTCCTGTGCCTTTTAAAAATTCTAAAATAGGAGATGGAGTTCCTTTTATTCCACCTTTTATCTCTCCTTTTTCTAAGGCTGTTCTAATTGCTTTTAATAGTTTATCTTTTTCTAACCCTTGCCTCATTAAACTGGTTCCTTCATCAAATCCAGGGGCTGCCTTTTCTAGTCCTTTTCGCAAAGCATCCCTTATAGTTCGATGATAGCCCGCTTCTAAAGTATTGCCTGCTTTACCAGCATTAGTAAATCCTTTTCTCGCATCATCCCATAGATTCTTGGCTGTATTAGCTGTTAAGTTTTTACCCTTTATTCTTTTACTAATTCCCTTGGCAAAATCATCTACTGCACCAGATTGTGTAGGATTTGCCAATTTTGCTCTTTTTGCCCATTCTTTAACATCTTGTACAATACTTGTTCCTGATACTTTTTTACCTGCTTTTTGTGCTTTCTGAAGTGCAACTGTTCTTACACCTTTTCCTTTATTTACTAACTCCATTCCTTCCTCAAGCACCTCTTTTCCTAATTTGGCTGGTTTGGCTTTAAATGGTTTTGTTATTGCTTTGCCGGCCGACTTTATGTTTTTTGGCAAACTTAGAAGATTTAAGATTTCTAACCCAGGAGCAGCTATATCCCGTCTATACTCTGGATCGGTTAAGCCAATTGGGGGCATCGATTTTAGAGCCATTTCAAGAGGGGATTCGTCTTTTCCATATACATCCTCTCCACCCTTTATTCTTTTAACAAGACCTTTTGTGCTTCCCAAAAGTATATCTGATAACAACTTTCCTGCTCCAACTGCAAGTCCACCCACTCCACTTATTTCTTCTTTTCTTGTTTTCTCTATTTCTGGCAAGCGTGTTTTTTCAAATCCCCCAACTCTTTTACTTGGCTCTAAATCAAATTTTCCTCGCATTGACTTAAAAAGTGCTATTGCTTCCTTTGGAGTAGATTGCTCATCTGGCAATCCCTTTCCTGCCATTATTTGTTCTGCAAGTGCAATATTGCCCGCATCTCCTGCGGCTTTAGCAAGTTGGGGCCTAATACTTTCAAGTGTTCTTTTATATGTATTTAGTCTTACACTTTCGGGGAATGACTCTGGGGCTATTTTTGTTTGTATTCCTTTTGCTATTCCTGGCAATCTGCCACCAGTTCCCTTTTTACCAAAAGCAAGTGGCTGATCTCCTTCTTCTCCTAGATATATTGATTCAAGCAAATCGATGGCTGTAGAAGATTCTCCTTTTTTTTGTTTTTTTGCTAATTCTGCCGCAGTTGGTGGTGGAGCAATAAGTTCCTTAGCAGCACTAATTTTAGAAAGATTTTTACCACCAGTAGTTAACAAGTCCATTAATGCACCACGCTGAAAAGCATCACCACCCTGACCAGTCTGCATTCCTGGCTGTTGTTGCTGGGCTTGTTGAGCATTACGAATCCAATCATTTGATTGTTGATCCCATCTCCATTGTTTTTGTGGTGAGTATGTTGGCATATTATTTATGGTGCGATACCGAAACTAGGATAAGCATAACTTTGATTTTGTCCATATATAGATTGACCACCAGGTTTCCATGTCGGTTTTGGTTCATCTGTCCCCACTCCACCTGGATTTAAAATTCCTTGCAGCCAAGTAAGGTCTGTTCCAGCTCCGCCAGTAGTCGGTTTGTAATAAGGTTTATCTAATTGAGACTGCCACATCTTTTCCTGCCAGGGCTGTTCCCATGCCTGCTGTGCTGTTTGTGCTGCTTGTGTTGCCTGAAACTGTTGCTGTTGTTGGGCTAGTTGCGCTGCCTGTTGTCCTGCCTGTTGTTGCATTCCATATATATTCTGAGCTGCACCAATCCCGCCAGTCATTGCTCCTGATTGCAAGGCAGCAATAGCTGATTGTAGATTTTGTAATTCTCCACTTCTTAATTGGGCTGCTTGCAGTTGCTGGGGTTCGATTGCTCGAGCTAATTCTTGTTCGTAAAGACCAGAATTTTGTATTGGTATCCCACGTCTACCAAATTCTTGTGCTGTTGCTCTTGTAGAAAGTCTTGTAACATCTTTGAGTAAGGTTTGGTATCGGCTTTCAATCCCTGGCTTTTGGCCTTGTAATGCTTTGACTTGGGGTTGAATTGCCTGAGTATACATTTGTTGGGCTTGTTTGGCAATACCCCCAAAATCACCTGCATTAAATCCTTGAGAGGTTTGAGGAGCGGCTTGAGCAGGAGAACCATATTGAGCCCTCAAACCAGGCTCTACTTGTTCAGCCCAATAGGTATCATCCCAGTGTCCAGTGCTTGGATTACGGGCATATTCATGCCCCGTTGCTGGATTGATGTCTGATTTACCTGGCATTCCCATAATTTACTCCATAAAAAAAACCACAATTCAATAAGAATCGTGGTCTTCTGCTTTCACCACAAATGCCAGCCATTTCGTCTGGTAAAAATATACTAACAAATTATTTTATTCTTGTCAACTTATTTTCCTAAAACAGTATAACCAAAATGTGAATATTCAGTTATTGTAATAGTTCCACCCGCCACTGATGTCTTGGCTTGTAGTTTTACTATGTTTGTTCCTGTTGGAATATCTACTAAATAAGAGATTGAAAAACCCATTGGTTCATCAGCAACAGGATAATATTGTATCCAGCCAGGACTATTAGCTTGATTCGGATATATTGTTGTACCACTATTTATATTTAATCTAAAATAGGCATTTATTGTTCCTTCTGCAATAAACTCAGCCCTAGTAAAAAAAAGAACTGGCGTTGTTCTGGTTGTAGTCACCGTTCCACCCAGTTTAGTAATGTCTAAATAGGTTCCTCCAACAATGTCTTGATTTGCTGTGCTTTCAGAAATAGAACTTATAAAACTGGTTGCTCCTACTAATCCAGATGAATCAATAACGGCTGCCCCAGCTGAATCAGTAATCTTTTCACCTGTTGATGTAAATTCTCTTCCCATTTATCTCTCCTTTTTAATTTTCTTTGTTTTTCTTAATATTTTTTTATCTTTAGGATTTTTCCGCAACTTTTTATATTCCTCTTTTGTTAATTCATCAAGATTATATTCTTTTATTGGTTCAATACCAGCAGGATAAATACCTACTAATCCACCATCAAAATATCTTGATCCATCTTTATATACTTTTAGTATTTTCATGTTCCCCTGCTTCTAGTATCGCAATGCCACCACTTAGTGGCAAACGTTATTACTTGCGAGCTAGTTCCGTTTGTATCTATTATCCTTCCACGCCATCGACTTTTAATCTCATCCCATCCAGTCAAATCATAAGAGCTTTGAACATCATATCTTCCATTGGTTACGCTTGATCCTGCTATTGGATAAATTTGTGTTGCCGTAGAAGTACCAGCCCCTTGATAAATTGAAACATTAATATTGCCAAATATTTTCTTTGTACTGTAAGGAGAAAGATAAGTTAAGGTTGAGGTTAAATTTAAGGATTGGCTTGTGCTAAAAGTTCCTAAAGCTGTTCCTAAAGCTGACAATCTAATAAACTCAACTACATTTAGTTTGCTTACTGTAATAGCACCAGTGCTAACCTGATAATCTGCCTCAAATTCTGAGCTGTCAATCCGTTTCTTTTTCTCTGCAGGACTGCCCTTTTTTCTTAATCTATTATTTAAGCCAATATCACTGTAATTTCTCATAGGCCAATATTTTCGTAATCAGTTACAAACCCATAAAATGTAAAAGGAGCGTCTTTCGACAACTCGGTTAATTGGTAAAAAAGCAACTTACCCCTTGTTCCTCCAGGAAAATCCAACTTTCTTATTCCTGTTCTTAAATCACCAACATCAATCCAATTCTTTTTGTCTTTTCTAAAACTGTCACCAATAGCTACTTGGACTTTTGCCTGACACCCAGGACTAGCAATAGCCCAAAGCCTATTAAACTTCTTGTCTTGTTCTGGAGCGCCAAAATGTAAAAACCCTTGCAGTCCCGCCATAATTGCCGAAGTATTATCAGCCGTTGCTGTTCCATTCATTTGATAGCACTGCCCGCCAGAAGCACCAAAGATTAATTGCTTATCACCGTCAGCGTCTTTGTAAGAACACCAACTGGTGGGAACATGACCAAATGCGTAATTATCCCAATCATCAAATTGAAAATTATATCTCTGAATACAATTAGCGATTGTTTCTTCGGTGATTTCGTCTGTAACTGTCCCAACAGCACAAAGATAATTCATTCTATGAGCAACGCCAGGAGCGCTGTCAAAAGTAGTTCCCACAATCGCACTGCCAGCATTGTTGTAAATTTGGTTTTCTATTGGATTTGATAAAAGCTCTGGTCGGTCCCCATTGTAGCCAAGATAACCTTGCCTATTTAAGTAAATCCAATAATCCTCTACTTGAGCCAAAGACTCATAAGAGCTTAAACCTTCATTAGTCGGCACTCTTACTAAGTTATAACCATCATAACGATACATTAAACCAGAATCTTTTGTAATAACTACTCTGTCATTAGCATAAAATACGCCATTGATTGCTCCTTCGCCTGGAATAGTCAAAGACGAACTATCACTTGTACCCGAAGTTGACCAATTAGTCCCATCACCTGAAGTAGAATAAAACAAAGTAGAAGCCGAACCGATATATACCCGATTATCTCTTGAAGAACACAAATATCCTCCAGGCGGGGCGGCAGTAGTATCAGTAAAAGCCGAGCCATTAGTAGTATGCCTCATTGTTCCACCTTGTTGATTCATAAACAAGGTGTCGTCTAAAACTGCATGACCAACAGCCACGCCAGCCGTAATCGTGCCATTTCCAGCCAACGCCCATGCCGCTGTTCCTTGAAGGGAATAATAAACCTTATTGCCAAAAGCACCATAAACATTCAAAGTCGTTCCGTCTTCTTTTGTCCAACTAAAAAGTGATTGAGAGGCACTTCCATTAGCAGTTCCTAAAAACGTGGTATAACCTGATCTTTTTCTCTTTGCTCCATAAGGAATTGGGTCTAAGTTAAGACACTGCAATAATTCCCCTTCTTTTTGAAGAAATGGGGATACTTTCAAATTCATCCCGCTAATGTTCATTGCTCTAAACTTTGCCATATTACTAGAAGGGGTCTAACTGATCCCCTGGAATGTTTTCTACTATATCAATGTAAGTCTGACTTGATTTGTTTCTTGGTGTCATTTCTTTTTTAAACCTTGCTAGGTCGGCTTGAGATTGATTTTCTAATGCAGTTGCCTCTGGAATCATCTTGTCTTTCCTGTAAGCCTGCGCTAAGGCATAGTTTACAAAAGACTTAGTATATCCCTTCATTGGAGTTGGAAGATTGTCTGCATCGCTGTCTAAGATGGCATTCAACTTATAATAGCTTACAGCAATTGTTCCACTTCTTTCATAAGGATTCCTGCCAATTTCAGTATCCCCTCTCATATGATAATAAGGATTGGTTTCGCTGAATCCCTCAGTCGGAGTAAAATCTACATATTCTTGTTTTGTCATCCTGTGCCAATCACCCCCGCCCTCTGTGTACCAAGCCCGTCTTACTTGTTTAAAATCTGTTGTTGCAGTTCCTAGGTCAGCATATTGAGCCGTTCCTGAAAATCCTATATTAACTGTTCCTACTCTATAATCCTCATTAACATCAATGGCCGTATTATTCATTGTTTCCATCCATTCATTTGTCCACTCGTCAATCTCGTCATCTTCAACACTGCTTAGTAATTTTGTCTTAACTCTTTTTCTAATACCGCCCAAAGAATAAAAAGCGTGTCCCGCTGGAGTAATCCAGTCCGATTCTGAACTTGAAGTGTCAAGTCCAGTGCTATACAAAGAAACCCGATAAGCATAAGTCGCTGATCCGCTGGTATCATCAAACTGGGTAAAGTCTTGGTCTGGGGTGATTGTTACTGTTCCGTCAGTCATGGCTGTTGCCGTTCCAGAAGTCCCAGCCGTTGATCGCTTAAAAAATATCTGATTGTATTTAATAGAATAAACAGGGGTGTCAGATGGATGGTCAAAAATTGCCGTCCCTGCCGTAGTAATTGTTGTCCCAGATGGCGCACCCTCAATTTCTAACACCTCTGATTTTTCTTCTCCAACTGCTCCTAATTGAATATTCCAGTTATCATAAAAACCAGCAATATTGCGGACAAAAACAGAAGTCCCGCCAGCACTGATAGTTGACGCTAAAAAGGTTTTCTGTGAATCTACCGTTTGGTCATTTTTTGTTTTTATTAACATTTACACCTCCTCTATTAGTTTAATTTTTGGTTTTATATCTTCAATGCTTGCTTTTGGTTTCATGTCTGCCACTGTTTTCATTCCTGGTATTATATCTTCTATGGTCATTCTTACTTCACTTTTATCAACTGTCCAACCAAAGAGATCATTGTCGCCATATCTTAACAATTCACTATACAAATGGTAGGTTGCGTGTCTTAAACCTTGCCTAATCCCTATTTTTGGCATTATATTTTCTATTGTTGTTTTAGGTTTCATAACACCTTTGCCTTCCAACTAAAATCTAAATTTGAAGCCCCTGGAACATTCTCACAATTAACAGTAAAATAGGTATCTGTAATCGTATCAACCCATATAGCGCCTGGTGTATTTGTTGGATTTTCTCCCAAAGTTATTGAAATATCAGCAAGCACTGGTGTGTAACCTAGACCATGAGTTATAATGTCAGATGTTACTGCGGCTGTTATTGATCCTGTCCCTTTATTTTCAGTTACAAAACCGTCATTATCTCTCACTTTATCAGTAGCGGCAAAATTGCCGTATACTGCCGCTGTAACTCCACTAATTTCATTATTAGAAATCATGTTCTTACCAGTACTAACAATATATAATCCATATAATTGTGCAGCTGGAGAGGCTTCGGCGGCGCTTACAATAAGATGGTTGCCTACTATCGTATGGATAACACCATTTAAAACAATTCCTGCGGCATAAGTTGGTGAGTCGGCAGTTCCATTATTTATACAATGATTACCCAAAACTGAAGAGCGATAAGCTACCATATAGATTCCAGCATCCCCATTTTGATAGCATTTATTCCCATGTATTGACACACCAAAAGTCCCAGCGTTAATTCCATATCTTGTGTTTTCATGACAACTATTATTGTCTATTGTTGTTCCTCGACAATCATTATGAGAACTAATACCATCTAAGCCGTTGTTGTAGCAAGTATTGTGATGAACTTTGGTATGACGGGCATTACGGAAATTAATTCCACTCTTTGTGCAGTCATAAGCTGTATTATTAGAGATAACACAATCTTCCGCTGCATCTTCCATAACAAAACCCTGCTGACAGCTATTAGCAAAACACTTATCAATAACTGCTCCAGTAAGACCATGTGAAAAGAAAACTCCACCAGAATTATACTCATCAAGATATCCATTAACGCTAATACCACAATTATGAAAATTACAGCCAGTAATAGTTAAACTGCTGTAAGGAAAATCAGGCTTAGCATAAGTATAAGAACAAATACCAGCCCATTTTGCATTGTTTACTCTTACATTTTCTATGCGGCAGTTTTTAACCAATTCTGTCATTATTCCCGAAAATTGATAATTTCCATCTACATCTTGATTTGCTCCATTAACATCTATTAGAAGGTCTCTAATTATTATATTTTCGAAAGTAGCAGAAGCGGCAGTAAAGGTATCATCCATAATGGAAATTACTCCTATTGCTTTTTCATTTCCTACACGAGTATCTCGCCACGGCCCTGTAGCATTGTCTTTTAGCTTTAGAACAGTAGCAAAGCCTTCTCCTTCAACTGTTATATTCGAAGTAACACGCAGATAGTTATTAAGGCTGTAATTTCCTGCCCTAATAAACAATAATCCACCACCAGCCGTTTCAAGAGCGTCTAAAGCCGCTTGAAGTTGAATGTCGTCATCTACACCATCGCAGTTATAATCGCCATAACCAGCAGCGGCAACAACAACAAAAGGAACACGATTGTGCCTTAATTCGTTAATATGTGCAGGATATAGATGATCGTCATCAGTCAGCGTTGTGCTTCCCGATACATCACCCACTGTTCCAAATGGCATATTTTCTCCTAAACGACTACACTTGTAATTTCTAAGTCTTTACCAAAGTCATTGAGTTTACATCAAACCAAGCATCAGAAATAGCTCCTCCAATATAATTCCTAAGAGTAATTACTCCCCATACAGCATCAGCATTAGAAGTAAAAGTTACTGTAAGCAAAGTCCAATCATTAGTTCCTGTTAATCTATTGGTGGATCTCCCTGTTCCTGAAACAGCAGCAAAATCATATTCGTAAATCCCTGCGTAAACAGAATCTGCTGCTACACTATCAGTCTTTGCGTAAACATTTAAGGTATATTCTGTTGATGGTTTCAAACGAAATCCATAGGAAAGTAAATCTGCTACACCCGGAACCCACGGAGCCGAAATTACAAATCCCCTTGCATCAGTATCAAGATGAGATAATTTAATAGTAAAATTTCCTGTTCTTGTAATGGCACTATCAAATTCAGCACTAGCTCCTTCGGTGGGTTCAACAAGCATCCATCCATATTTTGCATCTTCTATCCACTGTGCGTTAGTATCTTGTGCAATATCTCCAGTAGCTCCATCAATAGATCGAGTTCCTTTAATATAAACTCCCTTATCAGGTATTCTTGGATAATCAATCGCATTTCTTGTTGCCATATTCACCTCCTTTTCTCACCATATTACTCATTTAGCAACCAAGGTTGCTTTCTAATTAAGCGTCAAGCACCTCTTACCTATAAATGAACGTTACGTTGGTAAAGCCTGCTATGTCTGCTGTTATACCAACAGTAAACTTGGCGTCAACGAGAATTGTTTTAGGAAAGCCCGATTCGTCTGTTGCTCCTCCTTGAAGAAAAATCTGAACATTCCCGTCACCATCTGAGGCGTGGTCTGAAACTTCAACAATTCCACCAGTTACCCATTTGCCTAAAATAATTGCGTGTAAGAAGCCAGCCGAAGCCTTAATAACATTGTCTGCTCCTACTCCTGCCACATAGCTGTAAGAAAACTGTTCCTCAGTTTTTAAAACATCATTAGTTTGATCTTCGCCTGAAATTAGAACAGATATCTCGTTAATTGTCCCTGCATCGTGGATTTTTGCTATGTTAGAAATAGAACCTAAGCCTGGTACAGTGCCGACTGAGGCTATAGTACCTGCCGTTACATTGATTGATCCTTGTGGTAAATTTGGAAGTGTACCTATTGTATGTACCAATTTTACATCTGCTACCGTTCCAACTGTTCCTGCTATTACAGCGATAGAACCAGTTGATAATTTGTTGATAGTACCAACGGCATGAACCAATTTCACATCTGCAACTGTGCCAATCGTGCCAGCTATTACCGCTATTGATCCACTTGATAATTTGGCGACTGTTCCTACAGTATGTACTAATTTAGTGTCTGCAACTGTACCAATAGTTCCTGCTACGATTGCAATACTTCCACTTTCCATCTTGCTAAGCGTTCCCAAAGTATTTAGTGTACCAACAGTAACTGTCCCAATCTGAACAACCACTGATTCAGTACCTATAAGGTCAACCTGAACGGCAGTACCGCCAGATGAAGTGCCAATAGGCAGTCTTTCAAATGTCGTACCGCCCATTTCTACACCACCAATAATCATTCCATTAACTGTAGAAGTTGGTAGTGCTTCTCCTTGTTCGCCAAAGCTCGCTACAAAATAGTCGTCTTTAGCTTTTTTTGTTTGACTCATTTATTCCCACCCCCTTATAAATATCTTTCTGTATACCTTTTAAGAAAGGTATCCATTTTTCACTAACGATTTTATTCATATCGTAATTTTTTAATATATGTTTTCTTGCTCTCTTGCCCATCTTTCCTATATCCATTTTATAAATCTTCTCCATATTGTTATAAAGATCGTCTGGGTCTGGATGAGCAACATAGCCCCCTAATCCTGTCCATCTTTTAAAAGCAACCTTTGTTTTTAATCCTGTTTTTTCTTCTATTATGTGTTCCGGCATGGCCGTCCAGTCGGTAACAATGACTGGTTTTTCACAACTTTGAGCCTCAATTATCGGTATGCCAAATCCTTCATTTTGTGAAGGACAAAGTAATACGTCAAATGTATTAATTAATTCTGCTATCTTGTCAGAACCCAGTGTGACAATTACATCATAAGGCTTCATGTGATAAATCTTTTCATTAATTCCTAAATGTCTTGAATATTGTGCGATGTTAAATCCTCCGCCCTGCTCAAGTAATGTGTGCATAAACAAGCCTGATTTTGGATGTTTCTTGTGAAACTTCGCAAAAGCGTCCATTACTCTTTGAAAGCTCTTTCTCGGCGGATTATCTTTATTAGCTGATACCATTCCAAACAAGAAAATGTCTGGCGGTATACCATACTTCTTCCTCATGGCAAGTTTGTTCATTGGTCTGAATAACTCCGTATCAACTCCGTGCGGTATCATCTCGCTTGCAAAGCCTGCATTTTCCAGCATTTTCTGTCCAAACTTTGAGAAAGTAATAATCCTGTATGCTAGTTTCATTCTTTCTACTACTGCCGGTGGTGCTGGATCATGGTCTACTGGCACATAAAATATAGGTCTTTTTATTTTCTTTAAAATATTGATATTCAAAACCCAAGAGTCTTGAAAAAAGACGGTTGCGTCAGCCCCCCAGTGATTGCCGTTGTGCATGGCGGCATCAACCCCCCACTGGTCAGCCAGCTTAGGATATATTTTCAAACCATTGACTGTTAAGATTCCCCCCTCAAGGCCGTAAAAGGCCGTGTGAGCCATTTTCCACTTATCGTCTATCAGTCTATACAGAATATCCCTGCTCTGAGTAGAATATCCTGAATGACAGAATACGCCATTACTGCTCCACATGATTTTTAACCTTCTATCTTTTTCCTCAACTTGAGGATTTTGTTTTGCCATTTTCCTCCTTTGTTAAATATTCTAATCTTTTAATAACTGACGGCTTAAAATGAAGATGAAAATTCATCTTGTTTGGCGTGTTTCCGCCCGCCCAATGGATTATCTTTATAGTCTTATCTTCATCTGGATATTTCTCGCCCTTTGGCAAGACGATATCATCCCCCCTCATTTCGCATTTTACCCAGTAGCCGTTGCTTGCTAGGCCGTGAAATTTGTTTAAGTCGTCAAAACACCTTGTTTTGTAATTTCCGTACTGGTAAAGGATATTTAATAAGTCTTGTTCCCTAAACCTATACTTCCTAAAGTGTTTTGTCTGGCACAACTGCCACCAGTGATTTATAAACCTCTCACTTCTCATGGCGACAAATCCGCAATTCATGTATTCTGGCGGACTAATGTCCCAGATACCGACTTGTAAAGTCTTAGGGCTTGAGTTCCTGACACAGCCAACGTCAAAGTCATCATTAATTATATGGTCAAGAGAACCGCAAATTACTGAATCAGCGTCAATCTTAATCACCAATTCGTATTCTTTAATTAAGTCTTTGGCAATTAAAGGAGTCATCAGATAAAACTTATCTGATATTAAAATCGTGTCTAATCGTTCAGGCCCAATCACGACTAATGGTGCGTCTGGATAAAACTTTTTTAATGAGTTCTCCATCATTTTCGCATAGTGGAGGTTTGCTTCATCCGCAACTGTAAAAAAGACCAATGGTTTTTTCATAATTTCCTTCCTACGAACATTAACGCATTTTCCCCCCATGTTGAATTCTTGTCTGCGTCATAGTCAATTTCATTGACTTCCTTTCCGTTTATAATAAACTTTGTTTCAAAACCGTAGCTGTCAAGAGCTTGTTTTATCTGGTTATGATTCCTGCCAGCAAAGTAGTGCAGTTCACCAAAGATAATTTTTATCTTATCGGCTACCTTCCTAAACCCTTCACCAGCGATAACTTCAAACTCTGATCCTTCAATGTCCATTTTGCAAAAATCAACCTGCTCGATCTTATGATCTTTAAACAATTTGTCCATTGTGATACAGTCGACCATTTCTGCTCCTTCCATACTGCCGCCCATTAAGTTATAAGCGGTTGGCTGAAACTCGTCACCCTTCGGATCAATATGGAAAAGCGGTCTTTTCTTGTTGACATTTGAAATGGCTGCATTAATCACTTTTACAGGCAGTTTATTATGTATCACTAATGCTTTTAATGCGTCAAAATGAACCATTGATGGTTCAACCGCATAAATCTGTTTCGCATAATAAGCGGCATACATTGAAAACATCCCAACATGAGCGCCTAAATCAAGAATAACCAAGTCCTTTTTATTCCTTAAATACTTGTCATAAACCATGTCTATATATATCTCTTTTAGAATATGAGGAATAAAGGCAAATTCCTTAAAATAGATTGCTTTTAATGTCAAAGAGCTATGTTTTTTCATAAATTCCCAGTGTAGAGTTGGAGAAATCACACTGGGTAAAATCTCCAACTCAACTTATCCCTTTAAATTAATAAAAAGGTCTAACTATGCTGCAGGTACTCCTGCCGAACCAATCGCGCCTATACCTGGATCGTGAATGCCTGCTTCTGCAGTACCAGACTGTTGTCCAGTAACCCAGCAGTTATCATCAGTTCCGAATGCGTCAAGGTTGTAACCGTGACAATTCTGAACCAAAGCCATTCCCTGATCATCAGTAATGTTTCCAGCGATAGCTGATGCTACAGAATTACCTTGATCAATATCAATAAAGCTGCAATTGTCAAACAAAGTATAATCGATCTTTCCTGTTCCTGCTGTAACAAAAATTCTTCCAGTATCACCAGAATCAACTAAGAATTTGGTGTTATGGAACTCCCATCGCTGACCAGAAGGAGCACACGTAACTGGCTGTTGTGTTCCACTGCCTTCTGCAACTGTACCTCCAATCAAACAATTGTCAAATCTTGCTCCGTGTTGAGAAGCAGCTGCATTAACAACAGATACTGGTTTTGCATCGTCCCAGTCAGTACCAATAGTTTCAATTCCGCAGTCGTGAACATAAAGATTATGCGCTGAACCGCTAAGGTAAAGAATACCATTGGTCAATGTTCCACCTGCACCAGTTCCTGCGGTTGCTAACATTCTAAAACCTGCAATTTCGCAACCTTCTTGAGTAACATGGACAACCTCATTGTCCATTATAGTCGCTCCAGCATAACCTTGAATGGTATTGGTATAACCATGAAGTCCTCGGTTATAACCAACACTGACTAAATGAACTCTGCTTTTATTCATATCAACTGCTGCTGCAAGCTCCCATGCTGAACCACCAGCTTTTGGACAAACCATCACGTAATCGTTTTGGTCGTTCGTACATTTGTTAATAGCTGGTTGAATGGTGTCAAACAAATTCTCTTTACCAACTGATTCCTTAAAAGGAATGTAGTCAGCGTCAGATGGGTCTTTTACCCAATATACGTTTCCACTGGTAACAATCCCTGCGTTTCTGATTTCACTAATAGGATCAATCTTTCCGCCGAATGCGGAAAATGGATATGTATCTTTAAAACTTGTCATAAATTCTCACCCCCTCTTTGATTTATCTTTCAAATATCTTCGTATTATTAATTTTTGCTTTGGGTTTATGCCCGCCTTTCTACATAATGCCGAAAAGCTCAAGCGTGTGTCAAACACTCTTTTTGCGTTTCTTTGATTTCTTCCCATGTTTTACATCTAAACCTTCACCCATAATTACTTTTCTTTTTAAGTCAGTCGATATCCCTGCCCTTCTCTTATACTCGTCAACAATATTTTTGCCTTGTAATTTAGCAAGCATTCTCTTGCCAAAGTATTTGTCTACCCCAGTTGACTTTCCTTGTGTTAAATGTTTTAGATAAAAAGCTGCGGCCTGTGATCTTTCTCCAAGTTTATTAACAAACACCTTCATCTTTCTTGCCCGAGTCATTTCGTACTTTTTAATCGTCTGGTCAATAATAAACTTATTACGTTTAGGAGAAAAGCCTACATCGGGCTTATCACGCCAAAACTTTTTATCTTTTTCGTCTATATCCCCTATTTTCATGGTGGAAGATAAAGGAGTCGAACCTTACTCTCCCAGTTGATGGCAGTTTTGAAGGTATCCTACTAGCTTATTGATTCACTAATAGTTGCCTCTCATTGATGCGACCACCATCAGAAACACCTTAGTCTGTCTTTTGATACAGAGCGCCATTTGCTGCTGGTGCTAAACAAAAGAAATTAACAAACCAAGCCATAGTAGCTTGATAGGTCAAATAGTCTACTTTTCTTAACAATGCCCCGCCGGATGGATCTTCCATCCAGTCAAGATCAGAAACCTGAGTAATAGTAAGACTGTCTAAATTAACAATCAAACAAGTTCCATCTGGTACATCGTAGTCCAAGAAAACTCCTACCCTGCCTGCGCCTACTGCGAATTCCAATCCAGTCCAACCACCAAGTAAGTCCGCTTCTTTAACAGTTCTCCTCATAGAAGTCAGAATATCTCCGTACTTCTTGTATAGAGTCTTGTTAACAAAGATTGCGTACTGATCACCCATTTGGGCGTATTCCTTAGCTGATAAGTATTTGTCTTCCATCCTTGAAAGAGTCAATGCTTCGCTGGTTGTTCCGTATTGAGCCGTCATTCCGAATGTAGTCCTTGCTACGTTTGCATAAGAACCGCTTGTAGCTGGTCTAAATGCTTTACCAAGTCCGTCGATTTCAGAAGTTCCAAAGCCCTCATTACCGCCGTCAACAAGACCGATTGCGTCATCTGCTACTGAGGCCACAGTACCGCTAACGGTAACTGTTCCACCTGCAATAGAAGAAATAACTTCAGTACCTGCTGCTGCTGTTCCGATTCCGATTTGCTGTCCTGCGGTAAGATATTTGTCATAAGCAACATCGCCGTTAATAGTCCCGAAACGATTGATTGCCCGACCATCATCTATGTCTCCATCAGGAACTTCTAAAGTAAATGTAGTGCTTGAAACTGAGGCCAATACCTGAGATAGAATTCCAGAGCCGTCTCCGTAAAATTGACGATTCACACTTCTTGCATAGTCACTTGCCAATGTCTTTGCCTGGTGGGTCAGTTGGTTTTCCACTGCACCCTTTACAGTTTTGGTCGCATCGATGGTTAGTTTTGAAATATCGAACGTTCCAGTTAAGATTTTGACAGGAACCCTTAATTGACTGTGAGCAGTTTTACTTGAAACAAGTTTATTATCATCATCAGCCAATGCCACAACTCCTCCATGTCTAGTTACTCGTGTAGCCGCATAGAAATAGTTGTTCATAAAAGTTACGCCAGCATTCCTTTTAACTTTATCTAACAGAATAGTCTGTTTAGGAAAGTTGTCTTGAATGTAAGGCATGATAACTTTTTGCAAGACGTTTGAAACATCACTTAATTTTATCGCCATTTTTTATTATTTCACCCCCTTTCAATTAAATTCAGTTAATGATAACTGTCTACATCTCGCCCTTGAGAGCGCTTTTAACCATTTCGCTCAAGTTATCACGATTGATCTCTACCTTTTTAGGTAACTTGCCTCCTGCCTGAGAGCTTTCTTCTGTTACTAAGCCTGGTGATTTTGCCTTGCTTAGTTTCTCATCTCTCCATTTTGATAAAGGCTCTTTGTGTAAAAGATCATAAGCGTCATCAGGATTTTTAACTCCTGATTCAATCATGTAATCAAGAACGTCTTTTCTCTTAAAAGCAGGTCTGCCGTCAGTACCATCTATTTTGCCTTCAAGTTTAAAGCATTTCTCGTTAAGCCTGTCAGCTGCCCTAGCTTCTGCATACCATTCCATGAATTTTGGTTTGGTTGCCAAGCCAATTGATTCTGCCTGCTTCTGCGCTTGCTGTACCCGTTCTTCCCAGCTTAACTTTTCTCCTGTTTCTACCTTTTTTTCAACGTCCTTCGTTTTAAAGGTCTCAAGTTCTTTTTCTAATTTACCGATTTTGTTTGCCTTCTTACCCCAATCAGAAGAAAACTTATCAAGAGAGCCGTGCTTAGATTCTATGTCTTTTGCCTGCTTGCCTAGTCCAACCAAGCCTGCAAGCTCTTCCGACGAGTATTCGTCTTCTCCAATCTTAACCTTTTCTTCTTTAACTTCTTCTTGTTCTTCTGTGGTTTCTTCCTGTACATCTTCTTTTTTAAAGAAATCTGCCATATGTCTCACCCCCTTTTGCCTGTCCCCCCGACACTTCGGGGACCAGTCCATAAAGTAATAAAAAAGACCGAGCGCTGTATACCATAAGATATACAATGCTCGGTCTTCTGCTTTCACCGAACGATGGTCGCCATTTTGTCGACTATTATTAGAGTAGCAAATTAAAAATGGTTTGTCAACTTTTTAAGAAAAAGAATTAAAGCTCCTACTGTGTGCCAAATTCCAGGTGAATAATATCTTCTTTTTCCTGATGGGCCTCCTCCCGCTTCATAGGTGCAGTAGATAGAGTAGTTACGTCCAGTCCCAGTTTCCGTTAAATTCCAAGGGTCAGGGGGCGCTACAGGAGGACTAACACTCTGTCCGTAATAATTTGGTGAATCAGAGTCATATTTAATCTTATGTTCACTCCATTTAGCAACTGACTCTTGTGGCCACGCTGACAGAATATACGCGATGCTACCAGTTATAGAAAAAGAACCTGCTACAATATAAGTATTGTATTGATAAGTCGTTCCTGCTTCTACCTGTGCACTTACGCAGGTTCTCCCGTGACTATTTGCCGCCTCACTATCCTCTTCGTAAATTGCGCATATTATGTTTGCGGCTTCTGTACCTCCAGTACAGGCGTGTAAACTATCAACTGTTCCAGTGCTAGCGGGTGTATAAGTTGTACCTCTGTTGGAAGATAGATCATTAATCTCATCTCCACAAAGGATAATGGTAGAACTTCCTGCTGTTTCATATCCAAACTTTAATCCAGTAGCGTGTCTGACAGGATAAACAGCAGTATCTAAAAAGTCTTGAGAAATGGTAACCGTGAGAAGTTTTTTCTCAATATCAATATTTAATTCACCCCAAACCCATTTACCAACACTATCAATTATTTTTGGTCTATAAATATGGAATGCTTTACCAGCTCTATATAGTTTTCCACCCTCATAATTAATTGGATTTCCATTGTGATAAACAGCATAAGAACCGACTACATTTTCTGGTCTAAAAGCACCTTCATTTTTTTCTTTTTGGGTTAATTCTGGTTGATAATAAAAATTCAACCCCTTTGTTTCAATAGAAAACTCAATCTTATTGGTAATGGGTTTTTCTTTTAGAATGACCTCAAATTCAAAGCCACCTTTACCAATTTCATCAAAAGGAATTTTATAAAAATGAACCTCTTTCTTAGCACCAATTAGCTTAATCTTCTCACCTTTGGTCTGGAGAGTTTTAGGTTCATCATCAATCAATCTAAAAGAGGCATTAACCTCATTATCCCACCTCATTATTTTCACTTGAGGCCGAAGTTTAGAAGAATCCTTACTATCACCAATTTCAACTTCAATCCTATCTTTAGGATTATCTTTCACTACTTTAGTAAAAGCATTTTTGGAAAATTTATAGCCTTTAGGAACTTTCATTTTTCTTTACCCCTCAACTATTTATAAATAAACGTCACATGAGTTTGGCTTGTTATGTCTGCCGTTATTCCAGTCCCCATTGTCATATTGACAGGATACAAGGCTGGGCCTAAATCATCTCCTGCCATATAAATAACAACCGCACCATCCCCATCTGAGGCATTATCTGACACTTCTATTATAGATGTGCCAACTGCATCACCAACCATAATAGCATGAAGAAAACCCGCTGAATTTTTGACAACAACATTCGCACCTGCAGCAGCCTGATATTTATAAGAATAAGGAGTATTTGAAACAAGAGTTCCGCCAGCAACATTTGTTACTACATCAACTGTACCACCTGGAAGGTCTGGAAGAACCGTTACCGTTCCAACTGTCATCCGAACACTTCCACTAGTAAGATTGCTTACAGTTGTTACTCCAGTAACTAAATCTACAGTACCTCCTGGTAAATCAGGTAAGGCCATGACTGTGCCTGCTGTATGAACTTTCGCTATATTAGAGATAGTCCCCAGTCCTGGAACTGTACCAACAGAAGCAATAGTACCTGCTGTTACGTTAATTGACCCTTGAGGTAAATTAGGCAGAGTTCCTATTGTATGGATTAATTTTACGTCTGCTACTGTTCCTATAGTGCCAGCTGTTATTTGAATAGACCCCTGTTCCACTCTACTAACTGTTCCAGCCTTTAGAACTTGCACCGTGCCTGCATTGTGTACCTGAGCAATATTAGAAATCGTCCCTACTCCTGGTATTGTGCCAACAGAAGCTACTGTTCCTGCATTATGAACCTTTGCTATGTTAGCAATAGTTCCTAATCCGACTACTGTTCCAACTGTGTTTACTGTTGGAATGGCTGGTTGGTCGCTTGCTAAAACAACTCTTAAAGTATTACTGCCAGAATCTCCGTCATCAGTATCAACGGCATTGCCCCAAGTTCTAACAATAACATTTGGAGAAGAAACATCTGATGAAATTTGAGCAGTTATGTCTGCCGAAGTCTGCAAACCACTATTTAATGTCGTTCTGTCAACTACTATATCCGCCAACTCATTAGCTTCGTCATCAAAGCCAATACCGAGTGCAAAATAAGTTACTGCCGAGCTTATGATTCCAGTCCCTACATAAGTAGTTGGTTTAGTAAATGTCAGCCTAGCTAAATTCCAACCAGCTACAAAAGTATCATCATCATTACTAAGCCTATATTCGTTATAATTTGAGCCATCAGTTCCTAGTCTAACAAAAACATAATCAACATTAGCTGTTGAAGAAATATAGAATGGAACTAATATAAATCCACCACCCTCAACATAATGACAGCACTTAAATTCAGTAATTGTTTTTTGTATTCCAGCAATTGTTGCCCCCGCATCACCGTTAATCTTATCAAATTTAAGAGCACAAGAACCAGAAACATGGTTAGCAGTAGTTCCTAAGTTGGTTGTGTCAACATTTAAAACAGTCCAACCTGTCGCATCCTCAAAACCATCTAAAGGCTTTATGTGCTGAGCCTCCATGTGTACTCCGCCATGATCACCAAATAAGAATGGGGTATAATCTCCATCTGCACTAGCAATTGTATCAAGAGAGTCTTTTCTTACCCCAAGCATCATCACTCCAACATCACCAGAAGTATGAGCCTCATCTTCTGCTTTTCCTAATTGAGTAGCAGCGCTTCCAGGAACAATAGCGGCTATTGAACCTGCGTTATGAATTTTGGCAATATTAGAAATAGTGCCAACCCCAGGAACAGTACCAACGGAGACAACCGTCCCAGCGTTATGTATCTTAGCAATATTAGCAATTGTGCCTAGCCCGACTACCGTACCCACATTATCAATAGTTCCGCCTGGAATATCAGCTGTAAAAGCTCCAATTGTTCCAGCCACTACAGCAATTGATCCACTTTCAACTTTGGCTACAGTTCCGAGAGTATGTAATGTACCTTTGACAACATTATCAACACTTGTTACTTTATCTACTGTGCCACCAGGAAGATCGGGTAATCCTGCAACTGTACCTGCATTGTGAACTACGGCGATATTAGAAATCGTACCAAGTCCTGGGATAGTACCTACAGAGGCTATTGTCCCCGCTACTACTGCTATTGAACCTGATTCTACTTTAGCCACTGTACCCAATGTATGAAGAGTGCCCTTAACTATATTGTCTACGCTGGTTATCTTATCAATAGTCCCACCCGTCAAATCACCTATCGTTGTCTCTACTGTACCTGCTGTTACAACAATACTGCCACCTTCTACTTTAGTTATAGTACCAGCAGTTAGAAGGTCTATTGTCCCTCCAGTGATATCACCAATGGTAGTCTCTACCGTTCCCGCAGTAACAACAATGCTCCCGCCAGTTATTTCTGTAACTTTGTCAATAGTCCCGCCTGTCAAGTCGCCCATTGCTGTTACTACTGTCCCTGCTGTTACCACAATTGATCCGCTAGTCACTACAGCGTCTGAAACTTTGTCCACTGTCCCCCCTGGCAAATCTGGTAGGGCCATAACCGTTCCCGCCGTGTGAACCTTTTTAATATCGGAGATAGTACCAATTCCAGGAACAGTACCCACCGATGCTATTGTCCCCGCCACTACAGCAATTGATCCACTTTCTAGTTTACTTACTGTCCCTAGAGTGTTTAATGTCCCCACTGAAACCGTCCCAATCTGAACTACTACTGGTTCTGTTCCAACTAAATCAACATTCAATGCTCCATCTGATGATGTTAATCTCACAGTTTCAGCAGTACCAGCAGTTCCTGTATGAGCAATTAAAGCGGGAAATTGATTTTGGTCTTGTTTTGCAAATTGATTAGCCATATTATCTCCCCGTAGCTGCTTTTCTACTTATTCTTCTAAATCCCCTATCAACCCTTTTACTCTTTTCTTTAAACTTTCTTTCTGGAGCTTTTACTTTTCTTTCTGTTAATCCACGGATACGGCCTTTTATAGTCTGTGGTCTTCCTACTGGTTTTGGAGCTTCCTTTACTATCTCTTCTTTTTTCCGAATATATAATAATCTCTTGCTTGTTTGTCCCTCTACGTTTTTAATAATCTCAGATTCAAAACCATGAGATTTAAAGAACTTAGCTAAATCCTGCTCGAATTGATACAAATGCTGCCAAGTATTGGCAGGATCAAACAAAAACATATAATCTAACAATACTGCTTTCATGCTTTACTCCTTGCTTTCTTGATAACTGACATTGAATAATGTTCTTTCTTCTTCTTTTTCTTCTTTTTCTTTTCAAATGCAGACCAATGAGAAACCTTACCAGTTTTAGGATTTATAAACTTTGATTTTCTTGGCATATTATCCCTTCTCTACCAGCTTAACTTCACTCTTAGTCTTTTTGCCATCTTTGCCTTCTTCAATCGTTTCGCTTCTAGTAGTCTCTCTTGTGCCTTTTTGTTGTTCTTCTTGCTGTTCTGCCTGCCCCTTAGCCTTGTCATAGTCTATAAGCACTTGCAGCATCATCTCTTTCATTTCGTCCTTTTTCTCTGGTGTCATCTCGTCATTATCAGGCTGGATATTCTCCAACGCCTCCATTAAGTCAGCTGTAGGTCCGAACTTAAATATCTCTACAAGTCTTTGAACTATAATTTTAACTGCATCTGGTGTCAAGAGTCCTGTTTTAGCCATCTCCAAGAAGAATTGGGATATCTCCATCATTCGTCCCTTCTTGCCTTCTTCGGTATAACCAAGACCTTGCTCAACTTCAATTTTAACTTTGTAATCCTTTTTAATAGGAATTATATTCTGGTCAACTTGTTCCTGCAATTCATCCCTTCTAACATCAATGCCCTTCTGTCCCATGATCTGAAAGTAGTTGGGTTCGCCCTTATCAAGTAGTTCAACATCCTGTGGTTTAACAAAGTGTCTGTCGGCAATCCAAAGCATTTTCTCAGTAATATTTCTCACTGTCTTTTTCAACATCTTAATAGGAATAAAGAGGTTGGCGAATTCTGAAGCCTTCAATGACTCAATCGCTCCCCATGCTTTTACTCCTTTTGGTACTTTTCCAAGTGCCGAAGTGGTTACTCCCTGTTCTTCGATAAATGATTCTAATAAGCCGATAAAGTTAAATACATGGGCAGGAATTGTGGCAAGATTCATTTGTTGTGGTGGCATACCGTCATACTCTGCAACCAGTCCACCTGATACATTGTTAATCTTAAAGTTTTCTCCCCTTCTCTTTAGCCAAACTCCTACATTCATTGTATGGATAAACTTCTCCATTCTTGACATAATACTGTCTAAAGACTTGTTGGCGGGTATAAACCTCTCTATCTGGGCTGTGCCGTAAATCTTGCCTGGTTCAAGTCTTAAGTCAACAAATGGATATCCTGGCAAGTTCACATACTGATCCCTTAACCAAACACCACCGGCACTAAAGATTTGTCTGATAACCATGTCTCCTTTTTTCTTTTCAGCTAGAATGTCCTTACCTTGCTCGCTTTTTCTAATTTGGGGTATATTCTCATCATTGAGATATTCTTTGATAAAGAATTCTTTTAATAGGAGAGTTGCCGAAGCGTCTGATGGGTTGCCCTGCCTGCCGAACTTAGAAGCCAAGTAAGCCTCTTTTACTTCGTCAGAAGCGTATCTGTTGTCTGGACTAATCTTTAATAATTGGTCTTTGTCAAAGTGTTCGTTTGCTTTTATCTCTTTAACTGTTTTAGGAATGATCTTGCCGATAAATGGACAGTCTTCAATGTCTGTATAATTTCCCAGTAAGTAAATGTCAAAAGCGTCATACACTTGAGTCTTGATTCTTTCCTCTACTGGATCAGGCCATATCTGCATAAAAGAGATATAGTGCTTCATGGTTAAAAGCATCATAAACGCCAGCTTAATGTCTAATTCTTGGACTCTTTCCCAGTCCTCTTTAATCCAATGGCCTACCTTTTGGGCAATTAGTTTTGATCTTTGCATTGCCTCTTTGTATTCCTCTGGATTTGGATAGTTGACATGACTTACTTTTTCAGGATAGATGGTCGGTACAAAGTCACTAGATAACATTAAATTAGCCATTCCTCTTATTTGACGTGACGCTTTTGGAATAGCCCGCTTAGGAGAATAGATACTAGCTTTAGTGGATAAGTCGGTAATTCTTCCTGTAGTTCTGGAGATAAATCTAAAGTGGTGGCCGTCATCAAAGAAGTTATTATCATACCAATGACGACTATAATTCTTTCGTTGATCTTCAGCCATTCTCTGCATGGCATCAATCTGCTGTCCCATGTTTTTAGTAGGAATACTGCTAGTGTCCCTTTCTGGTAGTCTGTCAGCCATTTTTCCTCCTCTTCTTTCTTGCTTTAGCTAAATCCTTAACTGCCTTCTTAACTAATTTCTTCCACGCTGGCCCCCCAACCTTTTTATTCAAAAGTCCTGGTTCGTATGTTACTAATCCTGCTCTAAATTTCATTATTTCCTTCCTACTGGGCCTTTTCCTCTTCCTGTTCCCATTCCTCTTCCTTGACCCTTGCTTCTAATTTTCTGTCCCCACATTCCAGCCTTATAACCTGCCGATGTTCCTGCTTTTGCTTTTCTTTTTGCCATGATTCACCTCACAATCTTTTTTAATGCTTCTTTTGCTTTCTCCATTTTACCCTCACGACCTAATTCCTTTTTAATTGCTTTTGTAAAATCCTCATCACTTGCCTGCTCCACTGGTTGGAATTCAGGTGGAAGCTCCTCTTGAGGCTCTACCTTCTCTCTATGTTCTTCTTGTTTAAACTCTTTGAAGCTTTTAGCCATGACCGCATCAACTAACCTTTTACGCTCCTTGCGGTTAAGGTGTTCTTGTAAGACTATAAATACTAATAGTGCGATTATTACTATTTCAAGCATGTTATATCAATTCTATTACAACTATCTTCGTGCCACTTCCAATCTTCAATTCGTTCACGCCAATTACCATAATACGCTTTTAACCAACCCTCTACATCATTTGGTGTCTTCCACTCTTTACCAAGATATTTAATCTTGCCCATGTTTTCAATGTGATGTCTAGGCCAAATTAACCCTGTTTTAGATATCTGATTCATGTAAACCCTATCTTTAAACTCATACATCGGAAACAAGTCTACCCTTATCTCATTAAAGTTAAAGCTAAGCTGTCCGTGTTCGCTTACCGTTCTTGATTCTGTTCTATAATTTGAATGTGTTTTAATCTTTTCCTTTATCTCTGGTGTAATGTCTTTTGCCATGCAGGCAAAATCTAAGTCATCATCAGGAAACAACTCGCCTTCTCTTATCAATCCCAACAATGCACCACCGAAAAGAAAATAAGGTATGCCAATCTTGTCTAATGCTTCACCGGCCTGTAAAAGTGCTTTATCTAATTGTTCTTTTGACCATGTCATGTTTATAATAAGTTTTTTGTCTTTTATATCAAGCGACTTTATTGTATCACCGCCAACATATTTATTAATATCAATCTTCATCTAAGAAAATGTCTCGCTTTCCAATATTCATCCACAGGATTTGGTATACGATACTGTGTTACCTTATACCAAATAATGTTTGGGTTTTCCACAACTTTGAATTTCTTGTGGATAACTAATACCTCTACTGGTACATCATCAACCCTAAATTTAATCTTTGTTAACTTATTGTCTTTATCGTGAATCTGTGTAATATCAACCACCATCTTCAACATTCCCAGTGTGTCGCTTGTTAAATGTTGCTTTCTAATTCCAATTTCAATTTTCTCACCATCAACTTGTTCTTTGTCCATGACGCTTCTAAGCGTCTGTCCTAATAGTATGAATGGTATAGTTGAACGCTCCATATACTCTTCAGCAGTCATTAAAGCCTTGTCTAACTGCTCTGGCGTCCATTTAATATTCGAGCCACTCTTTTTCTTCGTCTTCATTTTCTTCCTCCTCCCATCTACGGACTAAATGTTTATAATGTCTTGCTATATTACTCTTCTTTACTTTCTTAGGTCTAACTGGTTTAGCAGGTCTTGACATAAAAAAGTACCTATCTCGGTCGTACGCATGATCCTCGGCTTTAGTATCAACATCCTCAACCTTCCTCAAGTCGTAGGGCAGACTCGGTATTGTCCTAATCGTGTCTAAACAACTTGAAAACACTTGATACCACGGTTTTCCGTCCGGTGCTATACTTAAAGCCTCTCGATACCTTGCCAATCCGTTTACTCTGTCATTATCCGCTGGAACCATTTTAACACCTTCGCCGATCATTAGCTCTGCTATAGAAGGCCCGCCTTCTGGCTTGTTCCACATTGACGGATCGGCTACACAATATCTATAATTATCATTACTCTTCTTGCTTACGTTAGTTATTACTCTTGCCATTCTTTTAGCAGTAAGCGGTGTGCCAAATGTTTTTAAAAACTTAATCCCGTCCATGTACAATTCACGGTAAAGAAATACCCTGCCGTCATAATTCTGAGCATACCAGCCCACTGCTGACGGGTTATTAACTCCCCAGTCTATGGCTATCCACTTAATCCATTCTACTGGTATTTTAAACGGCTTAACTACATGAGTCTGACTGTTCCATTCAGTAAATACTTGTCCGGCAACAATATCCCAGTTGCCGTCCCGCCATGCCCTTCTTAATTGTTCTGGCAAACCATCGAGAAATTTTAAGTATCCAGGATCGTTGATTACTAATGTCGGATTGTCAGTGACTTTGGCAGGTATAAATATTCTTGTCTTTTCTTTAATCGTATAAGGTCGGCCTGGTACTCCTAAGTCAACAAATCTTGACTTGACCCAGCCATGTCCTATGCCTCCTGGATTACTGGTCAGAAACACCTGCGGTTTAATATTTATTGTTGATCTGCATGAAGAAATAAGCTTAAGATACAATTCCTCATTTGGTATCTGTGTTAACTCCTCAACCAGCATTTTCTGATACTCGTGTCCTAAATACTTACCGTAAGCATTATCATCCTTCAAATGACCTGTCTTGAATATTGCCCCGCTTGGAAATGTAATTACTGCGGGCCTGTAAGCAAAAATAGCCCCAGTATCACGATACATTGTCCTGGCTCGGTCAATCCAGTCTGACAAATCATCAGCATTCTTTCTAATAATCAATGCCCTGTATTTTGGGTTTTCAATGTGCCTTAAAAGCCATGCCATTCCTGCATCTGTTTTCCCTCCACCCCTAGCACCTCCGTATAATATTTCAAACTCAGTCCTTTTTAGTACTTTGGTCTGCGGGCCTGGATGGGGTTGCCACAATATCTTCATTTAATTTTGGTAAAACTACAACTGCGACTGGTAATTTTGGATCACCTATTATTCTGTCAGTTTCAATCATGTCGTGATTTGCTTTGAGTAAGAATATCGCCATTGTTGAGTTGACTTCTTTGCCTCCGTATAGGCCATCATTCATTAATTGTTCCTTCTGATGTTCTTTTAGTCTTTTTATTGCGGCGGAAAACTTAGGGTATTTCTTGCCCCATTCAACAAGCGTATCTCCATTAATTCCAATATATCTTGAGAACTCACTAACAGTAGGTAACTTGGTCTGTTCACGACCAGCGGTTTTGAGATATACTTCTACCTCATCACAAAATTGTTCTTTATATTTAGTAGGTCTTGCCATGTTTATTTCCTCAAATCCAAGAGCGAGATTCTGCATACTCGCAAGGACAGCGTCTAGAACAGTAGTATGACCGTCCAACCTCTCATTTCCCTTTACATCAGGTGTTAAGAGTGCCTTAGCCCCTAGACGAGCTTATTCAGCCATCTCAGATTTCAATTAACAAAAAAACTACCACTCGTGCCTTCTGCCTTCACACGAAATGGTAGCCATATTATCTACTAATTTGACTATACTATTTTTTTTGTTCTTTGTCAACTATTACCAATTATACCGATACCCACTCCAATATCCACTATCATTCCAACTTGGCGTGTACCAACTAGAGCTATAATTGCGTCTTGGAGAATAATAAGAGTCATTATAAAGCGAACCACCGCTATAAGAATAATTATCGTATCTATAAGCATTTGGCCTAGAACGATAATGACCTGAAACATAACTTCCATTACTTCTCCAATATCCTGAAACCCAAACAAACAAAAATGTCATTAATAAAGTTAAAAAATATTTCTTCATTTTTCACCTCCTTTCTTTTTTTTGTTGTCAACTTTTGGTTTCATTTCTAAAATAAGCATAAAACTCTTTCCATCTCCAATTTCTCTCTCTGCTTCTTCACAAAAAACCTGAGCAACTTCATATTTCTTCATTACTTCATGTGCCATTTCTTCAGCCAACTTCTGTAATTTTTCTACAAGAATATTCTCAATGTTTTGAGCAACATAAGGACTAAGCACTTTCTCTATTGTTGTGTCAGATAAAGTAATTTTCTCTGCTTTTTTAAAAAAGTTAAATCTATTCACTTCCCACCTCCTTTCATAAAAACTTCTCTAAATATTTAATCGGTTCTTTCTCAAGTACCATTTGTTGAAGATGATAAACCCATATAGGCAACAATCTTGTTCCATCATCTTTATCCATCCAAAAAGCCTTGGCAACTTTAAAATCATCCTTCGTAAACAAACAAAGTGTATGTTCAGGATTTTGCTTTGCTTTTTCTAAAATAGTTTCTTTCTTCATATTTCTCCTTTCTTCCTCAATCCCACTAGCAAACTTTTCGGCCAAATTCCCTCAACCGCCCACACATCAGTTCTTAACAAGTCCTGAAACACCCAATTATGTATTTTGGGCAATGAACTTCCTTTATAAGGAAAAGCGTCATGGATAAACAAATAGCCATCCTCAACTATCTTATCCACTACTGCCTCATAACCTGTTTTCATTGAAACAATAAAGTCCATGTCTAAGAAAGCTAAATTTATATATGGTATGTCCTTACATGAGTCCTTATGTACTTCACCTTTTACAAGAATAGCGTTATCTAATCCTTCCTCATCAAGTATCTTTCTTTGAAAATCATAAGCAAGCCTTTCAGTCCCTAATTTCTCATACCATAAGTCCATACAATCAACCGCAAAGCCCTCATCTTTTACTGCTAAATGCTTGGGGTGTTCGGCTTCAAACACATCATAACCATAAGCCTTGCCCCTGCCCTTCCAAAGTTTAGCCATTGTTTCTACTTCACCACCATAAGCTGAGCCCATAATCACGCCGTTTAACTGACCTTGAAATTGAAGCAGACACTTTTGGGCATAAGTCAAAACCACTTCATGCGCTCCATTGGCGTAATTAAGAATGTTAAGCCTAACACCTTTTATAATTTCTTTGTAATCAAGCATTTTTTTTAAACTCCACATTTCTAGACTTTCTTAACTTTCCCATTTTAATCTTGCGCTTCCACTGACTATACTTGTCCGCTTCTTCAAAAAGATTATCAAAACTTTCTCTGCCATAAATAATCCTTCCTAACTTATGCCTTGCTCTCAAATATCTATTAACCCATTCATGCCAAGTCAAGTCATTTAAAAAATCATCAACTCTTGACAATAATCGCCAGCGAAAAACATTTTGCTTATAATAGCCAAATTTATGACACTTCGGACACCACAACACCCACTCATCACCAGCGTGGTGATAATATTCAAGATTGTGTCCTTTATCACATTTTTTTCGTGATGGTATTATCATTTTACTCCATATCTTGAGAGAGAAATAAACACAGGCCCGTCTTTTAATGAATCCTTAACTGCGTGTTTTACTTCTTTCTCACTTGTCGGCCAGTATTCCTTAATATTGTCAAAAGTTCCAATTAGTTTGGCCGACTTGTAAGCAAAGTGAGTGAAGCCGTCTTCTTTGTATTCTCCTCTCCTGCCAGCACCTACTAATTTTACATTAGCTTTGTCAAAGTCTACATCTATTTTTATAAACTCATAAGCCCGATCAATCAAGAATGGCGTGATCGAATAAACAAACGGTATCAGCCCTTGACTAGCCATCCCACAAGCCACACCGATCATGTTCGCCTCTGCAACACCACAATTAACAAATCTGTCAGGAAAGTCGTCCTTTATTTTATCTAGCACACCAAATCCAAGATCGCCAGTAAGCAACCACACCTTGTCATTCTTCTGCATTTCTTCGTGTAATAATTTAACGAATAGTTTTCTCATACATCTTTTTATCAATCTTAATATAATGGCTTTTTAAAGTATCCTCTATCTCTGGGATTCCTTTGCCTTTGGTTGTTTTAGCAAATACAAGAGAATTGTTTTTTATTGCTGATGACAAACTTTTAAAAGAATGACCATTAGCCACCCAACTATTTTTAAAAAGCGGCAAGCTGTATTCTGCCTTTTTATATGCCTGCCAACCATTGCAATCCACAATCGCTGTTAAATTTCTTAACTTTCTTTTTTCTGCAAACTTAATTGCTTCCATTGTCGATCCTTCATCCATATCTCCATCACTTAGCAAAACAAATGTTCTAGTGCCAGCTAAGGCACAACCAGCACCTAGACTAAGCCCATGCCCTAGACTCCCTGTTGTAAAATGAATACCAATGTCGGGATTCTTGTAAGGATGACCGCCTAACTTGTCTAAATCAATGTCTTTTAGTATTCCTTTCTCCATAAGCGTGGAGTATAAAGCAATGCTTTTATGTCCAGGGGATAGAATAAAGACATCTTCTGGCTTCATTATTTCAAAAAACAATACTGTCAGAATTTCAACACATGAAAGTGAGCTCCCCACATGAGTATAACCAGTTTCGTAGTGAGTTTTAATTATTCTATTTCTTATGTTTTCGGCTCTTTTTTTTAAGTTCATTGATTATCCTCTCCAGTCCTTCCTCTAGGGTAATTGTCGGCGACCAGCCTAAATCTATTGCCTTCTCAATATCAGCCACCCACATCTTAGAATCACCTTCTCTTCTTTGTCCTTTGTGCTTCTTTAGCTTCATTTTCTTTTTACATAACTTCTCAATATGTCTTATAACCTGCTCATTACCTGCTTGAATGCCCGTTCCCACATTCACAATCTGACCAGGCAATTCTAAACTGCTGAAATAAACCAATGCCTTGACAAAATCGTCTATGTGAATCCAGTCGTGGTTGCCTTCCCAGAAGTTAAAAGTCTTGCCTTCTAAGCAGGACTTAATAGCAGTCGTGAAGAATCTGTTGTCGTCTTCGTCTTCACCATATAATGAGAATGGGCGGAGAATAATAATATTCTTTTTAGCAGAACCAGCAGTCAGTTGAGCAAATAGTGTCCCCATGATCTTGGTACAAGCATAAACTGTATTTGGATAACATTCGTCATCTTCCTGCATTGGTCGATTAGTGATTCCGTATTCACTTGAAGTACCTACATAAATAAAAGTCTGATAGTCTATTTGATTAGCTATCGATAACAAGTCTCCAGTGAGCTTGACATTGCTTTTGAACATCTCTAAGTCATCGTTAAGTTCGGCTGCAATGTGATAAATAATATCAGGATTAAACTCTTTTAATACACTTATGTCTTCGCCTCTTTTGTATTTATAGACTTGGTCGAATTTTGACAACCCTTTGACTAAATTCCGTCCAACGAATCCGCTTGCTCCTGAAATCCAAATTCTTGCCATCTTGACCCCCTTTCTTGATGTAAATAAGACTGCCGCAATTATCACAAACAACCCCAAAACAATTGCCAACTATTCTTGTTCCCCCTTTATGATATCTCTCAACAACAAAATGACCATCTTTTAATTCACCTAAAACTTGCTTCTTACCATTCTTCTTACAGACAGGGCAAATTATCAATTTTTTCATTTAATTATTTCTTTTCTTACTTTCTTATTTCTACCATAAGTCCATATCTCTTTTATACAACAATCAGGCATTTTAAAGTTTTCTACTGCTTCTCTATGTGCTTTTGGCACGCCGCCATGACCCTTAATACTTATCCACCTTATTATATCACCGCCTTGCATTGCCAAAATATCAAAACGACCAAAATAATCTACATTATATCCTCTTGGCATTTTCCTACCTGAGGGCCGAATTTTCCAGTCAACAAGCCAGTTATCAGCCTCAAGCTCTTTCTGACACTTCCTCTCGTATTTACTCCTCATATCAACCCCGCTAAAAATAAAATCAAAGCACTAACTGCAAACCAAGCTAAAATAACAATCAATCCTGCCATTAAACAACCAGTGTTATTATTCATTTTTCCTTAATCTTTTCCATTCTCATAATTATTAATCTTCTCCAGTTTCCACCACCATGTCCTTTTTTTAATAAATCTTCTAACATTTCTAAAGCGTGCTTATTAGAGAGTTTAACAAAACCATCAACATCACTCGGTGTATACCATCTTCCTGTTGGGTAATTCCTGCTAACTAAAACTGATACCATTTCTTCAATTTTATCTCTAAGCTTCATTTAATCCTCTCCCTTAATCTTTTTTTCTCTGCATTTACACCAAAAAGCATATCTTTTAGCTTCCCATCTTTTTTATCATCACTATAATTCCATTCATTCTCATCCTCTCCAACCATCTCTAAAAACCATTTCTTCATTTTCTCTTTAACTATTTTTCTGTTCCTTTTACAGGCTTCACACTCACAACCTTGACCAACATTATCACCAACATAATTTAATAAAACTTTGTCAATATCTTCTATTTTCATAAATCCTTTCTCTATTTCCTACTACTAGTTTTCTATTTTTCAGTAGTTAATTAGTACATTCTCTTTTCTTCCTTCCTATTTTTGCTACTAGTTTTCTGGTGTCTTTTCATAAAAATCAACAACATTTTTACAAATTTTAATTAGTTCTTCTATACTAAAATTGTTTTTTAATTTATTTATTTTTTTTGTACACCAACCAAGATTTCTAATTTCGCACTTTAATTCTGGGGCTTTACTTTGTGGAATAAAATGGTCTAACGAAGCGTTTTTACCCAAAATAAGTTTCTCTCCAGTTAAATAACATCTTGCATTTTGAGCATTAAACAGTTCTTCAATTTCTGTTGCCATTTTTATATCACCCAAATTTCCCGTTGCTTTTGAAACAAACCAATGTTTTTTACACAAATTACTATGTTTAAGTTTTTTGTTGTTACAAGAGACACACAAGTTCTTTCTTTTCTGCTTCTCCATCCAATTTTTATTCCATCTACTTTGTTTCTTCATAATCATATTATAACTAACCTACATAAAAAAATCAATTAGTATTTTTAAGTAGTTGATTAGTAGTTTATACTCTCCATTTCTAATTCAGTCCTCATATCCTTTATTATTTTAGAAAGTGTTAGCAATTCATTAGCGGTTGCACGAAGGAAATGACCATCAATGGTAATAAAATATTCTTCGCCGTGTTTTTCTATTTTTATATTTTCCATAACTCCTCTCTAACTGATAGGGTTAGTTATACTTTTACTTCCCGACAACTAAACTTTCCATAATCATCATCATATTTAATATCTTCTTTTTCAATTAACTTAAGCACTTCATCATATGTTGGCTCTTTTTCAAACCTTACATGGAAAATATACATATCTTCTAATTCTCTTTTAACTGATACACAATATAATTTTTTCATCTTCTCCTTTCTAACTGATAGGTTAGTTATTTTTTCCTTTCTAAATAATTGTCTATTTCATTGTTTTGTTGTCTGATTGCCTTATTGAAACCATAAGTAATAAAACGAACTTCGTCATTTGCATCTAGTTTAATATCTAACATTCTCATCCTCAATTCCTCTCCCATTTCCTTCTCTTTGTCTTGAAGGGCTTTAACTACTTTCTTTGCTAATGGTCTAATTGGTGGGTATGGTTCGTAATTCCATTCCCTAATAATATCTACCCATTTTTCAATCTCTTTCAACTCTTTTTTAGTTTTCATAATTTATTATAAAAATAATTAATCATATTTAACCAATGTTCTTGCCTCACAGGACAATAGACTTCGGCAAGTGCTGAGAGATCACTTTTATCTTCTCTCCACGCTTCATAGTACGATAGGGTTTCAAGTTTATACCCAATCGTCCTAATAGCGTCTTCAAAACTCTCAAAGGCAATTTTGCCACTGCCCCAGCCAAAACAATTAAAAGTAGAGGGAATAAAGCGATCGCAAAGCCCAGACTCACCAAAAGCAATACCAGGCAAGAGCCTAAAATCGAAACCATATTCGTCAGCGACTTCAACAAAGACTTGCTCTTGACCCTCAAGTAGAGTTCCTTTAAGTGCCAGCGCCAGTTGTTCTGATCTTGTGTCTTGTTCAAAAACTGCAACCTCTTGTATTGGGCTTCTGTAACTAGCATGATTTCCTCCTAAAAGTAAAAGTATTATTAATATCATATTGGCAGGCTTAGGCTAGAGTCTGGGAGTGCCCTCAACCCTAGCCCTTTGGGTTATAACCCTAGTGCTGGAGTAAACTCGTGGGAAGGTAAGCTTTCGCTTACACCGCTTCTACTCCAGCTCAAGATTTATAACCCCTGAAAATGCCTCTCGCTGTTGTTTAAAGAACAGAGTTAATTGTGTTCTTGTTGTTTAAGCCAGAGACATCTTCAAGAATTATAATGTGGGAGCAGTTACTAAACACTAGCCCCTGCCCCCGCCTTTCTTGCGACATTTTTTTAAAGTTCTACCACTTCATTTTAATAATTGACTCTATTGACTGAACCAAAACATGACAATCATTTGGCAATTCTTGTAAATCAGAAGCCTCTTTACTATT
>Ga0307928_10000216_pt1 | contig 40506 bp, 73 predicted proteins | sample AceLakmetagen232_FD_201815 | JGI IMG/M metagenome (GOLD analysis project Ga0307928, IMG submission 201815) | Saline water microbial communities from Ace Lake, Antarctica - #232 | ecosystem: Environmental > Aquatic > Non-marine Saline and Alkaline > Saline | place: Antarctica: Ace Lake...
GGATGATTAAAGCATTAATATTCTTTTTTTGTGTTATGGTATCATATTTTATCGTAACGGGTAAATACCATTCAGTTAAGACTGAAAAGGTGACTAAAAAATGAAACAAGAAATAGAAAGATATGGAGTTTTAATTATGGTACTAACTCTAGTTACTGTTGTTTGTGCTATTCTTTCTGAAGTAGCGATTAAGAAAGAAATTTTTCTAGTATTAGGGATTATAACCTTTTTGTTAGTTGTTTTTCTTATCTGTAAGGTCGCTTATACTGAATTGGTCAGTAAGGCGAAGGAGGAATAAGATGTTTAGATTAATAAAAAGGGGAAGAACAGTTTGCAAAGAATGTAAAGTTGGAGTGTTACTTCACATCATGGATAATCGTTGGAGTTGTAGTTTATGTGAATCAGAATTTATTGATGATCAACAAGCAGAGGGTTTGTTTGAAGAGAAATGTTTAATTTGTAAAGGTGAAGGCAAGAACTGGATAGATGAAGATGGAAAGAGAGTTTGGCAAATATGTCAAAAGTGTGATGGTAAGGGGTGCGAAGTACAATGATGAGAGAAAGAATACTAGAGGTGTGGAAATGAATTGTAGAAATATGATGAAATTACAAAAAATATTTGGTTCAGGGCCTCAAATTAGAATCATGGAATTTTTACTTGATTTTGATGAATATCATGTGACAATAAGTGATATTGCAAGAGAAACTAATGCTAGTAGAAACACAACAACTAAAATATTGAAAAATCTTTTTATTGAAGGATTGATAGAACAATCTAAAAGAAAAGTTCAAGGAAGGAGAAAATATTTTATCCTAAATAATAAGAGTAAAATTGTAAAACTATTAAGACAAATGTGTATTTGAAGTAAATTATGAAGAGAATGCGAAAGGGTCAATGGATTGTTTAAACTGACGAGTTTATTAATGTTGACACAAAGGTCAGCACCTAACAAACTCTCGCAATATTCCTTTCATAAAAATAATGAGAGGTTAAAAGAAAATGAAATGTGATAAATGTAATTCAGAAAGAATCCTTAAATGTTATTGTCAAGGCAGAGACACGCATAGCTTATCTTTTAAGGGAAAAGATTATAGTGGATACATGAGAGAAGGATTAAATTTGTATGGGAACTATGGAGATGCAATGGAATTTAATCTTTGTATGGATTGTGGAAAAGTTCAAGGAAAATTCCCTGTAACTGATGAAGTAATAGATGAAGCACTGAAAGAAGAAGAGTAACTGCGTAAAAATAAACAACAGTAAAGAACTAAATTATGAAGAGAATGCGAAAGATGTTTATCGGTTGCTACCAAAAATGGTGTGTAAAAGATATATCCAATCTCGCAAGATTCCCTTCGTAAAAATAAACAATGAAATGTAAATGTAATGATTGTGGAAAGAAATGTAGAGATAAAGCAAAAGAACAAGGAACTTTGCTTTAAAACTCGTAAATTGTGGGGACTAAGAAGATGGAAATAGTACAATGTGAACGATGTCATGATGCTGCAGAGTTAGATAAGTCATATCCAGTTAACAATAGTTGGTCAGGATATTTTAAGTTACCAAATAAGTGGAAAATGGTGAAGGGCCATGCATTATGTCCAAATTGTCTAAAGGAACTTAATGCTGTTGTAAAGAAGTTTATAATATGTGGGGAGAACGAATGATAAATGAAATAGATATACGTTTGGCTTTAATGGGTACATCTATACTATTACTTGCAATTGTAATGTTATACCAAAACAAAAAAATTAGGAAATTAGAAGAATATGCACAATTGAAGTAGGAGATGAAGAAAAATAATGGCAAGAAAAGAAATAAAATATTGGTGTCCTCATAATTGTGGACACAATGAACAAGAAGATTTTACTGAATGTCCTAGATGTGGTGAAAAATGTTAGAAATAAACAAAATACATAACATGGACTGTCTTGAAGGAATGAAGCAATTAGAAGATAATTCAGTTGATTTGGTAGTGATAGACCCACCATATAACATATCAATAGATGAATGGGACAAATTTGATGATAAAAAATATTTAATTTGGATGGAGTCTGTTTTTGATGAAATAATAAGAGTAACAAAAAGGACATCAGGAATTTATGTATTTGGTGATTTTAGATTTATCGCTGATATAAAAGTTATGTTAAACAAAAAAGAAGTTAAATTAACATCATGGATAATCTGGGACAAAGGTTCAAAAGAACAAAATGCAATAAGAAGTTATGCTAATGTTACAGAACATTTATTATTTTTCACAAAACCAAAAAGTCAAATTAATAATCCTATTTGGGAATACCTAAATGAAGCAAGGAAAAACAAAAATTTATCATTATCTGATATAAATAAAAATTTAGGGTGGGCATCGACAGGAGGAGGTTGTGCTTCATGTTATATGGGAAACAAAAAAGATGTTATGATTCCTTCTAAAAATCATTATGATAAATTAAAGAAAATTCTTGAATTAAATAAAGATTATAGAGATTTTAAGTCTCTAATTTATACATTTAACCATGAATCAATAAGGATTAAGAGGAATCCAAGAGACAAAAGAAAATTTAGTTATGACAAACAAATAATGCCTAATGTTTGGTATTACAACAATAAATTAGAAATGACTAAATACAATCACCCAACAGTTAAACCTATCGAAATGATAAGAACAATCATCAAAGCTTCAAGTAATGAGGGTGACTTAGTTTTAGATTGCTTTATGGGAAGTGGAACTACTGCTGTTGCCTGTCATCAACTAAGCAGAAATTTTATTGGGTTTGAATTGAATACAGATTACATAAAAATTGCTGAAGAAAGATTAACTCAAAAAGGGTTAACTTCGTACTAGAACTAAATTATGAAGAGAATGCGAAAGATGTTTATCGGTTGCTACCAAAAATGGTGTGTAAAAGATATACCCAATCTCGCAAGATTCCCTTCGTAAAAATAAACAATGAAATGTAAATGTAATGATTGTGGAACTGAATTTGAGTATGATTACAAAATAAGTATTTGTAATAAATGTTTATTAAAATACAAATGAGAGGAAAATAAAATTATAAATAAATTAAAAGAATTTGCTTTGGAATGTTATTCAAATTCCGCATTTAGAAAATACAAAGAATCAAATAAAAATGAAATTGATTTTGAATTACTACAATTAAAGGTAAAAATGGCTAAATTAATGAGAAGGGAATTAATATTAGATTTGATTTTAGAAACTTCGCATAACTAATACGGAAAGATAAACAAATGAGAGGTAAAAATGGAGAAAAATAAAAAAGAACTAATTGGCGGCCATTACAGTACAGACATCATTAATTTAATGAATAAAAAAGGCACCTGTTCCGTACGATTTGTATTTAAATATTATGAGATGTTTAATGTTCACACAAAAGATTATGTTTTTATGCCATATTACCAATTAGGGATTAAGTACATTGAGTTTGAAAACTATGAAGATAAGGAGACTTTAGATAGTATTAATGAACAATTACTCGCAGAATTAATAACTTCGCTTTCCTAATAAATTATACTCAACTTGCAAGGACGAGACAGGACTTGGAACCAACAAACTGTATTAAATTGGTTATCTACTGGATGCCGTGTTATGCCAGTATAATCCGCACAATACTAATAAATCACACTAGCTTAACTCCGGACAACGAAAGCAAGATTTTTTAACATCAGTTTCGACCACTTTTGTTATCATCTCTTCTTACTGTCTTGAGGAGTTAAGTTATCCTTTGCCTACACCAATGACAGAACATCGCAGTGCATCCATCAAATTTAAAGAAATGAGATTTGCATTTACAATAATCACAAGTTAACTTAATTCGATACTTCTTAACTGCCGGTGAGATTTCCATGCTAATTAATGGAGTAAGGGGATTTATCTGGAAAAATATATACTAAATTATTATTATAATCAATAATTGAAAAATGTCTCTCCTCACCCATCTTAATTAATTCTTGAACTGGAATGTGATAAACTAAATTATCCATACCATCGGCTAACATTTGTTCCAGGTAAGTCATTCTGCCAATTCCATATGATATTCAACATGAGTGCAGAAAGGTATTCTTTGCGGATCACCTCGTTCTTGTAATGGACAATAAGCATTATTCATACAATAATCTCTCCCTTCAAATCGAAAATGATATATCCTCCCATCAGGTTCACAACAACTTCGAGTTCTTTGTGAAGCTTCATTCAATTCTTTTGTTATTTTTCCTAAATCCATTATGGCCACCTCGTTTGTTCACGTTTCAATGTTCCATCTTCAAATTCAATCAATCCATCATGGAGCAACTTTTCAATTCTCTTATCATCATATGCTAGTCTTTTAGTTGGATTAATGTTACTAGAAAAAGGATGAACAGTATGCATTGCATGGGAGTAACCATACAACTTAAAATCATCACCAACTAAACAAGAGCGTACTATAGGTTTACCAGTCAACGGATTATCTATTCGGTAATATAGTTGACCTACAACTTTAACTAAGTCTACCATTCTAATCACCTCAATGATTAATTAATTGTTCTTTACAAAATATTCAATAACTGCATACAAAAAGTCAGCACCAGCACTTGCCATCAATGTATATGTTGGGTCAGCAGTTGCAATCCAACCAGCAAGACCACCAATAACTGCAATTAATAACTTCTTTCTACCTTTAAAAAAACTCTTTACATCCCATCCATCTAAACTCCATTTCATTTTTTCTTCCTCCCAATATATTTTTGCTTGTGTAAATCGTAAACCAAATATTTATCATGACATTCAGCAAGTTTCTTAATTTTTTTAGTAATGTAACTTTTTAACCAAACATTTAATCTGTTCCGATAAATCCTAAACATTATAATCCCCTTTACTTATTGAAACTGACTTTTGTGCCCAACTAAATTGTTCATTAAAAGTATAGTTAATTGTTCCATATTGTAAATTCAATTTTTGTGATTTATTTCCGAAATTTAAAATAGCTCTTGGTCGATAGAAAGTTGATTCAACTGTGTAAAATTCCCCATCAGAATGTAACCACATTAAATAGAAATGCCGACCAGCATAAACATTGATAGTTCCAACATTGTAAACGTGACCGTCAACACACTTCAACCGATGTTTAACAAACTCCCACACTTTCAACATTTTAAATATTTCTCTGATCAGATAATACTCAACAATACCATAACCGTCACAATCGTTTACTTTAGTTCTAAGGACATCTTCTGGCTTCTCCCATATTTCTCCTTTATCTAACTTATACTTGAACACACCAGCTTTAAACTCCTTCTCAACCCATTTCATCACCACTAGTGGAATCTTATCCACAGATACATTGTGCAAATTATGAAGAGCAATAAGTAAATTAGCTGTGATAGTAATCCCTTCAATAGGTCTATAAGCCAAATACTCTGTGACTTTTTTCCTTTTCGGAGCTGAATATTTGATGGTGTTTTTTTGCCACTTTTCATTCCAATAGTCTGCATTATTAACCTCTTCATGTTTCTTCATCTCCAACTGTTTTATTTGACTTTTAAGTAATTCAATTTGATCCAAATGTGCCTTGTTACCTTGAAGTAAATCTGCACAAGTATCTACAATTTGTGGATAATCAGTTATCCTTCTGATCCATTCTTGTATTGTTTTTATCATCCGTAATAGTATGCATAACTTGTAAGTGTTGGAATATTCATTGCAGAAGCACTTATTGTTGTTTCAAAAGCAATTCTAAATCTAAATTTAACACCTGTCCCTGCTACAGTTGCCTTAATTAAAGTTTTTTGATCACCAGTGGCATAATTAGAACCATTGTCAGAACTATATACAATTTCACTTGACCCTATTGAACCAGCAGACATATTGCCCATAATGATACCAGCTTCTGAATTTGAACTTGCTGTTTCTGTATCAGTGACAACATCTTGAGTTCCAGTTGTATCCGTTTCAGCATAACTTACTTGTAAAATTTTTAATACACCAGTACCTCCAGTTCGATAAAATCTTATATACCAATTTGTTGTAACTGAACTGATATCAACATCATTGTCTGTTAATGTATCATCAGTATAAACATCCATTGTTTCCCCAGCTTGATTAATTACAACTCTGTATAAATGAGCAGTAGCAGTTCCATTACCATCAGCAATATTTATGTGAGTTGTACCATTTGAGATTGTGACTGACCAATCTGCTCCTGAATCCCCATTTGTAGGATTAACATCAATTATAATTTCTGAATTACCACTAAATGTTTTTGCATCAAATCCTGATGCCCCACTACTAATTACAATATCTCCAGAACTACCAAGATTTAAATAACCACCAGTTTCAGTTGGTGTTCCCGTAGTATTCCATTTGGTAGCATCAATAGAAGCATCACCAAAATCATCAAATGATTCACAAAATAAGTATCCTCCTATCGGACTTGAAAAATAAGCAGTAGTGTTACCTGTATCTATCCCCGTTGTATTCGCAAGAGCATCATACTTAAAATTACCTTGATTTGTTGTTGTAGCTCCATCAATAGCATATGCTAACATATTTCCCAAAATAAATGAATGATTAGTAATCAATTCATCCACATCTGGACTTTCTCCATTAATTGGTTTCTTTAAAGCAAATATAACTGTCATATTTTATTCCTCCTAGTTAAGTCGATCTTGTATCACAAATGTGAATTTATCAGTTGAACTTTTCGATTCAGATGTATACACATCTTCACCGCTCATCTTCCGAGCAGTATCAGTATTAAAATCACCAATTGAATCTAAATCAAATCCATTAGCTTCTGTTGTGATTAATTCTCCTCGCATCTCAGCAATGAAAGTTGATTCATTAATGAAGGGATATGTACCTGATACCCAATTTTTTAATGTATCATCCTCTCCCCATTGACGAAGTAAATCATAAATTACCTCCCCACTTGCCAAAGTATCAGTGGCATTAGCTTTAGTTATCTCAATAGTAAAATCATTAATTGGTGACCCAACAGTTCCAACTGAACCTGATGAATTTAATTGAGTACCTGAACTTAACCAATTCCACCCAACTTTAAGTTGAGATTTAGTTCTTTGCCAATAATAATAATCAGTTGCAGTTCCACTACCTAACCTAATCTCAACTGCAGTTCCAGTTGATAATTTTGCATAAGTAGTAGCATCTTTAATATAAATCCAACAAGCTGTTTCTTTGGTTCCAGAGGCATTGTTAGATAATGTTGTCAAGAACCAACTTGCAGTTCCACTTGATGTTCCTGAAGCAATAAGATTTTGGGAAGTAGCATCATTTGTACCAGCCCCTTCTTTATAAGTGGTGGTGTTACTTGTTGAAACTGTACCACTATTTGAAGCTGACATATTAACATCACCATCATCAAGAACTGTCCCATTACTTATTGGAATGGTATTATCCAAATCAGTATCTGCAATGTTTGGAGCATCTGAATCTATCCCCACTTTAAATTGAGTTGGTATAGTATAGTCAGGTGTTGCCTTGTATGCTCTATTAATGATTATTTGTTTCCCTTGATTTGTTATTATTGATCCTACAGTTGATATTTTAATCACCCCTCTATTAATGTCATTGTTATTGCTGGAGAAGTTACTTCCCCATATGAATTGACAGTATTTTGAATTGTACCACTTGAAGTTCCAGATTCTGTAATTCTTAAATAAGTTGATGTGCCACTATCACTTACGCTTGTTAAAGTATTATTAGTTAATCTTTCCCAATTTGTTTTCCCATCATTACTTGCATCAATGTTAAATGTTCCAGATGTTGTTCCTAATACAACTTTCCATTGATTAATCTCAGTTCCAATATCAATTGCACTTGTTTGAAATACTGAACCTGTTGAAAATGAAATGTTAGTAGTTGATGGTGAAGTTCCACTTGTAGTTGCCACTGCATCTGTACTACCTGAATCAAAAAATTCATCATCTCTCAAATCTTCATAATAAGTCATGTCACCTTGAATTAACTTCTGTGTCGTTGCAGTATCAAATTGAGTTCCATCTCCACCCCAGACACCACCATCAGCAGTAATTTGAGTATAACTTCTATATCCACCTGGTAAATCTCCCCATACCCATCCAGCTGAGGATAATACTGCTTTTAATAATTTAGCAAATCTTCTACGAGGTTTGTAATTTCTATAAAAAGATAATATTTGAGTAATTAAATCACCTTGTGTTTCATTCCTTCTTTCCAATCTTTCAATCCTTTTCCTAAAAGCATTTATTAAAATATAATCATCATATATTGGTTCATCATCAACATCAATCTTGTCAATTATTTCTGGATAATTGTAAACATATCTTCTAATATTAACAATTCTATTTTCATCATTTACGGTATCTATAATTTTTACTTGTTGTCCTGCCTTGCCACCATAAATGTTGTAAATACTAACTGCTTGTGCAGTCACAGTTGGATTTGGAAATTTAGTAAGAATTTCATCAATTTTTGATTCTGCATCAACTGTTGTTTGAATTGTATCAATGGCTTTGTGAATAGCATGGACCCCATAAGTAGAAATACTTTCTGGGTTCTTTTTCCTAACTTTGATTGGTCGCAAGAAAGAATACGAAACTGTCCCTGAAGAACTTGTTGTTGATGCAAAATTAATTATTTTATTCTCTTTATCTACTGAATAATCAAATTCTGAATCTTGGTCAGTAACACCTCCTGTTAATAATATATTATCTCCAAATACTTTTACTGATTCAGGTTTGTTTGATAATGTTAATGTATCTACTCCATTTGCATAAACCTCATCAGTTTCTATTTCCTGTAAATCTCCAGTAAGTGTAATATCATTTGAGATTTTAGTATAATCATAACTCCATTGAGGTACTGAAATAAGATTTACCCCCACTTGTAAAGTAGTCTCAAAGGTTTCAAATCCACGAGAACGAAATTGCACAGTATCTGTTTCTGGATCATAATAAATCCAATAATCAATTAAGTCAGCTAATTCTTGTAAGTGATCAAGAATATTGTCAGAACGAATAATATATTTATCAATCTTTGTCGCTGATCCACTATCTTCAACATTAGGAGTTAATCCCCCTCGGATAATTAAATCAGAAGCAATCGCACTAACAACACCAGCTTCAGTATCAATATTCTGATCATAAGAAATTGTTATTGTTTGTCTTGATAGTAACCACAATTTATCAAGTGCAGTAACTCTGATATTATATCCCTGTGCCTTAGTTATTTTACTGATGTTTCCTTTAAATATAATATAATCTGTTGGGGTATTTGTTCCCCTTGTAATAATTATTTCTTGATCTTCTTGTAACTTAATGATATTAATAATACTATTAGTGAAAATGATATTAGCAGGAGTTATATCAGCTACAGTGTCTACTACTTGATAATTTATTACATAACTTGTAATATCTGTCCCATCTACTGTTACTTTGGTTTGAAATGTCATTATCCTGAAGTAATCGTTTCATCGTAAAATTGTAATGTCCACCCAATAATATTAGTATTTGGAGAAGTATTATGTGTAAAATTGTTTATTTTTACTGTATACTTTTTATTAATACCACTAGTGTAATTAATTTCAGACTGAGGTGCTTCCATCTGATCTTCTATGTTTTCAACAAACGTTTTCATTTCAGATGCTGTACCTCTAAATTGTCCAGCAATTTGTATAACTTTAAATATTGCTCGTAAACCTATATTTTCAGTTATACTAGATAATGGTATTCCAAAATGGAATAATTGTGCATCTATATTAAGCGATTCTGAATTAATTAAATTTGCATCTGAATTAAATAATGAACCAGATGTAAATCCTTGTCCTAGTAGTTGTGGTTTTACCATTTTATATGAAACTTCTCCCAGTTACGTTGGCCCAAGTTATGCTACTTTCTGGCATCACAGGCATCGTTGGGTCAAATACAGTTCCTGCCAATGGATTGATTTGGGAAAAACCACCAGCTGAGCTTTGACTGTTTGCTGCGTGAACAGCATCAGGAAATGCTGTACTCATTTGTCCAGTTGTTGTTGTAGCTACAAATTCACTTGGAGTATGAAGAGTTGGAGTAATTCCTCCCACATTACCTCCAGTTACAAAATTCATTATATCTATTATTGCATTAGGGATTGATTTTATTGCATTAGTTGCTATAGCTACTCCATCTCCAAATAAATTCATTAAAGTTGTATCTTCACCAAACGTATCAATAAGATTGCCGAATGAATCTCTTAATTCAATAGTTCCATCATCCAATTCAACTAATCCATCAGCAGCATCTAATCCTTTTTCTTTTAATTCTTTCATTGCTCGTTCTCTTCTTATTTCTGGAGGTCTCTTATACCCTGGACCTTCATCCCCCGGTATTACTGCTACCCCTGCTAATAATCCTCCAATACCTAAAAATCTTAAAAAACCCATTAATCCCATTCCTGCAGAAGCACCACCGGCAGCTCCTGCCGCACCCGCTGCCCCTGCTGCCCCTGCCCCTGCTGCCCCTGCCCCTGCTGCCCCTGCTGCCCCAACTGCTCCTACTCCAACAGCTGCCCCCACTGCCGTAGTCACAACATCAACAATTACATCCCCAAACTTACCCTTTAGAAATTTAGCAGTAAGACTTGTCGCCCTCATACTTTTTAACTGTTCTAAACGAAATGAACGTTGTTCAGAATTTGAAAAAGGGCTTCCACTACTCCCTTTGCCATTTCCAGTAACTAATTCAAGTTTTGCTTTTATAGTTGGTGTAGCCATTATTTGTTTTGCCTTTTCATTTCTTCAAACTTCTTTTTTCGTTTTCGCTTCGCCAATACTAAAAATAAATAATGCATTATATTTGTTGGCATGTTTTGAATTTCGTCGTTATTAAATCCAAAAGTATTTTTTAATATTTGTTCTGTTTTGATATTATCCTCAGCTTCTTTAATTGGATTTACTAGGGCTAACATCTTTTTCAGTCTCCAATATGATTAAATTACTAGCTAAAATATATCGGTCTTCTTCAGTCAATTTATCCAAGTTATCCATAGTAACTTCAAATGGTGCTTTTGTAATAGAAGCTAATATCTTCAAATCATCCATTAAATCAATACTACGAAATTGTTGAATATTTCCCTTATACTCTTTCAAAACAATACATTCTTCTCTTGCTTTCTTAATCTCTTTCCAAAGTAAGGTCTTCTGAACAACCTCAACCTCTTGACCTTCCCATTTAATTTTTACTGATTTTTCCATCTTATCACCTATTCATCATACCATTTCAATGGAACATTATCCCCATCTTCTTCCTTTCCAGCAAGACTATTCCCATTTATTGTAATGGAAACCACTCCTCCTTCTAAACTTGGACTTTCTGCCCAATCGTTAATGTAACTATCTTGTAATTGAACTATTGCAGTTTTACCAGTGCCATTTCCATCTTTGATAGTTATGATTAAATCTCGTCCATTAGTAGTTCCACTTGTTAATGCGTGGTCGGTTGTTCCTAAGAACTCGTTCATCATTTCATCACTTGAAATTATTCCTGCACCATTATCATAATGTTTGTTTGCAGTTAATGTCCAGTTGTATCTTCGAACTCCTTTAGTTGGTTGTTTAACAAATCTATCAAATACTTCCCTTGGATAATTTGAAGGATAAGTATTACCTACACTAAACTGAGTACAACTAAATTCTTCACTATTCCAACTTACAGAACCACTTGTAAAAGTAAATGTACTTCTTCCATCTGGTGTATATCCAGTTAAGGTTGTTCCTACCTTTACATCTCTTGCAGTAAAGTCTGAACTTAATTGAAGTTCTGCACCCTGTTCACCTGATAAATTCCAACCATTAAATGAAGCTCCACCTAAAGTATAAACCTTATTATTGCTTAATGATTTTGAACCTAATTCAAATGTTGCAGTTCTGATGAATGTTCCTGAGTAACCAATGTTATCACCTGAAACTAATTTGTATGGATCTGCTGAAGTTCCTGCCCCATCAACTGAACCTGAAATGAATGTTAAGAAATGAAATTCAGTTGGTTTAACTGTGATACTTCCGCTAACATCAAAGTTTCCATTACGAACAGACGTTGCATTTGCTCCTTCACCAACACCTTGTGAAACTATAATATTATTTTTGAATGTATAACTCACATTTTGTAATTTACTAACCGTATTTATTGCAACTGGAGTACCAGTTCCATAAGTTGATTCTACACCATAAATCATGTAAGTATCTTTTCCGTCTCGATATTCTCGTGTCATTATATGTCCCTCACTAAATATTTAATTAAAACATTATTAATTTCTATATCTTGTTCCGCAGACCAAGATTTACCTTTTACTTTAACATACTTCTTCATATTCCTTCACCTGCATTATAAGCTCTAAATTGATATTCAACAGTTTGTCTGAATATCCCTAAATCTTCATCAAAAGGAATTGGAGTGTTAGAAATTTTCAATGGATAAAGTAACCCATTAATAGTTGTATCACTTCGCCAATTATTCTTAATCGCCTTAACTATCTTACGAGCAAGATATTGACATAATTTCTTCCCTTCTAATGTTGTAACTGAAGTTGATGTGATTGCTTCTGTATCATCACTAGCTACATCAGTTGAATCAAAATTAAGATCACCAGTTGAAAATGCCCATTGAACTGTCCCTGAACCTAATGTTGCAGGAGTACCAAAATCAGAAATTGTTGATACTTTAGCTACAGTTGAATAACCAGACCCAGCATGTTTAATATTAGTTACAGTACTTGGCACGTCAGTAAATGTTAATCTTGAAGTATTAATTGTTGAAGCCATTGTCCCCATTGCTTCATCAGTAGTAGTCACATCATAAGTTAATCCTTTCTTCGCAACAATATCAATTTGAAAATTAATTGTTTCCCAACTATCATCATCATACATACCTAGGTAATCACCAGATTCATCAATGATAGTAATACCTACTCTTGGAAAATCAGAATCACCTATGTTATCAATTCTTGGAAAGTCTGGAAATATAAATGCATTTGAACGAGATGAATTGACATCGGTAATATTAGATCTAAGAAAATTTGTAAGTACACGATCTGGTTCTATTTTAGCTTTTGTCATTAGTCACCTCACTCGGTAATTTTTGAAATATCAATCTATTTCAATATTATAAATGAATTAAGGTATTTAAATAATATTATTTAGAAGCTGATTTAACTGCCTTATTAATAATCTGAGCCATCTTATTTTGATTCCATAATACTTTACGAAAAAATCCGAATGGTTGAACACCCTTTGGTAATTTACTTGCTGCCTTCCTACTAATATTCTTCTTCTTAGGATCAGGAGTTGAAGGGAAAGAATCTTTACCATATTGGTCAAAGTAAGCAAATGAACCATACTCTAAGTAAGGAGCATGTTTTGCAGTATTCCCAATAACTAAATTGTTACCTTCAACATCAACAGTTAAACTTCCTCGCAATTCACCAGTATCAACTAACCGCATGTTATCAATTTGTTTCCTGATTTCATTCTCAGCTTGAAAACCTATTGCGTAAAGTAACTTAGAAGAAAACTCTTTCCAATTTGTAATTTCATACTTCTGTCCATTATGGTTGATGATCATTTTCCTGTATCATCACTTTCAATCAATCTCTTACAACGATAAGAATAGTGAGTTACAAAACCACCCAGTTCAGGAGATTCAACAGCTGAATTAATTTCCCATTTAGAATTGGTAGAAGTATCTTCAATAATATCTTCAGGAACAGGTAATGTACTTAATGCATTTGGTTCAATGTAAAGAATAGCATCACCCACTTCAACCATTCCAGTAGTTATGAATCGATGATCTAAATCTAATCCAAATTGTATGTCACCAATGAAAGTTTCACTCGCAGTACTTCTAGCTGATAATTGTCCGAAATCATCAAGAGTTTCAGTTACTCGAGTTATAGTTAAAGTTCTACCAAGGATGTTTTTAATAGCCTCTTTTGTTATTCTTCTACTGAATTTAGCATCTTTACTTACTTTTGTTTTGACCATTTTATTTTTTTATGTCTATTCATTAAACCACAACTGATTGAACAAAATTTTTGATTGTTTTTATAAGTTATAAATTCCTTTTTACACCAATAACATTTCTTTATTTTTTCCTTTTCTCTTATTTTTCTATGTAAAGTCATATGACAATGATGACACATATACACCCAATCTGTTATATCCCTTTTGTATAAACCACTTATATTATGGGCATGTTTATTTTTTTCTTCATTACAAATAGGACAAGTTTTTGGAATTGGTTTATGTCTCCTAACCCATGAATGTAACCCACCATATCCAACATCATCACCTTTCCAGGAATGATGTTCTTCACCAATATTTTCTCCTTTTTTAAACTCTGTTATAGGACTTAATCTTTGCCCTTTTTTAATTGCTGTTGATGGTAAATTATTTTTTGTTCCTACACTAACTTTATCTTTCCACTGTTTTGCTTTTTCAATACCAACCAAATCTTCATATTTTTTCCCTTTTCTACTTTTTCTATAACAAAGATCACAACAATATTTTATCCTTGCTAAACAAGGTGGTCGGTAAAATGGTTTCCCACATTCTAAACATTTTTTATTTGGTGGTTTCATACATTAAGTTAATGTAAGCTTCTTTATAAAACTTCCTATATTACTGAAATATCTCCTCTTTTTCCAATCATGTTTAATATCTCCTCTATTCTTCTCTTAAATTGAGTTAATACTTCTCTAATGTTAACGTAAACTTCTCCAACAGTGTAACTCTTACTTCCAAGACTAAATGAAGTGATGTCATCATATGATCCACCTGATAAATCTACATATGCTTGAACGGAAGCTATTAATATTGCCAATTCTTTAATGTACCCTGGTGTTGTTGCTAATCCATAAGAATAATCAACTCTGACATTAAGTTGCCCGTCTGGTATTTTAACTCCATTACTAAAATTCAATATCCCATTATCTCGATAAAGTAAATTTCTAGGTTCTAAAATGCTACTTACTCCATCCTGAATATTCATAGTTGCACATACTGGATCTGTTGAATAGTTATCAGTTAATGTTCCCCTAATCCAATAAAGAGTAGTTCCATTGACTGAATTTTGTGTCCAACCATACGGGTAATCCCATGTGAATTTTCCACTTGCAAGGAAGGTACTTGACCCAGTATCAATTTCAGTTTCAGTAATATCTGCCCATGCTGTCCCATTATAATATTCCCAATCAATAGTGGAAGCACCAACACCAACTGTACTTAAGTTAACATCCAATCCTAAAAATGCAACTGCTGAACCAATATAAATAATATCATTTGTTGCAGGAGCAGCATTAAATAGAGTAAATGGAGTTTCAGTACTACTGTTAACTTCATCCGTTTTATCAGTGTAGGTGGTTGTTCCTAAATCATAATTGAAAAACTTATTGATAGATTGTGGTTGTGATAAAAAGAATACATTATCAATTTTAGTTACTGGCCATTTCTTCAATACAATAAAATCAGGTTGATCCCAATCTGCCATGTAAGGTCTGTCAGTCATTGGATAAGTTGAACTTCTTCTCCCATCATAATATTCACTTGTTGATGTTGGAGTATCCCATTTCCTACCAGTTAATTTATCAATCTGGTCAGTTGCATTATCAATCAAAGCAGTAACTGTTGTATCATTAAATGCATCAATGTAAGTATATACAGCATAGAGTGTATCTTCTCCTAATTTACCAGCACCAGTTCCAGTAGTATAAATTCTACCACTTTCTTTATCTAAAACATAATCATCAGTTTCAGTTAAATCAGTGAATACATTACTACCACTAACTGCATGGCTTAAAGTATAAGTACCAGCAACAACATTATTATTATCCAAATCAAAACTTTGTACTGCAGTAGCTGTCCCTGAACCTGTTCCTACTGTTTCATCAACTTGTCTTAATCCAAGTCCACTTCTTTGTGAAAATTCATCATTTGTTGCATATGCCATATTAAATCAAGGTAACAATCAGTGCAATAATACCAATTAACCCTCCTCCTCCTGCAAGCCATTTCCAAGTTACCATACTGCCTTTAAGCATTTTCCATTCTGTAAGTAATCCTGGTTTACCATTACCCATAAGTTCTTTATAGATAACATCTAGTTTAGTTTCCATCTTAATTACTTTATCGTGAATTTCTAATAATTGTTCCATTCTATAATCCTTTAATTACAATATCTTTAATTGAATCACCAGTATCAATATCAAATACCATATATTTACTAGTAGTATTAGTATTATCAATTACTGGATTTGATCCTGACGTTGCAGGAATTAATGTTCTTATCTCATTAACAACTTCATAAAAACTGAATTCACCAGCTTCATTTCTTTCAATCTCTAATATGAAATCTTCAAATAAAGGAATTGTACCAGCAGCAGTACCAAAAAGCCATGCTGGTGTCCCTGTTGTATCTTCAGCGAAATTTATTGAACCATCGGAAGGACTATAAATATGATATCCTGTTGTATTAGTTCCATTTATAACATCATTAATGAAATATAGAAAAACAGCACCATTCTTATTAATTGTAAACCTGATAGTACCATAAGCGATTCTTTGAGGTGCATAAAATATTCCACTAGTAGTACTATGAATTTTCTTAGTATCACCAGATTTTCTTACTGACCATGCACCAGTATTTGCTATACAACCAGTATTGCTGATATAACCAGAACTAACATTAGCTGTTGTTGCATTCCACCCTTGACCTAAATAAACAACAGATTCTTTTATTTGTCCATCAGATGATTTGATAATATTAATGTAAGTTTTATCAAAATGTGCTTCATTTAAACTTTCAGTATAATTTGTACTAACCTCTTGTGGAGATAAAGCAACATTATACATCACTATTTCTCCAAGTTGTCCACCATAATATAATGTTGGAGTTGGACCTGCACCACCAACAATGAATGTATAAGTAGTATTATAATCAACACCATCACCAGCACTAATATCACCAGGAGTACAATCAAGTAACCCATTAATGTAAACTGAACAGTTTCCATCCCTATCAAATGTAACAGTATAATGATACAAGACACCAGGTAAAATAGTAGTATTTGCTGTAGTTTCAACAACTGACCCAACATCAATACCAGCAATAAATGCACCTGCTTCAATCCTGAAATAATATCTACCATCAACATTTTTTCCAGTATGAGTTTTCCCATAAAGGTATTGTGAAGTTGTTGGATTATCACATTTGAACCAACCAGTAAAAGTAGCATCATTAGTTCTTAAATTAAAATTATTAACATAAGTAAAAAAATCATTAGATCCATCATAAAACATGGTTTTCCCATTAGGACTGTTCATAAAATAAGGAACACTACCAATTGCAACAGCAACTTCACTAGGTCCTAAATCATCAACGTTACCAGTACGTGGATCAAATCTAAATACAACATTGTCTTCATATGTGTCTCTTATTCTCATTTTAATAATCTCGTATGTTTATTATGCCAAGTTCTAATTTGAACTGGTGTCCATGCTATGGTAGATATATTGAAATATTTCATAAGATATTGATAATCAATCCCAATCAATAAATCACCTGAAGATAATGTTGGAGTTGTTTCAGGGAATGTTCCTTCTACAATTACTGGTTTTAAAACTCCATCAATATAAATTTTTACTCTATTGTTTGCTACTGCTTGTGTTCCATCATAAACGACAAATATTGAATGATATCCCCCTGTTGGAATAACTTCCGTTGTGCGACAATTAGCATTAGTAGTTGCCCCATTCTTAACATAACAATAAATCACACCATTACTTGACCAATATATAATAATACTATTACTAGCATCAGCTAATTGATAAAACAAATATCGGGTTGATGAAATATCATCAGTCTTAAATGAACCACCTAATGTAAATTTAGATTGATTATCTAATCCAGATGTTGCAAATGTTAATTGGTCACCACCATCAAAATCAAAACCACCACTAGTAAGTTTGGGGAAAGTTGTGGTTGTTACTCCATTTGTTCCCATTAATACATCTCCACCAGTTCCTGAATTTGGGGTATAATATTTACTATCTGTATGTAAATAATAAGTATCCATTGGTAAATAAAGTAAAGAATTACTTGCATCTGTTTCTGAAAAGGTTGTTTCATTTGAAATGTCTGAAACTTCATCTGTAGTAAGAAGTCCATGACTAAATGATACATGATTAATATCACCATCAAAATAAACACTACCACCAGATAATGCACCAAAATTCAGGGTATCTATATCTACATCTGCCCATGCTGAAAAATCAGCAGGAACTATTAATGTCCCATTCAACCAAACATTAGTTGAACCTGATATAGCAGAAAGTATTAATGTGTTTTTTTCACCAACATTCCAAGCCGGACTATAAGTGGCTTCAGTAATATCTCTGATTGTGTTTCCACCCATAGTTAACCTGATCTTGTTATCTAAAGAATTGGCTCTTTTAATCATACCGAATGTATAATCAGATGAATAAAATAAGACTCGTTGTACATCTTCATCAGTTTCAAAATTTGGAGTGAATTCAAAAATAAATGTAAATTCTTTTAAATTACTAAGTTTTTTATTAGTGGACCAGTAACAATATGAATTATCATTTATTCTTAATCCACTATCAATTTCTTCTGCACCAACAACAGTAATATCATTATTCTTCCATGAACCAGTATTATCAAAATCTTCCCTCATGATAACTTTTTCAGACTTATATCTTAAAGTAACATTCCTTTGATCTGGTAATGCAGTTTTTGTTGAATAAGTAGCCCCGTTAGTAAAAGTTAAGTAAGTGTAAGTATAAAGTTTTTCTGTGCTACTTCCTTGCCCCATTATGAAATATAATTTACCATTCCCATCAATCCACCCATCTTCAACATAATCATTACCAGCTTCATCAAAAGTATCTTCTAATGTTAATGCTCCCGGTGTACCTGAATATAAGTAAGCTTTAGTATCATCACTTGTTACTAACCAATAACCCAACGCATAAGTTACACTAGTGATGTCATCTGTTGGTCCTGTTTGTGTATCAACTGCAGCATATGGAGAGGTATTGTTATACCAATAAACTGTCCCACTGCTAGTATCTGACCCAGCAACAATATAATCACTCAAAAATCTTGTTACTTCAACTGATGATGTTGGTCCAGCAAAATCATTTTTAATTAATGTTGGACTTGTTCTGATATTCCTACTATACAATGCAACAGTATTATCATTAGATCCACTAATTAAATTATCTCCACTAGTGTCAATACTTCTAACATTATCAGTGTGAGGTTTGTAAGTGTTTTGAGTTAATGTAGCTATATCATAATAATAAATTGTTCCATCACTATTTCCAAAATAAACATATTCTTCTTCATCATCAACATGAACTGATCTAAGATCATCAGCACCAGGATCAGAAGTTGCAGTAAAACTAAGAATCAATGTGGTTGTACTCATATCATACAAATATCCATCATCACCAAGAACAAAAGCTAAATATCGACCTTTGATACAAACTCTAGCTCCACCAGTTACTCCAGAAGGACCGAATGTTGAATCTAATGATAAGTCAGAACGATTATATTTTCTTATTGCTCCCCCAGTCGCTCCAGTTAAATAAAGAAATTTGTTATCAACAGCAATACCTAATGGTACCATCCCAGTAGTAGTTGTATCTGTTACTGCACCAACACTAAGAGAATCTGTACTCCCAAAGAAACTGAAATAATATCTTTGATTTGCATCTAAATGAGTTATTTTTACAGTTGTATCTTCACCATGATAACCTAATTCACCATCAGTTACACTTGATGGGTAATCACCAGTCTTATACCTAATCATAGTTTTGGTTGAATCAACCGCAGCTGTCCAACTAAATGAAACACTATTATGTGTACTATCAGTTACTACAATGTCACTTGGTGTTGTTATTGCCATTTTCTATTTATTATAAATATTAAAAAATAAAAAATATTTAATATAATTTCTTGAAATACAATGCCCAATCTGCTAAACTATTTCCATCAGTTGCATCCACTTCAAACCTTAAATACTTTACACACGTTGGAACATCTCTTTGAATTATTCCACTAGTTCCAGAACTTGTTGCAAAACTGCCACTGCCAAACCAGGTATTAGTCACATCAGTAAACAAACATGAAGCTACTGCAGTTCCATCATCTTGAAGACTTGCTAATACAGTTATTCCTGAAGTTCCACTTAAACTATATTGAAGTGCAAAAGTTCTAAATCCATCCATGTCAACGTGATAATCATACGTTCCCGCTGTACCATTAGTTACATCTGCTAAAGTTTCCTCAGTATGATGTTCACTTATTGGATTAATCTCAAATACTTTATTTGAATCTGTTGCAGTCTCATAAGCTAGATTAGTAGTTGAAGTCATTAACTCCCCAGAACTAGTAACTCTAAAGAATCCGAATTGTTCATCTGTTAATGTTGGATCTGCTGCAGTATATTTACCTGCACCAACTACTCCAAAAACTGTGTTTATACCAGAGTTTGTACCACTGGTTAAATTTTTAACATGACTACCATATTGTCGATCGTTTAAATCTCCCATTTTATTTATTCCTCCTTAATTAATTATTATCAGCTGCTAATCAGAGGAGACAGCTCGCCGTTACGGTTACTTAAAGACTTTGTCTTTGAGTAGTTCTTCGCCTTGGTTTTTCAGTTTTAACTTCTTCAACCTTTTCCTCAACTTTAGGAACCTCTTTTACTGGTTCTACAATTTTAACTTCTTCCTTCATAATAATTCCACCATGTGCTAAATATGGTTGAACTAAATTCTCAGGAATATCTTGCCCTCTGTAAAAAGTATGCCAGACACAATCATGTCCTTTACCACCAGTTTTTACATGAACAACTTTACTTTCTGCTTTTACCATTTTATCTTCCCCACAAAGTTAATGTACACATTTTATCAGTTTGTCCATTCCAATTAATTGTTGCTGTTGCCCCACTAAATGTAACATTAATGTGGGAATCAGTATTATAATTAGATTTGACACTTGCTGCTTGAATGGTTGTATATTTTCTTGTTAAGTACGTTTCACCATCAGATGCAGTTAATACTACAACTTCTTCTGTTGGATCAGGTGATTCAATGACTCTTAATACTGTTGCCGCTGCCATCTATTCACCCCACAAGACTAATGTACAATCACTCTTTGCTACTGAAGCCCAATTTACAGTTGCCACTGTTCCACTAAAAGTTACGTTAATGTGTGCATCTGAATCAGCATTCCCTGTTACTTCTGCTGCTTGAATAGTATTAAATTTTCTACTTGTATATGTATCCTCATCGTCAACGTTTAATCTAACAACTTCCTTGTTAGTGTTCATCGTTTCAACGACATATTCTACTGTTCCACTTGCCATGGTTTTTTCCTCCTATTTGTTAATAAAAATAAAAATATTTTTATTGATTTTCACTTATTGCTTGAAAAAATACAGTGTTACTAGATTCTGCCAACGTTACAGTTCCAGATGTAGTACTAAAAGTTACTGTTCCTGAACCTGCTACAGCATAAGTAATTCCATTGATTTTGTTACCCATGATATGTTGAATACCAATATTATCTCCTGTTGCTGCTCCAGTTACTTCAACTGAACCCAACCAAAAGTCTCCTAAAGGAGAGGCTACAACTGTTCCGCTTGTGTGATCTGCCATTTTTTATTTACCTCTTAATTGTAAAAAATATAAAAAATAAAAAAATATATTTTTATTGTGCTTTACTCAATGCTTGAAAAAAGACAAAGTTACTTGTTCCGGATAATGTTACGGTTCCAGATGTAGTACTGAAAGAGCAAGTTCCTGAATTAGCATTTGCAAATGCAATTCCCCCAATCTTTCTACCCATAATAGCTTGAATACCTACATTATCAGCATCTTGTCCATTACTTAATTCTATTGTACCTAACCAAAAGTCACCTAATGGAGAAGCAACAACAGTTCCACTTGTGTGATCTGCCATTTGTTTTTCCTCCTAAGCTAATCCAGTCCTTTGCACCATAGCTGATTCGAATGTAACAACCAATGCTCCGTACCATTTTAGCATGTATTTTTGACTATCGTTGGTTTTTGCTAACTCTTCAAAAGTAATGTCTTGAAGTACCGCTAAGAATAAATATCTTGTATCTAAGTATAATATTCTTCGAGATGCTGCAGTTGTTGGCATATATCTGTCCTTAATGATCAAGATACCATCAAACATAAATGCGTCAGGAATACCGAAATCCATACTGCCACTTGGTCTTTCAACATTTCTTTGGAAGTCTTGTAACAATCCTTTCATGTATTGTTGAGTTTGCCCGTCAGTTACAGCTAAGTCAATTAAACCATTAGCTTCGAATGAAGTGTTAGTATCAGTTCTAAACTGTTCTAAAGTTAATCTTGCACCAGCGTTAGCACTGCTGTTAGTTGAGATAGTTTGAATTAAACCTTGAAAACCATTTGCATCTGTTGATGTGTTTCCGTTAATGATTTCATTCTCTAATGCTTCATTCATACTTGCAGTTTTAACTCGAATATCTTCAGTTAATAAGTTAAGGTATCCTTGTCCACTTACTTGTGCAGGTCCAGTTACTCTTCCAACCGCGTATAAGTATTTCATATGTACAGTTGATGTACTTCGAGTATCAACTTGATCCGCTAAAGATGCGTCGTCTGCTAAGAAACTTGCTCCACCTTTTGCTGTAATAATGTTGTAAACATAACTTCTTCCCCTAATTGCACGTCTAGGTAACAATTTTACTAAAGGAGTTTCCCGCATAGTTTTATCAACAATACTTGGATCTAAGAAAGGAGGCATCATACCATAACCAGTATAAGTTCCACCACTAGTTGTGACCAAAGAAGGACCTTTTTGAACTTGATTCCAAGTTTTATTCATCTCTACTATTTTCTCATCACATTCTTTTTTACTACCTTGCAAACCAGAATAATAACACTCTTCGTGATTTACTCCAGCTTTACCAAAAACTTTGTCAAAATGATAGAATGATTCATAATCGTTCATTCCCATTGTTCCAAATCCCATCTTAATTTCCTCCTATATTAGCTTGAAGCATTTGTTTAATAGTTAATACTTCTGCTAATGGTTTGTTATACATTTTCTCAATAGCTGCTTTACTTTCAACAGTTCCTTTCATAACTGCCTTACCTTTAATATCCGCTAATTCTTTAGTTAATCTTAAAACGTCTTCTTTCAATGATTTATTCTCATCAACAATTACTTGAGGATCAACAGCTGGTACTTCTTCTGCTTTCTCTTCAACAACTGGTTCGGCTTCAACTTTAACTTCAGGGTTAACTTCTTCTACTACTTCTTTAACTTCTTCCTTCACTTCTTCAACAACTTCAGCAACTGCTTCTTCTTGTTGAACTTCTTCAGGAATTTCTTTTGTAATTTGTTCACTCATTTTGGAACCCTCCAATTTATTTACTTCTATATCAAAACTTTTTGCAAGACTAGTGAAACTAGCATTACGATTTGATTGTATAGGTACAATAGTAGCTTCTACTATTTCCGCTGACTTATATCCTAAATGTTCTTTCCCATCCATTTCCTTCTTAACTGTCTCATGAGGAATAGCACCAATAGAAATACCAACATTAAGTCCTTTTGATAATGCTTCTTCAACCATAGCTTTAGTTTGTCTACCCAATGGGTTAGATTCAAGAAAAAATGGTTTGGCAGTTAATGCATTATTCTTACCTTTTGAAATTAACCTTTTATCTGTCCATCCACCAACTAACTTTTCAATCTTATTTTCATGATTAGCTAACATTGGTAGAACATTTTTATTCATTGCCCAAGATTGTAATAGTTCTTTTGTCATAAACTCGCCGTCTCTATCAATAGAATCATCAGAAAGAATACCAACAAATTCACCATCGAGACCTTTTGAAATTGGCATCCAACACCTTATCATTTTATCAGTTTTCATTTTAATCCCTCCAAAACAAAAGACTTTAATGATTTGTGCTTTTCCATATATCCATATTTGTATTTTTTACCTATCATACCACTTTTAATACACATTAAGGTATTTAAATAATATTTATTTAGTTAGGTAGAAATCGACCATCAGAACCAATGTTCCTTTTGGTGTAATGTAATTTTAAATGTTCACTTGCTGTCATTAATTCTAAATTGTCAATATTATTATTTAATGGATTAAAATCTTTATGGTGAATGTTAAAACCTTTAGGTACTTTTCTTTTATGGTACCTTTCCCATATATAATGATGTTCTAAATACCACTCTACCTTAGGTAGATAAATTAACCAATATCCTCTTTTCCCAATCATTCTTTTTGATTTCCCTTCATTAAATCTCTTTAATGTAATATTCCTTTTTGCTTCATTGGCAGATTTAGTTATCTCAAATTTATCTCTTGTTCCATCACAATATTGTTTTAGAATTTATTTTCTTAATTTTTCTTTAGTTTTTTCACTATGTGTTTTTCCTTTATTCCAAGGTATTTGTCCTTTTTTAAAAGTCATAACTATAAAGAAAACAAACTTATATATAAAAATTATTGAACTACATTAGTACAAAAGATACTGTACTGCGACACGATGGATGTGAGGGAGGGTGAGGAAAAGACTTACCAGTATCAATATCTAAGAATGATTGATCCAATGTAACTTCCTGCCCATCTAACCTTTTACAAATATCAGAGGTTCTATCATCAACAAACGATTCCCACCGTTTTAACCCAATAAGACCACTCTTTTCATATGATTTAACTTTGGCACTGTTTCTGTACCTATTTGATTCAGTCCTTGCAATCTTCATTGCCCGTCCTTCAGTAACGTCAGTTCCAATATATTTACTCATTGTTCCTTTAATATTATCTTTAATTTCTTTAGAAGATGATTTAGTTTCAATTCCCTTAACAACTAATTCCCTAATTTCCTTCTGAACATCACCAGCTACTCCTTTTAGACCAGCCCAAGGTTTACCATTAATATAAAATCCATCTAATTGTCTACTCGTTGCCACTTCAACATCATTCTTAAAATCCTCATCAAAACCAATATCAACATCAATCTCTAACTCTGCTTCTTCAATCCCATCAATGAATACGCATTTAATTGCTGCAGTCAGTTTAGTTCTAAAAGTAGCTGTGTTTACTACATTGAACAATCTACTCATAAATTCACCAAATGTCTTTTCAATAAGTGTATCTGATAACGTTACATCAACAAAACTTAATATCTGTTTCTCCCACTTCTTAAACTCACCCTCTAAGAAATCAGCATATGGTTTTACTTCCTCTGCAGTTATTGGTGCTAACTTCTTCTCAACAGGAGGTAAATTATCAACTACTTCTTCTTTAACTTTCAGTGGCATTGCACCATGTAAGAAACTTTTCTTGAAATCTTTAACTGCTTGTTCCCTATCAACTTCATACTGTCCACCAAACTCCATTATTTTATCAATAGTAATAGTTGTGAAATATTCCCAATATTTAGCGGATTTAAGGTAAAGAGTAAACTTGTTAGAATCTTCCAGGTAATGCAACTTACGTCTATCTTGATTTTTTAATCTGTCCTGCTTCTGGAAATGATCCCAGAATACATCAAAGTTTAATTCTAACATTAAGTTCTATCCTCCACTTTAGCACCTGCACCAACTCTCAAATAGAGTAAGCCACTCAATTCATCATTAATAGTTAAAGTCATCTTATCATCATCTTCTGCTTTAAGAATAACTGCTTCATTAAATTGAACATTTACAGACACCCAACTGTTAGTTCCATCTTTAATCATATCTGACATTTTATTGTACCCCCACATCACTATTTTGAATAACGGTATCCGTTAATATCATTAGATGTGTATTCATTTTTTTTAATTCTTTGAGGATATTAGTTAATAACTCCTCACTTGCATTATCTTGAATTAATTGTTTAGTTTGACTTCCTTCTGTTACTACTTCAGCTTTAGAAATTACATTCCCTTCACTATCAACTTCTAATACTCGTCTTGCTTTTGCATCATCAGCATATGACTCATGATTCTGGTCACTAGCCATTAATTCACTATCAGAATTACCCACGTTTCACGAAAGAGGTGAAGAGCTTTTGATATAGTTTCTTCGCATCCTCTTTTTCCTCCTCTTTCTTCTTATCTTTAGGATTGTCTTTAGAATTATCTTTGTTACCATTATCTGGCATCATTTCAGCTGCTCGCTCTTGCATTGCCATCGCCATTGGTTGATCTCCCCATTCAACAGGTTCTTTACCTTCCATGGTTCGAACTTCATTAATTGTAATTACGTTAGCATTAAGTTTAGCCATGGTTTGTTCATGTTCTAACTTCTCTGCTTGATCATCTTTAGGGAACCATCTGAATTCTAACTCTTTATGATCAATCAATTCAGGGATAATTTCTCTATTAATCTTATCTGCAATGTGAACTAAATAAGGTCTTATTGCATTCTTAACGGTGGTCCTTTCTTGTCCTTCTTGACTAGCTCGATTAACATCATCATAGAATCCAACTTCAGCAGGACTTAATCCGTATGCACCAAAGATTAAATGGAAATACCATTTCTCACCTTCTAACCATTGCATATCTTTCCTACTCATAGTCATTGGTACAAAATTAACAGGAACGTTAGTGAAAACTAACTTACTCCCTTGCCCTTTAGTTTGTTGTTGCCAATATGCTCTGAATCTATCCAATGCATCTTGATCCATATCAACTTGAGCTAACCCATCAGGGATAGAATTGTTTTCAAAGAATTCTTTATTTTGTCTTGCACTCTGGATCATAATTTCAATGATTTGTTGAATTGATTGTAAAGGTGACCATCCATAAGGATACATGTCATTATTAACACCCATCTTCCCATATATCAATTCATCTTTATCGAATGGAAGTGGGGCTGATGTTGGAAATAAGAATGAAAATTGTAAGTAATGGTCAAGAATTCCATGTTGATCAATCTTCCATAAGAATCTTCCACCATCATAAGAATATAATTCAGTTAATTCACCACTAACATTTCTCCCCTTCCAAATAACTCCTGCATCAAGATCCAAAAGGTCATCAAGGTAAGTTCCCCATAATTCACCAAATGTCATACCATTCCTATTCGGGAAATTCAATAATTGTTTTATCTTCTCAATATCTTCTTGATAAACTTTTTCATCAGTATTTTCATCTTCATTAGTCAGAACTATATCCCAATCAGTTAACATAATTTGATTCTTGATAGTTCTCTTAACCATCTGATACCAATTAGATTTAGCGAATTGTCTAAGTTCAATTACATTGATACCTCTCGGTGATCCTAATGCCGTTTGCCAGAACCAGTTTGGTAACAATGGAGCTCTATTAGTATTAGCCTTCCCATTACTCATAAATAGCCCACTATCTTTAGCTAGATACTTTCTTGCGTTCTTGTACAGTTCGAGGATTCCCATGAATATTAACCTCTTTAAATGACCGAGAAGTCAAGCAAAGAGGGGTAAGGTGATAGATGTTTAATATGTAAATGACTATTAAGGTATTTAAATAATATTATTTTATGTTGGGATACAACACTCCTGGTCCAGCATATCTTTGTTCCATATATGCCATTGTATCTTCGGTTCTTATCCCTCTATTACGCATAAGTGCATATTCTACCATTAAAGGAAATATTACTCCAGATGCAGTATTATCGGCAAGTCTAAGTAAATGTTCCAACGTTTCATCATCTTTGTTTATTGTCATTATTCTTCCACCTAACCAGCGAACCAACCTGCTTTATTATCATTTATTTCAAAATACATTCTCATCATCATTGCATCAGAAAAGTCTGGACTACGCCCTAATAACTCTTTAACTTTTTCTTTTGGTTCTACTTCCAACTTAGTATCTTGATCAATATTCTTACGTTTAACTTGCTCCAACTCTTCAATCAATTGTTCTTTAATCTCAACAGGAATATCTTTATAACAACTTATCTTATGCATATTTATGTAATCAGCTAACTTAAAGTAACATTGTGATTTCAGGTTTCTATAATTCATTGGAACATACCCTAAATAATCTTTCTTTGTAGAGGCTTGTTGAAACCTTTTCTTTTCAATGGCCCTTGAATTATTAACGAAGCCTTTGATACCTTGAGTTTCATCAACAACACCACCACCAACACCATCCTCATCTGCTATTACATGACTTCGAGGTATATGTTCGATTGTACAATCTCTTTCTATTTTCTCTCTAACTTCCTTAGTGGTATTCTTATTGAAATAATCAATACAATAAAGATGTAATCCTTTCCAATAGAAAAAAGTAGTTTTATCTTTACCACTCCGTGCAACATCAACAGTTAAGTATTTCTTATCTGATTTAACTTCAGCATTAGTGAACAGGTCAAGGATATTATCATACTCCATTAACCTTGCTGGATCATCATCATATTCAAAGTTCCCATACAATAACCTCTCTTTACTAACCTTATCTAACTTCTTTAAGTTCTCAATGTAATGTGGTGATATGAATGGGTTATCCTGAACTAATGCAGGGATGAACTTACGATAAGGTAATATTGTTCCTTCTTTGTCTGGCTTATAGAAATCATAATAAAGAAAGTTCTTACTTGGGTTACTGGTCATTAACAATTTAGGTATAACCCCAAACTCCTCTAACTTATATCTAAGCCGTGATGATAATATATTTTTAGCTTTTAATGTAACTTGTGAACATTCATCAATAAATCCTCCAGTAAATTCAGTTGAACCTAATGTATCAAACTCAGGATCAGAAGGATATAAAAACAAATCTTTCAAATATATCTCAGACCCATTTTCAAGAAAGGTAATTACATTATCAGAAGCATTATACTTGTAATGTACATTCTTCTTCAATCCCCACTGACTACATACCATGAAGAAAGTTAATAATGTTGATTCTCGTAATGATTTTAATATAGCCCTCCCCATTAACCAACGAGAGCCAGGATATTTTAAACAGGATATGATTAACCAACAACAACCAAGATAAGATTTACCCCCACCAGCACCACCACCATAAAATAATTCAGTGGTAGTCTTATCATTTAAATATTCATATGCTAAATATTGTTTATGACTTGGTTTCCAATTTATTTCCATCTTTATTAGGCACTATTATATTAACCATAATGTTTGAATCTTTAGCCGCAATGTTAATTTGATTACTTGATTTATCCCCATGAACAGTTTTATGAAAATCCCTCCTTTTATCAATTAAGATAGGTAGGATCTTTGGTTCAAGTTTTGAACACCTCTCAAACAACTCAATATCTTTATACCATTCAAACATACTAAAATCAGGATCACTAATTATTTGATAAAATCTACCCGCAACATTAGGAGTAATATCATATTGTTTTGCAAATCTTTTAAGACCAGCAATACGTTTTTTCTCAGATTTTACTAGCCCTGCTTTTTTAGCAAATTCTTTTGTCCGGATATCTCCGGTCTTAAATTGTGTGGATTTGTTAGGGAATTCACCCATTGTCTACCTCTGTTACATTTCCTACAAATTCTTGTGTATCTGGTTTCACCTTTGAATATCTCACTACATCTTTTACATCTTCTTAAGTATAACATCAAGCATTTAATCTTGTGTATTCTTTCGTGTCAGTCTCGTAATAAATGCTACAAGTCAGACAGATCCAACGGGTACTGAATGATTTTGAATGATGCATTGGTTCTCCACATTTACATATTTGCGTTTTCATTTTATCAACCTCATATCTTTTCAAAATCCCTTTTAACTTTCATGATTAGTGGATGAGTCATATCTAAATTATACTTCTCACACAATGGGGCCATGATTTGATTCATCTTAACAATAGCTACATCACCATCAGTGATTCTATGCCAACCAGTAGTTGCCTTATCTGCTTTAACATGGAACTTAATATCCTTCTCCAACTTATCATATTGTGGTTGAATTAATTTTGTCCATTCAACTCTCGCTTGTTTCAACTTTCTCATTTGCTTAGCTAACATGTCACTTTCTTCTTGCATTTTCTTTTCCTTGATAGCTTTTTCAAGTTGTAAAAATTTACCTTGTAATTGTAAAACTTCTCTTTCAAGTGTATTTAATTCTTGAAATGATTCCTCTACTGGAATCGTCTTGGTGATGATTTGTTTAAACACAATGTCATCATTTATTTTCTTAACTTCAAAACCCATATCAACTTTCATCTTCCTTATCCTCCAATTTAATTTCAGTAAATGTGCTATTAAAACATTTTAAGTTAACTTTGTCACAAATAGTATATACTTCTTTTATACTGAAATTATTCTCAACACATTCCAAGTAAATTTTATGTGCAAATATATCAACTTTTGTTAATGTCATTTCTTCGCCTCTCCTAAATTTTCTAAATGTTCAACTCGCTTATTCAATATCTTCATTTCTCTCAATTGAATGATTGCCAATACTTGCTCGGCTCTCCACTCTCGCCATTCACGTTGATTTCTTAAATATTTATACTCATGTTTAATTTCTTCAATATAATCATCTTTTATCCTGTAACAATATAATTTCTTGATTGCACCTTGATTTGGTAACTTAATTTCTTTATAATCCAAATCTTTTGATTCTCTCAATTTCTTTAATATTGCTAATGCGGATTGAATGTTAATTCCCAATATCTGTGCTACATCTTCAGCTGGAAAAAAACTATCTGCATTCTTTTTAAAAAAGTTCATTGCGTCTGATTGTCCCATTATTCTTTATCCTCTTTCTACCACTATTGATAGGTGTGTTTTCTGTGTGTTTCCATATGACATTTTTCACATAATTTACATTTTATTAATACCATGGGTATGGGTTATGAACCAAATAAATATAAATGTCGTGAAACTAATTTGAATATAAATGCAATACCTAGGGGTACAAGAAGAACAAGTTCTTCTCCCATGCCTCGATCAATATCTTTTATCTTACCAAAGAAGTATGTATATATCCACCCACGAACGAAAGGTTTGCGTTTACGATCTTTCGCATTAGATGCAGTTGCAGGATGAATTCTGACAAATCTACCTAACTTTTGCAAAATGTATTTTGTAACTAATGCAATTCTACCTGAGAAAAATGCATCAGGTTTAACCTTATCTCTTGGTCCTTTGATAACATCCATCAATTTAACTTTTACTTCAGGCATGAGATTGTGAGGACCGAGATCCTGTAACAAATAAGGAACCACTTCTTTCTTACATCTGATATTATAAAATTTAATTTCACTCATGTGCGGTCGGTTATATCCTTTCCTTGCACCTTCAAAATGATATTTTCGAGCATTAACTGCTTTAACTAAATTAGCTTGTTGAGTTTTGTCCGCATCAACTGCTATTATTATGTGTGCGATGTTGTCCACCTCTTGATTAATTTCTGATAATTGTTAGTTGTTACTTGTGCACTTCGATGTTCTTTACAATAAATTACTTGAGGTTTTGTCCAGAAGGAAGTCATGTCAATCATTTCAACACTGGTATATTTCTTCTCACCAATAATACAAGAAATAACATATAATGGTTTCATAAAGCCATGAGGAATAACATAATACCTTCTGATAACGGCACCTTTACTTATTTGAAAATTACCAGGGAAAGTTTCCATGACTGGCATTTCAATTAAAGATTCTCTCTGTTCACGATTGATATGAACATTCAACTTATCTGGTGTTGTTTTAAGAACTAATGGATGCATGGTAACTATTTTTAGATTTTTGGAATCAATACGAATTAATGGATAACCGAGGGATACCACTGACCCTGCATAATTTGCAGTTGGATCATCAGTATAATCACATACTAAATCAAACGGTTCCTTGATAGTATTAAGTTTTTCCTTAATCATATTAAAATCCTGATGAAATATTATAAATGCTTCTTTTGAATTCTCTTCAGTTGCAAAATTGATTATTGGTAAAATGAATGTACCCCTTGATTTTTTATTTCCAATAGTTAATAGGAATGATTCAGCAGCATCTGCTTTACCTTGAACTTCTTTCATGAATGGTTTCTTCTCAGTCATATCACTGCCTCCTTTATCAACCAGAGTAAATGGATGGCATATGCAGCTATTAACAACTTTGTAACTTGAATACAAGTTTTGAGTGGTGTCATTTTGTGCATTTGTCTCCAAAATAATCTTTAATAACACTAATAATAATTGTTAAAGCCACAGCCAAGTAACAATAAAAAAATACATCTCCTATCATTTCTCACACCTCTTAAACAAAGTTATAATTGCCATCCTGACTAACATTCTCGATTTGGGATACTTCTGGAAATATAAATCACGCACATAATCTAAATCACTATGAATAACATACTCAGCATAAGGTATTGCTGTAAAATTCTCATCTTCAGCATAATCAATCAAACAATCAACATCAATAGAAGAAACATCCATAAAAACATAATATATCCAAACGAGCCCACCACCAACAAGCAACATTAAAATACATAACATAACTAAATTTCGCTTAGTTTCTTTTTGATCCATTTGACCTCCTTTCTGGTTTCATTAAGTAAATTCCTGTTTTGCTTTTCCCAAGGACTAATCCTACTCCCACTAATAATAGCATTCCTTTGTGGTATCTTCAATACTTTAAATTCAAATAATCCAACTGAAAACCAACCAACAAACCATAAAGGTACGAAAAAATATAATACCCATTGAGGAAGAAGTTTAAAATAGGTAATTGCACCTAATGCAGTAAGAACCATAGCTGGTTGTTTAACTTTATCATACCAACCTAATCCAGTACCATAATAAAAATTATACCATATCCATCCATCCCTTAATTTGGATCTAAACCCACGATTAAATTTCATAAATGGGAAATTTTTAATTATCTGCATCTTTATCTAACCCTTTATCCAATACTATTGCTAATCGCCTTTGATACTCTTGCAAGAAAGAAACATAATCATCTTTCCTCAATTTTCTTAACTCCTTATCAATTGCAAAAACAGACTTTTGCATTTTCATATTATTTATAAACTATATAGTTTATTTAATGGTTATTGTTAATTATTGAGTGATGATTAATCTTTCTTTTTTGGTGTACATTTCTTACAAACAATCTTATTTGTGGAATCTGTAACAAATTGTTTAAGACATTTTATACAGATTTTCTTATATTTTAAATTACCTATTGGTTTAAATGTGTAGTATGATGCCATGTTATTTTCCCCCTTTTGTTCTCAAATACGCTTCAAATAACTCTTCGATAACTAGCTTAGCTTCCATCCGCCCGTTACAAAAGAAGATGGGAATGTTATACTTCATGTTGATGGTAAACAATATCTTTGTTACCAACCCCCCACTCATCTTTGAATACTCTGATCCACGAAAATGTTTAAATTTGCATGAATCAAACAAATCTTCAACAACAATTGCAAAATATTCTAATTGAAGTGCTCGTTCTAACTCTTTCTTGAATCGTTTATGACCTTGCCCTAACGTTTGATATAGATCCCCCATCGATTTACGTTCAATTGCAATGAGATGTTCCTTCCCCAACAATGAGTAATCACCAACATCTAACTTCTTCACAACAACTCCACTCTTCCACAGAGCTCTTTTCTCCCTTGTATCAACAACTATTTTCATCTTCACCACCTAACACCATTAATATAAAATAAGGGCACTAAGGCCCAAAAAACAATGGTTAAAGTTGTTCAACGTCGTAAGATGTATCGAATCGATCACCTAATCGCTTTACGCTAAACCTAACTTCAGCATCAGCAGCAACATTTTCAAAGAATGGTCTTAACTTCTTCAATAATCTCTTACTACTAACTTCCCACTTCTTCTCAACTTCAACTTCATCTTCTTCAATGACATCCAATGTTAAGCAATTTGTCATTTCTCCAAATTTCTCTTTCCGCTCAAGTAATGGATTTTTTGCCACTAATACCTTCCGCTTCTCACTTTCTAACTTCACATACGCACTTGAAGTTAATGCTTCATCCCAACTAATGATTTCTGTTTGTGTCATTTCGACACCTCCGTCTTGACTTGACTCTTTGGTCCTGTCATAACTATCAAATTCATCAAGCGTGTGGTTTGATATCATCGCTTTGTAACTTATTTTATTTTTTAGCAATTTTAATCAGTATATCCCTTATATCAACTAATACTTCAATGAGATCCTCTTTAGGAGAACCCATAATATAATAATTACTCAACATTTCTTCTTTACTTTTCATTTTTTACCACCTTCTATAATTTCCTTGCAACTCCTGCAGGGTTTTCCATGAACCATCCTCTAGCTTTCATTTTATCAATCAATCTGTCACTTAGGTTTAGTTCTTTTTTCATAATCTCAATTTTGACAGATCCTTTTTTCATCAAATAATCAACAACAATTTCTTCAGTAATTGCAATATTTTTCTGGGTTACTGGGTTACTGGAGTTACTGGAGTTACTGGGACCTAGCGGTTTTTTCTGAAAATCTTCAACAAAACTTATTTCATCGCTTTTTTCAATAATATTACTTTTTTCCATTATCTTTACTCTCCCCAGTAATCCAGTAACTTTAGTAACCGAGTAACCTTTTGAGCTTAAATTTTCTAAAACCTCTTCTTCAAAGATATATCTAGAAAATATATTTTCCATTATATCCTTTTTCATTAGAAGTGCTACTTTTGTCCTTCCTGATATTTTCATTCGGTGAAAATCAAGTCCCATACCCCTTAGTAACTTTGCTATTTTATGTGATGTTACTGGGTATTGGAAGTGTATATTCTTCTGATCTAATTGTTCCTTTATGTCACCAGGACTTGGTGACTCCCATCCATTAGCTACCATTTCAGCCAGTACATTAATGATAATTCCATCGAATGATGATGCTCTTTCTTCAATTAATGATTCTTGATAATGTCTTAAATTTTCTTTAAATTTTTCAATTTCTTCTTTTCTATCAGCAAATAAACTAACAAATGATCTATTAACTTGTCTTAACCTTGGTTCAAATTCACTCAAATCAATTTTCATTCCTGCTTTTGGATCAATTTTATGATAGTTTCTTAATCTCCATAGAAGTAATTTGTTCCTTAATATTCTTGTTTCTTCATAAAATTCATCAAGTAATGTGTCTGGTATGTCTGTTCTGTGCGTTTGAGTCATAATTGTTGTCATGCACCTTGCTTCAGTTGCTTTATCTTCAAATCTTCTTCTTGTTGTGATAACTTTAGGGCAAAATACTTCAAAGAAATCAATTTGGTTTGGGTCATTTTTATCACATCTTCCTACTGCCCTCCCTCTTTCATACCCACAATTCATAATTTTGATGAATGTGTTAGTTTCTTCACTTTTATCCTGATCCCCTTCATCAATAATGAGCGTTCCTTTCCATTTGTCAATTAACCTAAATATTACTGCTGGCGTTAATGCTCCTGCAACCACCATTGGTTTGTAATGTAATAATCCAATTGTGTCTAAAAATCTACTTTTTCCTGTTCCTGTGTCTCCTAAAGCTCTAATATAATTTAATGTGTTGAACCTTTGATAAACCCAACTTTGAAGAATGTTATAAAATGCTAATTGTTCATAATCTTCTGATACATCCAAATATTTGTTAATGTGTTTCTTGATATCTTTTTCTAAATCTTCATAAGTTCCATACTCTCCTGGTTCTTTTGGAAGGTGAACAACACTTTTATGTAATTCTTGTCCATAATGTGGCCGGTGGATTATTCCCCCTACTTCAAAATCTTTAACTTGTTCCCATTCACCACCATTTCTATCATATTTAATAAAATAACTAAATCCATTGTTGAAACCTTGTTCATAAATATATTTATCATCAATATGAAGACTTGTATAAACCACATCTTCCTTATCATTTTTTTGTTTGACTTCTTTTTCTTGCCTTTGTTCTCTTAAATTCATAATTGCATACTTTTCAAAATTCTCCCAACAATATTCATCAAATCCTTCTCCTTTTAGAAATTCTAAACAATTTTTAATATCGGTAACAATTTGTGCTGGTTCCATGCTTCCAGTAAGGAATCCTTGTATTGTTTCAAATTGTAATTCAGAATATTTACTTTTCCCATCCATCATTGCATTAAATGATGGATATTTCATATATTTTTTGAAAATTTTGTATAATTTTAATAATCCTGAAGTATTAACTCCATTTTTAAGTAAAACATTATCACCAGTATTCATATTGACTTCCTACTCTTTTTCTTCATTTTTCTTCTCCCAATATATTCTCCTGACTTCCTGAATTGTTACTGCGTCCGTTGCTAAAATTCTACTCCCTGCCATCATTCTTCACCTTCTTTATCATTACTTTAACCAGATCTCCCTTTTTCATTCCAGCAAACTTAGCTAATCTGTGAGGGATTGTGATTCTAAGAACTTCTCCGGTGTCTTTAATTTCATCATAAAACATTTCATATTCCATTTGTGAACCTCCAAAAACTTTAATTATCTATAAATGGACCCAATATATAAATGTTTCCTTTCTGGCTATATACTGCCTAGTAGTCACACAAAAACGAAACATTTATATGTAAGTTATACTTATACACCATTATCACCTTAACTGGTGTCAAGGAGGTCTAGAAAAATGAAACAAACAAATTATGTGAATAAGGTAGGGATGAGATTTTGTGTCCCAACTAATAATTATGAATAATGGGTGGAAGCTTATGAAGAGAGTGTGAGGCAATAAAATGACAAAATTGTATGAGGATATTGATGATATTTTTATAAGTAAAAATAAACATAAAAGAAGTACATTAAAAAAAGAAAATGAACATCAAAAAGAAACTCCAATAACAATTGGATACCTAAACAATGCTTTATTTAAGCTAATAAAAAGAGTAAATTTAATTGATGAAGAACAGGAACAAATACAACAGACTATGTTTAAACATATTGATTCTGTTTTAAATCATCCCAATTTTATTACTTCATTTAATTCAAAAATCATACAACTAATTACAAGGGAAATTCAAGTTCAAATAGTTAATAATGATGTATTTAATGATGTTGATTATAAAATAAGAAGTTGTATTAATAACAATTTGCCAACAATAATTAGAGAAGCAACTGATACCACTGTCAAAAACCTTGTTAAGAAATATGCAGCAGAACTTAGAGCAGCTAAGGACCTTTGTTATTCTGTTGATTCAACAATTAAACATTGTTTGATGGAAAAACCAATATCTCTTCAATTTGAGAATAGAATTTTGATAGAATTAAGAAAAGAAATGAAAATAAGAACTGCGGCAACTTTAGGTAATAACAAAAAAATAGAGGTGTTACAATGAACATTTGCAAACTTTGTGGTAAAGAGGTCACAGATCAATATGTATATGATAATTTTTGTGGTATGCATGTAAAATGTGAAAATGAAATTAATGATTGTAAAGAGAGAGGTGACTATAATGTTAATTAGTTGTCAAGATTGTCACCGGACTGCCACCACTAATACTAAACGGTGTGCTTACTGCAATGGTTCATTAGCTGCCATATGTACTAAATGTGGTGGAGTTCGCCATGCTCGAGAATTTAAGTTTGGCTTAAAGATTTGTGAGTGTAAAGATGACAATTAATTATTATGCATAAACACTCAATAAAATGGAGATGTAAATAAAATGTGTTTTATACATAAATATGAATGGTTTGGTGCTGATTTACGAATTTGTGTTAGATGTAATTTAAGAGAAATGAAGGTTGGTCCAAGAAAAAATCCCCATACAAATGATTGGATTCCTGTAAGTGAACAATGTTTTTGGAAACATGTTAAAAAATATAAAATTGAATTAATGAAATATTATATTGATTCACATTATAAAAAAATTAAGAATTTAAAAATAAAATTAAGGGTGATGAGAGATGCATAAAATCAAGAAAGCGAAGGAGGAATAAAATGAAGAAAAAAGGATTTATTGATGTTGAATTATTAGCAATAGTAGGTATAATAATGGTAGCAATTGTAACATTTTCATTACTATTTTTGTTAGTACAACCATTCCCATTATTTAAGTATGGAGAAGGAAGCACATATGGTGTCATGACAACTGTTGAAGAAGGAATATTTTTTGATAGTGTTTGGATTAGGGCTGAATATGAAAGTAGTCAAACTGATCAATATTGTTTGGAAGAAGATAGTCCAATTAAAGAAATAATGAAATGGTACATACAAAGCAAGCAAAGAGTTGAATTAAAATATAAGAAACATTTTTTGGGTAGCTGTGGAGATTTAGTCATAGGAGTTAACCCAATCATGGGATAAGATTCGCACAAAATCAAAAAAGCGAACCACTAAACAGCACTTGTCTTAGTTTTGACATACGATACAGGCAGTTAAAACAACCAAACTCTCAAAGTTACCATCGGATACACTGGTATGCCCTACCCGTTTGGTTGGCTGGGTGAGAGTTGTATAAACTACATAAGGTGAATGAAAAATGAGAGAGATTAAATTTAGAGCTTGGGATAAAGAACATAACTGTTTTAGAGGAGATGAGGAGGACAATACTTTAGATAAATATGAACGATTGGCAATATTAAATTCCTCTGATTTTGAAATCATGCAATTCACTGGTCTTAAAGACAAGAATGGTAAAGAGATTTATGATGGGGATATTGTTGAAAGAACTTACGAATATGAAGGGAAGAAATCCACCGCAAGAGCAAGAATTGATTGGGATGATAATCCAGCAATGTATTATTTCGATGTCTTAACAGAAGAAGAATGGATTGATGATTGGGAAATGGAGAATTGTGGTTATTTTGAAGTTATTGGCAACATCTATGAGAATCCAGAATTAGCACAATCTCCAGAGGAGGCGAAGGAATGAACCAAGAAAACTACAGCAAAATAGCTGAGATTATAGAAAGACACTCCTACAAAACTAAATCTATGGGTAAAGCTATACATCCCTTTTTAATTGGAGTATTAGCTAAATACTTTAAGGAAGAAGATAGTAAGTGCCAATGGTGTGGAAACTCTTGGAAAATAGGTTGTTGTGGTTGGCATGGAGAAAGAGAACCATTTAACAAACAACAATTCTTTGAGGATTGTGGAATAAAATATACACATAATTCATCTACCACTCATAATGACACTGCTAGTTCAACATCACCTGATTTAAAGCTAAAATCAACTGCGCATATTGACAAAGAGGTAAAATAAAAATGGAAATAAATAAATTAACAATAGGTGAAGCAAAAAAGAAACTTGAAGAACACAAAACAGCATACGAAGAATTGTCTTCCTTATTTGGAAAAGAAGTATGCTTACAACAATCAGCAAAAAGTAAATTCATCGGAAAGTATGTAATTGTTAGAACATACTCTGCTGGAGTATTTGCAGGAACTCTTGTAAGTAAAAATAAACAAGAAGGAATTATGAAAAACACAAGAAGATTGTGGTACTGGGACGGAGCTGCAAGTTTATCTGAATTGGCGATGAAAGGAGTAGCCAAACCTAACAAATGTAAATTTCCCTGTGAAGTACCAGAAATTGAATTGAACAGAATCATTGAAGTAATACCTTGTACAAAAGAAGCAGAAGATAGTATCAAAAAAGTAGAGGAGTGGACAAAAAATGAGTAAAAGCGATGGCTCTGGCTATGGCTTTGGCAATGGCTCTGGCTCTGGCTTTGGCTCTGGCTCTGGCTTTGGCGATGGCTCTGGCTCTGGCTTTGGCGATGGCTCTGGCTATGGCTTTGGTGATGGCTATGGCTTTGGCGATGGCTCTGGCTTTGGCGATGGCTCTGGCTATGGCTTTGGCGATGGCGATGGCTCTGGCTTTGGCGATGGCGATGGCTCTGGCACTGGCAATGGCTCTGGCAATGGCTCTGGCAATGGAGATGGATAATTAAATTGCCAAAGGAGGAAAACAATGACTAAAGCAGAATATCATAAACCACCAGAACATATACAATTATTAGAAATTGCTAACACACCACCTTGGTTAAGAATGAGGTTAAGAAAGGAAGCAATGGAAGAAGTGTTTGATGCCATTAAAGAAGAATCATTAACAAGTTGTTGTAATTCAGAACCACTTGAATTTTGTTTAAATATTGATTATAATGTGTTTGATAAGTTAAAAGAATCGTTCTTGTCAGCAAATCAGAAGGTGAAAGAATGAAACATATTGATGATTACCTAAAAGGATTAATTGAAGACTATAGTGAATATATCCATGAAATGCCAGAACACAAATTAATATGGAAATTGGTTAGAGCAGAACTGGTTGTTGCAAGAGATATTTTACTAAAAGATGTTGAAGAACATTTAGCTTCGTTCTCCACTAAGAAAGATAATTAAAATGTTAACTGAAATACAAGCAGGATGGATGATTAAAGCATTAATATTCTTTTTTTGTGTTATGGTATCATATTTTATCGTAACGGGTAAATACCATTCAGTTAAGACTGAAAAGGTGACTAAAAAATGAAACAAGAAATAGAAAGATATGGA
>Ga0307928_10000217_pt1 | contig 40491 bp, 47 predicted proteins | sample AceLakmetagen232_FD_201815 | JGI IMG/M metagenome (GOLD analysis project Ga0307928, IMG submission 201815) | Saline water microbial communities from Ace Lake, Antarctica - #232 | ecosystem: Environmental > Aquatic > Non-marine Saline and Alkaline > Saline | place: Antarctica: Ace Lake...
TATCAATCCGAAGATTTATCATCTGCCAACTCTTTTCTTACCAGCTGACTTGCCCTGAATAATGACTCAAAGGAGGTACCAGCATCAGCCCACCAGCCTTCAAGAACGGAATATTTCATTGTGCTTCTTCTGATGTATTCATTATTAACATCAGTTATTTCAAGTTCACCTCTATCTGAAGGTTTAAGAGTTCCAATTATCTCAAATACATCGCTATCATACATATAGATACCAACAACCGCGTAATTGCTTTTTGGTTTTTTAGGCTTTTCCTCGATATTTATTACTTTGCCTTCTTTAATTTCAGCAACTCCAAATCTTTCCGGGTCACTGACTTCTTTTAAAAATATTCTTGCCCCTCTATCCTGCTTCTCAAATTCCCTTACTGCATCTGAAATATCATCCTCTATTATATTATCACCAAGCATTACTACCATCTTATCATTATCTACAAAATTCTTAGCCAGCTTCAAGGCATCTGCTATGCCCCCCTCTCCTTCCTGATAGGTATACCTTATGTCCTTAAGCCCAAACTCCAGGCCATTGCCAAGAAGCCTTAAGAAATCCCCGGCATTATTACCCCCTGTAACTATCATTATGTCTTCAATCCCTGCGCTTACCAGGGTTCTAAGAGAATAATAAATCATTGGTTTATTATAGACCGGAAGTAAATGCTTGTTGGTAACTTTGGTAGAGGGCATAAGCCGTGTCCCCAGCCCACCTGCTAATATAACACCTTTCATAGTACCTGTGCTCACTCTCCTTTAGATAAATTTATTTATCATAAAAAAAATAAAAACTGCCGCTGCAAGACAAATACAATATATTGCAAATACATTTAGGTTCTTTTTTCTGGTCAAATAAACAATGAATTTTATGGCAAACAGCCCTACCAGATAAGAAGATAAAAATCCTGTTGCCAGACTTTGAATCACTCCAATGTCATTTTCGAAAATAATACCGGAGGACCGGTAAAGTTCGAATGCAAAGGAACCAAAAATAACAGGAACTGATAATAAAAAAGAAAACTTAACTGCCTCACTTCTTTTTATACCAAAAAACCTGGAAAATGAAATAGTAGCACCTGATCTTGAAATTCCGGGTAAAATGGCTAAAGCTTGTCCTATCCCGGTCACAGCTGCTATAAAAAAATTAAATTTTACTTTTTTTATGCTGCTTTCGTTAAGATCGATTTCTCCAATTAAGACATCTTCCTTATCTTCTTTACTCCCGGAAGAAGAATATTTATCCCCCGGACTGTCCTTTCTGTTTATAATTCCAGCTTCAATATGCCTCCCCCTCAGCTCGCCAAGCCATAGGAATAATGCAGTAGCAAGTAAAAATATTGCCGCTAATATAGGTTTGCTAAACAAATTTTCCACGTAATCGTCCAGGAAAAATCCAACAACTGCAGCAGGGATACTTGCTATTATTAAAAATATGCCTATCTTAAAATTACCTGAAGCTCTCTGCTTCCCGATAAAAATACCTAAAATTACCGCTTTTATAATTCTAAAGATTTCTTTATAAAAAATAGTAACTACTGAGGCAAGTGTGGCAAAATGAACTGTTACTATAAAGTAGAGCGGTATATTACCCCAGTTAAAAAAATAAGGAAAAATTACCAGATGACCAGAACTGCTTATGGGAAAAAACTCAGTAATGCCTTGAATTATACCTAAAACAATTGACTGTAATATATTCAACTTATATAATAAATAAAATTTTGATTTAATAACTTATAATTAGTGTTTAAATATAGCACAAATTAATTAAAAATAAAAAAATTGATATGAATTTTATTTTATGAATTTTTCAAATTTCTTTGAATATCTTTCACCAAGAATAGCAATCTTTTTTAAAGGTATGGGTATCGGAGCAGCTAATTTGGTCCCCGGTGTATCCGGGGGAACACTGGCCCTGATCCTCAATGTATATGAGCGGCTGATTGAAACCATCCACAATATTTCCCTTGGTACCTTGTGGACGATCCTGCGGTTACTGACATTCAAAAAGACGGCCTGGGAGGCTTTCAAAGAGGAAATGAAACGGATAGATGCTGGATTTATTATGATTATTCTACTGGGAGTATTGGCTTCCATTGTCGCATTCGCGGGACTGATGACCTATCTGATATCCAACTATCATGACCCCACCAATGGTTTTTTCTTCGGGCTGATTTTATTATCCATCCTGGTGCCCTATACCATGATCAAGAAGAAGGATTTCAAAGTTTGGGTGACCATTTTTCTGGCTGTTGTTATGATTGTTTTTCTATCCTTTTTGACCACAGATGAAGAAACCATCGAAAAGGAACAAATAAAAATCGAAATGGAAGAAAACGCAGGCGCGGAGAGTGCCGGGGGATTGGAATCTATTGTGAATTATGCCGTATTGTTTCTTTCCGGGGCGCTGGCCATCTCTGCGATGGTCCTGCCGGGAGTAAGCGGGTCCCTCATCATGCTCCTTATGGGGAAATACTTTGTCTTGCTACAAGCGGTCAATGATAGAAATCTGTTGATTTTGCTAGTTTTTGCTTTGGGTGCGCTCTTTGGGATCATTCTTTTCACCCGGGTGATCAATTTTATGCTGAGGAAATTCCATGATCTGACTATGGGCTTTCTGACTGGGCTGGTGGCGGGATCCCTGTGGGCCATATGGCCCTTTAAAAACATATTCACCTTGACAAATGGCGAGAATATCTACTTATCAAACAAACTGCCAACCGACTTTGGTGCTAATGAAGTCTTCGTTCTCATTGCGGCCGTGCTCGGCGGGGGTTTGGTGATGGGCATGATGATTATCAACAAGAGACAAAAAGCAAGACGGGCAGCAGAAGAATGAACACCCTTCGTACCCGTCGCCTATCTAAAAATGTACCTGAAACCAATACAAATCATAAGAACAACCCTTTATGGTTAGAATTAGTTAATTGCAGCCATTTATGAATAAATTATTGGTTTTTCAATATAGGGCCTTTTTTCTTTTAAGATAATATAAGCAATTTCAGCCATTCTTCTTGCTACAGCAATTGTAGCAGAATTTGTTCCCTTCTTGTTTCAAAATATACCATAAAATAAGCATAAAAATCAGGTAAGGCAATTCAGGGTGCTTATTGCAGGAGTAATAGTAACCATAATATGTAAAACGGTGGGTTATATAAGATTTATTACCGTGGGTTAAAATATTTCAGTGGATAAAAATACTTGAAAGAGTAAGATTTTGTACCTGTCCCTAATGCATAACGTTCGCCCACAAGAGCAGCTTTCATTTCCTATTTAAAGGCCTAAAATCAATGCTTTGCCCACCATTTGCATAATAACCTTTATGGATAGTCCCACAAAATTGGCATTCGTAGTAGGGCTCAATAGATTTTTTAGGGTCTCCCCTATTTAAATATTTTTTAAACATAAATGGATCGTCTGCAGTAAATAATCCTTTTTCTCTTACTGAAAATTTAAACATTTCATTATTACATTTTTCACATATATAACTTATTCTGTCTTTTTTAGTTATTTTTCTAGCCAACTTTGTCTCCTAACCATAATTCTTATTTTGCTTCAAATTTGTGATCCTTTAGCTTATCCAGAATACGACCCCAGCTGCGTTAAGGATATACTTTTTATCAGTTGTTGATATAAGAATAACTTAACTAAGTCTACACCTCTATTTTAGAAATAAGATATCTGCCCAGCTCCTCAAATCGTTCTCTATTCTTATTGTAAAATGGAATTAACTTTTGGTATTCTCTTACCTTCTCTGTATCCTTTATCTCCATTGTCCTAACATCTTTAGGAAGTCTCCCTTTAATATTGTGATATGCACCAATAAAAACGATTCCTTTCTCATCTTGATTCAGTGTTTCGTCTATCCTTCTGGCAATAAATTTATCTCTTTTGTTTAAAAGTATATTTTTGACTAATTTATATTTTATAAATGCTATTAATTTCTCAGTTAGAGATTTTGCCTGTGTTATAGCAATTAACCTATCTCGTTCTTTCTTTACAAGCTTAAAATCTTCGGTCTTAACTAAAATGGCTCCTCTTTTAAGAAGCTCTGAAACTAACTCATAATTTTTACTTCCTGATTTTGCACCTTCTTCGACTATCTTCTGACCAACTTCACCTCCTGCTACCATTCCATCCTGGTATATTTTCATACCAGCTATATCTATAGAATCAAAATAATGTGATACAACATCCCAAAAGCCTTCCACTGTTTTTATATGCTCTTTCCATAATTCTTCACCCAAATCAGCAATACCTCTTCTATTTAAATCTTTTGCTAATGAGCCAAGGTCAGCGCTCATATGGATAATAGGAACATAAATCAATTTTTTCATACAGATTCTCTTTGAATATCACCACGTTTTCGTATATTCTCCCTCTTATAACTAAGTAAATTTCCATTAACATCAAGGCAGACTTCATAGATACCAAGCATATCTAAGTTACTTGCCGGCGAAGGCTTTTCTGTTATTTCAATTATGATCTGCCAGGTTTCTCCCTCTTTTTTAACTCCTATGGCAGAAGGAGAGGTAAATCCAGTAAGTTCAACTAATTTTTTCTTGGCATTTTCTACAATATCTTTTATATCCATTTTTTCTTTTTAGTCTGTTAAATTTTATTTAATCTTTCCGTCTAAGTACTCCAATCTCTTTTGGAGTGTTTTACTCTATGCTTTATTTTCTTCTTTTATTTCTTTCTCTTTTGCTTCTGAAGAAAGAAAAGAATCATTCTGCCACCAGTTTATACCCATTTCCATTGCCTTATCTACAGAGGCAACTAAGAGCCTTATTTTGATGGTTAGAAGGTCAATATCAGCAATTTGAATCTTTATATCTCCGGCAATTACTATACCCTTATCCAGCACTCTCTCTAAGATATCAGCTAAATTGGTAGCGTTTGTCGCATGTGCCATTTGTTGCTCAGCCATTGTTCAAACTCCTTTTCCTGGTTATCCCAGCTCTTTAGTTTTTATAATCAGATTTGCTGTTTTCTTACGCAAATTTGCAATAAAACGGCAATTCTTACAATCTAATCTTTTGCCATCATAATCAGAACAAGAAAGAAGCACCTCTACTTCTTTTTGTAATTCCTCAGCATATAATACCTTTACCTGAATCCCTTTAGCCTTATTAATCTTATTGGTGAGAATTTTTATTTCAGATTCTTGTTTCTGAAATGTTGAACAATTTATCTTTTTTTTATTTTCTTTCATTACATCAAATTTCCTAATGGACCTAAATCTAAATTTAACTCCTCATCTTCAATGCCAAATATTGCCTGAATTTCTTGTATCTTTTTCTTAACTGCTTTAAGGCTTAATCCTAATTTCTGAACCTCTGCAGGAGAAAGAGTTCCTTTCTTTAACCTTCTAAAAGCTTCCTTCTCCATAAGTTTTCTTATCAATTCAACCAGGGTTAGCACTAATTTAGCTAAACCCTGTTCAGTCTCCTTTGGGCTATTGACATTGATGAGTTTAGGAATATTTTCTTCTGACTTTTTTATTTCTCTTTGTAATCTTTTTATATACTCCATATCTTCAGGAGTAAGTTCTCTATCAGGATCACTAAAACTCTTACCTGATACCTCCTCTGCCTTGGAAATTGATGTAAGGATAACTTTTAGGCCCAAATAAACAAGATCTACATCTGCTACTCTTATCATTATATCTCCAATGACAACTGCTCCTTTTTCTAAAACTTTATCCAGAGCATCTACCAGGGTTACATTGTCATTTTTATTAGCCATATTCTTTAATAGAATGTAAAATTATAAACAGGCCAGGGACCACTATATTCAAGGTAAAACCCTTTTGCCAATATTTCTTTATTTAGGCCTTCAGCTTCTTTCTTAAAATTTTCGACTTTTCCCTTAGGGATTAAGTAGACTGAATTTAAAACCATGGGCTCACGTCTGCCTGTCAAATCCTTTTCCAAAACCTTATTTCTAACTGAATCCACAGCTTGCTTTCCTAAACTTTTAAATAAATCCTCTACAATATTGTCTAATTCTTTATTCACTTCTTTGGAAATAATCTCTTCTAGTTCTCCTTCCATAAAAAATGCTATGCCCTCAGGCAAAGAGGTTATTTCTTCCTCCTTTTCTTTTATTGCCTCGTTTTTCTCTTTTATTATCTGCTCAAGCTTTTTCCTGTCCCTTAGATATACTTTAACACTCCATTCCTGCTTATCTCGAATTCTATCTAAAACCTCTTTGATCCTGGGATAGTCTTCATTTAAGGTCTTTTCTAAACCAGCTTTTTCTTTAAAAATGGTTCCAAACTTAATTGGTATCAGGCTTAAAACCTTATCATCCCTTCTCATTGCTTCTTCAATAATTTTCTCATGAATGATGGCCTTTTCTTTAATCCAGCTCAGGTCTTCCCCGGCTTTCTTTTGAATTTCTTCGGATGAAAATTCTTCCAGGGAAACTTTGCTTACAACTGCTTCTAATTCGCGGTAAGCCAGAGTAAAAACCTTTCCCTCCCCATCAATACCTTCTGCAGAAATTACCGGAGCATCTTCAGTTTTCTCTCTTATACAATAAAGATATAATCCCTCCATTAATTTACTCTCTACTCACTTTCTGTTACCGCTTCCATGCGCTTACGCATTGACTTTCGCTCAAAACCCAAAAGATTTCCATCTTCATCAAAAAGAACTTCGTATAAAGCTAAAATATCCATCTGGTCAGGAATGGACTGCTTTTCTACCATCTCAATAGATATATGCCACCCCTTTTCATCTTTTGTAGCCCCTGTAGTAGAAGAGGCCTTAAGTCCTGTCAATTTACTTAATTCTTTACGCGCCTTTTCAATTAAACTTCCTACATCCTTAGCCATTTTAGCACCTCCTGCTATTTTAATCTTTTTAATGTCTCCCTTATTTTTAACTTGCCCTTCCTTTAAAGCAACGCTGTGGGAGGATTTACTCACCTTTAACACCTTCTTTCTTTGTTTTGCTTTTATAATATTTTAAAATATTGCTTAGCTGTTTCTAATTGGAGCAATAACTGCCCGACTGCCCTTTTGAAAACATAATTTCAGCAAGTTTACTTAAGCTTTCTTTACCCCTGATCTCATGCAGAAATAAGGGTATATAGGTAATGTCATTATTTACTTTGGATTCGATAAATTGAATATATCTTTGTTGCTCTTGCCTTTTAATAGTGCAAAAATTACAGTCAGATAACGGAATTACCATATTGATAATTGTATGAGAACTGGGTATTTTAAGATTGCGAAGTGCGGTGGAAAGGTCTTCCATCTCTCGTACCCCCATCTCTTCAGGGATGGTAATCATTACAAACTCAGTTGTCTCGGGATTTGCCAATGTTTCCTGTATTTTACGTACATCCCGTGATAAATCTAATAGACTTTCAACTGAGTGTATTTTTGATAAATTTAATACTCCTTTATATTTTAAAATCAATCTGAACACAGTTTTTAGCCACTCTCTTACTATGTCAGGCGTCTGTAAAAACCTTAGCAGGTGTCCTGAGGCGGCAGAGTCCATGACAAAAAGATCATAATCAGAAGTCTTCATAAGTTCAGTGATCTTTTTTAATGCCATAAGTTCCTCTAGCCCCGGCGGAGTGAGAGCGATAAGTTCTTCCATTACTTCCCTGTCAAACTTAATATCCACTCCCGAAGAGGCAAACTTATCAAATACTTCCGCTATACCTCTCCTGTATTCATCTTTAAGATTAGCCAGCATTTGGCTTGCATCTAACTCTAATGCATACAGATTGCCTGTGCCGTCCTGCACCTGGCGGGGCTTATCACCTATTTGTTGATCGAAACTGTCGGACAGGGCGTGTACCGGGTCAGTGGAAAAAATGAGAACTTTTTTCTCCTTACTATGCCGGGCTAACTGCAGGGCAGCAGCAGAAGCTATTGAGGTTTTCCCCACACCACCCTTTCCGCCAAAGATAATAAGTTTAAGATTTTTCTCTAAAAGATCTTCCATCCCCTTTTGAACAATTGGGGATATTTTTACTAAGGAATTATTAGATGCTAAATAGGGCTTATACCCATCTTTTCCAAAAAGAATTTCTCCATACAAAGCTAAATCTTCTATACCCCGAATTTCCCTGGGAAATAAAGGCATCTTGAGTAAATTATAGGAAGCAAACTTTTCTTCAATTTCCTTTATATATTTTTCTTGCTCTTTCTTCCTTGCTAAACAAAAATTGCATTTATTGTCCTCCATGATAATACGATTAACAATAACACTATTAACCGAAATTCTGGCCTTCTCCAGTAGTTGAACGAGCCTTTCGATTTCGTAAATGCTCATTAGCTCAGGAATGGTCACGGGCACAAACTCAGTTGTTTTAGAATCTGTAAGCAGTTTTTTTACCTTGCCTACATCATTTTTCTGCGACTCAAGGAACTCATCACACTCATCCTTTACGTATTTACCCCTAAACCTCCTGGTGATATAACGATGTTTTTCCATCATCATATCCGCTACTTCAACCCACTTCAGCATCTTCTCAGGCAAAGATAGAAATACTGAAGTATGGCCGGTAGGGGCCGTATCTAAAATGATTGCATCATACTCTCGGCTATTTAGGATATTGGCAATCTTTATTATTGCCATAACCTCATCCAGTCCCGGCATTGACATAACAAAAAAGTTCTCGATGTCTTCCTTGTCAAAAAAAGTTCCCCTTTCGGCCATCTTTTTAATTATGGCTCCATTTTCCGCTTTGTACTTCTTCAGTAATTCTTCAGCATCTATTTCATAACCCCAGATATTTCCCGCTATGTGAGTAATTTTATTGCCTATTATTATGTCAAAACTATCACCCAAAGAGTGGGCAGGGTCAATTGAGATAACCAATATCTTTTTCTCGGGCTTCATCTTACTTAAATGCAAGGCAGCAGCCGCTGCGGAAGTACTCTTGCCGCTTCCCCCTTTGCCGCCAAAGAGTATAAACTGTAAATCAGGGTTATCTAAGAATTTTAATTTTTGCATTTGCTGCTACTCCTCGCCTTCCCTGCGCTTAGAGCCTTCCTCTAACCTCTTCATCAGGATACCTTCTGCCTCATCGTATTGCTCTTGTGTCATCTCCTCCATTTCCAGCATCATTTGAAGCTTGACAATCTCTGTTTTAATTTTATCCTCACCATATAGTTCGTTCTCTGCCATGTCCGTGATTTTTTCAACAATATTTTTACATATCTTTGCTGTAGGCTCTACAAGTATCTGATATAACAAATATCCTAACATTATTTTAAGGCTTCCCTTTCACTATTTAGCTTTTTATAAATGACGAAAATGTTATGTTTTATGTCTCAATTACCAGGTTAACAAAATTAAATGGTGGCACTTTCCCTATATACTTAAATTTTATATTACTGCTGTATTTTGCTCCAAGTTCATTAACCTTTTGATCAAACTCTGCCTCTTTATATTTTTCCACCAAAAAGGCAGCATTTATAATCATTAGTTCATAGTAACTATTATTAATCTTGACCTCTACCGCCAAAGCAGATAGTGTATTTAATGTATCCTTTTTATAAATCTCCTTTTCTCTTTGCAGTGCAGCTTCAACCATCTCTCCTATTTCTGCCCTTTTAAAATACGTCTTCTCGGAAGGAAGCGCAGCGACTTTTTCTTTTAATATCCTTATTTCTTTATATTTTTCCAGGATATCTTTATATATAACATCTTCTTTAAAAATCGCTTTCAGCCCTATCTCCTTCTTATCCTTCATACTATTTAACAAATCTTTAAATTTACTGTATTCTTTTTCTAATATCTTTTTAACCTTTTCTTCGTCTTCAGCAATAGTATTGAACCTTACCGGTAAAACTGTGTGTTTTTTCATTACCTCTTCAATCGCCTTCTCATGTGCAAGCGTATTTTCCCTCGATACTCGATATCTTATTATTGGGGAATTGCTCACCACAGCTGCAATACCATTAAAACAAATTGAATACAATTCATCTCCTCTGCAACCAATCCCTATTTTTCCAAAAGTTTTTTTAACTTTTACCGCTATTATGCAATAAATATATTTTCCTTCTATAGCAGCTTCTTCCATCTTGCTCCCTTAGAAATTTTGTTTTACCCCATTAGAATTCAGTATTTTTAAAAAAGCTTCACTGAACTATTTTTCCTATTTTTCCCATTCTTCCGGATAAATAACAATATTTACAAAATTAAATACAGGCAAAGGGCCTGTATACATAAACTTTATCCTATCCTTATATTCTTCACTTAAATCATCCATTATATTATCAAACTCTTTCTCACGTCCTTTATCTACCAGAAAAGCAGCATTGGCAAACATCTCATCACCAATGGTCTTATTAAGTTTATATTCAAAGGCTGCTCTTCTTAATGCATCTACTATTCTTTCTGCTTCCTGCTCTTTTTTCTTTTGCAAAGCCTCTTTAACCATCCTGCCAACTCCCATCTTACCCTGAGTGTTCTTTTTGCCTGCATCATTTTGAATTTTTTCTTTCGCTCTTTTAATTTCTCTGTTTTCTACTACAATCTCTTTAAAAATAACATCCATATTTTTCCATAACCCCTTGACACCTAATTCTACCTTGTTACTCATATCTCTCAAAAGATTCTTAAATTCCCGGTACCTTCTATCTAAAAGATTTCTTATCTCATCAGCATTAGAGGCAATAGTACCAAATCTAACTGGTATTACGCTATCAAATTCCCTCATCACCTCTTCAATTACCTTCTCATGAGCTAACATATTTTCACGATTAACAACAAATTTGACCATAGTATGGTTGCTTACGACCATACTTAGATCATCATAACCAATAGTTAAAACCTCATCACCTCTACCACCTACACCCATAGGGCCAAAATTCCTTTCATCCTTTGTGCTGACAATACAATAGATATATTTTCCATCCTTTTCCATATTACTCTCTTACCTTAACTAATATTATGTTTTTTTTAAATTCTTCCTCATTAAAGGATAAGCTATCACCTTTACCTGCCTGCTTGCTAGCCTCACAATATTCAGAAAGTATCCTGTAAGCCTTAGTTATTTCATCAAATTCTTCTCCTGTGTCAGGGGTATTTGGATTTCTATCAGGATGAAAAGAAAAGGCCAATTTCCTATAGGCTTTTTTTATCTCATTTTTAGTTGCAAAATCATCTAAGAGTCCCAGTTTCTTTCTCGCCCAATCTATATCTTCAAATTGCATCTTCTTTATCTCAAGAGTATAAAAACTATAGGGTGGAAGTGGACCGATACATCTAAAATTTAATTTCTCAGCAAATTCAGAATTTAGCTCTTCCACTTTTTTATCAAAATCTTTTTGCTCATGCTTATTTATTAAAAAGGCTGCATTAATAACCATCTTATCATCCATAAGTTCATGGATTTTAAGAGACTTGCAGTAATCTCTTAAATAAGTCTGTATTTGAAGGGCACATTTCTCCCTTTTTTCATCCAATGTTTTCTTAACCGCAACCCCTATTTTCATCTGGTCGTCTACAGTTATTCCTTTGGGATTAACTAAAATTTTCTCTTTTAATTCCTTAATTTCTTTTTCTTCTCCAACTTCTTTTAGGACTGAATTAAAATCACTCCATGTGGCAACAACATCAGTTTCTATTTTATCGCTTATATTTTCCATTATATCCTTTATAAGACTATATCCTTTGCTTAAAATATCTTTTACCCCAGCTTCATCTATAGCAAAGGTCCCTAATCTAATAGGGATAATTGCATGTTTTAAACTCATAATTCTTTCAATAACTTTCTGATGCCAGATTAACAGCTTCGCTAAAGTATCCTTGCGACTATAAGCATAATCAATTATCTCTGAGTCGCTTACCACTGCCGAGACATCTTGATAAGGAATTGTATACACCTTTTCTCTTCTGTAAGAATCCTTTGGAGTAAAAATGTGCAGGGAATTATTAGAATTTACAATTCCATATATATATTTTCCTATTTCACTCATAAATAACTTTTCCCACTTTTTAAGTCTGCTTTTTGATGTTTTGTTCTCTTATCAATTTAATAGCTTCTTTAAAATGATTCCTTGAAATTTTAAGTTCCGGTTTCCAGTTACTAGCACCTTTTTTCTTATTTATATATTCCCTGATAGCAAACATCGTTGCCTTTCTACAAATAAACTCAATATCAGAGCCCGCACTACCTTCAGTCTCCCTGGCTAAATTATTGAAATCAACATTCTTATCAAGTGGCTTATTTTTAGTATGAATTATAAATATTTCTTTCCTGGTTTTTTCATCCGGTGCAGGCAATTCAAGTAAAAGGTCAAATCTTCCACTTCGGATCATTGCTGCATCAATTAAATCTAATCTGTTAGTAGCTGCCAAAACTACCACTCCCTTAAGTTCCTCAATCCCATCCATCTCAGTTAAAAATTGACTTAGCATCCTCTCTGCAACGTGAGAGTCTGTAGAGCCTGAGCTTCTTCTTGGCGTAATGCTATCTATTTCATCAAAAAATAAAATTGCCGGAGATGCTTGCTTTGCTGTTTTGAAAATCTGGCGAATCGCTTTTTCACTTTCTCCCACATACCGAGAGACAAGAGAAGGGCCTTTTACCGAAATAAAATTAACCCCACTTTCATTAGCAACTGCCTTAGCTAACAGAGTCTTTCCTGTCCCAGGTGCACCATAGAGCAAGATCCCTTTAGGAGGACTGGTATTTGCTTTTTTAAAAACTTCAGAATATTTAAGCGGCCATTCTATTGCTTCTTTTAGTTCCTGCTTCATATTTTCTAAGCCTCCTACATCTTCCCATTTTACATCCGGCACCTCAACAAATACTTCCCTAATTGCAGATGGTTCTACCTCTTTCATGGCCTCTAAAAAATTGTCCATAGCCACTTCTAACTTCATTAAACTCTCATAAGGAATATCTGCCATCTCAAAATCAATATCAGGCAGAATCTTTCTTAATGCTGACATAGCTGCTTCTCTTGCCAGAGCCTCTAAATCTGCCCCCACAAATCCATGAGTAATCTCAGCTAATTTTTCTAAACTGATATCCTCTGCCAGTGGCATGCCTCGAGTATGAATCTGCAGTATCTCTAATCTTCCATTTTTATCAGGAATAGAAATAGATATTTCTCTATCAAATCTACCTGGACGTCTCAATGCAGGATCAATTGTATTTGGAATATTAGTTGCTGCTATCACAATTATCTGCCCGCGGGATTCCAATCCATCTAACAAAGACAGAAGCTGTGCCACAACACGCCTTTCAACTTGTTTTTCTCCCCCCATCTCTTCCCTTTTGGGAGCAATAGAATCTATCTCATCAATAAAGATTATTGCTGGTGCATGCTTCTTAGCATCTTCGAATATGCTCCTTAATCGTGCTTCAGATTCTCCGTAAAATTTACCCATAATCTCAGGACCTGATACATTGGTAAAATAAGCATCTGTTTCATTAGCCACGGCACGAGCAATTAAGGTCTTTCCTGTGCCCGGTGGCCCGTGAAGTAAAACTCCTTTTGGAGGATCAATTCCTAATCTTTCAAACACTTGAGGATATCTTAGAGGAAGTTCTATCATTTCTCTAATTCTTTGGATCTGTGCACCAAGGCCACCAATATCTTCGTATGAAATCTTGGTTGAGCTCACTTCTTCTAATTCTTTTGTCTTTATCTTTATCAAAGTAGTTGGACCTATCAAGACCACGCCATCAGGGATAGTATTCAAAACTTTAAAATCACAGGATCTTGACCCAAAAAGTGTAGCTCTAACTCTATCACCACACATTACAGGTAGCCCCTCTATAAGTGAGCTGATATATTGGGTATCTTTATCCCTTTGAAGGAGACTTGAACTAGCTAATGGCGCGAGTGTGATTTTATTAGCAGGTTTATAGCCAACTTTGCAAATTCCTACCTTTTCATCTAAACCGATTTGGGCATTCTCTCTTGATATCCCATCTATCTGAATAATCTTTTTACCCCTATCTTCAGAATAACAGGGCATCACTTTCGCAGGTGTTTTCCTTTTACCTTCAATCTCTATAATCTCACCCACTTCTAATCCCAGAGTTTTCATATCTTCCGGGTCAACCCTGGCTATAACTCTGCCAACATCTTTTGGTAAGGCTTCTTTTACTTTAAATATTATAGTTGCATTGTCTTTTTTCACTGGCTAAAATTTCTTTATTTTTACTTCTAAGATACCATTTTTATAACTCGAGATAAGAGTTTCAGACTTAACTTTTGCTGGAAGCAATATTTCTTTATGATATTTTCTATCTCCACTTTTTACTGAAATATCAAGGATATCTTCTTTTAAACTCAACTTTATATCCTCTTCATTTACCCCGGGCATTTCAGCATAAACTCGAACTTCTTCTTTCTCATCAAAAATATCAGTAATGGGTTCTCTTTCTTTCTCAACTGTAGGACCTTTAGGAGTTTTCTTAATGTTGCCAAACGATTCAACTATTGGCTTTCCTCCCATAGCTGTTTTTATTGAAAAACCAAATACCCCCTTCATACCTTCTTTAAGATTGCTTAGATCTATCTCTCCTTCTTTCTTAACTTCACCACCTTTTTCTTTTACCTCTTCTGCAAGGTCAATTAATTTCTCTATTCCCTTAAATAAACCTCCCAAACCTAATTTTCCTATCCCGAAATCAATATTCAAACCATCGTCTTTCTTCTCTTCTTTTTCTTCTCTCATACAGTATTAACTACCTCCTCTTTTTCTTTTTAACCTTTTTAAGAAAAATACTTATTTTTCAACTACACCTTTTCCTCTGCAGATTAAACACGGGAGACTGCCTCCCCCCTTCCTGCCCTTTCCTTTGCAGTCAGGACATATCCTAACCTGATTAGTGCTAACACCAACAACTCCTTTTCCGCGGCAAACAATACAAGTGAGGTCAGGGTTTGTTAAAGATCTTCCCGACCCATTACAATAAGCACATATTACAACTGGAGGGTTAATATTTATAATCCCTTCACCCAAACAAGCTGGACACCTTCTTTTATTCTTAGAAGAGACAAATCCCTTTCCTCTACAAAATCCACACACATATATATATTTATCTAAAACCTCACATTTTTTACCTATCCTTTTACTCTTAAAGTTGAATGTCGCCCACTCCATTTATCCTATCCTTTTAAAGCATTAATTAAGATTTTATTTAATATTTCAAAGACATTGTCTTCCACTTTTTTTCCGAAGGTTTCTTAATTCCCCCGGGACTAGACTGTCGTCCCATGGCTTCTTCTTTTTCTAACTTCTCCATTTCAGCACTAATCTCATCAATTCTTTTTTGATTGCTTTTTTTTCTCTTTTCTAAGATATGAACTTCTTTTTCCCGTCTATTTTTTTCTTTACGCAACATATACAATTCTAAATAAGCCGAGCTTTGTACTCTAGGTATAGATCTCTTATTGGAACTATGCATAGTTCTTATATTTCTTAGTCCGCTTAATTCTGTGACTCCCTGGACCATTTTCTTTCCTCCTGATTAAAAACCTTAAAACTTTTATCTTGCATCTTTTCTTAATGTGATAAGGATATTTTTCTTTCTACTTGCTCCTACAATCTTCAGTTCAACTAGCTGACCTTCTTTAAGGCCTGCCTCACGCTTAATATTACTAGGAAGTTTAATATTGCCCTCCTTATTTACTTTAGAAAATGCTCTCATAAGAACCATTTGTCTCGCCTCCATAAATTGTATGTGCTAATTATAATGCTCTTTAACCAGTTCCTTGACTATCTCCTTTACCCTGGCTTGATTTGTCTTGGACCCAACCCTACTTGTCTCGGAAGCCAGTATGTCCTGACATATAAGCGTAAAAACATTGTTTGCTTTAGAAGGAGTTATATTCTGAGCTTTAAGAGTTTTTGCAATCATAATGCAGCCACGAATTGTTGGTGCATACTCACACTTTCCAGACTCTCTCAATCCTCTTACAATATTAACTATCATTCCAGCATCTTTTTTTGAAAGTTTAGATTTTTTCCTGGTGATAGCAATCTCTGTCTCATAGTCAAAGTGATCTAAATCCATAGTTACCATCCTGTCTCTTAAAGCATCCTGGCTCCTGTGAACTCCTGCATATTCCTCGGGGTTAGAAGTAAAAATAGCTGTAAAATCAGGATCAACTCTTAAATATGGCTCTTCTCCCCTTCCTGCTGGCAAATCCATCATCTTCTCCTGTAAAACAGAAAGAAGAATATTATTTGCCTCCGGCCTTGAACGTGTGAATTCATCATATATTAAGGTAAGCCCATACTTACAGGCAACAGTTAGACGATTATCCACCCACCGCTTAACCATATCCTCTTCCACCTTTAATACTCGGGATACAAAACGGTCAACAACTTTTCTCATTCTGTAACCATATTCACCACCTACAAGACTTGAGGTTGTAAATTCCTCATCTCCGTGAATCATCACTACCGGCCTGCCAATCCTGCTGGCTACATGCATAGCAAGTGTGGTCTTACCAGTACCCGAGGGCCCTCTGAAGTGAACTGGAAAACCAGCCTTTATATAAGAAAGGGCTCTTCCCGTAATATCTTTTATATACTTTGTTTCCACAAAGTCTGGTAGAGGATTTGGCTCTAATACCATGGTCGTCTCATCAATCATTATTTCACTTCACCTTCTCTCTCTTCAAATTTTTTATTTTTATAATCTCTCATTCTAAGAAAATTTTCCTGCCGCAAGCTATTCTACCTTCTTTTTAATTATTACAACCCCTTTGCCTCCACATTTAATGCAAGAAAGCCCACTTTCTATTTCCCTTCCGGTTCCTTTACACCTGGGACACTTCTCAGTAGCTCCTTTTACGGTAACCATTCCTTTACCATTACATACAGTACAGGTGACCCGGCTACCATAAGGATAAACACCAGTACCCTTACAATAAGCACATTCAATTGCTGGCTCTTTAATCTCAACCTCACCTCTACCTCCACATACCTGGCAGGTAGCCAGTTCTGAGAGGAGATTAAATGGATCCTTGCCTGTTCCATTACAAAAGGCACAAGTAATTATGCTCATATCTTACCTCCTCTTTATTATTAAGCACCAGATCTTCCAAATTTGTAATAGCCTAATTCGTAATAGCCTAAACTTATTACTTTGTTATTTATCCCAAATGCAGTAACTTCTTTGGATAACTACACTCAGGAAATCCTGAGGCTTCTGCAGCTTAAAAATTTTATTTTTCCCTTTGTCTATTGTCTACTGCCTCTTCTGCCTTTATTTTCTTTTCCCCTTACAGTGGAAAATATATGTTCCCCTCTCTTCTTACATCACCTTTCTTTAATAGTCTCTTGGCTATTTGACCCAACCTCATTCTAGTAACCCCAAGGGGCTCTTCCATATCGCCAACTTTCACTCCCTCTGGATTTCTATTAATAAATTCCAATACTTTCTCATCTAAGTCCATCTTAGGAGCCACTTCTTCTTTCATCTCTTCAATTGCCTCTTCTACCGGTCTTACCTTTACCTCTGCCTCCACCCTGGGTTTGATGCCCCTTTTATTAACCATTGTAGCAGTTAGAGCTTGCCAATTAGCTGCCATCTTTTCTCTTTCAGTCTTGAATTCTTCCAAGAGATCAGCAACTGCTTTATTTCTGTTTTCCTGCTCTGCCTGAATTTCATTCTTCAAGCTCTCGGAAGCTTTAAGCCTGTCAGCTTCTCCCTTTTCAAGAGTACTTCTGAGTTCAGCAGCCATATCCTTCTGCTCGCCTTGAAATCCTTTAAGCATATTTTGGGTATCCTTTGTTAACTCACCTATCGACTTTACTCGCAAATCATAAGAAGCAACAATGTCCTCCCTGAGTTTTTTGGTATCATCAGCTATTCCCATCTTTTATTCCTCCTTTTTTTATATATTTTTTTTCATATATTAAATTTTTATATTTTCTTTATTTTTCTACTTACACCTTTATGATACTGCTTTTCTATACATCTATGTCCCTGTCGATTTAGCTCTTCTTTGAGTCATTTTTCTTTGAGCACCCTTCCAGTGTCTGGCTGCTTCTACTCTTTCCTTTTTAAAATCACCTAGCATCCTGCGAACCTCTTCCCTTCTTTCTTCCTTGCAGGCTATCCGTTCTTTAGCCTGTGCTTTTAATTCCTTAAGCATTGATTTAAGATCATCTATTCGAAGTTCCTTTCCTTTGCTTAAAAGTTCTTTGAGTCTTTTTGCCATCTCCTTTTGCTCTTTTCGAAACTCTTTTAGCCTGGAAGTAACTTCTTCTTTTCTTTCTTCCTGTCTGACAAGGATCTTTTTAATCATGTTCTGGAATTCTTTGACTCTTTGAATTTCACCTTCCGTAATGGAACTTTTAGACTTCTCTAAGTTCCCACTTAAAGCCTGCGCCATTTTTTTATGCTCACTAAGATAACTGTTCAATAAAATTCTCACTTCTTTTTCTCTTTTATCTTGAGTTGAAAGAATGTCCTGCATCATATTGTCAAAATCATTCCTTCTTAAAGACTTGTTTTTGGCAAGATTCTCACGTAATTCTGCAGTAAGTTTTTCTCTTTCACGTTTTGTATCAATAAACGAATCTTGAAAACCTTGAAGAAGTTGGTGTGTAGTATTAAAGATGATTCCAATACTCTCTACCCTGGATTCATAAGAGGAGATTATATTTTCAACAATATTTTTCATATCTTCTTCTAAATGCATTGCTTTAACTTTCTCTTTTTTCTTTTTCCCTCGGGGAAGGAATTTCTTGGCGAATTATGCTTTTTGTCCCTAAAATATAAAGACGTAAGGACAATCCGGCAAGAATTCCTCTTTAGCTAATCCTTATGCTTCTGCTGTAGCTGTTAAGCCAATAGCTTCAGCATACTTTAAGTAGGTCTCAACTGATGCTACTACTACTCTTGCCTCAACAGCGAGAAGTTCAATTCCCACTAAAGAAACTCTTACCCATGCATCAATTACAACCCCCTTATCCAGTATTCTGTCAATAACCTCAACTAAACTGGAAGACGCAATTGCTTTTTCTACTGCCATTTTACATACCTCCTTTCCTTTTTATATTCCGCTTTTTTAAAACCACGAACTGTACATGCACTTTGTTTTCTTTAAACTCCAATTTCCTTGTCTGCATGTAACTTATCCGTGATCTCTATATTTTAGAGGAGCGGTTAACCTCGAACTCAACAGATATAAACATACATCTTGCAAGTGCAAATTTGATACACAAAGCTCGATAGCAAATATCTCTTCAAATCTAATATATTTATAATATTTCTTTATGCTCAATTACTTAAACCCTATTTCAACTTGAGTTTTCTAATTTTCCCAATAGCACCTTTAAGTTTGTAATGCTCCTTATCGACTAAATCCTTTATCAATATGGCCCTTTGTATATCTACCCGAGAATATCTTCTAAATTCTCTTATGCCAGACTTTTTAAAACTCGGTTGTAAAATTCCCTTCTTTTCCCAATAATACATTCTCTCTAAGGAGATACCTATCCTTTTTGCTGCTTCCATAGTGCCTAATTCATCACTTTCTTCTTTTTTCTTCTTATCTTTTTCTTCCAAACCTTCCACCCCATATTTACCATTCATTATCCTTTATTATGTATGTATACGTTCTAAATAAATTTTATTGATTACTAATGCCAAACATTTAAAGAATAACATTTTCCATATTTTTCTCACCAAACAGAGCATCATAAATCAAATAACACTACAATAAATTTCTATACAATAAAAAAAGGAGACAAAACTAACCCATGGCCTTAAAGACCACAGCTAACTTTGTCCCCTTTAGCAATACTTTCAGTAATAACCTTACTAACTATCTTTTTAAAAGAACAACTATTCCATAGAGGCTTCTTTTCTAATTTATTACAATACAGTTTCCCATAGAAGTGCTTGCTTGCTTGGCAAATTTTCGACCAAACTCTAAATTCTTCGATCTCTTCTTTCAATTTCATGTTCAGCTTCTTTCTATAAATTATTTATAGATCTTTTTGAAATTTACAGAAAATAATCGTACATAACTAACATATTCATTATATTTTACTAATAATATATATTATATATAAAATTTTGTCAAGTAAAGATTTAAGAATGTCATTTAAAAATTAAAAGTGCACACATATTGTAGGATTTAAAGTTTAAAAGTGCACACCTCTATAGTTATAATCTAAAGCAAAAAAGAAAGGTTTAGATTATGGCTCATCTTCACAAAAGATTCACTGACTCTCAGGTTAAGATTCTGCTGGAAAGATATGGAAAGGGGGAGATTGAAAGAAAATATATTGAACAAATATTTGGCATCAAAAGAAGAAGATTTTGTGAGCTCGTAAAAAAATATAGGAAAGACCCGGATACTTTTACCATAAAATATAAAAGGGTAAAATCAACTAGAAAAATAGACAAGGATATTGAAAAAAATATATTTACTGAACTGAAAATAGAAAAAGATCTGATTGAAGCAGAAGATAATCCCATAAGAGGCTATAACTACAGTTATATAAAAGACAGATTGGAAGAAAATTACAAAAACAAGGTATCACTACCCACCATAATAGATAGAGCTAAAAAGGGTGGGTTTTATATAAACAGGCCCAAAAGAAAAGCACATGATAGAGAAGTGGTAACAAACTATGTAGGAGAGCTTATCCAGCATGACTCATCCCATCACAAATGGAGCCCATATGCTGACAGTAAATGGTATCTTATCACCTCCATAGATGACTGCAGCAGATATCTTCTATACTATAACCTGGTAGAGGCTGAGACATCATGGGCTCATATAATAGCACTTCAAGATGTTGCGGTAATCTATGGTCTGGCCTACTCTTACTACTTTGACAACCATTCTATCTTCAGGTTTGTACAGGGAAGGGATAGCGTCTGGAGAAAACACTATAAGGTTACAGATGATGTAGATCCCCAGGTAAAGCAGATACTGCTGGAGCTTGGTATAAAAGTAAGATATGCTCTTTCTCCGCAGGCAAAAGGAAAAGTTGAAAGACCATATAGATGGCTCCAGGATAGAATTGTAAGAACTTGTGCAAGAGAAGGAGTAAGCCAGATTTCTGATGGCATAAAAATACTTAAGAAAGAAGCAGATAGATATAACTACCATCAGGTACATTCCGTTACCGGAGAGGTTCCTTACTATAGACTTAAGAGGCTTGTAGGTGAAGGCAAGTCTTTGTTTAGGGAGTTTGTATTACCAGCACCATATAAGTCCACAAAAGATGTATTTGCCTTGAGGGACAGTAGAACCGTAAATCCTTACAGAAAGATATCTTTTAACAAATTAAAGTTCTCCATATCCGGAGCTCCTATAAGGGAGAAAGTAAATTTAAGAGTTGTACCGAACATAGAATCCGGAATGGCTGAGATAAGACTTTGGTACAAAGATAATTTAATTGGAATCCAAAATGTTAAAAATGTAGATATTAATTTGCCAAATTTTAAATAAAAATATTAGTAATTCAATATGGATTCATAATTTTAATAAGAATAATAATTATGTTTTAGGGTGTGCACTTTTAAAACTTAAAGTGTGCACTTTTAAATTTTTCCTAACAGTAAAGATTTAAGAAAAGTATATATTAAAACATACAAGTAAAATACCCGATATTAATAAAAATTGTTGAATGTTCTAACACTACCAATAAAATTTTGGGGGATAAGATAAATCTAAAAGAATATTTTACTCTTTTTGAATGGTGATAAAACTTCTCACTATGGTTTTATAGCATTACATTTTGGTGCTTCTCCAAATGTTATAATAAAATTATTATATAACTCCTTTTCTGTTTTATTCCAATCTTCTGAACATAATTTATACCGAAATAAACAGCTGTTAACTCTGTAAAAATTCTTTATACCTCCATTTCTTCCACTAAATCCTAAATGCTCTAATAATCTCTTTCTAATATCTTTTGTACTTCCTAAATAAAAAACCTTTGATTTTCCTTTTAGATATTCAATCTCTAAACTGCTTGTACTTAACTCATATACTCCTGCCCTTTTTGGTGCATTTTTCTTAACTGATTTATTATTAAAAGGAAAAAAACAAGAATAATCAGAATCTATGGGTGGATAATATGTATTTATCCTTCTATAAGAATTTGAGATTCCAAGCTCTTTTCGACACTTCCCAACAGTTCTTCTTAAAATATCAATTCCATATGTGGCCTTTATTTTTTTTGTAATCTCTCTATCACTGTAAGCTACTTTTAGTATACCTTTAGCAATATCTATATGCTCCAAACGGAGGATCTTTTTTATATATTTTTTTTTATATCTCTTACTGAAGGAAAAAGTTTTTTCAGCTCTATTTCATTACCATACCTGGTTATAATTGATTTATCACTAATTGTCCTGGATATCCTGCTGCTCTCAATACATACACCATCTTTAAAGTTATCATTTACCCATTTACTTACATCTAAAAACGAAAGTGCTCTAAGAGAACATATATCACCCCCATCTATAAAAGAATCTTTTTGAAAATAAATAATTCCTCTCAGTATCTTATAAGTAATACTATTTCTAATATTGACAAGACGAATCTTAGCTAGTAAATCTTTTACAGATACTTCTTCTTTATCAATTAATTTTTCACTTTCTAAAAACCTGCTTAATCTACTCTGGTTTGCTTCAATTTTTTTTGCAAACCACCCGTTTCTATAATTTATTAAATAACAATCTCTGCCTGCTATAACTTCTGCAAGAATATTTTTTGGCCAATTACATTCTCCACTATTTCCTGTGGTTTCAGGAAAGTTAATAATTTTTATTATCCTTTCATTATGTTTGATACACTTACGATTATAAAGTTTCTGGAAAAGAGGGTTTATTTTTAAACTTTCAATATAATCCTCATACTTTTCTAAAGGCATTTCTAAAAATCTTGATAGGATTATTTTTTTAACTAATAATTTGCGATCAATATCTTTCAAGCTCTGCCCTTCTAATAAATTACCAAATTATCATAATTAACTATAATAAATATTCTAAAATTTTTATTATAAAGGATGTATCCCAATTTTAGTATACAGTACTTGAAATAAATCTAGAATAACTGTAGGCTCACTTCTAAGCTAAATACAAATATTATTAGTCTTAGAAGTAAGTCAAAAAAATTCGCACAAAAATTTTTATTGTAATCAAGCCCATATTATCTTATAATTAGTAAGATGAAAAGGAGGCTAATATGTCATCTACAAGTACCTTGCGTAAAACAAAACTTACAATAACTATCAGCAATGATGTGTCCAGCGAAATAGACGAAATTGCCAGAGAAAAAGGAACTCCGAGAAGTCAGGTGATGGAAGAAATACTGCGAGATTGGCTATCGAGGTCTAAAAAAAGAGCAATCGAAAAAGATATCAAGGCGTATTATCTATCTCTTACAGAAGAAGAGAAGAAGGAAAACAGAGAATGGACCAGGATAACAGCAGAAAGTGCAAAAAGGACATGGAATGATTGAGTATCCAAAAAGAGGAGAGATATATTTAGTTAATCTACCTTCAAAGCCAAAGGATATTAAGAATCGCCCTGCCCTGGTAGTCTCTTTAAATATTCGAAACAAGTTTGCTAATGATATAATTGTTGTTCCTTTATCTACAAATTTAAGGCCATCTCCCACCCATGTTTTACTTCAAGAAGGTGAAGGTGGATTATCAAAGGTATCAATGTCTAAATGTGAACAGGTAACAACAATAGACAAACTCTTACTTATAAGAGGGCCTTTTGCAGGTAAGATAAGTAACGAAAAGATGAAAGAAATAGAAAAGGCGATTATGATAGCCATTGGAGTAATGTGAACAGCAACTTTCCCAAGATTTTTCCTGGTACTGTTCAGGATAGTTGAGCAGCAATTCAAAATTTTTACATCACTAAATAATTTAACTACCCCCAACCATTATATCTCTTACCAGAAGTGAAGGGCTGCCTATATATCCACCCGAAGGGATAAATCTCAGGTCATTCCCAATCTTTTTTATACTCTTGCAGAAACTTAAAATATCTGTAGCAATAGTCACTTCTTTTACCGGATAGCTTAAATTTCCATTTTTTACCCATATCCCTTTAGCTCCCACACTCACCTGTCCTGAAATGGGATTGGCACCTGAATGAAGACCTATTATATCCATAACATAAAATCCCCTGTCAATGTCACCCAGAAGTTGGCTAAAATTAATATCTGACGGTTCCAGGTAAAAGTTCGAAATTCCTACTTCCGGTGTCGAGCGGTAAGAAGCTCTTACTGCATTACCTGTTGACAGGGCTCTATCCTTTCTTGCAGTATAGGTATCATAAAGATAAGTCTTCAGGTACCCATCTTTAAATACACAGGTTTTACCCTTGATAACTCCTTCCCCGTCAAATGGCTTTGAAGAAAGACCATCAGGTATGGTTCCATCATCATATATGTCTGCATCAATAGAGAATATTTTCTGCCCGATTTTACCTTCAAAAAGTGATTTCCTCTTTTGTACAGAATCTGCGGTCAGAGTTCCGGCAATAACACCTAAGAATTGCGCTGAAACAATTGGGTCCAGAAGAAGATCAACCCTTTGTGATTTGATTTTCTTCCCGCCCAGTATTGAAACAGACCTGCTGGCTGCTTTTTCTGCAACTTCTTCCAGATCAAGATCACCTGGAGTTCTTCCGCATCCAAAAAAATCACCTGTAGAGGTATCCTCACCCTGTTTGGAAATTGCACTTACGTAAATCGAGCATGTAGTTGTCTTGTACTTATCACAAAATCCAGCTGAATTTAGAATTGCTGTTTCATAAATGCTGTCGTCATACATAACATTATTAATGTCAACAATCCTGGCATCTTTACCTTTTGTCAAAGTCTCCAACCTCTTTACAAGTGCAACCTTGCTTTCTATGCCATAGTTCAGGAAATCCTCCCGGAATAAGTACTTATCGCCTATAAGTTTCTGTTTAAATGCAGATTCCTCTTCCCTGGGCAGATAGTTATAATCTTCTCTTCCGGTGATTCTACAGTTGGATACAGCCTTACAGATACAGTCTTCAATACTGCTTTCATCAAGTACAGTTGTATATGCATATCCTATCGATTTATCCTTAAAAATTCTAATACCTATACCAATTGAATCTGAAAATGATAGTGTTTCTACTTTTCCTTTAAAAATTTCTATTTCATTTTCTACGGAGCTTGCAGCAAAAATCTCAAATTCATCTACTGCATGCTTATTTATCCTGGAAGCTGTATTCTTGCATATATTTATTAACCGGCTGTCTCTAATTTTATATCCCTTATCATCCCGCATTCTAATTTTCTGTGCCTCCTACAGTAATTTTACTTACCTTTATGGTTGGCTGGCCTACCTCGTTTGAAACTAACTGGCCGCTTTTTCCGCAAAATCCGGGGGCAAAATCTAAATTGCTTGCTACTGCCTCAATTTTTTTTAGTATATCCGGACCATTCCCAATAAGAGTTGCATCCTTTATGGGAAAACTAATTTTACCATTCTCTATAAGGTAACCTTCACTTATTCCAAATACAAAATCTCCTGTTGCGGGATCGACCTGGCCACCGGCAAACCCCCTGGCATATATGCCTTTATTTACTGATCTTATAATTGACCCACTGTCTTCATCTCCACTTTCTATATAGGTATTGCTCATTCTTGGAACAGGAATATATCTGAAAGACTGCCTCCTGCCGTTACCGGTTTGTTTTGCTCCCAGTTTTTTTGATGTCCGTAAGTCATAAATATAACTTCGCAGAATTCCGTCTTTTATCAGCACCGTCTTTGAAGAAGGATAACCTTCACCATCGAATTTATATGAACCCCAATGGTAGTCGAGCGTAGAGTCATCAATCGCAGTTACCGTACCGGCGGCAATCTTTTTTCCTATCTTATCCTTGAACACTGAAGCACCCTTTAGTATGGCATCAGCTTCCAGACCGTGACCGCAAGCTTCATGAAAAATAACCCCGCCGAATGCCGGTCCTATTACCACCGGAAGCTCACCTGCAGGTGCATTTACAGCGTCAAGCATATTAACTGCAATTTTAGAAGCTTCCAGCGCCAGGCTTTTAGGATTTTTAAAATCAAATGTTTCATATCCGCTTGTCCTTGCCAGTGATTTATAACCTGTCCTTATATTATTTCCCTTTCTTGCTACTACATTTACTGCCAGAAAAGTTTTTACCATTTTTTCAAATGAAAAGGCACCATAAGAATTAGCAATATATATTTCTTCCTGAGTATCAGAAAGAGACGATGCAACCTGGATGATAGTGGAGTTGAAATCTCTTGAACTTTTATCAACAGTCTCAAGGATATTTTTCTTACTTCCGGGATGAATCTTATCCGGGAATTTTTTTACACTTGTATTATAGGAGCTTTTAGTTTCAGTAAGATTTAAAACCTTAAGCGAGCTGCTTCCATTTACTGATGAACTTAAAACTTTTGCCGCATTAAGTAATTTATCCTTCTCAAGTGAATCCACATAGGCATAAAAAGTACTGTCACCTACCCACAATCTAAGTCCACAGCCTAATTCATAACCACTACTTGAGTTTTCAATTTTGCTATCTTCCAACCGTAAATTATTAGAAACTCTTCTTTGTACAAAAATTTCCGAAAAATCAGCACCATTTCTAAGTAAGGTATTTAAAATCTCTTTGGTAAGTCTATCTTCAATCAATATAATCCGGTTTCCTATCTATAACATTCTATGACAGGTCTTCTTCAACTTTTTTTGCAGTATCTTTTCCTTTTTCAACAACTTTTTCTATTTTTTTCTTAGCTTTTCCGGCTTTAGAACTTAAAACCTTAGATACATCTGTAATTTTCTCCCTGCCTTTTCCTATAAATTCTTCACTCCTACTTTTTATATCCGCCAGTTTGCTTTTACTCTTATCTACATATCCTCTGGTTTTTCCTATAAAAGCATCAAAACCTTCTTTACTCTTTTCGATTACCTGATCACTCTTTTCTTTTATTTCTTTTCTTGTTTCTTTCCCTGACTTAGGAGTAAACAAAACTCCAACTACAAAACCTACAGATAAGCCAACAAGTAATGATGTTAATATACCTGAAAAGTAGCTTTTTTCACTGGTTTTGTCTTTTTTCGCATTCATTTTTTATCCTCCTTTTTTTTATATTCAGCTCCAGCTTTTGAAAGACCACTGAACAGGCCCGCTGAAGCACTTATTATTTTAATTATAGGACTTGTTAACAGAATCCGGGCAAGCCTTACAACTTTCTCAAGCTGCTCCACTATTGAACCGATACTCTGCGTAAGATCTGCAATTGAGCTAACTTCTGTATCAAGGTTAGTTATGGTGCTATTTAGTTTTTCTATAATTGGATCCAGGCTCTCGCTTATCTTTCCTACAATATATTTAATCTTATTTATTAATTTTAATAGCGGCACAGCAATGATTATTGCTACTACTGCAAAAGCAGAAATCAGAATTATTGCAACCAGACCTACTATTTCTAATGATGTCATATTAACCCCTTGGATTTAATATAAAATAATTAAATACCATTATATATATTTTATTTATTTTATTCAAAAAATAATAGATTTAATTTATAATGAACTATCAACAAGTTTGCAGTTAAAAACTTAATAAAAAAAATTTAGGAAAAATCAATATGAAATTTAAAATTCCAGTTATAAACTTACTAGTAACAATCATAATATCATTATTTTTGATTTTAACTTTTATATCATGCTCCCCGTATATAGCTGATAAGATAGATGTCACAGATGCCGCAGAAGAAAAACCGGAAGGTGCCACAAAAGAAGAAGCTATAGAAACAGAAGAGCCGGCTGAAGTAGTAGATTATGAAAATGCCCGGGTTGGGGCTGAAATAAAAGGGTGCATACCATCTTTTTTATGTACCGACAGTGATAATTATATAAAAATTGAAGTTACAAACACTTCCGATTTTACCTGGATAAGCAGTGGAAAGGGTATGGTCAGAATCGGCTATCATTATTGGGGCCAGGATGTAGATTATAATGAATATGATGAAAACATAAGAACTGAACTCCCCAATGATCTGGAACCCGGTGAGAGCGCCGCCGTAGAAGTTCTAATAAGCGATGTAACTCATAAAGGTACTTATGTACTGCAGATTGATCCTGTCCTGGAGGGGCACTTCTGGTTTTCATCAGAAGATGTTCCTATTCTTGAAGGTAGAACTTATTTTGACTCCTGCTCTGATTAGAAGTTGAGTTAAAATTATTTACTGCAAATAGAAATGGAAATCCCTACACTTTGAATTTTTCTCCCACTATTTTTTCATAGGCAGCAATATATCTTTCAGATGTTTTTTTGACAATATCGGGAGGCAATTTGTGAGGAATTGATTTTCTGTCCCAATTCGTTGAAAGAAGGTAATTCCTTACATATTGTTTATCGAAACTTTTCTGTTCTCTTCCGGGTTCATATTCATCCAGAGGCCAGAATCTGGAAGAATCCGGGGTTAAAGCCTCATCAGCCAGTATTATCTTATCATCAGTTATGCCGAATTCAAATTTGGTATCTGCAATTATTATACCCTGTCTTATGGCATATTCGGAAGCTTTCATGTAAAGTTCTATACTTTTAACTTTTAAAAATTCTACTACTCCAGCGCCAAATATTTTTTTAGCTTTATTCATAGTAATAGCCACATCATGACCTGAAACTTCTTTGGTGGTTGGAGTAAAAATAGCTTCCGGCAGGCGGTCACATTGGGAGAGGTTAGGCGGCAATTTCAAATCTCCAATCATTCCGGTCTTTTTATATTCCTCCAAGCCGGAACCTGTTATATATCCGCGTACAACGCACTCTATTGGATAAATTTTTACTTTTTTTACTATAACTGATCTTCCGCTAAGGGTATTTTTATATCTCTTTAAAAATTTTGGAAATCTCCCCATATCACTCTCAATTAAATGATTATCAATTACATCCTTTAAATATTTAAACCAGAAAACCGATATTTTATTTAAAATTATACCCTTCAAAGGAATCAAAGAAGGTAAAATAAAGTCAAAAGCAGAAATCCTGTCTGTGGTTACTATTAAAATCTTATCATCAAAAGAAAACATTTCTCTGACTTTTCCGCTTCTTAATTTCTCTAAATTTTCAATTTCTACATCCCCTACCAGTTTCATTAAAACCTCCCTGATTCTTTGTGATTACTTTTTTCTATAACACTTAGATAAAAAGTAATCAATTCTTTTACAGTATTTTTAAGCAACTTCTTCCCGGTCCTGATAGCTTCTCCTGGTTCCATGGGTTTATTTATTATTGAAAAATTTCCGTCAGTCAGGCCTGAATAATTTTTATCAATATCTTCCCTTCCGATAAGCACGGAACCATTTATAGTTATAACCGGTATATTATATTTTCTTGCAAGCTTTGCGATACCGTAAGCACTTTTTCCAAAAAATGTCTGCCTGTCCATAGTCCCTTCACCAGTAATTACCAAATCTGCATCTTTTATTTTATCTTCCAGATGAGTAGCTTCAATAATAATATCTGCACCCGGCCGAATGCGGGCATTTAAAAATGCAGCAAGTCCTGCTCCCAACCCTCCCGCTGCACCAGCTCCTTTCAATTTTCCCACTTCCCTTCCTAAATCTTTTTTTACCACCCTGGCAAAATTAGAAAGTCCGCTGTCAAGTTCTTTTACCATAATGCTGTCTGCGCCCTTCTGTGGAGCATACACACAAGCAGCACCTCTGGTGCCGGTTAATAAATTATCAACATCACATGCAGCATAGAACCTGCATGATGAAATAGCTGGATGAATGCCAGAGCCATTAATATTGCAGAGTTTAATTAATTCTTTTCCACCCAAACCCAGAAGTCTACCCTCGCTGTCATAAAATTTATACCCTAAAGCCTGAGCCATACCCATTCCACCATCATTAGTCGCACTTCCACCTATGCCTATTATGACTTTGCTGCATCCCATATCTAATGCTTTTTTTATGAGCTCACCAGTTCCATAGGTTGTAGTTACCATGGGATTTCTTTTTTCTTCAGGTACCAGAACCAGTCCGGAAGCAGAAGCCATCTCAATTACAGCAATACCATCCCCCACTATTCCAAATCTTGCCTTTACAGGTTCTCCTAAGGGACCGGTTACCTCCAGATCTACATATTTACCTCTCTGGCTTTCCACCAGAGTCTCAACAGTTCCTTCTCCCCCATCAGCCATGGGACTTATAATAACTTCGAATCTCTTATCAACCTCAATAATGGATTCTTTTATAATATTGCAAACCTGAAGTGCGGAAAGACTGCCCTTATATTTATCTGAAGAAACCAGAATCTTAAATTTCAAAATTATCACCTAACTGACTACAGCATCTTTTAATGCATGGGAACAAATACAATCTCTCTTATCCGGTATCTTTGAAATTGCTCTAAAAAGAAGGCTTCTTACCTTCTCATTGTTCTCTTTAAAGACTCTTATAACCTCCCCTACGGTTACCGGCTTGATTTCAGGATGACCTTCCAGTCCGGCATCATAATCAGTAATTAAGGAAATATTTACGTAACATATTTCCTGCTCTCTTGCCAGGTACGCTTCCGGATATTGAGTCATGCTTATAACTTCCCATCCCTGATTTGTAAACCACTCACTCTCCGACCTGGTACTGAATCTGGGACCCTGAATAACCACTACAGTACCCGCATGGTGACAGTCTATTTTAAGCTCTTTAGCACTTTCAATTACAATTTTCCTTAAAACAGGACAATATGGTTCAGTCATAGCCATATGGATAGTTTTTGGTCCATCATAAAAAGTATCAATTCTTCCTTTGGTCCTGTCTACAAATTGATCACACACTACAAACTGCCCCGGTTTTATGTGCGGCTGCAAACTTCCTGAAGCGCAAGGACCAAAAATATACTTAACACCTAATTTTTTCATTGCATAAATATTTGCCCTGTAATTAATTTTATGCGGAGGTAACCTGTGATTTCTTCCATGCCGGGGTATAAATACAACCTTTTTCCCTCCTACGCTGCCAATTACTACTTTATCTGAAGGAGCACCATAGGGAGTATCAATTTCATATTCTTCTGTTTTATCCAGAAAAGAGTAAAAACCGGAACCTCCAAATACACCGACACTGGCTTTTTGATTACTAGCCATATTTTTCCTTTCCTATTATCATAAATATATTTAATTATTATATAAATATAAAACCGGATTACAAACCTCTGCCGCTTATAAACCTCTGCTGCTTATCAGTTCGCTCAGAGAAACTTTAGGACGGGCGCCAAAATGACTGATGGCTTCAGCCGCAATCATACTTCCTATTTTCCCACAGGACTTAAGATCCAAACCTTTAATCAACCCATGAAGAAACCCGGATGCATAAAGATCTCCGGCACCGGTTGTATCAACCACATTGATATTTCTTTCCGGTGATATCATATGTGTTTTATCTTTAAATATAATAATCGAACCTTTTTCCGATCTTGTAAGTACACAAATATTTTTTGTTTTCCTGCATCCGGAAATTGCTTTCTCCAGTGTGCTGGTTTCAAACAATGATTTAATTTCTTCCTCATTGGCAAAAAGAATATCTATATAATTTTCAACTAAATCTAAAAACTCAGCCCGGTGGCGCTTTACACAAAAAGAATCTGACAAGCTCAGAGCAACTTTCCCATCTGTCCCCCGTGCAATTCTTACTGCTTTTTTAAATGCTTTTTTAGCTTCATCTCTATCCCAGAGGTAACCCTCCAGATAGATAATTTCTGACTGCGAAATAACAGTTTCGTCAATATCTTCAGGGCTCATAGATCCTGAAATACCCAGGCAGGTGCTCATGGTCCTCTGCGCATCCGGCGTAGTCATCACCACACAGCATGCTGTTGGCTGCCCGCTGCCGGCTTTTTTGGTGCAGTAATTCACTCCAAGCTCCTTGAACTCTTTCTCAAAGGACCCTCCCAGAGAATCATCTCTAACTTTGCCCATAAAAGCTACCGAATTGCCCAGAGATGCCAGGCCGGCAATTGTATTTGCAGCTGAACCTCCCGAAACTTCCTTCACTGCATTAATACATATATTAAGCCTTTTAACCTCAAGTTCATCAACAAGTCTCATCATCCCTTTCCTGAGATTATTCTCCCGGAGAAAATCATCTTCTACATTAGCCAGAACATCAACGATAGCATTGCCAATGCCTACAGCGTTATATTTCTTTACCGGCATTATTTCCTTCTATATATTATAATAACAAATAAATTATGCGGCATCCTCACAGAAATAAATTACCTAAAATCAGCCTTCCGCCGCTCCGATATCATTTAATAGAATTATTAATTATATGTCAATTATTATTAACTTAAAAACAATCATGACTCTCCACAAGGCAAGCCTCGTGACTTTATAAAAATTTCTTTTTTAACTATAATCTTTTTAATTGCATAATTATAATTCATTTAACATAAAACCTATTAAAATAAGTAGATAAGAGTCGATATGTCTTTCTGCTCAGGCTATTTGTTTATATTAAAAAGTTTATATCATTAAGCCTAAACAGTAAATCGATAATTATCTTATCATAAGAGAAAGGATAAGCATGTTTGAAACTCTTAATATTAAAACTTCAAGCAGAATAGAAATGGTTGATATTACAGACAGGATTGCAAGTCTCATCTCCAAAAAGAATATCAGCAGCGGCATATGTTGTTTATTTGTCCCCCATACTACAGCTGGGATTACTATAAATGAAAATGCTGATCCTTCGGTCCGGTTAGACATTAATTCCAAATTAAGCAAATTAATACCCCCTGGCAACCATTATTCCCACCTTGAAGGAAATTCCGATTCTCATATAAAATCCACAGTAGTAGGCTCATCTTTAAATATAATAATTGATAAGAACGGACCTGTACTCGGGACCTGGCAGGGCATATATTTTTGTGAATTTGACGGTCCCAGAAACAGGAATCTTTACATTAAACTAATTGAAGGTTAGAACATAAATAATAATAAATAAGCAAACAGGATTATAAATAAATATATGTATTTCTATAGATAAAAATATATTATGACTTTATTTGAACAGTTTAAAACTGACCATACCGGTGATATTCCCAGTGCACCACTCGCTGACAGAATGAGACCCGGAACTCTGGATGAATTTGTAGGCCAGAAGCATCTGGTTGGAAAAGGTAAAATCTTAAGAGAAATTATTGAAAACGACAGGCCTTATTCGATAATATTCTGGGGTCCTCCCGGTTCCGGAAAAACCACTCTGGCTAAAATCATTGCTGAGAAAACCAAAAGCAGGTTTATCTCTTTTTCAGCAGTAACTTCGGGAATAAAACAGATAAGAGAAATTATGGAAGTAGCTAAATATAATCAGAGAGAACATAATATAAAAACCATATTATTTATAGATGAAATTCACCGTTTCAACAAAGCCCAGCAGGATGCATTTCTGCCTTTTGTTGAAAAAGGCACTATAATTTTAATAGGAGCTACCACTGAAAATCCATCTTTTGAAGTAATTTCCGCACTTCTATCCAGAACTAAAACTTTTGTGCTGTATAAGCTCTCCCCGGAAGATATAAAAATCCTGATAAGGAGAGCTTTAAGCGACAGTAAGCGTGGACTGGGAAAATATAATATAAAGATTAGCAAGGATACTATTGATTTTATTGCCAGATTCTCAGACGGTGATGCAAGAATTGCCTATAACATATTGGAGCTTACAGCAGGTGCTTACTCCGGAGAAGACAGGCAAAAAGTCATAGAAATCAATACTGCCTTAATTGAGAATATAATACAGAAAAAAGCACTTCTCTATGATAAAAACGGTGAGGAACATTTTAACCTGATTTCAGCTCTCCATAAGAGCATGAGAGATAGCGACCCCGATGCAGCAGTATACTGGACAGTGAGAATGCTTGAAAGTGGTGAAGACCCCTTATATATTATAAGAAGAATGGTCAGGTTTGCTTCTGAAGATATAGGGCTTGCAGATCCTGATGCACTGCAGGTTGCAATTTCAGCCAAACAAAGTTTCGAATTTATCGGTCCTCCGGAAGGATACCTGGCTATAATTGAAGCAGCAATTTACCTGGCTCTGGCTCCAAAAAGCAATTCTTTGTATACAACTTATAAAAAAGTAAAATCAGATATAGAAGAATTTGGATCACTTCCGGTTCCATATCATATAAGAAATGCTCCTACCGGACTTATGAAGGATATAGGGTACGGTAAAGGATATAAATATGCTCATGACTATAATGATGCAGTAGTGGATCAGACTCACCTTCCGGAGAAACTTCTTGCAAAAAAATATTACAGTCCTGCTAATAGAGGATTTGAAAAAGAATTAATCGAAAGGTTAAAAGCAATAAATTTATTAAAGAAAAAACAAAAATAATATCTGGAAATTGTCAAACCGGATACCCACAAAATCCATACTCAACATCAAAAATTATAATTTGGAATTTTGACACATTTTTTGTTAAGTGAGTAATTTTTTCAAAGCATCAATAAAATTATTAAAATACTGTTTTAAATTATTTATTTCTAAGATATTGCAACATAATCTGCTTTTGCTTTGGGATTAGGTGATGGTAATCCATCCTCTGCTAATCCTTGCAAATGTATAGCAAGAGCTTCTGTTATATTCTTTTTAGTTTCTTCAATAGTTTTTCCTGTTGCAATACAGCCTGGTACATCAGGCAGATATGCAGAATAATTATCGTTAGCTTTTTCAATAATAATCAAATATTTCAATTTACTCTCCCTCCTTTTTTAACCCGGCCTGTTCTAAGATGCTATTCAGTGTTCCAAGAGCTATATCGTCCCCTGTGTTACCCGCTATAGTTACCCTACCAGGTTTTGTAGGGTGTTTATACTGTCTATGGCTACCTTTCTGAGTAATCATATACCAACCATCTTTTCTTATTAGCTTTATTATCTCACGTATTTTCAAATTAAAGTATCTTTCTAACTAATTAATGGTTTGGCTTCTCTTTGAATATAGGTGGGATACTTTTAGTGAAATACAGAAAAACAGTAGCATCTGAAACTATAAAAAATATACAAAGATAATTAAAAAGAATAAGAATATAATTTTGGAAGAATTTATTAAACTAACAGATATAACAAACGTTATGCAATCCAGGTTCTGACTATAAAAAAGAAAAGGTATCAGAAGAGATAACTTGTCATATCAAAGTAGAAATGTCCTATTATTAGCAAAGTAGAATACCCGTAATGATTGCCGGAAATAAGCCTATTCTCTTATACTATTTTGCCAGACCAAAACCGCTGTGCAGTGCTTTTATAGCTTCTTTTATCCTGCTCTTCTTGACCACGCAGGAAATTCTTATGGGAGAGGTTGAAATCATTTCAATATTTATATCCCTGTCTGCCAGAATTTTAAACATTTTTGCTGCTACGCCAGGATGTGTTTGCATTCCAGCACCGACAATGGATACTTTTGCAATATCGGTATCCACTTCTACGCGTATACTCTTCAGTTTATTTAGAATTTCCTTTGCCAGAGACAAATCCTCATTTTTTACTGTAAACGAAATAGCAGCAAAGTTCTTCTCACTGACATTCTGCACAATCAGATCAACATCTATATCCGCATCTGCTAATTTGCCAAAAAGTTTGGCAGCAATACCCGGTTTATCTTCCAGGCCAAAAATTGATACTTTTGTCTCACCTATATCATAAGTTACTCCGGTAATCAGTGGTTTTTCCATTATCTCATCTTTCTTATAATCATCCATAACCCATGTCCCTTCAACATCATTAAAACTTGACCTGATATGTAATATTACATTATGTTTCCTTGCAAATTCTACAGCTCTTGAGTGAATTACCTTAGCTCCAGAAGATGCAAGCTCCAGCATCTCGTCATACGAAAGCGTCTCCAGCTTAATAGCTCCATCTACCAGATTGGGATCAGCCGAATAAACCCCACCAACATCTGTATGCACCTCACAATATCTTGCTTTTAGTGCCGAAGCCAGAGCAACTGCGGTTATGTCAGAGCCTCCCCTGCCCAGCGTCGTAATATTGCCATCTGTATTAACACCCTGAAAGCCCGCTACAACAACTACCCTATCTTTTTTAAATTCCCTGTTTATTCTATCTACATTGATATTTAAAATTTTTGCATTTGAATAAACATCATCAGTTAAAATTCCTGCCTGGCCGCCTGAAAGAGATATACATCCGTAGCCTTTTTCCTGAATTGCCATAGCCAGCAGTGCGCTTGATGCTTGCTCTCCTGTTGACAGGAGCATATCCATCTCCCGGCGTGAGGGGCTGGAAGCAACTTTACCCGCAAGTTCAATCAATCTGTCAGTAGCATCACCCATTGCTGAAACGGTAACTACTACGCTATTTCCTTCCAACCTGGTCTTAATAATCCTATCTGCAACCCTTTTAATTTTATCTTTGTCGCCAACAGAAGTGCCGCCAAACTTTAGGACTATTATGTTTTTTTTATCTCTCATCTTCAAGTCGGTTATCTTCTTATATAAATTTATTTCCGGCAAATCTTTTTTTATTTCACTTCAGCCATTGTATGGTATTTTTCATACTTGGCTTTAGCTTCTTTTTCCGCCTTATCAAATAAGTCTTTAGCTATTTTAGGAAAGGTTTTAGTAAGAGATGCATATCTTACTTCCCCCATCAGGAATTCCTTAAATGATTCTTTTGGCTCCTTTGAGTCTAAAGTAAATGGATTTCCGCCTTCTTTTTCCAGTTCCGGGTTATACCTGTACAGGTGCCAGTATCCTGCATCTACTGCTTGCCTTTCTCTCAGCTGTGAATATCCCATCCCGGCATAAATTCCATGATTAATACATGGACAGTAAGCTATTACAAGTGACGGACCATTATATCTTTCAGCTTCAGTAAATGCTTTTAATGTCTGCTTCTGGCTGGCGCCCATTGCAATCTGTGCAACATATACATACCCATAGGACATTGCCATTAGCCCCAGATCTTTTTTCTTAACCTTTTTACCTGAAGCTGCAAATTTCGCTACCGCTCCTATGGGCGTTGCTTTTGAAGCCTGGCCTCCCGTATTGGAATACACTTCCGTATCAAATACAAGTACATTTATGTTTTCTCCGGATGCCAGCACATGATCCAGCCCGCCGTATCCTATATCGTAAGCCCAGCCATCGCCGCCAAATGCCCACACTGATTTTTTTATCAGATAATCCTTAAGCTGCAGTATTTCTTTCCTGAGCTCATTAGCTTTCTTATCGCTAAGATCTCCCTCCAGTAGTTTTAAAATTTTAGCAGTAGATTTCCTGCTTATCTTTTCATCTTCCTTTCCTGCAATCCATTCACTCACAGCTTCCTTTACAGCAGGACTTACATTCATTCCGGATAACTGTCTCAAACATTGTTCTAATTTATTACGCTTCTGTTTTATACCCAGAACCATCCCATATCCATATTCAGCATTATCCTCAAATAAAGAATTCGCCCATGCCGGCCCTCTGCCTTTTTCATCAGTAGTATATGGAGACGAAGGAGCAGAAGCACCCCAGATAGATGAACATCCTGTGGCATTCGCTATCAGCATTCTGTCTCCAAACAGCTGAGTAACCAATTTTGCATATGGAGTTTCGCCGCATCCTGCACACGCGCCCGAAAATTCAAACAGTGGTTTTTTAAACTGGCTCCCCTTGACTGTATCAGCAGGCATAACATCTTTCTTTGCCGGGATCTTTGAAGCAAAATCCCAGTTTTTAATCTGAACTTTCTGTGAGTCCAGAGGTTTCATAACCAGGGCTTTATTTTTGGCCGGACATATATTCACGCAGCTCCCGCATCCGGTACAATCAAGTGTGCTGACCTGCATTCTATATGCAAACTGCTCAAGACCTTTCCCTTTTGCCCTGACAGTCTCAAATTTCTCCGGAGCATTCTTTACTTCTTTACCGTTAAGCAGCACCGGTCTTATGGCAGCATGGGGACATACATATGAACACTGATTACATTGAATGCAATTATCTTTCTGCCATTCCGGTACATTTATAGCTATGCCTCTTTTCTCATAAGCTGCGGTCCCCTGTGGAAATGTTCCATCTTCAGCCCCTATAAATGCGCTAACAGGGATACTATCGCCTTCCTGCCTGTTCATTACTCTTAAGATATTTTTTATAAAATCCGGTTCCTGAGCTTCCGTCACATGCTCTACTTCTACTGCATCTTCCCAGCTGTCAGGGATTTTTACTTTTTCCAGTGATTCTATCCCCCTGTCCACTGCCTTATAGTTCATCTTTACAATTTTCTCACCTTTTTTGCCGTAGGTTTTATTTATTGCTTCCTTTATATATTTTACCGCGTCATCTAAAGGTATAACTTTCGCCAGCTTAAAGAAGGCAGACTGCATAATCATATTTATCCTGCTGCCTAATCCAATTTCAGCTGCTATATCAGTAGCATTAATTATATAAAAATCTATATTATGGCTGGATAGATACTTCTTGATACTTGCAGGTAGTTTCTCGTCCAGGTCCCGGACACTCCACTGACAGTTCAGCAGGAAGGTTCCTCCCTGTTTTAACCCTTTAAGTATGTCATATTGCCTTAGATAAGTCTGCTTATGACAGGCTACAAAATCAGCGTCACTGATCAGGTAAGTTGACCTGATTAGATTCTTCCCAAATCTCAAATGAGATATGGTAAGGCCGCCTGATTTTTTAGAATCATAGGCAAAGTAACCCTGTGCATAAAGGTCAGTGTTATCACCGATTATCTTAATAGCATTTTTATTTGCTCCAACCGTACCATCAGAGCCAAGACCCCAGAATTTGCATCTTATAGTCCCTTCAGGAGCAGCCACAATCTTTTCTGTGACTTCAAGAGATGTGTGAGTAACATCATCATTTATACCTATGGTAAATCCATTTTTAGGACTTTCCAGTTTTAAATTATCAAATACAGCTTTTATCTGGCTCGGAGTGGTATCCTTTGAACCAAGCCCATACCTTCCCCCAACAATAACCGGTCTGTCTTCCACTTCGTAATATGCAGTTTTAACATCCAGATATAACGGTTCACCTATTGAGCCCGGCTCTTTTGTCCTGTCAAGAACAGCAATTTTCCTGGCAGTCTTTGGTATTGAATTGAGGAGAAATTTAATAGAAAAAGGCCTGTAAAGATGAACCTTCACCGCTCCTACCTTTTCGCCCAATTTATTTAAATACCGCACAGTTTCATCTATAGTATCCGTAACTGAACCCATTGCCACAATTACGTATTCTGCATCTTTCGCTCCTACATAATTAAATGGTTTATATTCTCTTCCGGTTAATTTACTAATCTTATTCATATAATCTAAAACTATTTCTGGAACTTTACTGTAAAAACTATTTGATGATTCTCTTGCCTGAAAAAATATATCAGGGTTCTGGGCTGTCCCTCTGGTAACCGGATGTTCAGGATTCAAAGCTCTTTCTCTGAACTGCCTTAGTGCTTCCCTATCAACCAGCTTTTTAAAATCCTCATACTCAATAACTTCAATTTTTTGAATTTCATGTGAACTTCTAAAACCGTCAAAGAAATGCAGAAAAGGCACTCTGGATTTAATTGCAGCCAGATGTGCCACCCCTGCAATATCCATAATCTCCTGTATTGAACCAGAAGCCAGAAGTCCAAAGCCAGTCTGTCTTGTAGCCATAACATCCGAATGATCACCAAATATAGAAAGAGCATGAGTTGCGACAGTACGGGCACTTACATGAAATACGCCCGGCAGAAGTTCTCCTGAAATTTTATACATGTTCGGAATCATTAGAAGAAGCCCCTGAGATGCTGTAAAAGTTGAAGTAAGAGCACCTGCTGCAAGTGAACCATGCACCGCTCCAGATGCACCTCCTTCAGACTGGAGTTCTCTCACGCTGACCACCTGCCCGAATATGTTCTTCCTGCCATGAGCAGCCCACTCATCAATATATTCACCCATAACAGAGGAAGGAGTGATAGGATAAATAGCCGCTACTTCAGTAAAAGCGTACGCCACATGCGCTGCAGCCATATTTCCATCCATAGTTTTCATGGTTTTCATAAATAATCTACTCCTTTATATATAAATTTACGGATTCAAATTTTTAAGTTAATAGATAAAAATAACTTACTTTTATACCAGAAATTACTACTGCTTTAAGGATTTCTCTAATAACTAACTGGAAAAATTCTTAAGCATAAACAAGCTTTCAGGCAAATACAAAATCATTGAATTATAACATATTTAATCTATTTTTTTAATAGACAAATACACACAGCTGGATAGTTTTTAGCTACTGGCAGGTTAAAATTCCCTTCTATTAGAAATTGCCCTTCCTACAGTTATCTCATCTGCATATTCCAGGTCACCGCCAACAGGAAGTCCGCTTGCCAGCTTAGTAACTTTAACTCCAAGGGGTGTTAATATCCTTTTTAAATACACGGCAGTACTTTCACCCTCAACGCTGGGATTTAATGCAATTATTACCTCTTCAATATTATTA
>Ga0307928_10000218_pt1 | contig 40487 bp, 52 predicted proteins | sample AceLakmetagen232_FD_201815 | JGI IMG/M metagenome (GOLD analysis project Ga0307928, IMG submission 201815) | Saline water microbial communities from Ace Lake, Antarctica - #232 | ecosystem: Environmental > Aquatic > Non-marine Saline and Alkaline > Saline | place: Antarctica: Ace Lake...
GAGTTACAACTAGAAAAATCTTCACTTAAAGTGATGGGCATAACTCCGTGCTTTTACCATAATACAACTAGAAAAATAACATACTTAAAGTTAACTAATAAAAAATTAAAGCCGGCGAATAAATCCGCCCGCGGCTTGTAATAATAAAAAGTTTAGTGTATAAAACACTTAAGCCGCTTCTTCAGTAGACTCTTCTGCAGCCGGAGCTTCAGTAGATTTTTCTTCAGGCGCAGCTTCTTCTGCTGGTGCTTCCTCAGCTGCTGGTTCTTCACTTGCTTCTTCAGCAGGTGCTTCTTCAGCCTCTTCAGTTGCTTCTTCAGCTGGAGCCTCTACTTCTTCAGTAGCTTCTTCAACTGGAGATTCAGCAGCTTCTTCCACTGGAGCTTCCGTCGATTCTGCCTCAGGGGCAGTCTCAACAGCTTCTTCCGTAGGAGTTACTGTTTCTTCTTCCATATAACAACAGAACAAAAATTCTTTATAAAGATTTAGGTGCACTCCAAAATAACAAATCAACAGAAATTGTCATAATTTAATTACAACGAAACTTTTTATATCTCCTCACCGTCAACAAAACATGGTTAAAATTCGCAGCAAGCAAAGCGCGACCGAATTTAACGCATGGCTTTGCCACAAAACTAACTAAAAAACAAAAACAATATGGTATTACAATACAAAGAAAAATCCGCAACCAGATGGAAAGATTACCCAGGCAAAAACAAATTAGAAAAATCAACAAGCAAATACGACTTCCGACTTCTAAACAAAGATAAAACAAAAACATTAGTTGAAAAAGGAAGCTACAAAAAAGTCATGAAACGTTTCCGACAAATAGAGTTCTTTAAGCATCGGTAACTTTAGCAATCTTCTCAACCAATTCAGGACGGATATAATGATGCAACGTCACCTGATAAGAATCCTCCCAGCCCCCAGTCTTCTTCGAAAATTTCTTATGCCCCAACTTGTCCGCAACCTTCATATAAAATTTCTCAACCTCATCCTTAGAAGTCTTCTTCCTCTTCAAAAAATTCTCAGCCTCCATCGTGGCATAATATGACCGCACGATATGAGGATAAAACTTCACGCCACAATATCTTTCAAAAGCCCCCTCAAACGCCACATCCTTCAAAGGCCGACCATTCAAATCAACAAAAATAAAATCCCCATCCTTCTTAGATTTCAAAACAGATTTCAATTTATCAACAATCTTTTTAGAAAAACTCTCTACAATTTTCTGCGGCACCCCATCTTTTCCAACGAAATCAAAACTCACATTACGTCCATTAATCTTAACATCCCTCTTCTTCAGCGTCGTCAATCCCTTATGGTGATTCCGCCTATAATAAATCTCATTCCCAATCCTCATCTTAGTCTTCAAAAGAATCAGCATCGGCAAAGCCAAAACATCTTCGTTTAAGGCCGTATTCAAATTCCTATTCAGCCTAGGCAATCGCTTTCCAAACTCATGAACTTTCTTATACTTCGCCTTTCGAGAAGAAGCCTCTTTCCCGACGGTATAAATGTAAGCATACGCCCCATTCGGATTCCGACAAATTACATCCCAATGAATATTCGACCTCTCATCATGAACCTTCAAATCCAGCGCAAACAAAGAATACATCTTATTCAAACGCCGACCATCAGGCAAAACTTTAATCCTTGCACCAACAACTTTCCCATTAGAAAACCCACCCTTCAAAAATCTCTTATCCTTATCATCAACAATCAAATCCAAATTCCCATGCTTCTTAAAAAGTTTAGCAACCTCAACAGCTTCAGGAAACTTAACTTTAGACTTCTTGCAAGACTTACCATTAATCTTGCCCGATGAAGACGGCACATCAGTGCCCAATTTAGAGGGTACACTATTACGTGCTTCAACGACAGATAAATCAGACGCTTTAATCCGATAAACACCTCCTCTCATAAAATAAACTCGTCGATAAACTATATAAGCATTTTGAAAATAACACAACCTTTAAAAATCAAAATCGGTCTTTAAGATTATGCTCCTATAGTCTAGTGGCCAAGGATACTGCCCTTTCACGGCAGCGACCCGGGTTCAAATCCCGGTGGGAGCGTTTCATTTTTATAGTTCTTTTTGTAGTATTTTGATATGAAATATGCTATAGGATTTAATTGGGAGAATAAATTAGTGGACTTTGCAAATAAATTAAACATTGATTCTAAGGACAAGATATTTGAATTTTTTGGTTCCCCCGCATTTAGTTTTTTTGGAGGAGCCACTACATATCCGAGGATAAGGGATATTTCCCTTAAGGAGATTAAGGGGAAAATAAAATATATTAAAGACAGGGGGTTTAAATTTAATTATTTAATTAATGCTAGCACCTTCCCAAAGATTGATACCAATGACGATTTTAAAAAAGCTATTGAATATTTAGAATGGATTAAGAGCATAAATCCAAGTATTATCACGGTTGGGAATGAAAAAACCCTGGATTTTATTACAAAAAACTTCCCCGAATTTAAAATTAATTTATCTATTGTTCTTGCTATAAAATCTTTGGACCGAGCAGAGGAATTTTTTAATAAATATCCTAATATCAAGCGTATTACGTTACATCAAACTCTTAATAGAGATAAAGAGATGTTAAAAAAACACGTTGAACTTGCCCACAAATATGATATTGAAGTAGAGTTGCTGACTAATGAAATTTGTTTATATGATTGCCCAAGAATGAGAGCTCATTATGATTATTTAGGTAAATCTTCTCAGTTAAATAGACCATCTAATTTAAAGTTGTTTGAATATTGTCGCGAAGTGAGACAAAAGGATCCTTTAGAATTTTTAAATGCATGTTGGATCCGACCCGAAGATGTAAGCATATATGAAGAAATAGGTGTGGATATATTAAAAATTGCAGGAAGGGGAGAATCTGAGGAATATCTCGAAAGGGTCACAGGAGCTTTTATTAAAAGAAATTATTGCGGTAATATTATGGATTTATTTTATCCAACCTGGTGGAAGAATAAAAAAGTCCCACATATTAACAACGCTCTTTTAGATGGGTTTCTGGAATACTTGTTCCAAAATGGAAAAAAGAAATTAGATACGATTCCAGATAGATTTAAAATTAGCTATTGAGCGTTTAACTTCTATACATTGTTATTAATATTGTCTATCATGTCACCCCCACCCCCTCCCGACACCGAATGCAAACACATAAAAACCAAAATATACCATTAATATTATGGCGAAAGAAGACGGCCAGCAAATAAACGATTTAATTTTCAAAGAACTAATAAAACGGGGGTATTCTCTAGAAGGAAATACGCGAATCTGGAACATCGCCGACTCCAAACTATGGTACCTAAAACCAGAACAATCCCAAGCATACCTAGATCTCGAAGGATCAAAAACATACCAAACTGAAATAATCCAAAAAGAAATAGATCTAATTAATGGAAACATAGAAGAAATTCTAAGCAAAATGAAAGGAGAGAATCTTAACATTATTGACTTAGGATGCGGTGATGGTAAAAAAGCAAAAATCTTCGTCGAACACCTAAAAGGAAAAGTCAAATTAAGATATTGCCCAGTAGACATCAGCAGTTATATGGTCGGAAAAGCAATAAAGAATGTAAAGGAAATAGACGCAGGAGAAATCGTGGAATTCCAATGGAACATCTCAGATTTCGAAAACATAGAAAACATCTCAATCCTTCTAAGGCAAGGAAAATTCAAAAAGAATCTATCCTTATTATTAGGAAACACGCTAGGAAATTTCGAAATTAATGAACTCCTTTATGAAATCAGAAGCTCAATGAAGGGAGGAGACTTTCTCCTAATAGGAAACGGCCTCGACAATAGACGCCCTGAAGACATATTAAAATCATACAACACAAAAGAAGTAAACGAATTCCTAATTCACATCCCTTTACAATTAGGCCTATCCAGAAAAGACGTAAAGTTAGGGACAAGATTCGCAAACTCACGAGTTGAATTATATTATACAATCCAAAATAAAAAGACAATAAAATTTCAAGACAAAGAAGTCGTATTTAACAAAGGAGACCAAATTCTAGTATCAGTCTCTTACAAATACAACAAGGAAGATTTCATAGGTTTTCTAAATCTTTATTTCGACGACGTGATGGCAAAAGTTTCCGAAGATGGATCCTACGCCCTAGCTCTTTGCAAAAAATAATCCCAACCTTTTTATATCTTAATTCTTCTCTAATATTGATCCTGTAGCTCAGCCTGGTCAGAGCGCCAGTCTTATATGGCTATAGTTCCTTCAGGAATTATACGAGCTTTCGCTTGTGAACGTCTTCGGATGTTCGCTTAAGAAAGCTGGAGGTCCTGGGTTCAAATCCCAGCAGGATCATATGTTACTCGGATTAGTAGGAAAACCCAGTTGCGGAAAGTCAACATTTTTCAAGGCAGCGACGCTATCAGACGTTCTAATCGCAGCCTATCCTTTCGCAACAATAACTCCAAATCACGGAATGGGTTACGTCAGAGTCCAAGCTTTATGCAAAGAACTAAACACAAAATGCAACCCACGAACAGGATTCTGCACAGGCGAAACACGATTCGTCCCAGTAGAACTAATGGACGTAGCAGGATTAGTCGAAGGAGCATCCGAAGGTAAAGGATTGGGAAACAAATTCCTAGATGACCTAAGACAAGCAGACATGTTCATCCAAATCGTGGACGCATCCGGAACAACGGACATCGAAGGCAAAGAAGGTTCAGGCGACCCAGTCGAAGACGTGAAAATGTTAGAGAACGAATTAAATAAATGGTACCGAGCAATCTTCACAAAAGTCTGGGATAAACTTTCAAGAACAATCCAATCAACAAAACAAGATTTCGCAAAAGAAGTTGCAAAGCAGTTCTCAGGATTAAGAGCAAAAGAAGATGACATAAAATCAGTCTTAATAAAATTAAAACTAGATCCAGAAAAACCAACATCATGGAGCGAAGAAGATTTGGACAACTTCACAAGAACATTAAGACACTCGACAAAACCAATGATAATCGCAGCGAATAAAATAGACAAGCCTTCAGCAAAAGAAAACATTGAAAGATTAAAGACAGAGTTCCCCGATATCATGATAGTCCCATGCTCAGCAGACGCAGAACTATCATTAAGACAAGCCGCAAATACAGAATTAATAGAATACACACAAGGAGCATCAACTTTCACAATACACAACGACAAAATAAATGAAAAACAAAAGACAGCCTTAGAATTAATACAAAAAAATGTCCTTGATATCTATGGCTCAACAGGAGTCCAAGAAGTTCTAGACAAAGCGGTATTCGATTTACTAAATTACATAGCAATTTTCCCAGCCGGTTCAAAACTTGCAGACTCAAAAGGCAACATCCTACCAGACTGCTTTCTACTTCCAAGCAAAACAACAGCGCTAGATTTCGCATACTCACTCCACACAGACATCGGGGACAAATTCGTAAAGGCAATCGACGTCAGAACAAAACAACCCGTCGGCAAAGACCATCCATTAAAACATAGAGATGGAATTGAGATAATGACATCATAATGAAATTAAATATCAAAGTTCAACCAAATTCAGGCCGCCAAGAAATTCAAAAAGATATCGACGGTAAAATTTCAAAAGTATTCTTAAAGAAACCAGCCGAAGATGGAAAGGCAAACAAAGAACTAGAAAAATTTCTATCAAAGCATTACAATAAGCAAGTAAAGATCATTAAAGGACATACATCTAAAAACAAAACAATAGAAGTATTATAATGGCAATCAAATATCACCAAGCACCAGACATTCAAGAAATAGCCGAAGAGGTCGTAAGAAAATTAGACTGGAGCCACGTCCTTATCGACCACGTAGCATTTCTAAGAAGCACAGGGTCAAAAGCTCGAAGAACAATCGCAAGATGTCACGCCCTCGGCAAAGCAATGCAAATCGGGATGGGAAGAAAGAAAGGATTCTATCTAGTCGAAGTAATCTCAGAAAAATTCGACAAACTTTCCGTCGAGGAACAACTAAAAGTAATCATCCACGAACTAATGCATATCCCAAAATCTTTCGGCGGAGGATTTATACATCACAACAAAGTCCATGAAGCATCAGTCGACCACATCTATAACCACTACTGCAATCTAAAAAAACAAGACGACGAAATAGAATGGCTCTAAAAGAAATAACATACTACGTCGACGGCAAAAGAAAGAAAATAAAAGTAAAAGTCTGCGACACTTTCTTAAAAAAATCACTAGGGCTAATGTTTAAAAAAAATCATCAACCACTTCTATTTATATTCAACAAAAACAAAACCCTCTCAATTCATTCCCTATTCTGCAAACCATTCAAAGCAATATGGCTCGACGATAAAATGCGTGCAACGAAAGTCTCCAACGTAAATAACTGGAAACTAAACATTTCAGGAAAAGGAAAGTTCCTTCTAGAGATTCCAACGCCGTCGGGAAACCAATAGAAACATTTAAATAGAAAATTGATTTATAAAACCTATCCTACTAACTAAGAAGGAAAAAGGAGGTTAAAAAATATGGGAAAAATTTGTGTAAAGAATGTTGTCAAACGAAAATCTGGATATCTATACTACGTAGATGGAAAGGGAAACGTTTGCGAGGCTAAGATGGCTCGAGGTGGTAAGAAGAAAAAGAAAGCCGCTAAGAAACCAGCTAAGAAAAAAGCTGCTAAGAAAAAGCCAGCTGCAAAAAAGAAAAAGAAGAAATAAATCCTTAATATTATTATTTTTTAATTTATCATATTCAATGAATCTCCCTTGTTAGGGAGCTTGGGAGATTCATTATACTATTTATTTAGTATACAAATTCTTATAAACAAATTCTAGAATTATTCATTATGATAGGGGAATTAATAGGCTACTTCGCAGGAATCTTAATCATGATTAGCTTCATACCGCAAGTAATGAAGTCTCAAAAAACAAAAAGCGTAGACGACGTTTCATTCTGGATGATATTCGCAACATTTATCGGAAGTATTTTTTGGGTTGCCTATGGAATTATTATCTGGAGTATGCCAGTCGCAATCATGAACTACGTCTTTCTCCTCGTCGTAACATATCAGCTCTACTTAAAAATAAAATATTGATTATCTCGTGGCTTCAAAATTATCAATCGCTTTCCGTAAAGCATCCGCAGCCAAATTAGAACAATGTATTTTTATCGGAGGTAACTGACCCAACGCTTCAGCAACATCCTTATTCGTAATCTTCTTCGCCTCATTCAAACTCTTCCCCTTCGCCAACTCAGTAGCCATAGAACTTGTCGCAATAGCCGCCGCACATCCCATCGTCTGAAACTTAATATCCTTAATATTATCTCCATCAATCTTCAACATAATTTTCATCACATCACCACAACTAGGATTCCCTACAGTCGCCTCAGCGTCGGGATTTTTCATCTCCCCCATGTTCCGCGGATTCTGAAAATGGTCTAAAACATTCTTATTATAATCTACATTGCCAACCATCACAAATTCAACTCCTTAATCAATTCATCAACATCAACACCATGCGCCTTCGCCCCATTCTCAATCGTCTCAAACTGAGCCATTGGACAGCCACCACAAAACAAACCCCGATCAGCCAACTTCTCAGCCGCACCCTTATCTGCCTGAATCAACTCAGCAAAAGTCATATCCTTAGTTATTTTCTTGCCCGATGAAGATGGAACTTCTTCAGAAGTTCCCTTACTAGAGGGTACACTATTACGTGCCATCATTTTTACCTCCCTCAAATTTAAACGGACTAATCTCCCTCAACTTCTCAACCTTCTCCCGAATCTTCTCAACAACAAAGTCAGCTTCTTCCTCAGTTATTTCACCCAAACTCAAACGCAAACTCCCATGAATATATAATTCCTCGACACCAAGTGCCTTTAAAACATAACTCTCTTTCAACTTCGTAGAAGCACAAGCCGAACCAGTCGAAACACAAATCCCATCACCATCCAACATCAACATCAAACTCTCGCCCTCAATCCCATAAAATGAAACATTAATATTATTGTAAACCCGTTTCTCCATAGAACCATTAATCTTCGCCCCAGGAATTTTCAAAAGCCCATCAATAATCTTCTCCCGACTCTTCTCAATCCCCTTCTTATCAACCTTAATATTCAAAGCCGCAGCTAATCCAACAATTCCAGGAACATTCTCAGTCCCACTTCGAAGCCCACCTTCTTGTCCACCACCAGACATAATAGCAGAAATCTTAGTCCCCTTCTTAACATACAGAAACCCAACACCCTTCGGCGCATGAACCTTATGCCCAGAAACCGACATCAAATCAACATTCACCAAATCCAAATCAATCTTAGTAAATCCCTGAACAGCGTCGGTATGAAAATAAACACCCTTATCCTTACAAACCTTAGCAATCTCTTCAACCGGCTGAACAGTTCCAATCTCATTATTAACATGCATCACAGAAACAACCAAAGTATCATCACGAATCAATTTTTCAACATCCGCAACATCCACTATACCCTCGCTATTAACCCCAACATAATCAATCTCATATCCCCACCTTCCCATAAATTTACAACTCTCCAAAACAGAAGGATGCTCAATAACAGATGTCACAATATGTTTCTTCTCAGGATTTGCCAAAGCCAAACCCTTCAAAGCCAAATTATTAGATTCAGTTCCCCCCGAAGTAAAAACAATCTCACTCGCCTCACATCCAATATAATCAGCAATCTTTTCCCGAGCTTTCTCCAATTCTTCTTTAGCTTCCCGACCAATAAAATGCTGCGAAGAAGCATTCCCATAATTACTAGTAAAAAATTCACAGACTTTCTTAGCCACAGCCTCATCAACCTTAGTTCCAGAAGCATTATCCAAATAAATCTTTACCATCAGTACTTAGGCTCACAACCGCAAAAATTTAGAACATCCTTATTATACTTCTTACAAACTTCACACGAACATTTCTTATCTTTCATATACCTCAAAATTCTCTGAACCTCAACCATAGCAACCTTCGGATTCCCCACAATTAACTTAGCAGATTTAGCAACCTCCTTCTTAACCTCCGGCGTCAACTTAATCTTATTCGCTCGTTTATTAGATAAATATTGGGAAACCGCAGCCTTACTAATTCCCAAAATCCTTCCTGCTTGCTCATAACTCATTTCATATTTTTTCGTCAACAGCCTCGCTAATTCTTTCCTTACAGCCGGAATGATATACCAAACTTCGATTTCTTGAGGTAACAAATACATGTTAACAATAGTTAACTTCTCTTTATAAGAATATCGGAAACAAAACGAATAACTACCTCTTATTCACTCTGACAATCCAAAGCCTTCTTAATAACACCAACCCTCTTCTCCAAATCATCCGCCCCAGTTGAAAGCGGATTCGTAGTGCCAAAAAGAATCTTTCCCTTCAACGCATAATATATAAGGGCTACCCCTCCAGCACCCCCAGCTATTTCTCCAGCAATTACAATAGGAGAACTTAGTTCAACCGGCAGTCCAGTCGCAAGTCTCTCAGCGACAGAACAAAGAATCCCACCACTTACCACTCCCGCAACTCCATAAATACCTCCCACAAATATCTCGTTTAAAATTTTAACTCGTCTTTCGGGACTAACCAAAACATCTCCCTTCTTATTCAACTTAGCATAAACAATACCCCGAATAAACCTACCAGCATAATTAGTACCAACCACACTCTCAAAATTCCCAAACTCCTCCAACACCCCCATATCCCAATACTTCCCAATATCCATTTCCTTCTTCAAAAACTTAATCACACCAAATAACATCTTCCCAATCTCATCCAACTCCTTCAGCAAAGCATCTTTCTTTTCTTCGGAAATATATCCAGCCTTACAAGCCAAAACCAACTGATTCTCAAGCTCCTTCTTGCTCCCAATAGAATTATGGATATAAGCAATATAACTCTTATTAGTCCCTTTCCCAGAACCCTCGACGAGATTGGAACTAATACTCTCAGCAGACCTCCTCATCTGATCACCCAAAGAATACTTCTCATAGTTCGGGAACCCCATAGTAATCTCCCTAACCTCCACATACAAATCAACCGCCCTCTCCCAAACCTTCAGTTTTTTATAATCATACACACCATTACCTCTTTTGCCGAACCCCACGGGCAAAGCCCTACTTCCAGCCGAAAGCGAACTTCAAACTTCTCACTTCCAGGAAAGCAAAACTTTCCGTACTGTTCAAGCAGAAATCGCTTGAACTGGGCATCCAGCTATAGCGTCTTTAACACAATCAGCCTTCCCATCCTTCACACTCGCCTTCCCATCCTTCATTTCAAACCCCTCAGGACAAGTCGCAGCACACGCCCCACACCCGATACATTTATCCTTATCTATCTTCACCATCTTCAACTTCCGTCTCATTAGTTTCGTTTAAATCTTCCTTATTAATCTCATCAATCCTAAACTCATCGCTTACAACAACCTCATCATTCACAATAGACCCCGTAATCGCATTCCCCGTCATATTCGAAATAAACATAAATCCAAAAACAATTACAATAACAATCAGACCGACCACAATAAAATTTTTCCTATCCATAGCAAAATAAGATTAGCAATACTTATAAACTTAATCAAATTAACTCCCTTATGATAACCTGGATTTTAATCGGAGTAGCAATCATCATAGTTTTCGTCTTCTTCATGTACTACAACCGATTCGTCAGACTATCTCACCAAATCGACAATTCTTTAGCACAAATCTCCGTCCAACTCAAAAAACGTTCAGACCTAATCCCAAACTTACTTTCGGCAGTTAAAGGTTACATGAAGCACGAGAAAAAAGTAATCACCGAGGTAACAAACGCAAGAAAAGCTTTAGTCGGGGCAGAAGGCATTGAAGCAAAAATGAAGGCAGGTAACAAATTACAATCCGCCCTTAAATCAATCTTCGCAATCGCAGAAGGTTACCCTGACTTAAAGGCAAACACAAACTTCTTACAATTACAACAAGAACTCTCAGCAATCGAGGACAAGGTAGCTTACGCAAGACAATATTACAACGACGGCATCATGTCCTACAACGTTATGACAAATATGGTCCCGGGGAAATGGTTCGCATCAATGTATGGATTCAATAAACGAGAATACCTAAAAATCGCAGAAGCAGAAAAGGCAGTTCCAAAGATTGAATTCTAAACTATCTCAAGGGAGGGTGAAGCTTCAGGGAACTGTTAGTGCCCTAAGCAATATAGTATATTCAAACATATATAATAAAGTATATAGATTAAAATGGAACAAACAAGATTATCATTCCACAAAGAAATAGCAAAAAACAAACGAAGCTCATACCTACTAATCGGCACAGTCCTAATAGTATTACTAGCCCTAGTCTATTCAATCGGCTTCGTCATGGGCCCTGATTACTTCTTCATAATCCTAATCGCCGGAACAATAATCTCAATCATCTACGTCACAGCCGGCTACTACAAATCAGCAGACCTAGCAATCGCCGCATCAAACGCAAAAAAAGCATCAGGCCCAGAATACCGACAATACCATAACATCGTTGAAGGACTCTGCTTGGCTTCTGGACTTCCAAAACCAAAACTCTACATAATGCACAACCAACAAATTAACGCATTCGCCTCAGGCCGAGACCCACAACACGCCGTAGTCTGTGTAACTGACGGAGCAATCGAAAAATTAACCAAGCAAGAACTAGAAGGAGTATTAGCCCACGAACTTTCACACATAGCAAACTACGACATAAGATTCATGACACTAACCGCAGTCCTCGTCGGAATGATAGCCATCATATCCCAGATTTTTCTAAGAACACTTTTCTGGTCCTCAATGACTGGACGAGGAAATAGTAAAAACAACAACAATACTATCATGATGGTAATCGGAATAGCATTAGCAATCTTAGCCCCAATTCTAGTCGCCTTAGTCCAACTAGCAATATCGCGAAAACGAGAATACGCCGCAGACTCTTCAGCTGTAAAATTCATGCGAACACCTACCGGATTAATCGGAGCCCTAAAGAAAATCCAACACAACACACCTATGAAAGTTTCCGGCGCAGTCGCACCCCTCTTCCTAGCAAAACCAACAAAGGAAAAAGAATGGTTTCAAACACACCCACCTTTATCAAAAAGAATCGCAAGATTAGAACGAATGTAATCACTTCATCAAAAACTCATGCGCCATCTTAGCCGCAATAGCACCCTCACCCGCAGCCGTAACAACTTGCTTCATAACATTATTCGTAACATCACCCGCAGCAAAAACACCGTCGACATTAGTCTTAGTATCCTTCCCAGTCACAATATAATTCTTCTCCAACTTCAAACCCAACCCAGCAACAACCTCATTAGCCGGCGTCGCCCCAACCTCAATAAAAACCCCATCAACATCCAAAGTCTTTTCCACAGCCTTCTTCTTAGGATCATCAGTCACAATCTTCAAACCACTAACAACACCATCACCAACAATCTCAGTCGGCGTCGAGTAATACCGAATCTCAACATTTTTCTTACTACAAATACTATGCAAACTAACTGGCTCACACCTCATCTCATGCTTCCGATAAACAACATAAACCTTCTTGCAAATATCTGCCAAATAAAGCGCAGCCTTCGCAGCCGAATCCGCCCCACCAACAACAGCAACAGTCTTCCCCTTAAAAAAATTCCCGTCACAAGTTGCACAATACGAAACACCCTTCCCTAAAAATTCCTTCTCCCCCGGAATATTCAACTGCCGATTCTCAGTCCCCAAAGCAACAATCAAACTCTTTCCCTTAACAACCTTACCACCAACAGTTAACTCAAATATAGCCGAGCCCCCAGCCGAAGGCTGAACTTCTCTAGCAGAGCTGAACTTCTCCACCGAAGGTGAACTTTTCCGCGGAGCGAACTTTTCCACTTTATTGACGTTCCCCTCAAGAAAGTGACAGCCAAAACTCGCAGCCTGCTCCTTAAACTTCCCCATTAACTCAAGACCAGAACCCTTATACCCAGGCCAGTTCTCAATCTCCCCAGCCGAATTCGCAGTCCCACCAACAACCTTCCCAACAACCAAAGTCTTATGATTATACCGAGCAGCATAAAGCCCAGCAGTCAAACCAGCAGGACCCGCCCCAAAAATCACAACATCGTAAACATCTTTCATCATAACCCAAATCATAAAACCTTTTTATATCTTAGCTAAGACCCTTAACCAACAAACTTTAAATAACTCCCAATCCTAAACATTATATGAAACCAGAGGAAAGATACGAACTAATAACAAGAAATCTAAAAGAGGTAATCGGAGAAGACGAGCTTAAAGAAAAACTAAAATCCAAAAAAGAATTCTCGGTCTACTGGGGAACAATGCCAACAGGCAGCATCTCCATCGCATACTTCTTCCCAATGCTAAAAGTCGCAGACTTACTTAAGGCAGGTTGCCGAGTAAAGATTCTCCTAGCAGATTTACACGCAGCACTCGACAGCGTCCCATGGGAAGAACTAGAGAAACGATACGAGTATTACAAAGGCGCAATGATAACAATTCTAGAAACAATCGGAGTTCCAATAGAAAAATTAGAATTCGTCAAAGGAAACGAACTCCAGTTGAACAAAGAATATTTCCACGACGTCCTAAAATTAAGCACATTCTCAAGTCTAAAAGATTGCAAGAAGGCAGCTTCTGAAGTTGTAAAGTTAGGCGACAACCCAAAACTATCAGGAATGATTTACCCACTTATGCAAGCACTTGATGAAGAATACTTGAAAGTCGACGCACAGCTCGGCGGGAACGACCAAAGAAAAATCATGGTATATGCCAGAGAGAACTTGCCAAAAATAGGATACGAGCCAAGAATAGAATTATTGAACCCATTGATTCGAGGTCTAATTGGAGAAAAAATGTCTTCTTCTATCAAAGCAAGTAAGATAGATTTAATGGACGATCCAAAAGAAGTTATAAAAAAAATGAACAAAGCTGATTGCGTTACCGGAGACCCCGATAATGGAGTCATAGCACTTCTAAAATATTTCATCTTCATAATTAAAAAAGATAACAATGAAACTTTTATAATAGAAAGACCAGAAAAATTCGGAGGAAACTTAGAATACTCATCTTATAAAGAAGTAGAAAAAGATTTCATCGATAAAAAATTACATCCTCTTGACCTAAAAAACAGCGTCGCTGCTGAAATCAACAAGCTTTTAGAAAAATTCCAAACCAATAAGGATTTGAAAAAGATTCACAAGATAGCTTACCCAGATTCCTAGCTAACACCCTTCCCCAAAAATATATAAAGTCCTTTACCTTCTTTTAATTATGAAAACGCAGAGAGTGATGTGCACACTGAATTCTTATACCTCTCTAGCTCATGGCCCAGCTTTTATCAAGGTCTGGTAACTGAGCGACATTCCCCCTTTTCTATGAACCCGAAAATGAATGTCGCTAAACAGGCATATAACCTTGAAAAAGAAACCCACAACGACTGCTTATCCTGCGGCGAAAACATCAACCACCCAATCTGCCCAAACTGCATAGCCAAAGCATTCAATCAATGGACAAAAAAATTCCCAGAACACCACGAGCTAAAAGGAAAACTAAATATTTTCATGAAGCACCACAACCACAATAGCGGCGAATCCAAATCATGCGTCCACTGCGGCAACAACGTCCACATCTGCCCATACTGCTTCACCGAACATTTATACAGTTTAATCAAAGAGGCAGGCCTGGGTGTCCGAGCAATGTCAGAGTTCTTATTCATATTCAACTTCGACTTCGAACACAACGGATACTCACAAGAGCTAGAAGCTTACGGCGGATACTAAGATTTAAAACCCAAATTCATCTCCCCTTCTCATGAAGAAAGCATTAGTTTTATATTCGGGAGGCTTAGACTCGAGACTAGTCGTACGCCTACTCCAAGAACAAGGATATGAAGTCGAAGCACTTTACTTCACACTACCATTCGGATGCAGCTGCCCAATTTGCAAAAAAATGGACAACTTAAAATTAACAATCCTAGACGCGACAAAAGAACCGCTCCTATCAGAATATCTTTCAATATTAAAGAAACCAAAGTTCGGAACAGGTGTTGGAATAAATCCTTGCATCGACTGTAAAATATTTATGTTTAAAAAAGCAAAAGAATATGCAGACAAACATGGACACGACATTATTGCGACTGGAGAAGTCCCAGGACAGAGACCCATGTCCCAAACTGCAAAAGCACAAAAAACAATTGACAAAGAAATAAAATTCAAAATCGCAAGACCTTTAGCAGACGCAGGATTCTCAGGACGTTCAAGAAAAAAACAAATGGAATTAGCAGAGAAATACAAAATCAAATACCCAAGTCCAGGCGGCGGCTGCTTCCTTTGTGAGAAGCAACCAGCAGCGAGGCTGAAACATATCCTAGAAAAAAACCTCATCACAGAAAAAACCCTATCCCTTACAATGATTGGAAGACACTTCTATGCAGACAACACATGGTTCGTCGTGGCTAGAAACGAATTAGAATCAGAGATAATCTCAAAATTCAAAACACACATAGAAGATGACAAAGGAAAACCAGCAGTATATTTCTCAAAAATAAAAGACAAACAAAAAGCTTTAGAACTTCAAGAAGCTTATTCAACTGGATCAGAAGATAGGGAGAAATTCAAAGAGGTAAAATTATGACAACAGTCTGGACATTCACAAACAAAAAAGAACTCAACAAATCCCAATTCATAGATTACGTCGAACGAAAAGTATTCCGAACAATCCGTAAATACCAAATGCTTCCAAAAAATAAAATCATAAACCTAAAAAATTCTAAAGACATAAACACAACAATCCTAAAAAAAATCATTGAAACAAAATTCGAAGTCAAAATGATTTCAAATCCCAAATCCCAAATCCCAAATACCAGTTCCGCCAACTTATCTCAAGAAGCCGAAGACATTTTCAAAAACATCCTAAAAGGAAACTTCAAAAAACAAATCCAAAAGAACGCTCCACTCTCACAACTCTCCGACAAAGAATTGGAACTTTACGCAAAATTAAAAAACATCAAAGGCGTTAAAAGAAAGCAAGACAAAAAGATACAAAACCTATTCGATAAATTCCTAAAGAAAAATCAGGACCTCGAATTGAACATCGTAAAAGCTATCGGCCAGATAAAATGAAAAAAATAAAAGGAGTGAAGACAGCGATAAAACACACAAGCATATTAATCATACTGATAGTGCTAGCCCTAATCCTCTACGGAATCACAAACCTAGGACCAATAAGCGAAGAGGCAACAACCCTAATCAACAACTACGGCACACCAGCCCTTTTCGCAATCTCAATTTTCCTAGACCTAATCCCACAAATAATATCCCCAATCGTAGTCCTCGTCGCCGGCTTAATCGCAGGAATGAACATATACCTTGCAATCATCGCCACAATCCTAGGATCAGCAATAGGTTCAACCATAGGTTTCACCATAGGAAAAAAATATATGTTCGACGCAGTGGAAATATTAACCACAAAAAAATCAACAAACAAATTAACTCACCTAACAAACAAGTACGGAAAAATAATCGTCCCAATAGCCGCAATATCACCACTACCATACTTACCCGTCGCATTAGGAGCAATGAACTTTTCAAAAAGAAACTTCATAATCTTCGGCCTAATTCCAAGAGCAATCAGCATCGCAGCATACGGATACCTATTCACCCTTCTCTAATATCTTCCTAAGCCCTCTAAAATCTTTAATAATATAATCAGGCTTCTCTTTCTTAATCAAACTCAACAAAGACCACGAACATTTATTATGAATAGCAACAGCAACACAACCAGCATCCCGAGCAAACTCAATATCACTAAACCTATCCCCAACATAAATCGCCTCCGAAGGTTTAATCTTCATCTTCCTAAACAACTTCTCCAACATCGCATCCTTATGCGAAAACTTCTCAGCCCCATAAACATTATCAAACAATCCCTTCAGCCCAAGCTTCTTAATCGATGCCCTCAAAAAACTCGTCTCCGAATTCGAAACAACAATCAAAGGATAATCATTCTTCAATTCCCACAATGGCTTCACCGAAACACACAATTTAATCCCACCATCAACCGCCGCCTTAATAAAATGTTTATAGAACCTCCGCCGCACCGCACCAATATGTCCTGCATTCAAACCCAACTTCTTCAAAATAATCTGCATCTTACTCCCCATCAACTTCAATAACCTCGCCTCTTCAAATTTATATTCAAACTCATTCAACGTCCGCACTATCGACTTAAACGCAATCCCATGCGCATCGCTAACCGTCCCATCAAAATCAAAAAATATCGCCTTTATCACCATCCCAACCAAAACAATTCAATCTTTATAAAAATAACTAACCCCAACAAAAACGGGCGAAGCCCTAACCCAATCCCAAATCCCTAATACCCAATACCTTCAAATAATTCCATAGGAATTATTTGATATATCCGCCCTTCTGCAAGTTCCACAACTTCTTATATTCCCCTTGCTGATTAATCAACTGCCTATGCGTCCCACTCTGCACAATCTTCCCTCGCTTCATCACAATAATCTTATCCGCATGCATAATAGTTGACAACCTATGAGCAATAATAATCGACGTACGCCCCTCCATAAGCCGCGCAAGGTCCTTCTGAATCTCATACTCAGTCTCACTATCCAAAGAAGAAGTCGCCTCGTCCAAAACCAGAATCTTCTTATTCGCCAAAATTGCTCGAGCAATCGAAACCCTCTGCTTCTCCCCACCGCTCAACTTAACACCCCGCTCACCAACAATAGTCTTCTCCTTCTCAGGCATCTCCTTAATTATCTTATCCAACTGAGCAAACCGAATCGCCCTCCTCACTTCCCTATTACTAGCCCCAAGATTAGAAAACCTAATATTATTCCAAATACTATCATCAAATAAAACACATTCCTGCGGAACAATCGCCATCCCTTTTCGCACAGACTCTTGCTTGAAATCCTTTATATCTTTACCATCAATCAAAATAACACCCCGATCAACATCATAAAACCGATAAAGCAAATTAACCAAAGTCGACTTCCCACATCCCGAATGCCCAACCAAAGCAACCTTCTGATTCTTCCTAATCTTCAAATCAAACTTACTAAAAATCTTCCTCTTAGCATACTTAAAATCAACATTCCTAAACTCAATATCCCCATGCACAATCTTCAAAGCCTTAGCCCCAGGCTTATCCTCTATCGCATTCACAATCTTATTATAGTGAAACAAAACTTCAAAATCAGCCATCGCCCTATAATAGTTCCTCACCCCGTGGACAAATCCAAACAAATGTCCCATCAACGTCCCATAAGCCCCATAAATAAATGCAACAGTACCAATACTTATTTGCCCCGCCAAAAATTGCGTCACAGAAACAAACACCAAAAGAAGCGTCCCCGCAGACAAAATCAAAGACTGAATCATATCCATCCACCTATAATAATTCCAATGAAAAACAGCCGCATCCTTAGTCTTCTCACTCAATTTCTTAAACCGACCCTCGACAACCCTCTCCATTCCAAAATATTTAATCGAATCAATATTAGTAAAAACATCCGAAATATTCGCCTTTTCAATATCCTCACGATTAATCGCTTCAATATTAGGCTCCTCCTGAACCCTCTGCATATAAACACTATACCAAATAAAAGCAACCATCGTCACAAAAACTATCAAAGAAGTCAACCAACTAAAATAAATTAACGACACTGAAACAACAATCAGCTGCAAAATTAACGGAGCAAAATTAAACAAAAACACATCCGTCATTCTTTCAACCGCACCACCGCTCCGAATCAGCCTAGAAATCAAACTACCAGTCTTATGCGTCGTATGAAAATTATGATCAAGACGAACCAAATGACCAAAAAACTTTCTCTTAATATCAGCCATCAAACTAGAATCAAGAATATTAATAAGATGAAGCCTCAAGAACGTAAGCAAAGCCATAGTTATAGATCTCAAAATATAAATCCCGGCGATGACCCACAGGATAATAACAAACACACCAACGGCCAAATTACCAGAAGTAAAATCAACACTCCTATCAATTACAGCCCTAAACAAAAACTGATTAACTATCCGAGCCGCCTCTATAACAAAAATAACAAAAATAACCCAAAACACCAATATCTTATATTTCTTCAAAAAATCCCAGTACAAACTAAGATTATACTTCCAATCTATTTCCCCCCTTCTTTTCCTTTTTCCCATAGTATTATATACCTCAACATCATCATCATAGCATGGACGAAGATGCACTTTATGCTCCTTACGTAAAAGACAAAAAAATAATTACGGATGAGCCTCTCGATGACGAATAACTAATTCTCGTCAACATCACTTATAAAATTATCTAACAATTCAAATTCTTAGCAAATTAAGACAAGGCAGATGAATGTGCAGTGTATATTATACATAAGCATTCATCTAACGCAGTATTAATCGTTAAGAATTTGAACTAGTTCTCTTCAACAAATCTTTCAACTTAGCCGCATCAGCAACCCTATTCTTAACTTCACTAACCACATAAGTTTGATTACTTCCAATCTCCTTCCCCTTCATAGTCTTCAAATCCCTCAACAACTTCTTCCGAATCTCATCACTAATAATCAACTTCCCACTATCCGAATCCGAAATCCTCTTAGCCAAAGAAATCGTATTCCCAATGCTCGTATACTTCAACTTCCCCTTCTCCTTCGAAGCAATCAACTCCCCAACATGAACACCAACATTAAACTCAATCTTATCCTTAAACTTCTTATTATACTCATCCAAACTTTTCAAAATAGCCATCCCCTCTTTCGCAGCCAAAGCCTCATTCTTATAAGTCTTAGTCACAATCGGCGAGAACACAACAAAAACATAATCACCCCTCCAATCAACGAGCCCCTTCTTCTTCTGCGCCCCAGCAACAGCCTTATGCAAAGCACCCTTAGCAACCTCGCTCAACTTATCATAATTCTTAACACTCAAGGAAACAACAGCCGAAACATACTTATCACCTTTCAAAACAAGCGTCGACTCAGCCGTCATAGCATCCTTCTTCGTAAAATCAATCATCGTCTTATCCTCATGACTATAACTCTTCTGGTCAAGCCCTTGAACCTTCGGCGACTTATTCGTAAAATTCAAACTATTATTAACATGCGACTTAACCTTTGCAGGAACCTTATCAGAAACCTTCCCCGTCATTTTCTTAACACCACCAAAAATACCCTTAACAATACCACCACCCCCAATAGTTTTCGTCTTCCGATATCTCATAAACAAAACAGTCCCAATCCCACCAAGAACAACAATCAAAAAAATCCAAACAATAGAATATCCCTTAAAAATTCCAACCTCTTTCAAATCACTAATCTTAACAGCATTCCCCGTCAACAAAACATTCCGAGTAATAGAATTATCCCCGTCACCAATAACAACTTCATACTCACCATTCGGTGCATTAACGGTAAACTTCCTAACCTCACCAACACCAATTTTCAAATCAAGCACCAAAACATCCTCGCCAATCTCAACTTCAATAGTCTTATTATACACAGCATTCCCAACATTAGTCACACTCAAAACCGAATCCTCAAACTCAAACTCAACCTCCTGAACCTCACTAACCTCGAACTCCCTAATCTCAGACAAGTCATTAAAAGAAGCAACAATATTCCAAACACCAGCACTAGCATTAAAATCAAAATTAACAGAAGCAAAATCATTATTCGGAACAGTAGATTCAATCACATCCCCCGTAGGAGAAATAATTTCCAAAGAAACAGTCCCATCCATCTTAATACCAGACTGGTCAAAAACCTCCGCCCCAATTGTGAACTCTTCGCCTGGCACAACCGCCATATCAGACAAACTCATAATTATAGAAGAAGCAACCTGATTAACATCAAAGAAAACATTAGTCGAACCCTCATTAAGCACCCCATTACGTCCCACATCATAAGCCCGAACAGTCAACATGTAAGTCCCAGCCTCGATAGTTTCAGAAATAACAAAAATCTCACTAACAACACCCTCCTCAATAGCTTTACTAAAATCACTAGCATTAGAGCCTTCAACAACTCCATTCAACAACTTTCCATTCGCCTTAACAGCCTCTACGTTAACAGTAATAGCCTCGCCAGGATTATACGACGCCTTATCCAAAGAAGCCGCAACAATAATATTATCAGTAACAGTAAAGGTCTTCGTCGAAGCAACACCCGCACCAAGCGAAGCAATCACCTGACACTCACCAAGAATCCCAGTCAGGTTAACAATCTCCAAATCCTCAGTATTCAAAATCTTATAAAATGGAGGATAAGAAAGCGCCTCATCAATAGAGAAAGCCCTAGCAGGAATTTTCACTAAAGAAATAATCTGATTTCCACAAGCCAAATTAATATTCAAATTTCCATTCTCAACACCAACAAGACCATCAACATTGATGTGCAACCGATCCCCCAAATTATAAATATCCAACGGCTCCAATATAGAAATCTCAGCCAAAACAAACGAACTCATCAAAACAAACACCAAAACAAATGATAATCCCAATTTTTTCATAATACATCTACACAATATTACTATTTAAATATTACTTCGATAAACCACAGCCATGAACAACAGTTTTATAAATCTCCTAAGGCTATTCCTACCATGACAAAAGAAGTGTTCAATCCTTGGGAAGTCACAGGAGAGGTCGATTACAACAAATTAATCAAACAATTTGGGACAACACCAATCTCAGACTCAATAAACAAGAAGCTGAAAGACTGCCATCCATTACTCAAAAGAGGAATATACTTTTCCCACAGAGATTTTGACAAATGGCTAAAGGCTCACGAAGATGGAAAGAAAGTTTCTGTAATAACCGGAAGAGGACCATCAGAAAAAATGCACCTCGGACACCTAGTCCCATTCCTCGTAGCCAAATCCCTACAAGATACTTTCGGATGCGACGTCTATATCCCAATCTCCGACGACGAAAAATTCTTCGTGAAAGAAAAACTAACATTCGAGGAATCCCTAGAATACTCACAAGATAATATACTAGACCTAATCGCCCTAGGCTTCAACCCAAAGAAAACCTTCATCTTCCAAGACTTCGTCTACACAGACATCTACAAATACGCAGCACAAATTGCAAAAAGAATAACTTACTCGACGGCAAAAGCAGCATTCGGACTAACCCCCGAAAAAAACATCGGATGGTCTTTCTATCCCGCAATGCAAGCCGCACATATCCTCTTCCCCCAATTCCATACAAAGAAACACATCTCCGTCGTCCCAGTAGGAATCGACCAAGACCCCTTCATAAGATTAACAAGAGACATCGCAACCCACAAAGACATAGCCCTAGAAAAACCCGCAGCACTCCACGCACAATTCGTCCCATCTCTCCATGGCAGCTCAAAAATGTCATCTTCTGGAACAGGAGTAATCTTCTTATCTGACAATCCAAAAGAAGTAAAGAAAAAAATAAACAAATATGCTTTCTCTGGAGGACAAGCCACAACTGAAGAACACCGAGAGAAAGGCGGCGATACCGAAGTAGACGTCTCATTCCAATATCTAAAAATCTTCTTCGAACAAGACGACAAAAAACTTGAAGAAATAAAAACCAAATACGAATCTGGAGAAATGCTAACTGGAGAACTTAAAACAATCTTAATAGAAAAAATAAACACTTTCCTAAAAGAACATCAAAAGAAAAAACAAGAAGCAAAGAAGAACTTAGATAAATTCACACTAAAGAACTAAGCAACCTTCTCTCCACCAACCCCAATTCCCTTACCGCCAATCTTCATTCCAACAGCTTTCCTCTCATGAGCAGTCCTTCTCATCTTAGCAATACGAACTGCCCTATCACCGACCCCAGCAATTCCAGACTCATAAAAGATAGTCACCGAATCAGATAAAAATCTCAATATATCAGTCTTCGTCCAATCACCATCAACCTGTCCCTGCAAACCCTCACCCTCCAAACTCTCATCAACAAAAACCGTCGTCACCTTCAATCTCTTCATCAGCGCCGACAAATCAAAAATCGTCTGCCGAATCTTCCCCTGGTCACTCAAGTTCAAAGCCAAAACCGAAATCGGATCAAAACAAATCCTCTTAATATTATTCTTCGCAATCATCTCAGTCAACTCCTTCTTCAATTCCTCAATCGACGTCTGCGGCGCGAACCTCATAAACTTAATCTTCCCCTCCGCACTCAACTTCGAAAAATCCCAACCATAAGACATCGCATCATTCAACGTCTCAACAATATCCGGCTCAAACGAACAATACAATCCATTCTCCTGAAACTGCGTCACCCCATTCCAAAGAAACTGCATTAAAAAAGTACTCTTCCCAGAACCCGGCCCACCAACAATCAAATTATCAGAATTCCGCACAAATCCCCCTCGACAAATCTTATCAAACCCAACTATCCCCGTCGGACACCTATCAGCAACATCACCTGCAATTTTTTAATCTCTCCATTTAACAAAATGGCAATGAAAGTTCTTCGAACTTACTTTACCATACTTATACATAGTGTTAAGATTTATAAATTCTTCTTTCTTCGCCATTACATGAAAACGCTAAACCTACATTGCGATTACATCAAATTCCAAGCTCTAAAAAAAGCTCTAAAGTCAGTAGACGAAATCGCACCAAACCAAAAACTAGAAGGTGAATCAAAAGAATGCCTAGTCGTGATGGTCGCCGTAGAAAAAGGAGACTCCAAAAAATCAATCCAAGAATTAGTTGAATCAATCAAAAAAATAGCAACCGACGTCAAAACAAAAAACATAGTCCTATATCCTTACGCACACTTATCAAGCAACCTAGGAAGCCCAGCAACAGCAGTAGAAATCCTAAATGAAACAGCAAAAAAACTAAAACCACTAAAAGTCGTCCAAGCCCCATTCGGCTATTACAAAACATTCGAACTAAAAGTAAAAGGCCATCCACTGTCAGAACTATCAAGAGAATTCAAAATAGAAGGAAATGAAGAAGAAGCAGAACTGAGCGACAAAGAAAGAAAAAGATTATTACATCAAATATCCAAATCAAAACTAGACACTTCAAAGATAAAAGAAAACGACCACAGAATCCTCGGCGGCAAAATGGACCTTTGGAGTTTCAACAGCTCAGCTCCAGGAATGGTATTCTGGCACGCAAAAGGTCTACACATCAAAAACAAGCTAATCGAATACTGGCGAGAAATACACAGGGAAAAAGGCTACTCCGAAATTTCAACACCACAAATTTTAGATAAAAAACTCTGGGAAGTCTCAGGACACTGGTCAAAATTCAAAGAGAACATGTTCTTAACAGATTACGAAAAAAGAGACCTTGCAATAAAACCAATGAACTGTCCAGGCGGAATGCTCGTCTATAAAACTTCACCAAAGTCCTACAAAGACCTTCCATTAAGAGTCGGAGAACTTGGAGTCGTACATAGAATTGAACTATCAGGAGTCCTAGGAGGCCTCATGCGAGTAATCCAATTCACCCAAGACGATGCCCACATTTTCTGCACAGAAGAATCTCTCAAAGACGAAATAGCGAAAATAATCGATTTAACATATGAACTATACAAAACATTCAGCCTCGAAATAGACCACGTAGAATTATCAACTCGTCCAAAGAAAAAAATCGGTTCAAAAAAGATTTGGGACTTAGCAGAAGAAGTACTAGAAGAAGTTCTCAAAGAAAAGAAAGTAAAATACGTAATCAACAAAGGCGACGGAGCTTTCTATGGACCAAAAATCGACTTCCACATTAAAGATTCATTAGCAAGAACATGGCAAACATCAACAATCCAATTAGACATGGCATTACCAGAAAAGTTCGAACTCGAATATACAACAGAAGACGGCTCAACAAAACAACCAATCATGCTACACAGAGTAGTATATGGCTCAATCGAAAGATTCCTAGGAGTTTACACAGAACACGTCGACGGAAAATTCCCACTCTGGCTTTCCCCAAACCAAATAAAAGTAATGACCCTAAACGACGATGTAAAAGATTACGCCAACGAAATCTACAAAAAATTATTTGACGAAGGATTCCAAGTTGAAATAAATGATAAGTCGGAATCAATGGGAAAGAAAGCAAGAGACGCACAAATCCAAAGATTCAATTACTTAGTAACCGTCGGAGAAAAAGAAAAGGAAGAAGGCAAAATTGCAGTCCGAGCAAGAGACTCAAAAGATATCAAAGTAATGGACTTAGATAAGTTCATCAAAAAACTAAAAAAAGAAATAGAATCAAAATAAAATAAAATGAGGTGGGGAAAAATAGTATTACTTTTTCAAGCGGTGGTAACTCTAATATTAGGAATAGTATTTTTCTCACAAGTGCTAGTTTTAGATATGGCAAAAGTATCAGAACTCAGAACACAAGTCCAAGACATAAATCTATCAAACGAATCATCACCAGAATACATCGACCTAAAAGCAAGATATACAGGAGCCGCATACATTCTACTCTTCGTTTCCCTAATGGAACTAATTATCATAACAAAGTTTTTAACCTAGTCATTTCTAACCCCCTTATGAAAGTCCAAGAATTATTATCAGACCTAAAAGAAAAAGAATCCTATAAAGATTTCATCAAAGAAAACCCACAAGCATTCTTCTGCTCAGCAATGTTCGTCCTAGGCGACGCCGACAAAATCGACCTAAACTTCTTTATACCAAATCAAAATAAAATATCAACATTCGCCATGCCATTCGCCTCACTTACAAACCACCAAGAAGAAATAAAAGATCAAACCGAAATAGAAAACTTAGACTTCAAAATCGACGCCGACAATCTGATGAAAGAATTAGAAAATAAAACAGGGAAAAAATTCACAAAGATAATCGCAGTCCTACAAAAAGGAAACTGGAACCTAACCTGCCTAAACGGATTAGATATGTCCCGAATAAACATCAATGCCTACACCGGAGAAATCGAAAAGAAAGAAGAAGGTAGCCTAATGGATATGGTTCGGTTTCGAAAGGGCGACAGACCGAACCATGAATAATAGTTTTTCTACTTCGTGGGAATTTCTTTTTTGCCTCAGCAGAGGTATGCCAAATGGGCGCTAAAAAGAAAGAGTCATTGGATATGGTGCGGTTTAAGAAGAAGGTTTCCTAACAATAACATTGGTATTATGATCTTCCCAACTCTTAACAACCTCAAACCCAACACTTTTCATTAAATCGACAAACTCATCTAAATCATAAACATAAGTATATCTCATCTGCTTTTCCCTCATATACTTCAACGTCCACGGAACATAGCATTCCTTATCTTTATTCTTCAGCCTAGGAGATCCATGCCCCCAGGTAGTAATCAGCGCTTCACCCCCAGACTTCAAAACCCTATAAATCTCCTTCAAAGTCTTCTTCCTCTTCGCCGCCGAATCAATACAATGAACCACAGCAAAACACAGAACACTATCAAAGGCATCATCCCCAAAAGACAACTTCGTCGAATCAGCTTTCCGAACATCAACATCCATCCCCAATTTCTTAGCCTTTGCCTTAGCAAACCCAACCATACTCTCAGAAAAATCCACAGCAGTCCACTCAAGCCCCTTGACCTTCACAAAATTCCTACCACTTCCACAACCCAGATCCAATATTTTACCCTTCCGTTTCTTAACAAACTCTTCTGCAGGCGGAGATATACGAACCCTAAACTCAGCCCATTTTTCAGCCACACCATCCCAAACCTTCTCTTGTTCCATCAAATCCAAAATACACATTCCTTTATAATAATACTTATTAACATATCAAACCCGAAACAATCATGGACCTAGAGAATGTAGTAGAACTCCATCAAGAAGTCAACAGCCTCAAAACAACAACAAGATATAGCAGCTGCCATCCAAGAATCCAAGAATCAACAGCAGATCATTCATGGCAACTAACCTTTCTCGCCCTCGACACAATAGAAGCATTAAATCTAAGAGATCTGAACCAAATCGAAGTAGCCAAACTAGCATTATATCACGACCTAGCCGAATACCAAGACGCCCACGACGTAGACTCATACAATGTCGCAAAAGGAAAAGCATCAAAACAAGAAAAACAAGAAATAGAAGAACAAGTGATGAGAGACCTGGCAGAGAAATATGACAGACCAGACATTTATCAAAGATGGTTGGATTACGAACAAAGCAGAACACCCGAAGCCAAATACATAAAAGCAATGGACAAAATAGAATCAATACTCCATATGGCAGGGAAAGGAGAGACCGGAAGAGAAGACGACGGCGACCATACGGCACATTACGCAGACGAAGCCGTCCTAGCTTTCCCAAGATTAAAACCTCTCCTCAAAATAGTAAAATCCAAATTAAAAGTCGCATATCAGGAACGAGGCTTAGACTGGAAACCCGAATACGACGAAGTCTAATTTATAAATCTCTTTTTTCTTTTCATTCTATGAAATCAAAACAAGGCAGCCCAGGTCGCGTCGAACCAAACACCAAACACCCAACACCCAACACCCCGAAGAGGCGCAAGCCGACTCGGACTCTCAGCGGCGTAGCCCCGCTAGCAGTAATGCTCCCACCAAGAAAATGCCCACACGGCGCCTGCCTCTACTGCCCCTCGTTCGGAGTCCCCCAATCGATTAAACCAAATACCAAATACCAAATACCAAATACCAGCATAGGCGCCCCACAATCATACACCCCAGAATCCCCAGCCGTCCTAAGAGCAAAACAATGCGAATACGACCCAGTCAAACAAATCAAAACAAGATTAAAACAACTCCAATCAATGGGACACCCCACAGACAAAATAGAACTCATAATCATGGGCGGAACTTTTCTAGCTTACCCAGAAGACTTCCAATTCGACTTCATCAAAAAATGCTACGCCGCATTAAACAACAAGAAATCAAAGTCCCTACAAGAAGCAAAAAAAATAAATGAAACAGCAAAACACAGAGCAGTAGCAATCTGCATCGAAACAAGACCAGATTACTGTTCACCACATCACATCAAGAACATGTTAGAATGGGGAGCAACAAGAGTCGAATTGGGAGTCCAAGCTATCGACGACAAAATTTACAAAAAAGTAAACCGAGGCCACAAAGTCCAAGATGTAATAGATGCAACAAAAAGATTAAAGCAAGCAGGATTCAAAATCGGCTACCATCTAATGCCAGGTATACCAGGCTCAAATCCAAAGAAAGATATTCAATTATTTAAAAAGATATTCTCATCGAAAGATTTCAAACCAGACCAAATAAAAATATACCCATGTCAAGTTCTCAAAGGTTCGGGTCTAGAAAACCTATACTACGGCGGCGAATACATTCCCTACACAAAAGAACAAGCAGCCGAACTAGTAATCCAAATGTTAAAACTAACCCCACGCTACTGCCGAATCATGCGAATCATGCGAGAAATCCCACCACAATATCTAGTCGCCGGAATCAAAAACATCGACATGCGAAAAGACATCGAAGAAGTAATACGAAAGAAAAAATACAAAATAAACGAAATAAGATTTAGAGAAATAGGTTTCGCATTAAGAGATAATAGAAAAGTAGACCCAAAAATAAAAATCAAAACAACAAAATACAAAGCCTCAGGCGCAACAGAATATTTCCTAGAAGCAGTAAACAAAGACAACATATTATTCGGACTTCTAAGATTAAGATTAGATAAAAAAAATCCAGCAATGGTCAGAGAGCTCCACGTCTACGGACCAACCCTAAAACTAAGCCAAAAAGCAAACAGCGAATGGCAACACAAAGGCTTAGGAAAACAACTAATGGCAGAAGCAGAAAAAATAGCAAAGAAAAAAGGTTTCAAAAATATCAGAGTAATATCAGGAGTAGGCGTAAGAGAATACTACAAAAAACTAGGATACAAATTAGACAAAGATAAAATCTACGTAGAAAAAATCATTTCTTAAATTTCTTAAATTTCACAAACCAATAAGCTCCACCAGCCAAAATAATCACAACAATTACAGTTATCCAACTTCCAGCCCCACCACCAATAACAGCACCAGTCATAGCAGAGAAAAATCCATCAGATTCTTCAACATCAGCATCCTCATCCTCAACAACCACATCCCCATCAGAAACTCCACATTCTTGATAAATATCAGGCTTTTCTAATTCAGTCCCACACTCATTCAAATCATTACACAATCTCCGCATATCATTACTCATACACTCAGACCATTCCCCACATTCCCAATCCTCAACACAAACATAACTATAACTCGAACTTCCCCCACCGACATGAGTATCTCCCCCATCATCTGGTTTAGACAAAACAACATCATTCTTTATAGCCGGACCCGAATTATGCCCGACCAAATCCACAGCAAAAACACTATAAGAATAAGTCCCATAAGGAACACCCAAATCGCCATAAGTCAAAACATTCCCATCAACAGTTCCAATCCAATCCCCATCCCGCGAAACATTATAATAATCAATTCCACTACAAGAAGGAGCATCTATAGAAGCCGGCCAATTTAATACAATACTTGTCCCCGAACTCGTAACACCCAAATTCGCAGGAGCCAAAGGATTGGTAGAATCCATACAAAACACTCCAGCATTAACAAAACCAATCATTAAAACAACCAACACAAAATAAAATTTCATCAATCTCCCTCCACAGGATCCAAAACCCCACAATTACCTATCTTATCACACGCTCTTGCCTGAAACCAAAACTCTCCATCTAAACTTTTTCCAGTAGCATTAAATACCGCACTAAAATTACCATCACCCTCAAGAGTCATATTAAGCCAATCACTCGTATAACAAGAGTAACCCCCACCACCAATACCATCCGACGGACAAACCGAACCATTAGTAATTTCTCTTATTCTGTATTCAACAGAAGAATCACTAACACCAGCCTTCAAATCAACAACATTCAACATAATAGGAACAGTCTTATTACCATCACTAATATTCGCCAATTCCAAAAGCTTAATCTCTGGAGCCGTCAAATCAATTTTAAGAATTGTGCTATTGCTTCCAATATTTTCGCTTATATCTTTAGCAAATATTTCAAGAGAATGGTTTCCTTCTGAAAGAGTATTTGGCAAAGTTAACGAAAAATAATAATTATCACCTATAGAATTTATAAACGGAATTCCGATGCCTGAATCTATCATTCCCCACTGATTACTTAGCTCAGAGCCATCCTTAATTATTGCAGTAACACTAATATTATTCCCCCATCTATAATACAAATCAAAAACATCCTTATTCAAAATTTCAACAAACGGCGCCCTCCCATCAGTCAAATAAAACAACTCAGCTGAAAGATTATATTCCCCAGGCCACAACGCCTGATGTGAAGTAATGTTTAGATAAATCTCATCATGCTCATTCAAATCCAAATCTCCTTCTTCATCATAGCAATAAAATGTTCCATCAGGAGCGCTCACACTTTGTGTATCTAATGGGTGCTCAATTACCTGATTATATTCTTCGCTACAACTGAAATAAATAGTCTCTGTAAATATATTAAAAAACCACGACTTCTCAATTCGCCCATTAATAACAAAATCTCCTTTCATAACAGGATAATAAACCTCATCATCAGAACTAATATTTAACCTAATAATCAAAGGCGCACCTTCCACATTCTCCCCATCATAAAGATAATCAAAACTAAAACTCGCCCCAAAAGTATTACCCGCAACAACATCCAGTGGAATATCAATCCCCGTCAAATTATACAAAGTCCCACTAGCACTAACAACCCCAGTCAACAAAACCACCAACGCTAAAACAAATATTTGTTTTTTCATGCTCTGTCCATCTCCACTCTTGTATATCCATCTACTTTAATTTTATATTTTGTATTATTATCTCCAAGACCGGAGATTACATATCTAAACTGCTCCACATCCTTTAATTCCTCTGTTCCAACACAACTTCCAGATAAATTCTGCAAGTCTCCTTTGTGAACACTTACTGAGATAGGGCCATTGCAAATGTGGTTTACATTGTCATTAGTATCTATGTATAAAAATTCTAAATCTAAATTTTTAGGTTCTATTCCTTCACTTAAATTTGCTTTAACATATAAAGTTAATTTTGGTTTATAAAAATCAAGAGGTTTATCTAAATCAGTACTTAAAAAGATTTTATCATTAGCATCATTAAGAATATATAGATATGAACCTCCAATTTCATTTATTAGAAGTTTACTTCCATATGCAGCATAAAACACAGGCCCACTCACAACAACCTCTCCCTCAATCTTTCCAAAAATATCAAGCAATCCCGCAGAAGCAAGACTAACCAAAACCATTCCCAATATCCCAATCACTATCATTTTCTTCATTGTCGTGCCTCGACGTGAGTATGAGCCCCTTTTCAGAGGCGTGTTTCCTAAAAATAAAGGAAATAAAAAATATATTTGTTTATTCAGTTGGAACTACTGGAACAATCTCTGTAGTTATTGTATAGTCATCTGGCCTTAAGTTAATAACAAATTCGCTATCAACACAAAAATCAAATTCTGCTTTTGGCTGAAGTGTCATCCTCACACTATCTACTGAATACACAATTAAATCTGTTTCGAACAAAATCTTTTCTGGTGTCCAAACTCCTAATTCAAGGTCACTAACATAACTATCTTCAACTAACCACAATTTCGCACCATCACAAATCTTTGCATTTGGATTTGCTTTTGCTCCACCATCCAAAATCTCAATATTACAATAGTCGTCTCCCATATCTTCCGCTACAGGTAAGCTTGGGAATGTATCTTCTCCATATACTAAAATATTTGCAACATTTATTGTAAATTCTCCCATATCTGGGTAATATATTAACTTGTATCCCACAGGAATATCTCTTGCTACAAATTCATCTCCAACTATAGTGTATTCAATCTCGTCAGTTTTAGTCGTTGAAACCACTCCAGTATCCAAATCCTTTTTAGCAAATTCTAAAGTCCCATATACACCAGTTGTAACTCCCTCACAATCTTCCGTACAACCCAAAACAAGATCTATAGTTGCTGGAACATCAGCATTATTCTTTACAATATGATTACAATCAGAAACAGAATTACCAGCAATAGTACTTCCTTCCCAATTCCAACCTTGTGTACATACTGCATCATCCGTACATTCCAGTCCATCAAGTGTTACAGATTGACTAACAGTTACCATTCCAGTTATCATACCATAAAATGGAACCAAAGCTGCACTCACAAGTCCGATCATAGCGACCGCAACAATAGCGAACACAGAAAATTCCTTACCTAAAAGACTAACTTTTTTCTTCATTAATTTTCTCATTTTAAAAACCCCCTTTCAATAAGTATAAACATAAGGTTCATAAAAATTAAGAGGAATTCATAGTTATAAATTTATGCCCATTTCTTTTACTACTTCGTCCCAACACCATAAATTCTTTTAAACGCCAACACTATCCAATATAATGGAAACCATAGAAAAATGCCTAGGGCATACAACAAGAAACTGTCCAGGGTTTAGGGGAGACGGACCCGATTGCACACCCGACGAAAAAAATAAAGAATGCCCGTATTACGAACCAATAACAATCCATCCTTTCGAAGTAGCCGCTTATCAAGAACAAATCCGACCATAAAAAATCCGTGAAAATCCGTGTTCATCCGTGTGCTAATTTCCCCTGCATCACTTCACCAGAAGTACCTACTGGGTAAGTCCGTGCAAGTCCATGGCTAAACCCCACCACAATAATATTTAAATCTAAATAATTCCTAAATTAACCATGGCAAAGCAACTACTAGAGAAAACCGTAAAAAAGAAATTAAAAACAGTAGACGCAAGACTAAAAACCTCTTTCGTTCTAATCAGACAAGACGTCGACGAAATGCAGAGCACAATCGACGCAATGACAAAGTATCTCAAAAAGAAAGATAAAGAATACGACGAGACAAAAGAACAAGACGAAAAAATCCAAGAAGAATTCAGAGAAGACGTCGACGACTTCACCCAAAAAATCTCTCAATTAAAATTAGCACTCGAAGCAGTCCGAGACATAAAAAAAGAAGTAGTACTAAAAAAAGACCTAGCACAAATCGAAGACCGAATCAAAACTTCATTCAAAAACGACATCGACAATTACAAAGATCAAATAAAAAAATTAAGACTGTATCTAAAAGAGGCAGAAAAAAGAATAAGCTCCCTCGAAAGCGGAAAAGTATTCGAAAAGAAGAGTGGTTTCTTTTTTAAAAAGAAGAAAGAAGAATAGTACAACAAACCCACCACCCACCACCCGCGAAGCGAACCCCCCTAAAAATTGCCCAAAAACTTAAAAACAAAGTTGGCAATTTTTATTGATGTGGTCATTATATAAAAAGATTAATTCAAATCCCAAATCCCAAATCCCAAATCCCCAGCTTGTCAATCCATTTGATAGCGACGGCGAAGAACTCGAACCCCTAAAGTTCTCAAACGGAAAATCCCAAGCAGATGTCGTAAAAGAAATCCTTGATGCAATAAACGCCGGAAACAAAATGATATTTATCAAGGGAGTTTGCGGAACAGGCAAGTCCGCAATCGCCCTAAACCTAGCAAGACATTTCAAAAAAACATCAATTATAGTCCCGATAAAATCTCTTCAAGAACAATACGAAAAAGACTACACAAAAAAACATTTCATCTTAAAGAAAGACAAAAAACCTCTTAACATCGCAGTCATCAAAGGTAGAAACAATTTCCGATGCCCATTCAATTCCGAAAGAGCCGACGACCAAGAGCTCCCATGCACAATCGAACTCAGAGAAAAGAACACAGAAAAACTCCTAAGTTACATTGACGGAAATCCAGAAGTAAACAAAGAAGATTTCTCAACAGCTTCGGATATCAGAAGAATGAACATCGGACCAACATGCCCATACTGGGCGCCAATCATGCCCGCAGAAATCAACCCAAAAGGTTTAGGCAAAGTCAAGAAATTAAAATATCAAGCAATCTGCGGAAAAGAATTCGCATTATTCCAAAGAAAAAAAGGCTGCCCATGGACAGACCAATACGAAGCATACGCAAACGCCGACGTCCTCATCTTCAACTCAATGAAATACCAAATAGAATCAATGCTCGGTAGAAAACCAAAAACAGATATAGACATCATCGACGAATGCGACGAATTCCTAGACTCATTTTCATCCGAAAGAAAACTAAACCTAAACAGATTACAATCAGCCCTAACCGCCCTAACACCAAAAGACCAAGAAAAAAGAACAGCCCTAAAAGAACTAATCCACAAAGTAAACGACATTTTATTCTCACCCCCACTAACCGACATCGAAAAATTAAACAACTCTCCAATCCTGAAGCTCCTAGAAATAGCATTAGAAAACCCAAACATAGCCGAAGACGAAGAAAACAATTATTACAATAACCTAGTCGAAATGGCAAGATACTTCGAAAATCTCTTAGATGAAACTTACATCGCCATAGACAAAATAGAACCCAACAAACAACAAGGATTATTCGGCGGCAGAAACAAAGAAGACACCGTCATCGTAAGCATAGTCTCAATCAACCTCGCCCAAAAACTAAAAGAACTAATCGAACAAAACAACGTCCTAGTTATGATGTCAGGAACCCTACACTCAGAACAAGTCCTAAAAGACATCTTCGGTCTAGACAACTTCAAAATCATAGAAGCCGAAATAGAAATGCCAGGAAAAATCCACAAGCAACGAACAGGACTAGAAAGAAATTGCTCCTTCGCAAATTTCAAAAACGGAACAATCACAAGAAACCAATACCTAAAAATCCTAGACATGTGCATGGCAAACGCCAAACCACCGACGCTAGTCCACGTATCAGCATTCAAAGACCTCCCATCAGAAGCAGAAAACCAAACCCTATTACTAGACAATCTAATCACACAAGAAAGACTAAGAGAAATCCAGTCCAGAGGAAACACAGCAGTAGATGAGTTTGTGAACAAAGAAGAAGACGTCTTATTTACAACAAAATGTTCGAGAGGAGTTGACTTCGCCGGCGACAAATGCAACTCAATCGTCCTCACAAGATTCCCATACCCAAACATCCAAGGACTATTCTGGAAAATACTAAAGCAAGAACAACCCGAAAAATTCATGGAATTCTACATGGACAAAGCCCGAAGAGAACTAATCCAAAAAGTAGCACGAGGCGTAAGATTCAAAGGCGACAAAGTAGACCTATGGTCCCCAGACGTCAGAGTAATCAACGGCAAACTAGACTAAGCAGAACCATCAACAACTTCAGCCCCAGCCTTCTCCAAATCAAACGCCGCCTTCTTCAAAAGCTCCTGCTTCTCACCCTCAGCATCAAAACTTTCTTTCTTAATCAACTCCTCAGCCAAATTGATATGTTCCTCAGCTAATTCTAAATTTTCTTTATCCATTATATATTTCTCCGGCTACCTTAGTTTCTTTGATTCCAGGGAACCTTTCTTTTCTAAAGAAAGGGAGCCTACGCCTGTACCCCTAAATTCGCAGCGACCAACGGGAGACCGAATTTTCGTGTCGATTTATCTCAAAAAGATATAAATCGGCAACGGAATCGAACGGGTCCGTTCATGAGGGGCTAAACGCCTGTACCCCGAATCGAACGGGGATGCCCGTAAGGGCCCGGTGTTCTAGACCGGTGCAATACCGTTATGCGATACAGGCTTATAATTATTCAAGAATTAATGACTTTTTAAGTTATACGCCCAGACGAGGAGTCGAACCTCGGCACCCCGAAGGGTCAAGAGTTCCAGTCTTGTGCAATACCGTTATGCGACCTGGGCAATATAAGACAAAATAAGAATTACTTTTTAAAAGTAGTTATTCCAAAAACATTAAGAATCTTTTTTCGGTAGATTTGCTTTAATAAACTCTACTAAGGTAGTCCGATGTAACGCTTGTTTTTCTAATCCTAAAACCAATTTTTCAGCATCCCCTGGTTTTAAAATACGATAAGGACTATTTTTAGGTTCCACACCATTTTGATCCTTAGCGACTCCGTCTTCTCCAACAACGATAACACTGTGACCCGAATAGGCATCCCTAGGGACATATATTAAACCAGAAACAAGCTGATCAAGTTTAAGGTCTCCCTTGCTCGCATCAAATCCCATTCCAGTTGACATACTATGACATATTTTTTAACCTTTTAAGGATTTATATAATCAATCATAATGTTTAAACTACCTTATATTAAATCTATCTAATCAACCATCTCAATCTTAATTTTCACGGTACGAGGTATGCTAATCCTCATAATATTATGAAGAATCTTATCATTCGCTGGCAAATCAACAATCCTCTTATGAATCCTCATTTCATATCTATCAAAACTAGCAGTTCCATCACCACACGGAGATTTTCGAGTAGTCACCTTCAATCGCTTCGTCGGCAAAGGAATCGGCCCAGAAATCGGAATCCCAGCCCCGCTAGCAATCGTCTTTATCCGATCAATAACTCCATTCAATTTATCGATCTCCACACTTTGCAACTTTATCCGCACGGTCGTCATAACCAATATCATAAAAATACACTTTTAAACCTTACTGTCAAATTTCCAAAAGCGCGACAAAAGAACGCAACAAAGACCGACTACCCAATACCGACAAGCGAAGCGACCGACTGCCGAAAAAGCGAAGCTTTTTTAGCCTTACTGTCCTATTCCAGACATGAACCCCAAACCAATAATTATCACAATATTATTCATCACATCCGGAATCTTCTACTACCAAATCACCGACGCCACACCAACCCTAGAAACCTACCAAGTCTCACAAATCGTCGACGGTGACACGCTCGACCTAGCAACAGGCCAACGAGTCAGGCTCAAAGGAATCAACACCCCAGAATCATCAATGCCATTCTACCAAGAAGCAAAAACCTTCCTCCAATCCTTAACCCAAAACCAATCAATCGAAATCCAATCTTACGGCACAGACAAATACGGCAGAATCCTAGCGCACCTATTTCTAAACGACAAAAACATCAACAAAGAAATCCTACAACAAGGCCTAGCAACACTATACTACTACGAACACGACATCCATTATAAAGAATATGCAAAAGCCGAAGAATTCGCACGACTAAATCAGAAAGGCTTATGGAAAAAATCCCCAAACACAAACTGCATCGAACTAATCGAACTCAAAACAGATGAACCAGAATTATTAATCCTCCAAAATAATTGCAACAAAGAATTAAACATAATTTTCAAAGACGACGCAACTCATATCTACAAAGAAACCCTAAGCCCAAACTCAATCTTCACAAAAACATTCTCACACATCTGGAACACCGACGGCGACTCAATATACATCTCAGATGAGCAAGGTTTATTAACATTCCATCGCTACAATTAACATGACAATCGACATCGCAACAAACACACTAATGCAATCAATCGAAGCTCCAGCTCTAGTATCTTTCTCAAAAATCATCGCCCACATCTTCGACCCGTTAGTCCTAGTAATCATCTCCCTAATCATCGCCGCATTCGTCTATCTAAAAATCTCAAAGAAAAAAGGGATCTTCTTCGCCACAACAATCCTAGCAACAGGGGTTCTAATCAAAATCTCAAAAGAAATTTTCCAAAGAGCAAGACCTCTTAATGCCCTAATCCCAGAAACAGGTTTCTCCATCCCAAGCGGACACGCAACAATCGCCGTTGTATTCTTCGGCCTAATCGCATTTTTATTTACAACCAAAAAACATAAGCTCTCAGCGACGATAATCACAACCCTAATAATTCTAATAACAGGATTCACAAGAATCTACTTAAGAGCTCACTGGCTAACAGACGTCATCGCAGGATTCATCTTAGGCGGAATAATATTATATCTAGGAATCCTTATTTACAAGAAACTTTCTTAATCACATAAACCTCAGTCCCGCTCCCAACCTTAACCCCAAAATCAACACCAACATCATCACCCTTCTTAACCGACTTAACACCCTTCCCTTCAAGCTCAATCGATTTAACAACAACTCTCTCAACAGCCGCATCATCACCAATCAAATAAACCTCGTCGCCAACACCCAACTTCCCAGTATTCATTTTAACCGAACAAACCCCAGCCCGAGGCCAATACTTATACACCTTCCCAACAAAAACCTTCTTCTCTTCCTGCTCCCCATTCTCCGAAAACGAAAAATCATCAGCAGTCGGCATCTTCAAATAAAATCCAGAACTAAGTCCCCGATGGTATACCTTCTTCAAATTACCAATCCCCGCAACAATCTCACCATGACTCAACTTTTTATCAATAGCCTTCCGATATTCCGAGACAACGGTATAAACATATTCAGGACTCCGATTCCGTCCCTCAATCTTAAACGAAACAATCCCCGCCTTTTTCATCTTATCAATAAACGGCAAAGTACACAAATCCTTGGCAGACATGACCCGAGAATTTTCAAGTTTCAATTCATTCCCCGCATCATCTTTAATATTCCAAGCCCTACGACAAAGCTGCGCACACTGTCCCCGATTCGCCGAAAGCCCATGGGTATACTGCGACATAAAACACCGACCCGAAACAGCAACACACATCGCCCCATGACAAAAACATTCCACATCAATAACCTTAGCAATCTTAGCAACCTGTTTCAAATTCAACTCCCTCGCAAGAATAACCCTCTCAGCCCCAAGCTTCTTATAAAATTTCGCAGCACCAACATTCGAAACCGAAGCCTGAGTCGAAACATGAAACGGTATACCATACTTCCGACACAATTCAATCACAGCCAAATCCCAACAAATAATCGCATCAACCTTCCCCTTAGCAGCCTTCACAATCCTCTCAACCCTCGCCAACTCCGAATCATACATCACAACATTCAAAGTCAAATATATCTTAACAGAATCACAAATTTTCCTAATCTTCTTAAAATCCTTAACACCAAAATTCTTAGCCGCATCCCTCATATTAAATCCTCGGACACCGAAGTATACCGCATCAGCCCCAGCTGCAACCGCCGCATGCAAATTCCGAAAGTTCCCAACCGGCGCAAGCAATTCATATTTCTTCATAACATAAAAATCTAAAACCAAGTTATAAACTTAATCATCAGCACAAACAGACCGCGAAGCGAACCACCCACCACCCGCGCCAAAGCGCGAACCACCCACCACCCCAATTACTACGATATCGCGATATTGTAGTAATTGTATAGTTACAAAAGTTTATAAATATCAATTCTATAGAATACTATGGAAAAATCGACTCAACAAATCGAAAAAAATGTTTCTGCAAGTTTCGCCTATGTCAAAAAAGACATGCTAATGCTTAACGATGCCTTCTCCGACCTTCACGATAAGATGCAACACCTAAGTTTGAATCACGCAATGCTCCTTGAAGAAATCGGAAAAATCCGAGCAGAAATCGCCGGAAAGAAACCAAAGAAAAAAACTTCTACAAAAAAGACAACTAAGAAAAAGAAGTAAGCATAATCTTTAAAAAGCAATTCTACGAGAATTAATTACAAGCCTCAATAGTATAGTGGTTAGTACACGGCCCTGTCGCGGCCGAGATCCGGGTTCAATCCCCGGTTGGGGCGTAGTTAGGGCGTAGGTAACTATATAAAGCCCTTAGACGATAGTTCTATATGAAATTAGATGTTCATGGACACGAAAAGAGATATAAGCGATGGAAAGAATATGTCAAAGAGAATGGAGAGGATAGGCTATCTAAGAGAAATTCTGATACGCTACTAGCTTTTGTTTTCGACATGGAAGTTGGAGTTAATATTTCTAGAAAGTCGAAAAAAGGTGGGCGAAGTTTTCCAAGATTAAACAACATTAAACAAAGGATGCTTCAAATGATGAGAATATTTGAAAAGATGGGGCTGGACGACTTAACAAAGTTAACAGAGAAAAAAATGATGGATTATTTCAACGCCTTGAGAACTGGAGAAATTAAAACCACAAGAGGAGAAGTATACAAATCTGTACAAGATTACGCTAAAGTGTTTAAGTCCTTTTGGCACTGGTGGGTAAAGTCTCAGAGAAAGAAAGGCTTAGTGGTTATAGATATTACAGAAGATTTGGATACCTCAAAAGAAGAGAAGCCATCCTTTGTTTATATGACTAAGAAACAACTCTATAATCAGTATATGCCTTATTTCGAAAAGGATGAACAAATAGTTCTCTCTTTTGTTTTCGATAGTCTTATTCGAAGCCCCACAGAAATATTAAGTCTAGAGGTGGGGAATTTATTTGAGAAGGATGGGGAGGTCTGGGTTAATATTCCTGACGATATTTCCAAAGTTAAAGGGAGGTTGTTTAATCTGATGTATTGTGGAGACGACCTAAAAGAATATATCAAAAACAAAGGGCTTAAACCGAAAGATAAATTATTTGATTTCTCCACGACTTACTTTAATAGGAAAATGAAAAAAATTGCACATCAGATTTGGGGGGACTCAATTTCACATCCTAAGGCTGGAGGAAATTTTTCAGAGATAACATTATACGACCTGAGACATTCGGGTAGCATTCACCTTAGAATGCTTGCACA
>Ga0307928_10000221_pt1 | contig 40341 bp, 44 predicted proteins | sample AceLakmetagen232_FD_201815 | JGI IMG/M metagenome (GOLD analysis project Ga0307928, IMG submission 201815) | Saline water microbial communities from Ace Lake, Antarctica - #232 | ecosystem: Environmental > Aquatic > Non-marine Saline and Alkaline > Saline | place: Antarctica: Ace Lake...
GCCCCTGCGGCGGCCCATGCGGCGTCCCCTGCGGCGGCCCCTGCGGCGGCCCTTGCGGCGGCCCTTGTTTCATACACGCGCCACGATTCGCCCTCGGCCTCTCCGTTCGAGAACCACGGAACGCTACCGATGGACTTCACAAACGCGCTGGTATCGTCAACCCACGGAACGGACACGCGCTTGACGAGTCGTGCCGAGTCGAAGCGGGCCTTTCTGCTGTCCTCCCCAAGTAGCGTCGAGCCGTTGGCTGGCGCTGCTTCCCATATCGCACAAGGGAAGCCCGCCTTGATGAAAGTATCCTCGACCGACTTGGCGAGGTGGACGCCGGGGCCACACGCCGCGCCATCTTCCGGCGCATTCTTCACGCGCACGATCTTCCCACTTGACGGCCAGATGAACGACGGATCATACCAGCTTCCGTTGTCTTCTCTCAGGCACTTGTAATACGCCATCGTCAATCCTCCCAATAGAGTGAACGGCAATTATCGCAGCAGCAGATTTGGTTGAGATGATCCGGCGTGAATATCTTACCGCACCACTTACAGATTCGGTGTTGGGCGGGTTTCATGGTTACGCCTTCCGTGTCTGGAGTTGCACGTCGAATTGTGCCATTTCCTCGGCCTCTGCGGCCCTGTCGGCCTTGGCTTGTGCGCGGGACTGTTCGAGCGCCCCGGCTGATGCGAGGGTGCAGTGCCCGTAGCGTCTTAGCCGCTGGTGCATCGCGGCGCGTGTGTCCATGTCCATGGCTACTTGCCCCCTGCTTTTGCGATTGCGGCGCGGGCCTTATCCATCACGTGGACTCTGTTCGGCCTGTCTTCCATGTGCGGGTACCGGCTCATGCGTTCTTCGTGATCTGCCGTGACCGCTTGCAACGCTCTCAGCAGTTCGGGCGCGGCGGCGATCAGGTGGGCGCGTTCCCACTGCTCCGGCGTGGCGTCGGCGCGCGTCTCGCTCGGATAACCGATTTCGCAGACGCCCAAACCATCCTCCGTGTCTTCGATTACGGCAAGCGGCTGGTCTTCGGCATCGTCAATCTTCCATCGCTTCGCGTCCATGACTTCTCCCTTGATCTAGGACTGTGCGGCGGTCATTGCGGCGTCCGCGTCTTCATACGCGAACGTGAGCTTTCGGACACCGCGCAACACCGTGAGGGCGTCCTTGCGTGCCCGCTGGCATACCAGCTTGTCTTCGAGAGACAGGGGGAGCTTGCTGGCGGTCTTGAATGTCTCCGCCATTTCCAGCAGCGCCTTGACTGCCGTCTTGTGTGCGTCTCTCTGTGCCTTGCCCATCTCTTGCTCCTCTTGTCCCGAGTGTTATGGCAAACTATTGTCCACTGTATCACGCCCTTTGTACTCTGTCAAGGAATAATCTTGAAGATAGCCAAAAATGGTACATCGACAACGCTCTTTCCTCTCTGTTTCTGCACTCCTCGATCCCTCTTAAAGGCCTTTACAGCAACCGGGCCGCATTCGAACACACATAAAGACTTCTGGAAACCCGCAACCGCACACACCCACACAGCCAGCCTGTCATACAGTATATGTAAACTTGTCGGTATTGTTTACGCCATGCCTCACCCAGCTAACATACAGACATGCAGCCAGCCAGTAGCGACGCCGCCACATGCCCGCGCGGTATCACTATGTGACAGTGGTATCACAATGTGACACCCCCTGAGAACCAACGGTGGCCTTGGTATCCTCTGAGTGGGCGTGTCCCGCCTTGCACAGAATGGGCTCAGTAGGCTATCAGGCGTGAAAGAGGCGCGTAGCAGGCCCGTAGGAGCGTCCCAATAGGCTCAGTGCATGATGGGAGGGGTATCGAATCCGCCTTGCACAGAATGGGCTCAGTAGGCTATCAGGCGTGAAAGAGGCGCGTAGCAGGCCCGTAGGAGCGTCCCAATAGGCTCAGTGCATGATGGGAGGGGTATCGAATCCGCCTTGCACAGAATGGGCTCAGTAGGCTATCAGGCGTGAAAGAGGCGCGTAGCAGGCCCGTAGGAGCGTCCCAATAGGCTCAGTGCATGATGGGAGGGGTATCGAATCCGAACGTCTTAGAGGCCGCATATCTTGGTCGGCCCCCGGCCAGATCGCGCAATCGTGTATAGGTTATGAAGTGCGCTGCATTTCTTAGAATTGGCGAGTAATAGTGAGAGAGTGCAAGAAGGTGGTGTTCGAGCTTGAAGTGGAGCGGTATTCTCTGTTTTCCCCGATTGTTGAAAAATTCTGCTGAAAAGTGGTGGCTCTTGAGAGTAGCGCCACAAAGGGTGTGGCGTGCGCTACAGTGGGTGTGGCGATTTGAAAAAATTTCGTTACCGGTGCGGCGTGTCTCATTGCGGTGGGGCGGAGAGTGGCCGTTACCCCAAGGGATAGTGGTGCGTGTCTCATTCGTGTCTCGTGTGTCTCATTTTGGAAGTGGGGTATTGACACACGTGAGACAGATGTGGTAAAGGTGGGAGTCATTGCGGGACGTAGACCAGTTGAGGAGGACGCGATGGGTTGGGCGGATTGCGGTCTGGACAGCAAGGGGCGTCCGATTGGCTATGCGTTTTCAGCGACGTGCGACCATCCCGGATGCGACAAGAAGATTGACCGTGGTCTTTCCTTTGCGTGCGGTGGGATGCACGGCGAGACTGAGTGGGGATGCGAGGGCTACTTCTGCGAGGAGCATCTTGAGATCACCGACAAGGAGCGGGATAGCCAGCTTTGCCCGAGTTGTGTGAAGAGGGTCGAGTTGAAGCTTGGCGCCGATTGGTACGAGAAGAGCCACAGTGACATGGTTGCAGAGGCGGTTGAGGATTCAGCGTAACCGAGGAGGTAGGGATGCCAGACGAGAAGGCGAAGTGCGAGGTCTGCGGCCGGGCGATTGTGGATGGGGCGCATGAAGACAGCGATGCTGCCGAGTACAGCTTCTACGATCCGCTGGTGACGAAGAACGCCACGATCTGCGGCGCTTGTGCGAAGAGGGCGAATACCGTCGACATGCTGAAGCGTCTGTACCGTCTTGACGATGAGGTGAAGCGTCTTCAGCAGCGGATCGTTCTGCTCAACCAGAAATCGGGAGGGTAGGGATGCCAGACGAGAAGAGGAAGGTGCGTGAGCGCGGAAGGCTCAAGCAGAAGCGCGAGCAGGCGGAGGCGCAGTTCGTCGACGCAATCACGAGGGGGTGGCCTCCACGCCTCCGGAGCGCACTCCTTCCGGGGGTTGAGATGACGGAGGTTCCCCATGCCATATGAGCGGCTGAAGCTCGGGAAGCTGGACATTGTCGGCATCGCGGTGATGATTGGGCTACTGAACACGTACGCCTTGGTGAGGTTCCCGTTCGTGTGGTGCTGGTGGGCCGCGTTCGACGGGCGAGAGGCCGCGAAACCGAAACTGTGGAGCTGCTGATGGCAGTCGACACCAAGGCATACCGCAAGGCGCTGTGGAACACCAGCAGAACCATGTATGCCGAGTTCAAGGCTCGGATGGAGGAGTGCCTTGAGTCGGGCATGGTGCAGCGCGTGGCCGAACTGACCGCGATGGAGGAATTCCCGCTGCCGGTCGGGGCGGAGAGCGCGATCAAGAAGCTGACCCCGGATCAGCAGGCGGCGCTCAGGAAGAGCGAGGCCAAGGCGTTCGTGGCGCCGGGGAAGATGGACGAGGAGTCTGTCGACGACATGGAATACGGCGATCAGGACTTCGTGGGGCGGAAGACAACGCTGCGCGATTGCGCCGAGTGGGTTGCCAGCAACATCTACAACAAGGACGCCAAGGTCGAGGATGCGCCGGACGCCGTGGCGTGGAACCTCCTGGCCGATGCGAGGGCGGACGCCGAGTTCCGCCGGCGGGTCTTCTGGGACAAGATCTACCTGAAGGTCGTCGGGGCCAATGAGGATGCAGACAAGAAACGGGACGATGGAAGTGAGCTCGTGAGTACGATTCGAGATCTGCTCCAGATTCGAGACTCCGTCAGCGCCAAAGAGGCCGGATGACAGCCGCCACGCCACAAGTTGAGACGCTCCTCGCATTCGAAAGGCCCAGCGACGTTCGGCGCACCGTGCCGACGCCCTATCACCACCTGGTGCCCAAGGATCTCGACGACAACCTCAAGTGGCGACTGGAACTGCTGCGGTACGGCCAGAGCTCCAAGCGCGCGGCCGATGAGCTCTGGATGATGTGCTCGAGAGACCCGCTCTTCTGGGTGGACTCGTTCGTCTGGACGTTCAACCCGCGTCTCTCCAAGGGGCAGCGAAAGCAGCCGTGGATCAGCTACCCCTTCCAAGAAAATGCGATCCTCACGATCATCGCCGCGTCCGGCAGCATCGACGGATGCGACCCGTTCGATTGCCTCTTCGAGAAGTCACGCGATATGGGCGCAACATGGCTGGCCATCATCTGCGACGCCTACCAGTCCAGCTTCGAGGAATTCTTCTCCGCCCTCTGGGTCTCCCGTAAGGAAGACCTCGTGGACAAGGCAGACGATCCCAAGTCGATGTTCTGGAAGCTCGACTTCCTGATCGAACACCTTCCCCCCTTCCTCAGCGACAGGTTCGAGCGGAAGAAGCTGCACTACAAGAACTTCGTCACCGACTCCACCATCGACGGCGAGTCCACCACAGGCGATCTGGCCACCGGCGACCGCCGCTCCCGGATCACCCTCGATGAGTTCGCCAAGTTCGAGCGCGCCAAACCCGGCATGGGCATGAGGGCACTCAGCTCCACCGCCGATGCCACCGACTGCAGACTGTTCAACTCGACGCACGACGGCACGGGCACCGCCTTCTACATGATGGCAAAGTCCGATGTCCACAAGATCCAGTTCCATTGGTCCGCTCACCTCGTGAAAGGCGCCGGCCTCTACAGCGTCAACGAGAACGGCACGGTCAATGTGATCGACGGCGAGTACCACGAGCGGCGGCCGGGCTACGAGTTCATCCACAAGGCCGGCGGTTTCAAGGGGCTCCGTTCGCCCTGGTACGATCGTGAATGCAGACGCCGGAAGTCGAAGCTGGAGGTCGCACAGGAACTCGACATGGACGCCCATGCGTCGGGCGGTCAGTTCTACGACAAGGACACCATCGAAGTCATCGAGACCGGGCCCACACGAACGCTTCTCGCCCCCGTGGTTCGCGGTAATGTCAGCTTCGATCCGCTCACGGGAACCTTCCGCGGCTTCAATGAGAATCCGCACACGGGCACCCTGAAGCTCTGGATGCATCCCGACGCGATCAAGCGGAAGCGCGCTGGCGTTCGCTATGTGATCGGCGTCGACGTGGCCGGCGGGTCTGATGCCTCGAATGCCTGCCTGTGCGTGGCCGACGCGACGACCGGCGAACAGGTCGCGGAGTTCGCCGATATCGAGACCACTCCCGACAAACTGGCCAAGATCGCCATGGCCGTCGGGCTCTGGTTCAAGGTGGGCACCACGCTCCCCGAGTTGATCTGGGAACGCAACGGGCCCGGCAGCGCGTTCGGCCTCTGCATCCGAGACCTCGGGTACGACAGTTTCTATCACCGATCCGACGCCGACACGGGCGTTCGAGACCCGAAGCCCGGCTGGCCGTCGGCACCACAGAACAACCTCGATCTCATGGGCCTCTTCCGCCGATCACTGAGCAGCGGCTCGTTCGTGATCCGCTCCGATCAGGCGCTTGAGGAGCTGAAGGCATACGTCTACACCAAGACGGGGGGCGTCGCCCACCAGGCGTCGCTGTCCATCGAGGATCCGAGCGGCGCCAAGCGAAATCACGGAGACCGGGCACGGGCCGCGGCGCTGGCCTGCCTCTGCATGGGTCTCGAACCCTCGCTCGATGAGGATGACAAGGTGCCCGACGAAATACCCGACAACTGTTTCTTCGCGCGTCGGCAAGCGTTCCGACGGCGGAAGATGATGGACGCAACACGATGAAAGGGATGCCATGAGAGAGTTCATGCGGTACATGATGGTCGTCGCGCTGGTCGCCTGCCTTGGCATACTGGCCCTCGGAATCGCCGCTGGCTGCACCCCGGCGCAGATCGCGCACAGCCAACAGCAGATCTCCAACGCCGAGACGCAACTTGCCACATTGGAACAGCAGCTCGCCGCGGCAACCCCAGGCTCCGACGAACACAAGGAGCTGCTCGCCTCCATTACACGAATCAAGCTCGGCCTCGAAACGCTGAACAAGAACCTCGAAGGCGCGGAAGATGAATATGGCGTGGCTCAGGCCGTCGCCCAAACGCTTTGCCTTTTCATCGCACCGCCCTGGGGCCCGATGGTCGCAGCGGCGCTCGGACTGACCATCGGCCTCGTGAAAGACCAGAGAAGCAAGCGGAAACTGGCCGTCAGCGACCGCGCGAATGCGATCATGGTGACATCCATCAAGGATGCGAATGCCACCGTCGCCGCCGGGATGGTCAAGAAACGCTCCAAGCCGGACGCGGCCGTCTACGCAGCCATCAAGAGCAAGGTCAAGGCGCTCGACGCCAACATCCGACATACCGAGGGCTGATCCATGCCACTCGACTGGAACGACGCGACGATCAAGAACCTGCGCAGCTCAGTGACGAAGTGGCGCCAGGATCTCAAGTTTGCTCGCGTCCAACGCCTCGCGGCCCTGAAGCTCTTCGGGGGCGCCCACTACATCAAGGATTGGGATCAGGAGACGCAGCCCATCCCGCTCATCGCGATTGGGATGAAGACGTACCTGCGCCACCTTGTCGGTCGCCGCCCGGCGGTCATGGTCGGAACACCGTTCCCCCGCCTGAAGCCCTCCGCCTACATGCTCCAACTCGCCATGAACCAACTCCTCAAGGAGATCAACTTCGGCGAGACCATGGAGGCCATCGCCCTCGATGCGATGTTCGGCATGGCGTTCGCCAAGATCGGCCTGTACTCCAGCAGGGAAGTGGAGATCGGCGGCGTGATGCACGACGAGGGCCAGCCCTACTTCGACCGGATCTCCCCCGAAGACATCGTCTACGATACGAATGCCCGAACGTGGGAGCAGATTACCGTCGTCGGCAACCGTTACCGGGTGCCGCTGCGTATTGTGAAGGAGAGCAGCTTCTTCGAGAACACGGACGAACTCGTTTCCCAGGAAGAGAAGACGCACAACGAATCGGGCGACCGACGCAGCACAACCCTGACCCGCGGGAATAACTCCGACTACGAGGACTTCGAGCCGCACGTCGAACTGCTCGACCTCTACATGCCGTTCGAGAACACCATGATGACGCTGGCGGAACATCAGGACAACATTCCGCCCGTAGTCCCGCCCTACGAGTGGAACGGCCCGGAGCGCGGCCCGTACCGGCGGCTCTCATTCGGCACGGTTCCCGATCAGATCATGCCCCTCGCGCCGATTCACCTCTGGATGGACATGCACGAGATGGTCAACACCATCTGGCGCAAAGAGTCACGCCGCGCCAAGAACTTCAAGCAGAACTGGGGCTACCAGCCGGAGTCGGCGAAAGACATGGCGAATCTGGAGTCCGCCGGCGATCTTCAGACGATCAAGATGAAGAACCCCGAGGGCATCCGCGAGTTCCTGACCGGGGGTGCCAATGCGAACAACGTGCTCATGGCCATGAAGGGGCAGGAGGAGTTCAACAACATCGCGGGCAACCTCAACCTGATGACGGGCAGCGGGGCCGATTCAGAAACGCTCGGTCAGGATCAGATTCTGATGGCCTCCTCAAACCAGACGGTCGAAGACCTGCAGGACAGAACGCTTCTCTTCACCGAATTCGCGACAGAGGACCTTGCGTGGTTCCTGTATTACGACCAGAACATCCCGATCCCGCTGATCAAGGAAGTGGCCAACGGCAGGCGGATGGCAGCCACGCTTTCCCCCAAGGATCGCGAGGGCGACTTCCTGGAGTACAACTTCTCGATCTCTCCGTATTCCATGCGGCCGCAGACCCCAGACTCGAAGTTCGGGACCATGATGCAGCTCCTCAATGGCCTCATGGCCCCGTTCGCGCCGATGATGCAGGAGCAGGGGCTCACAATCGACATGCAGGCCGTGCTCAGGCATGCGGCGCAGTGGCGGAATCTGCCAGAGATCGAGGATATGGTCACGTTCACCTCGCCCAGCCAACAGCAGCAGATGGGCCCGGTCGGCGAGAGCCCGCGGCGACCCGTGCAGCAGTCGCCGAAGACAGAACGGACGTATAACCGCGTCAGCCAGGGTGCCGGCAAGCAGGGCGGCGAGGACATCACCGCGGCACTACTCCAAGGTCTTGGGCAGAAGCAGCAGCAGACATCAAGTCCCATGCAAGCGACAGGATAGACAACATGGCAGCGGCAACCAATGGCGTGACGGCATTGCACGTACTTCGCGACCAGCAGCAGGCGGTACTTGACGATCTCGAAAGCGCTCCCGACGACATCGATGGGATTGGCGACGACCAGGGATGCCCGGCGCCGAAGTTCGCCTACAAGGTGCTTGCCGCAAACCGAGTTCTCGTGAGAACCGCGGTCATCAACACGCAGTTGGATATCGACAACGGGGAAGCGAGACGCAACAGGCAGAGCCGCATGTGGGACAGCATCAGAAGCAGCGTCGCAGCATGGATCATCGTCACCCTGATCGCAGCGATCCTCTTGATGGTCGGAACGGCCTTTGGAAAGACTCTCTGAGGACAGACATGCAGATCTACCCGTACAAATGCCCGGAATGCGGCCATCGGTTCGACCACATGATGCAGAAGCTGAATCCGCCGGACACGCTCGTCTGCGGAGAGTGTGGATACCGGAAGTGCAAGCAGGATTGGCAGGCCAAGTTCGCCGGCGGCGACTTCGCGCCCGGCAACTGGCCGATGGAGTCCGACGCGGCCGGCGTTCACCCGGACCAGATACCCGAGGCCGTGGAACACGCCAAGAGCATTGGCGTGCCGACCGAGTTCAACAAGGCAGGGAATCCGATCCTCCGAAGTCCACAACACCGGGCCGCATACCTCCGCGGAATCGGCATGTTCGACCGAGACGCGGGGTACAGTGACCCAGCGCCGAACGAACATACCAGGCCGAGATCTCGACGCGAACAGCTCGCGCGAAAGTACGGCCTTGACCCCAAACTGGTAGGAGCCTAGGGATGCCATTGGAAGACAAAGGGTTGGAACACGACGCCGAGGAAGAAAAGCAGGAAGACAAGCTGACGCCGGGCTGGGAAGACGATCCCGCGCCCGATCCGACGCCCGATGCTGAGATCGAGGAAGATACCAGCACGAGCAAGGACGACGACGACGACACCGACGGCAGCAAGGACGATGGCGGGAAGAAGGCCGACGACGCCGCCGACGATACACTCACGACACGAGCCGTCGAAGAACTTGGCATCGCCAAGGAGACGGCAGCCGCACTTGCCGAATCGGGACACCTTCAGGAACTCTTGGATGCGGCCGATCAAAAGCTGAAGCCCACACCTCCGGCAACCCCGGCGGCCAAGGGTGACGAAGCGACGACGGCTGACGACAAGGGTGCCGAAGGCGACCAGGGCAAGAAGGACGCTCTCACGCTCAAGGACGATCTCGAAGCACAGGGATACGATCTCGAAGATCCCATGGTCAAGATCCTCCTCGCACAGGACGCGAAGAACGGCGAGTTGTCGAAGAGACTCGATGGCATGCTGACTTCGCAGAAGGAAGAGGCTCAGGTCGCGCACGAGAGGGCGTTTGACAGCGCCATATCGGCACTTCCGGAGTCATGGGAGGAGCTCTTCGGGAAGGGATCGGTTGACGCGCTCGATCCCGACGGAGCGGAGATGCGGCACCGGCAGAAGCTGGACGACGCGATGATTCTGATCCAGAGCCATCGTGCCGATAAGGATCTGGCACCGCTCGACGCAGCCGAAGTGATGGATCGCGCGTTGCGATTGGAGTACGCAGACACGTACTCGGAACTGGACCAAGCGGCACTGAGCGGTAAGCTCAAAGGCCAACGCCGTCGGATGGCAGCCCGCCCAACGGGGCGCGGTGCCGACAAGCCAGGTGGCGTCAATGCCGCCATAGCGAAGTCGGAAGCCTTCGATAAGCAACATGGCGTCGGCTGACGGGCCGCGAGACTGAAAGGACAACGACAACATGCCGACACTCAACGCGGACGAAATCGATGATCTCGTACAAGAAACGCTCCGCGATCTGGGGCGAAACGACATCATCCAGATCGCACAAAGCCAGCAGGACTACGAGGTCTACACCAAGTGGTTCAAGAACGACCGCGTCGCCTTCGACAGCGGTTACGGAATCCGCCGGACACTCATGAACAAGCTGCCGGGCTCCGCGCGACACACCGGCCTCTTCCAGGTCGATGAGATCGCCGTGGTCAATCTCCTGAGCCAGCTCGTCGTGCCGTGGCGACATGCCACGACGAACTGGGCGTACGAAATACGCGAGATGATGATGAACAAGGGCAAGTCCCGGATCAACAACATCATCGTGCCGCGGCGCGAGGGCGCCATCATCGACCTGATCGAGGAGCTCGAAGAGAAGGGCTGGGCCAGCCCGGACGCGGACAACGAGGACGAGCCGTACGGCCTGCCCTACTACATCGTGTCGAATGACACTCAGGGCTTCAACGGCGGCTACCCCGACGGCCACACCGACATTGCCGGTGTGAACCTGACGACCGTGCCGACGTACAAGAACTGGACGGACACGTATGTCGCCATCACCAAAGACGACCTGATCAAGAAGATGCGCAGGGCCTCGTACAAGACGAACTGGAAGAGCCCGATCAGCGTCGCCGACTTCCGCAGCTTCAAGGCCCAGATGTACCGCATCTACATGCCCTACGATGTCTACGAGGCCTTCGTGGACGCGGCGCAGGCGCAGAACGAGAACCTGGGCCCCGACGTGGCGCGCTACGACGGCGAGGTGACGTTCAAGAAGCACACCATCCTCGCGACCCCGTCGCTGGACGATACTACGAACACCTGGACGGACTTCCCCGTGTTCGGCGTCAACCACCAGACGTTCCTTCCCGTGTGCCTCGAAGAGGACTACATGCGGGAGACGGGTCCGCAGCAGTCGCCGAAGCAGCACAACACCCGCGAGGTGCATTACGACATCTCGTACAACTACGTCTGCCTGGACAGGCGCCGGAACTGGCGCTTCAAGAAGACCGGGACGTAAGCCACACTGTGACAAGGCTGCGAGGCCGGCTGGCCCAGCAGCAAACTCGCGTAGGTCGTGGTGCGATGCCGCACGCGGCCGACCAATAGGAGAGAGACATGCCTATCACCAATCCGGTTCTTTACGAACAGCAGGGACGTGTCATCAAGCGGCTCGTCAAGCACACGGCCGGCACAGCCCTCGTGAAGGGCGTGGCCATGTGCTACGACCGCGACTACGGCACCGCAACCGCCGTGGATGAGTACCGGGACAAGATCGTGCTGGTCCCCGGCACAACCAACAACGGCAGTTTCGCCGGCGTCACGGCCCGCTCGTACAAGGCCAAGACCGGCGGCCGCATGATCGAGATCTACGAGCCCGGCAGCGTGTGTTTCGCGCTGATCGCGGACGGTTCGATCACCATCGGCGACAGGTCGTTCGTGACGTTCATCGTCGGCGGTGCCAGCAATGGCAAGTTCACCGCGGCCGCCGCAGCCCCCGTGGGCATCGGTTCGGCCAAGGTGCTGCAGACGTTGGCGGCCACAGGGCTCGGTCTCGTGGAGCTCCTGGCGACCGGCGACCAGACGGGCGGCGTCGAAACGAGCACCAGCGTCGCCGCGGGCGGCGCGATCACCCCGATGGTCGGCGGAAAGACCATCGTCACGGGTGTGGCGCTCACCGGAGCCGACATCACCGCGACCCTGGCCGACGGCACGTACATCGGGCAGAGGAAGGTGTTCTACGTCGCCGCCGACCTGGGCGACGCCTACGACTTCATCCTGACGACCACCACGTGCGTGCAGCTTGACGGCAGCACCGGGCTGTCGAACGTCACCATGGACGACATCGGTGACTACTGCATGTTCGAGTGGATGGGTCTCACCTGGAAGCTCATCGCCAACGCCGGTGGTGCGCTCGCGTAAGCACAATCGGTCAGCAGCCACTGGGGCTCCTGGCCACAACGGGGGGGAGTCGCCAGCATCCCGGCGGCTCCCACCCCGAATCCGCGGGATGCCGGATTGGAGAATAACGTGCATAAATCGACAGAGAAGCATCTGCGCATGATGCTCGGTATCGAGGACTCGGTTGACAAGAAGGGCACGGCCGTTCCGACGCCCGAATTCGCGAAAGCGTTCATCGACAGCATGCAGGCCAAGATGAAATCGTTCGCATACAAGGGCACCTCCGTGCCGATGGTCGCGTGCGTGGCGGCCCTGTCCGAGGTTCTCGAACCCATCCTGAAGCGTCTCGACGAACTTGAGGCGGCGCAGGGCGGCGGCACGAACGGGGAATCCACGCTCGAGCTGACGAAGCGAATTGACTCGGCACTGGCCATCGCGAAGAACGCGACGAAGACGGCGGACGATACCGCCGACGCACTGGCTGAGGCCATCGCGAACAGCAAAGCCGAGAAGGACGCGCAGAAGAAGACCACGAAGTCCACACCCAAGTAGGTGAACGCCAATGGCTGAAAGTACGCTGTCCCTGACCTGGCAGGACTACATGACCGCGGTCGGCCGAAAGGTCGGCTGGGTCAAGACAGGTGCGATCTGGTCGGCTATGAGCGCCGCTCGCCAGACTGAGACCGACCGGCTCGTTCAGGAGGCATACCGACAGTTCCTCGATCCCCCGCTCGTCCTTGAGGACGTTCAGCCCCACCAGTGGACGTTCCTGACGCCGATCCAAACCATCGACGTGACCTCGGGGACGGAAGACTACGAGATGCCCGACGACTTCGCCGGCCTGATCGGCAGGATCTGGTTCCCGGAGAACGAACTCAAGACGGCGCTGCACATCGTGGGTCGCGGGCAGATTCTCTCGCTGCGAAGCTCCGCGACGAACTCCGGCTACCCACGCTACGCGGCGATCACGCCTCTGCCGCGCGACGAGTGGACAGACGGGACGGGGCAGCGTTTTCAACTCATGATCTACCCGACGCCGGACGCGGACTACACTTTCGCCTACACCGCGAACATCATCACCAACAAGATGGACAGCACCGACGCGAACAAGTACCCGATCGGTGGCGAGAAACACGCGGAGACGATTCTGGCCTCATGTCTGGAGCGCGCGGAGAATTACATCGAGCAGGCCCAGGGGGCCGAGTACGCGCGGTGGATTCAGAGGCTTCGCGCGAGCATCATGATCGACCTCGACGCCTCAGCGCCTGAAACTATGGGGATGCTTGGCGACCGAAACAACCTGTACGGCAACCGATACTGCGACCGATCAGAGTACGTCAGTTTTGAAGGCAACATCCCCGGCCTGACCCCATAACAGGAGAGCATCATGGCGCAAATGGAAATTATCTACGTGGTCGGCGGAGACCTTATCCCCGACGACACGCCTGAGACGGGGCTGATTCGCGTCACAGGAACCGCTCTCGGCGAGGTTCACGTTCACGATATGGGCATGGCCACGGTGGTTGGAACGGATGGCGGGGCGGAACTGACGAAAGCGGTTGCCGTGGGTGGCAACGATGGCTCGAACTTCAACATTCTCGGCGTGGCCGCAGATGGCTCGATTGATGCGAATCTCGTGGTCGGCGACATCGAGATCGGCGCGGTCGAGCTGAAGAACGCCTCTACCGACGAGCGGGCGAGCATCGAAGCCGCCAATACCGCGCGGACCACGGCAACCAAGGTTCTTGCCACGCAGAACGTGGACGCGGACGGCGAAGTGATGGCAGCGGCCGATCTCGTCTCGGTCAGAGACACCAACATCGAGCGGTATCTTGAGATCGACGAGGTCGAGGGCTCCGACATCGGCAACTGGGTGGCGGGAACGGACGTGGCCAACATCGCCCTGTCCACAGAGCACATCCCGCACGAGGGCAAGGCCGACTGCATCGAGATGGACAAGACGGGCGGGACGCAGACCACCGCCATCATGTCCAAGACCATTGCCGTGGATGGCTCCGCGTTTGAAGGCCCGACGTTGCTCGAAATGGCCGTCAAGCATGGCAACTACACCAACGTCGCGAGCATCATCTGCCGCCTCGGTACGGATGGGTCGAACTACCACGAGTACGCCATTGACCCGGTGGACTTCGCGACCGGCGAATGGGTGAGGATCGAGTTCAACGTGTGGGCTGGCCTCCAGACCGGCACCGGGCTCGACATGAGCACGATCACCTATATCGCGCTTGGCGTGGTGATGGATGCCGCGGCGAATACCATCGCGGACGTGCAGTTCGAGGAGGTGCGCTTCCTTTCGGCCCCCGCGGTGAGTTCCGCCCCGGTGGCGATCACGAACGATATCGGTGCGGTAACGCGCGTGACGAAGGTCGGCAGCGCAGCGGGCCCGGTCTGGCCGAAGGACTCGGGCAACAAGGATGCTGGAACTCCGCGCGTGGTCATCGCGACGGACGATGTGAACCAATCGGCGATCAAGACGGCCGTGGAGAAGATCCCCGCACTCGGCACGGCGGTAATGGCTGGTGCGGCACCCGTCACGCTTGCTACCGACGACACGATGATGGTCGCGCTGGACGCTTCTGTGGACATTGTGGCGGGCGATACCACCTCAATGGACGCCAAGATGGCCGCATTGGGTACTGCCGCAATGGCAGCCTCAAGCCCTGTCACGCTGGCGACCGACGACACTCAGTACGGTGCAGTCGGTGCGGCGGCCGATGTGGACGGCAATATCCACGGACAGCTCCGCACGATTGGCGAAGCCGCGGAAGGTCATGGCTTGGCCTACCCGGTGATCGACAGCGTATTCAACGTGGCGCTGACCGGCCCCGCAGACACAGCCAACACGGCACTCGTAGCCGATCCGGGTTCGGACAAGCGCATCTGCGTGATGGGCTGGTACGGGACGGCAGACACCGATGCCGGCACCATCGCGTTCCAAGACGAGGACGACACGGTGATTACCGCCGCGATGGCGGTGCTGCTGGGCGGCCAGTACGGCGCGGTCAGCAACGATGTTCGCTTCCCGGCGATGGTCGTGGTTGCGAACAAGGCGCTGGAGATTGACACGGTGACGGCTGGCTTTGATGGCCGCATCTACGGCTACATTGAGGATGTGAGCTGATGGGAATGAACCTACTCGGCGTTGGCTCGATGCACGCGGCCCTTATGGGCGGCGGCGGCGCACCCGCAAGCCCTGACTATACGGTGGTCGGGGCTACTGGAGGCTCTGCGGGCGCAAACGGCGACTACTACGAGAACGGGACGCTCGACGGCAATCCGAAGTATGACAATGATGCCAGCGCCTACTCCATCATGTTCGATAGCAGCTATGGCGCGTGGTTCATCCATACAAGCGATGATCCCGACAACAGCGCGTTCATCAACTGGTATTCTCCTGCCACGCCGCCCGAGGGACTGTTTGACGCGAATACCGGATCTGGCACACCGTTCGTAATACCGGGAACGATTACCGATGTTGCCGTGTCCGGTGCAGGGACGGTGGCGGTGAACGGCACATACTCCGAGTTCGGGACACAGAACAATCTGCCGACCTACAAGCACGCGACAGCGGCTATCTACTTGTGGAGCGACTTCGCGGGCTACTGGTACTTTGAACTCAACGGTATCGAATTGGGCGGGACAACGTACTATTATGGAGAGTACGTCGATTACCAAGCGTCCGTCCCGTGGGCGGGCGGCACCGTCTACATCGTGGCGGAAGGCGACGCAAATGCACCAACAGTCGTGGAGGCATGACATGAGTGTACTCGTATGGGTCAAGGTGAAAGATTGGGGCAAAACGCCTCCTCTGTTCCACAGTCGATACGAACCGGACATCGACCAATTCGGGCCAGACAGCGCGGGCGGTATCAAGATCGGACGTGTAATGATCCCAACCGTATTGGCTACCATGTCCCCGAACCGTGGAGAGCCGCGTCGAAAGCGATGATGCACTGTCGATTGCCAGCTAAGCAGCACCTGAAATAACCGACGCCTGAAGGCGTCACAGATGAAGGAGAAGGACAATGGGACTGCACAATGCGTACGATCTTTACGCCAGAGGCGAGGCCCGCCTTCCGCAGAAGTTCGGCAACGCGGTCGAGGGCATCCTCACGGTCTACGCCGAAGGGGCGCCGACGGACGAGGGTTACGCGCCTGGCTGTCTTCGCGTTGACATCACCTCGAAGAAGACGTATCAGAACGTGGGCACGATCACCACGGCGGTGTGGGAACGTCTCGCGCCCGTCATCACCGAGGCCGCAACCCTGCACGTCAGCAAGGGCGGCAACGACACGACCGGCGACGGAAGCTCGTCCGATCCGTTCCTGACCCTGACCGCCGCATTCGCCGCCGTCGATGCCGACAACATGACGATCATCGTCCATCCGGGCGAGTACGACGAAGCCGCCGCCCTGGCCTTCCCCGTCGCGTACAACGGTCTGCGTGTCGCGGGTATGGTTGGCGAGGCGGATGCCACCGTGATCACCGCCGCCACCGGGCCCGTCATCACCATCGATCCGGCCGCGAGGTCTGGCACGTATTGGTGCTCGTTCTCCGATCTGACCATCGAGGGCGATGCGACGGCGAACGTTGGACTCCACATCGACAACGGAACCTGCACGAAGAAGGTGATCGTCAGCCTGCGGAACGTGAACATCGGCATGGACGACGACCAGACCGACGTGGCGATTCAGACCGTCCACTCCGACGACACCGCGAACGCGATCCGCATCTACCACAGCGGAGCGCCGAACCAGATCGAGGGCATCGTGGCCCTTGAGGTCGACAACAACGGCGACCGCTACGAGTTCACCGGCATCAACTTCGAGGGCCCGATCCACTTCGGGAACGGCGCGGTGGCCGGCGAGAGCCGCTTCATGAACTGCATCGTGCAGAACGACGGCGCCGCCGGCGACGAGGGCAACGATGCCCAGTTCCTCGCGGCCATCAACTGCATCTCGCGCGATGGCACCACGTTCGCCATCGTCGACAAGGAAGACTTCGGAACCAACATCAGCACGAACTTCACCGCCCTTCCCGCCTCGTAAGGAAGCCCAATGGCAAAGGATCGAGCGATCCGATTGCAGTTTCCTCTCGCGGGCCTGGACAGGCGGTACAGCTATCGGCAGCAACCGCCCTTCACGACGCCCGACTGCCGGAATGTGCGCCCAAGCGCCACTCTGGAAGGCCGAGCACGTGGAGGGCAGCGGCCGGGGCTGGTGAAGGCATACCCCGAGCAGGTGTCCGGGGCCTCCAATCCCATCCGCATGGCCAGCAGCGTCACCGTGGTGCAACCCACGGGGACGACGCACTGGGTCGAGAACTTCATCGGCGAAGAGTGGGAAGACGACGGGCTCGGTGGGGTATGGTCGACGGCATCGTGGGCGGTTGATTCACCCCATGTTGTTGGCACCCTGGCTGGCCCTTTCGACAATGTTCCAGAAGCCGCTGCAGTTCGGGATTTGATCGACATAGACACCGCGCAGAGCTACACGGTCGCAATGCACGTCGTGCCCTACGAAGGCCAGTTTCACGGCAGTTATCGGCTCTATGCTCGGTTGAACGACACAACGCCGGACATTACCCAGGACGGTCTGATCGTCGAATTGGTGTCGACAGGCTCAAGTGGGGATTACACGGGGAGCCTGACGGTTATCATCGCCGGAGTCAGCGCCACGATACCCTTCACGGCCGGCACGGGAGACATCACCTCGGGTTGGCTGGAAGTGCTGATCAACGGCGACGACATCACGTGCTACTGGCAGGACACGGTGGTTCTGACGAACACCATCGGGGCCCAGACCGGCAAGCGCGTGGGCTTCGGCTTTGAATGCACGGTTGACGGGGGTGTCACCACGTGCGACCAGTACCGGGTGATCTACTACTCCCTCGACTACGACTACGGTGCGCGCAGCGAGTTCGTGACCAGTGCCGACGGTGAGCTGTGGCACTCGAATGGGCTCGGGCACCTGGTTCAACTCACCACGGATCTGACGCTGAACGACGACCGTCTCATTCTCGCGACAGAGCGCGAGCAGAAGCTGTATATCGCGGATCATGGCGATCCGGTGGCAGTGGGCGGCGACGGCGTGATGGGGGGGGCCGGGAACAATGTGCTGACCGCGGCGAGCATCACGGATTGGACGGCTCTGAGCTTCAACACGCTGGATTACGTGTGTGTGATCACGAACGGTCTTGGGGGCACCACGGACGGCGTCTACGAGATCACCAGTATCGCGGCCGGCAGCATCGAACTCACGCTCGCGCCCGGCGATGGCACGTGCTCATACAGCGTGGAGCGGGGACCGAAGATCTACGATCCGGTCGCGGGCACTCTCGAGCTGTGGATGGCCACGGCCGGGAAGGGATTCATTCCGGTCGGGTGTCCGAACATCGACCTCTACCGAGACCGGCTCACGCTCTCAGGGAAGCCAGCGCACCTCTGGTACATGAGCCGCCAGCAGGATCCACTGGACTTCGACTACTCCCAGACCGACGCGCAGCGGGCAGCGGCCGGAGATCAGGAGCGTGCAGGTCGCGTTGGCCAGCCGATTCGGGCGATGCGATCCCACACGGACGACTACCTTGTGTTCGGCGGCAAGTCTCAGACGTGGGTGATGAAGGGCGATCCGGCGTTCTCCGGGGATCTGATGGCTCTCTCGCGTCGCGTGGGATGCGTCGACCGTGGCGCGATGTGCTACGGGCCCGAGGGACAGTTGCTCTACCTGACGATGGACGGCCTGTACGAGATCGCCCCCGGCGCCCAAGCGTATCCCCAGAGCCGCAGCCGCGAGAAGTTGCCGCGGGAACTGCGCGACATCGACTACCTGACGCACACAACCCTGATGGCGTACGACACCCAGGATCGCGGGCTGCACATCTTCATCACGCGAGAGGACGAGGCGCAGATGACGCACTGGTGGTACGACTGGGAAGGGCGATCATTCTGGCCGATGGGGTATGCGTCTGCCCACGAGCCGACTGCCATCCATGCGTTCACCTCGCACTTCACCGACATGAGCGCGGTTCTGCTCGGCTGCAGGGACGGGTACATTCGGAAGTTCTCGCCGGATGCCGGGAAGGATGATGATGAGGGGATCGACAGCTACGTCCTCTACGGGCCCATCGACCTCGGCGGAGATGACTACAACGACGGCATGGTGACTGAACTTCGCGCCGTGGTTGCCAAGGGCAGCGGTGACGTGGACTGGAGCACGCTGGTCGCAGACGACTTCGAGCAGGCGACCGACGAAGATGCCGACGCCAGCGGAACGTGGGAGGCGGGATCGAACGTGCCCGACTTCCCGAGATCGCGCGGCCCGGCGTTCATTCTCAAACTGGAGAACGGTGACCCGGCTCAGGCATGGGCTATGGAGCGCGTCACTGCCCGCATACGGCGTCTCGGGAGGCACAGGATGTAATGGCCACCATACGCATTGACATCATCGTGTCGAAGGGCTCGGATCCGAACGAGATTCGCAGGGCCTTTCAGTTCGTCAATGAAGCCTTCCAAAACCTTGACGGGGTTCAGATCAGCTACGACGACGACAACAGCATCTCGGACATGATCGCCGCCAATACCGCCAATCTGGCCACTGCTTTCGCTACGCTGGTCGACCACGAAGGGCGCCTTATTGCAGGAGGACTCTGATGGCGTTTGCCTACTGTGCGAAACCTGGCATCATCCCGTCTCCCTCACCGGAGCCGACGGATACAGAGTCGCCGTCTGAAAGTACGCCCTCGACCCCCTCGACCCCCTCAAGCGCGAGCGAGATCAGCCCGAGCGGAACATCGGTCACGCCGGAGTGGCCGTCCAGCGCCAGCAGCCCAAGCCCCTCCGAGTTCGATCCCTGTGGCAACCCGAGCACCTTCCCGAATCTGCTCGGCTGGACGACGGAAGGAACCGTCACGAGCGACGGTCTAGATGCGATTCTCTTTGGGGAAGCCTCCAAGATCTACAAGACCAAGGGTCTCACGATTTGCGAAGAGGGCTATTCATTGACGGCCCTCTCTCTCGCGGTAGAGACCTGCATCAGCAACTACTCGACGCCCGACTCCGATCAGAAACCGTCACTCACGCTCTACGCGACGAGTGGAAGCTGGACAGTGAGCATGCTGCGCGACTTTGATGGCACACTCCTGACCTATCGGGTTGAGGGCCCGGCCTACGACCAGAGCGTCACGCTGTTGGGGTTGGCCGACACCGAACACATCGGGCTCGGCTTCACTATGCAGCTCGTAACGGGCGGCGTTCGATTCGTGGTCTTCGAGAGCGGAGACGAACTGTACGACACGATTGGGCCGCTGCCGGCAGCCTTCCCGAGCCAGAGCAACTGGGAGTACGGAACCGAAATGGCGGGCATCGAGAACGCCTACGTCGAGGTGCGGCGCATCGTCGCGACGAGCGAGGAGACGTGCAGCGCGGATGCGTCTCCGTCGCCCTCGGAAGAATCGCCATCGCCGTCGCCGTCGCCATCGCCGTCGCCGAGCCCCGAGCCGCCGGAGAATGACTGCAACGACTGTGACGAGACAGAATATGGCGCAATCCCAGACACCCTGTACCTCACATTGGGAACCCTTGATGGAGCCTTCAACAGTTACGAAGGCAAGCACACGATGGAGTGGGTCTCTGGTTGCCTCTGGGTGAGCGAGGACGGCAAGTCGTACCTTGAGTATCTGCCAAATCCGGTTGGCTCATGGCGCATCGTTCTGAATCCGCGGCTTCCGGGCTCTGGCTCATGCGCTATCGATTGGAGGCCAAGTGGCGAATCTGATTGCGAGCCATGGACACTGACGTTCGACAACGTAGAGGACTGCCTTGATGGCGACTCTCCGTGTGGCGGGTCCGAATGCCCGAGCAGTGGAACCGCGTCGATAAGTACAACATAAGCATAAGGGATGTAACAATGCCGAGCGGCGAACGCGATAAGTACGACAGCGCACTCAAGAAATGGACTTCAATGCCGAAGCTCAAAAAGTGCTGCCAGGGCGATCAGCGCGAGTGGCACATTAAGGTTGGCGTGTCCGCCACATCAGATGCAGGAACGCTTATTGAGACGCTGGCCTATGGAACATGCGGCGTGTCGTACATGAACCAACTCTTCTGCCGATACCACGAGGTCTTCATCAACCCGAGTGGTGTCGCATGCACACTCTGCGAGGCGCGTACCTGGCCGAAGCATGTCAACTCCCGCAGGCTCGTAGAGGAATGCCTTTCGCGGGACGGCAAGCAGGCCGCCGGAGAGCTGCTGATCGTGCTCGTGGAAAAGCAAGAGATAGACGCAGGCCGCGCATCGGAGATCGTTGATGCCCTCAACCTTGAAATCTAGAATTCGCGCTGCCGCCCGGCGTGTCGGCAAGACCGACCTCCGCGGATGCCTCTCGTGTAAGGGCAAGATGGTTCGGAAGATGGCAGCGACCGTCAGCGCCGGCCGAGCCCTCGTCGTGACGTGGGGCAAGAAGAGCGCCATGCCTGCACTGGCCGCGTCTCTGCACGTCCTCGGCTATGACGTGGAGACCATCGAGCGTGGTGAAGGCGACTGGAAAGACGCCGTGATCGACAGCATCAGGAACGATCCCCCGGACATCTTCCTCTGTTGGCAGCGGCTCTACGATCACGGATGGTCGAAAGAGGTCAAGGGCGTTCTCGACGAGTACATGATTCCGCAGCTCTACGTGGACTTCGGGATCTGGCCGCACTACCGGAGCGTGATCTTCGACCCGATGGGCGAGAACGCGACGAGCCAGGTGGCGGGTGCGCTTCGCGGTCTTGATGCGTCTGAACCCTACAGGTCGGCGGCGAACAATGGATCGGCCGAGATTCTGCGTGCCATGCGTCTCGGTCTGGCGGCACACGCGGCGAGGGCAGAGAACCAGCTTGCGAACCTCGGACTTGACGGGTTGCCGAAGCACTTCTCGCTGGCCATCCTTCAGCGCACAGGCGACCAGGTGCTGCGCTTCGACGCGGTCAAGAAGAGGCGGGAGCCGCTGAGACTCCTGAACGACCTGATCGCGGAGGCAAAGAAGCAGCGACAATACATCGTGATCAAGGCGCACCCATTCGACAAGAAGATGGATCTCTCGGGCGTGAAGATGTCGGGGCGCTACTGGCGCGTTCTCACGAAAGAGACCACGGGCGACAATGACGCCGCGATGGCCTGGCTCGTACGCGAAGCGGATTACGCGATCATGGTCAACTCGACGAGCCACCTGACGTGCCTCGCAATGGGCACGCCCGTGGTGACACTTGGCAAGGGATGGTTCACCGGCAACGAAGTCACGAGCGAGTTCAAGACGATCCGGGGTGCGGTCGCGGGCCCCAAAGATCATGATGAGCAACTGCGCGAGCGATATCTCCTGCACATGCTGTCGAGGCAACTGCCGCTGCCGGCGTGCAAGGAGGCCCCACGAATCGCATCAACCATCGACATGCTGACCAATCGCAAGGCCAGCACGCGCGACATCACCACGATCACCACCATCTACGCCGACAAGGACGCGGAAGAGGGCGTCCGCGAGACCCTTGTGTCCATCATGAAGTCGCTTCCGGGCATGGATCACATTGCTGCGGTCGACAAGGCGAGGCCGAACTTCATGCGCGAGATCGAGGCGCTCGGATTCCGCCTGATTACCATGGACGAGGGGAGCCCGCCGAGGATGATCTCCCTGCTGAAGAAAGCGCTCGATGGTGTGACCACGCGCTACGCACTGACCGTCGAGCAGGACGTGATCATCAACAAGGACACCGTCGCGGGTCTGTTGGCCCGGATGAGGGCGGTCGGTGCCGACATTGCAGGCGTCGAATCCACCTACGAAACCCGAGAGGGCAAACTCACGTTTCCGACCACGAGCCATTTCCGCAACCAGCTTCCCACGGGACAGGCGCATGTCTTCACAGACAAGAGCCACATCTGCTGGGCCTGCACACTGTGGCGAGCAGACGCGCTGAGAAGCGTGTCGTGGAATCGCGTTCCAGTGCTCGGGCACAGTGACGTGGAGATTGGCCGGCGTCTGCGCGCGAAAGGCTACCGCCTGATCCGTGATCATTCCGTGCGCTGCATTCATCTCGTTCACCAGGGCATCCGGGCGTACCAGCGTGACGCGGCCAGAGCCAAAGATCCGCTGCCGACAGTCCTGAAGCGGAGCAGTGCCCGCGGAGACGTGGTGATGGCCACGGCGGCCATGCGCGCCGTCGCCCTGCTGAATGACACGGGCACGGTGTCCGTCGAAACCCAATGCCCTGATGTGCTTCGGAACAATCCAGACGTGATTCCGGGGAGGGGACGGGGGAGAGTTGCTTCGCTGGACTGGTCGTATGAAGAAGGCCCGTGGGATCATGCGATACTCAGCTACTTCCAGGCGGCCGGGGTGAGCGCACGGTTGACGCCCGAGCTCATGTCCCTCTGCCGTCCGAAGGTCTACCCGAGCCGCCACATGCGACACGTAGCTGCCAAGGCGCTTCCTGACGATCAGCAATGGGCAGTCCTGCATCCGGGGCCCTGTCGCTGGCCGGAGCGCACTTGGAATCGGCTTCGCTGGCACAAGCTCGCCGACGACTTGCGGTCCCGCGGCTACGCGATCTGCGTGCTGTACGACAAGGCGGTCTCTTCCATGGTTAGCGCCGACGTGTTCAGGGACGACAGCGACACGCTCCAGTGCGCGGCCATCATTGAGCGCGCGGCTCTGTTCGTCGGTATCGACAGCGGCCCCTCGCACCTTGCGCAAGCCATGAAGCGGCCGAGCGTGATTCTGTTCGGGCCGATCACGCCGAAGACACGTCTCCACTCCCTTGTGGATCCGTCCATGTCCGGCACAGCCATCGGGGTTGAGCCCGAGGGGGTTGAGTGCGCCGGATGCGGGGAAGAGCAGCCGCGTCGGAACGGTCGAATCTTCTGCTATCGTCGGAAGCGGCCGAGCGAGTGCATGGAAGGGATCACGCTGGCCTCTGTGGTCGCCGCCGTGGATCGCGCCGAAGCACTGAAGCCCACCGAGCCGAGCGAATCCAGCAAGGTTCGAGAGAAGGTGCTGCCCTACTTGAGAGGCCGAGGGCTGGACGTAGGCTCGGGGCAACATCCGATTCTGCCGGAGGCCATTTCCATCGATGTGCGCCAGCTTCCGCAGGTCGATCTTGCGTGGGCCCACATGGACGCCCTTCCAATTCCGGACGATTGGTGCGATTATGTCTTCAGCAGCCACTGCCTTGAGCACCTCAAAGATCCAGAGGCGGCGATTGCTGAATGGCGACGGGTTCTCAAGCCGGGCGGATACTTGGCGCTCTATCTTCCAGACCAGCCGTACACGGAAGAGAATGCCGAGCACCTGCACAAACTCTCGATGGAGGCGATCATGCCGTGGCTGACCGGCTTTGATCTGGTTCATCAGGCATACTGCTTCGACTATTCGTTCATGGTCGTGGCGAAGAAACTGAAAAGCACATGACGCCCATTGAACACAAATGCGCGCGCTGCGGACGCACGTTCGAGGATGACGAGGAGTGTCTGATTCACAACGAAGACCACACGCGATGCCTTTGCGACGATTGCGCGCCCACGGCTGAGGCCCGAAAGGTCTTGATCATTGGTACGGGGCGTTGCGGAACGCACTATTTGTCTCGGATTCTTCGACGGATCGGATGCGAGGTGCCGCATGAACGGATCGGGCATGACGGCGGAATTGGTTGGTTCTTTGCCACCGACACGCCGTGGAACGACCATGACCGTTCGCGATTCGCATTCGGGCAGATCTGGACAGTGACGCGCGAACCGCTGGCGACGATCAGTTCACAGCATACCCACGTTCGCAAGATGTGGAAGTTCATCGGACGAGTACAGAACTGGACGTTCCCAAAGAACAAGACACTCAGGGCTGCGTGGCACTACGTCAAGTGGAACACGCTCTGCCTTGATCAGTCTGATTGGCATTTTCGCGTAGAGGATATTCATCGCGATAGTGCAGTCTACAGGGAGATGCGATCCCGCTTGGGACTCAGAAGACGAAAGTGTCCGATATTGCCGACCGACATTAACACACGCAAGCACCGTCGCTCGTATAAAAGCGTCACTCTCGATGATCTGAGAGCATTGGGAGATGCTGAACTGATCTCTGCGCTGCGCGATGTATCTGCGCGATGCGGATACGTGCTAAACGACTAGGAGACCACCATGGCATACGGAAGGCGACCGCGAATTCAGGCCGGGCTCTCTGGCGGCATCGCAGGCCATCAGGCAGCCATGCGCTCCCAGTACAGTCAGGGCATCGCCGCGGGGGGCAGTAATGTGACCATCGATGCGTCCGGCAACCGCGTCACGGGAACACATAACGTGACCAGCGCGTCTCCGCGACGTGCTGTTGGCGGTGGGCTCGCTGGCTCCTATCAGGCGGCCTACGACCAGGCGCGGAGGGCGAATGAGGCGCGCTATCAGCAGATCCTTCAGGGGTACGGTGCCCGACGTCAAGAGGCCGAGACTCTTCTGGCCGATCTTGGGCAGCGCGAACGTGCTGATCTTCAAGAGCGACATTTCGAGAGTTCCGCTGCACTCGCCCAGCAGGGCCTCGCGTGGCAGGGCTCGACCATTGAGCCCACCATGCAGATGGGCCTTGACCGTGAGCAGAACGCGCAGCTCCAGCGATACGATGAGGGGCAGGCCAGAATGAGGCTTGAGACGCTCGGCGGGATCGATCAGCAGCGGCTCGCCTTTATGGAGCGGCGCACGGACGCCTACCCGGATCAGGGCCAGTTCATTCAGCTCGCACAGGCCGAGGGGCGATATGACCGCGATCTTCCTGGCGGACGAAGCGCACAGGTTGACATTGATCGCGCGGAGCGACCGGAGCGTAGGTCGCTACAACTGCCACAAGCATCAAGCAGAGCCCAAGGGCAGGCGCTCGCAGTGCCAACGCCACAGGGGGCAGTCTTCAAATACGGTGGCAAGACCGGACAGGCGGCGATCAACGCAGCGGCGGCCGCGTCGAAGCGCGGAAGGACAAAGGCTATCCGCGAGAATGCGGCGAAGCTCCTTCAGCAGGAAGCAGAGCAATTCGGATCATCGCTGCCGGACAGCCCCGAAAGAGGATTGGGCGAAATGCCGCTGAAGGAGTTGGACTTCAATACGCTGACCAAGGAACAGCAGGAGCCTCTGAAGAAACTCGCCCAGAGCGGCACCACTCACATCGGGATCGGCGAGGGCAACATGCTGACCCTGAATCAGATGTGGCAATACCTGATCGTCCGCCCGAGGGTGTTTTACAAGTTCGTGGACGCATACAAAGCCGCCGACAATCCAACCGGAGTAGAGGTTGCAGGCATTCTTAGCGGTATCCTCAAAGACAGCGATATTCTGACAGCGACGTTCTAACATCACGACTCGAAAGGGCTACCCATGCCGATCATATCCGAGAATCAGCCACGATACGGTGCGATTGGCCGCGCTGCACGACGCATCGGCCAAGGCCAGCAGCTTGAGGCTGATCGCGCTGTGGCCCTCAAGGGCAAGATGTTCTACGACCAGATGGACGAGACCACGCGCCGCGGCATGGAGCAGCAGGATCAACAGCTTGAGCTTGCCGAGCTGCGCGATCTTCAGATTCAGGAGCAGATGCAGGCCGATCTCCTGGAGCGTGGTGAGCGCGAGCAGACCGAACGCATGAAGGCGATGATGGAGGTCACGCGCACGCAGCGGCTTCAAGAGTCACGAACCATCGGGAGCCTCACCGAGAAGGCGATGTCCTACCTGCAGGTCCCCGAGAACCACACGCTGTCGCCGACGGACAACAAGGCGCTCCAAGAGGTAGCGGACACCATCGGCAAAGCGGCCGGGAATGGGAACCTGACATTCGCAGAGAGACAGCAGGCGATCATCTCGGAAGTTGCCAGAGGGCAGGTCATTATCCGACGCGCCACCAAGACAGGCGCGACCATCGACGAGATGATCGAGAAGGATAGGCGCCCCGTTCTCTCTGGGGATGGCAGCAAGGAACGAACCGGATGGAACTACCGAGACCCGAAGACTGGGGGCCTCGAATTCGTGAAGGACCCCGCCTATGAATCCCGCATGGCCACCGAGCGTGAGCGGATCAAGTTCGCGGCGACCACAGAGGCCGCGTTGGCGAAAGAGGAGCGTGCGACACAGGCCAAAATCCGCGCTGAGGCGTGGAAGCAGGCGTTCTTGGAGGCAAAGCCGCCGCCGGGCGGAACAAAGTCGACATGGAGTGCGGAAAAAGTCCGCGCCCGCGCTGAAGAGTTGTACCAGCAGATGTCGGCCGGCACGAAGAGTCAGGAGCCAATCCCCGACATCCCCGCGATGCCAGACGCCGACCAGATACAGGCCGCGCAGGCCGCCGTTGTGCAGAAGGTCGAAGAGGCCATCAAGGGCGGCATGTCGCGGCAGGCCGCTCTCGCGACGCTAACTTCGGAGGAAATCATGGCTCTCATGGCCGCCCAAGCGGAGAACGGCTAATGGCTTTGTTCACGAGGGAGGAGTTGCAGGCCGAACTTGATCGGAAGATGCGCGACGAGCCTATCGCGCAACCGACTCCCGAGCCTCCGATGTTCAGCATGGACGAACTTGAGGCGGCGCTTGAGGCCAAGGGCATTGAGCCTTCCGAGCCGGAGAGGCTGTACCCCGATGAGCCTGAAGGCGAGATCGAGCGGCCGCAACATGGGATTGTAGACGAGGCCGCTTTCGCGATTGGCCGGGGGACGCTCAGGCTTGGCAGTTCCGGGATGGCGTCAGCACACGCACTCAAGACGCTTCTGCGAGGCGGTGCGCCAGAAGTAATCGGCGGCGCAAGGGGCCGCATGCTGACGGGCCTGACCAAGTTCGACCATTCGCCGACGCTGACCGAGGAATCCGAGCGTCTACTGGCGATTGCCGAGCATCCCGATGTGCAGGCGAGCGGGGACTGGGTTGGCAAGCCGCTGTCCGAGCAAATCAGTTATCCGGGGTTCTATGCTGTCAATCTCTTGGAGATGGTGCCGCAACTGTTGGGCGCAACCGTGGCTGCTGCCGCTGGTGGCCCGGCGGCGTCGCTGCTGTTCTTGACCGCGAGTGAGGGTGGCGCACACTACAACGAAGCGCGGAAGGCGGGCGCCAGCGACGAGCGCGCGGCTGTCGAGTCAGTGTTTGTGGGCGGCATCAATGCGATTCTGGAGTACATCCCGATTGCCGCGTGGTTGGATAAGGGCCCGGCGGCCGCACTCAAGAAGAAGGCCATCAGCGCTGGATTGCGTATGCTCGGAAAGGCAGGAAAATTTGCGAAGAAGGCTGCGTCGACCAAGGCCGGCCGGAAAGCCATCGGCGCACTGTCGCAGGCCGGCATGGAAGCTGTGACGGAGGCGCTTCAGGAGGCTACAGGGATAGCCGCCAACGATATTGCCGACCGCGCAGGGGCCGACTTCTTCAGTTGGGCCACGTCAGAGGAGATGGCGAGGGCCGGTATTCTTGGTGGCGTGATGGGTGGCATAATGGGGGCGGCACCTGGCGGTCAGTCCGATGTGCAGGAGCAGGCCCCTGAAGCCCAGAAACCCCCTGTTGCAGCCGCCTCAGAGGCCGCGGATGCCGAAGCGGGGGTAACACCCCTTTCTGAGTCCGAGCAAGCCACAGAGGCTCCTACGGCACCTATTGAAGACAGTCTCGCGCCGAAAAAGGCCGATGGGGAACTCGACTACGATAATATGTCGGATGATGAATTCTTGGCCCGAATAAGAAGAGGCGACCGGCCGACGATTGCCGACACCGAGCGAAGCCCGAAGAAAACAGCGAGTTTCCCGAGTGTCCTCGCGGCAGTCGATTTTGAGGGGGGTGTCACAGCAAAGGAAGCGGGAAAGAACGCAAGCAATCTGGAGCGTAGTGACGGCATTGACGCCGCGAAAACGTACCAGCTTGAATTCGAGAGATTGAGAAACGAGGCGAGATCAGCGGAGAAGGCATCGCAAGAGTCTGAGCTTACAGAGGCTCCTACGGCACCTATTGCGGAGGCTGAGGTGGCCCCGAAGGTGGGCGATACCACGTCCGTCATGGGCAATGACGCCAAACTCGCCCGCATGGAGACAGACGAGAACGGGATCCGGCATGAGTTGTACGAGTACCCAAGCAAGCCGGGGCAGCCATATCAAGGTGCTGCCATTCGCTCGGTTGACGTAGACTCCGGCGAAGTTGTGAGCCTGACGCGCTACCCGAAGATGGCCGACGCGCTGGCAAAGCTGCCTGATGGGGTAAAGCCCGTCTCGGAGCCCAAGCCAAAGGCATCGCTGACGAAGCCCAAGGCCGAGGCGATAACCGTCTACCACGGCACGTCGGAGTCATACCAAGGCCCGCCAAGCACCGTTCGGCACAAGCGAGGAGACTACGTTGGGACGTATTTCTCGCAAACGCGCAAGGGTGCAGACTTGTGGGCCACCGACCCGAACAGGCCCGCTGCCGGACGAGTTATCAAGGCGCAAGTGAGGCTTGAGAATCCAGCGAGTCGCGCCGATGTTGACGCGGCAATGGCGAAGCTGAACAAAGAGGATGGCGGATGGGATTCGGCAACGCTGACAGAGGAACTGAAAGAGCGGGGCTTCGACGGCGTCATAGACAGCGAAGTTCGGAATGAGATCGTGGTGTTCGACGATTCCCAAATCGCACAAGGGCCAGCCAAGCCCGCAGGGCTTCCGAGCTTTGTGGACAGCACTGGCACTCGGTACGTGATGGACAACAAGGGCCGGTGGAACACTGAGGCAGGCGAGCGCGTCACAAGCCCTGCCGTCGCGGCGCGTGTCGATGCCGAATACGCGAAGCAGCAGGCGAAACCGAAGGAGCCTCTGGCCCAATACGGCGAGTCCAACAAGATCGTCACCACCGAGTCCAAGGACGCCGCGCTCAAGAGCATCGCCGACAAGATGAAGCGGCTCCACACGGGGCTGCCGGTTGACATGGTCGCTCCGCTGGTGACGATCGGCGTGTACCACTTCGAGGCTGGGGCCCGGACGTTCAAGGACTGGTCGGCCAAGATGATTGCCGAGGTCGGCGAGAACATCAAGCCGCACCTGAAGGCGATCTGGGATCGGACGCAGACCAGTCGCAAGGCTCTTGATCAAGATGGTGTCAATGCGCAGGCTGGGAAGGATATGACGATTCCGCCGCCCGACAGTCCCATCCCGGCAGAGGCGGCGCCAGCCGAGGCCCAGATGCCCGACGTGCGCGAGGTCGGAGATCACGGGCTCACCGAGACCATCGACAAGTGGCAGGGCGACAGGGATGTTGCGGCATTCGACCACGACGTGAATATGCGAACCCATCGTGACGAGATCGCCGAGATGGTTGGCGAGAAGCGTTACGGGAAGAAGGCTCGGATGCTGGACGAGGCGATCCACCGCTACATTGACCTCAAGGGCAAGGCGGCGGAAGAGATTGCCAAGTACGGTGATAAGGTCTCGGATGCCTCAAGGGCCGTCGTAAACCGATCTCAGAACCTCACCAAGAAAGAAACCGCCTACGCAGAACGAATGATCGCTGAAAACGCAGAGATTGGGGCGCGGGCGAAGGATGCCGGAGTCATCCGGAATGTCCATGAGAACTACACGGCACGGATCTACCGCTTCTCGAAGAAGTCGATGAAGCGCGTCATGCCGAAGTTCAGCCAGACAACCGCCCGAGCCAAGCAGCGGACACTCACCTCGATTCTTGAGGCGGAGTCGAAGGGGTATGAGCTGGCCGTCCCCACCGCGACAGAAGCCCAGAGGGTTGCGGCCGACCAGACGACGCAGGCCATGCTGGATCGGAATCTCGTCAAGATGGCGCTGAAGTCCGGCATCTTCAAGCGGTCACAAGAGGCCGGCTACGAGCCGCTCAAACATCCCGGCCTGCATACGTGGGTTCCTCGAGCGAACATCAAGGAAGAGGATGCGAGTGGCCTGAACTTCTTCACGGCAGAGGACGGCACCGTGTGGGAGAGAATCCCACTCTATGCGCTTCCGCACATCGCGAAGCACCTGAACAACGCCCTCGGCACGTCGATGTTCGAGGACGTAGGGACGCTTAAGAAGGCCGCGGAGGTATCGGACGCGCTCAAGCGCATGATCTTCGTCCAGAGTTTCTTCCACCACCAAGCGTTCTTCCGCTCTGCCGCACTCGCCGGCCGTGGCTTCAATCTCGTGAAGGGATACGAGATGGGCCGCGAGGCCATCATGCAGAAGAACCCGAGGCTGCGCGAGCTTATCCACGCGGAACTGACCATCGGCCTGGCTCAGGACTTCGAGAGCATCAAAACGTCGGAGAAGTCCCGGATCGAGGCCCTCATCAACGACAATGCCGTCGGTCACGTCCGCGACTTCATGCGGGACATGCGCGATCGGCACATGGAACACCTCTTCGGGAAGATCGGCCCCTACCTAAAGGCGTGGACTGCCCTGCTGGAATACGATCACCTGCTGGCGAAATATGCGCCAAAGATCGAGGCGGGAACGATGACGCGCCAACAGGTTGCCACGATTGTCGCCAAGAGGGTGAACGATGACTTCGGCGGGCTGAACCTGGCTCGCATGGGGCGGAACAAGACCATCCAGAGTTTCTTGAGGACGTTCCTTCTCGCGCCTGACTGGACGGAATCGAACGTGAGGTCGATGGTCAAGGCGCTGGTGAAGGTGAAGCCGCAGGACTTCGACAACCCGACGAACGTGTTCAGGCGGCTCAGGCTTGCCACGGGCCCCGAGGGCGCTGCCTACAGGGCGATGTGGAGCCGCGTGGCCCTCAAGGGCGGTGCCATAACGCTTGCGGCGAACCTGCTGATGGCATCCATTGATGACGAGGACTTCTTCGAGAGGTACAAGAGGGCGTGGGCAGAAGGCAATCTTCGATGGCTGGATGTCGATGTGACGCCCATCTATCGGTTCTTCACGTCGCTGCTCGGCGGCACACCAGACGCGCAGAGGAAATACTTCTCGATCTTCGGCCACACCCGAGACCCGATCAAGTTCGCCGTCAACCCCGTGCGCTCGCTCAAGCACAAGCTGCATCCGTTTGGCCCTGGCCTTGCGCTTGAGGCAATGACCGGCGAGGACTACGCGCAGCGTCCATTCACCACGAATGCCGAGTTCTTTGGGCTTGACCCCAAGGGGAAACTCGCCGGGAAGACCGTGAAGAGCCCCTTCAAAAAGGGCGGGCCAGTCACCATCTCTAAAGCGGTGCCGTTCGGCATCCATTCGGCGCGACGCTTCCTGCCGATACCGGCACAGCAGTTGGTGGCCTTCCTCGCAGGCGAAGTAGATGCGTTCGATGCCATCACCAAGGCGGCGGGCCTGATGACTTCTACGACCTACGCCAAGGGCGCTGCGTGGGGGAACATGGACCCGGAGATGCAGACCGTCGAGGCGTCCGTTGCTCTGAATGACCTCTTCTCGGCGCACAAGAAGCTGAAGGAAGCGAAGAGGGAATACGCGGATCGTGACGCACCGATGCCGGCGGATCGTGCGCGACTCCTGGCCGTGATCGAGCCTGCAGCCAAGGGCATAATGCTGATGCGTCGGGCGATAGACAAGGGGCTTGCCCGAGAGGGCGAGGCGAAGATCACCGAAGAGCAGATATCCGAGATTACAGCGAACGTGATGAGCGTAGTTCAGGAGGCGACGGCCGCCATGAAGAAGGAGACCTCTGACCGAGGCCGGAGCTTCGATGGCGCTCGGAAGCAATCCCCCCAGAAGCGCAGAAAGCTCACGCTCCCGAAGGCGAATCCCAAGTAGACACCCCAATTCCCGGTTCCGGACAACATCGCGTCGAGACAACCACTACCAAATAAAGCGACGACGATCCGGGGCCGGGATAATTCTTTTCGAGAATCCGCTTGACAGCGCATGGGCCATGGTGTACTATGTCCATTGACTGACCACCACCCTTCAGATCAGGAGCTCGGGATGCCAGAATGTTTTCGCTTCTTGATCCCCGCCGACAAGAAACAGAGGCTCGCAAAGGCCGCTAAGGAATCTGGCCATTCCTCGCTGGCTTCGTTCGTCCGCTCCGCCGCGTATGATAGGGCGGACGACATCCTCCGAAAGAAGAAAAAGGAGCAGAAGAAACATGGGGCACTGCCCACACTGTAGGCGCCATTTCAGCGAACCCGACGACGAGCAGGGCGACCACGGATGCCCACGTTGCGGGTTGTCTCGGGACGATATCCTGTTTATCTGCCCTTCCTGCACACGCGAGCTCGAAGATCCCGAAGAGCTCATTCAGTGCCCCACCTGCCACTTCCAATGCTGCGTTCACTGCGCAGATCCCAATGACAAGTGCCCGGAGTGCAGCGATCCGGCGAACCCCAACTTGGAGAGATGAGATGACGCAAGAGCAAGAGCAGAAGATTCGGAGGGCCGTGAGTAAAGAGACTGAGCAGGGCGACGACCCCTTCATCGTAGATCACATCATCGCCGCGCTGCGCGAGAACAACCGCCAGCGTGACGAGGAATTGAGTGTCTTGAAGGACATTGGGCAAGAGAAGTTCGGCGCTCTCGCTTGTCGCGTCGCCGCGTTGGAAGACTACGTGGACGCGAATGTGCTGCGGCCCCAAGCAAAAACCAACAAGCAACTGCTGGACAAACTCGATGCACTCGACCAGCGCATCACCGAGAATCAGAAAGGCTGATGATGGAAGACAAACCCCTGATCGCATCGATAGCCGACCTCTTCCTGGCGCACGGCTACAAGGACATGGCCGACAAGCCCGCAGTGACCATCAAGGTTGCTGGTGTGGACGGCGGCGAGTGGGCCGTCACATTCGACGGCACGGGGACGTTCAGTTTCAGCATCGCATGGAACGGATTTCCTGCTGGCGAGATCGATCCGGGCGGCGGCGTGATATGCGCTGGCGAACTGGCAAACGAAGAGACACTACAGGCCGCGCTTGAAGCTGAGATAGAGCGCAAGAAAAGGCACCCCATGAGCGATTTCACCGATTGGCTGGATGCCGTCATGAGCAGGCTGCACATCGTCACCGGCGATCCGCGAAGTGCCCCCATCGGCACCGCTACTATGCTGATGGAAGTCGACCTTTACCGCGCCTTGGACAGGCTGCGGAAGCTGCATGAGAAGCTGACGGCCGACCATTACGCCGACAACATCGCCATGGATGGCTGCTGCGACCTGGAGGCCGAGTTCGTCTGCGACTCTTGCGCATTCGCGGCAAATGCCTGCAATCGTCTGGCCGCCGCCCTGCTCAAGATATTGGAGGAATCCGAATGACCGACAAGCAGCTTGCGCGGTACATGACGTGGTTCTGGGCAGGCGTCCTGCTGGGCGTTCTGCTGACGTTGCTTATCAGAGTCTGCTAAGAGGAGAATGACGATGCCTGACTACACGGACCCGGAATATCGCAAGACGATCATCGGCGGAAGCGACATTGGGACCATCATGGGCCTCAACAAGTGGCAGACGCCGATCAACCTGTGGGAGGTCAAGAGCGGCCGAGTTCCTCCGTTCGAGGGGAATCAGAAGACCAAATACGGACTCCTGCTCGAACCCGTGGTCGCCAAAGACTACGCCGACCTCAACGACGTGCAGATCCGCGACACGAACCACGACTACACGCTGCCCAGCTTCCCGTGGGCCGTCGCGCACCCGGATCGCCTGATCGTGAGGGGAGATCACCCGGCCCATCGCGGCGTCGAGATCAAGTGCTCCGATCAGCGCATGGCGGACCAGTGGGGCGAGAGCGGAGAGTCCGACGACGTGCCGGCCATGTACCAGGCTCAGGTTCACTGGTACATGATGATCCTGGACGCCGAGTGGTGGGACGTGGCGACGCTGATCGGCGGATGGGACTATCGCCAGTATCGGTTCGAGCGCGACAAGGCGCTTGAGGCCGACATGCTCGAGGCGGCGCAGAAGTTCTACGTTGATGCCATGATCAATGACCAGCAGCCCGACGTGATCGGCACCGAGGCGGAGAAGGAGAACCTGAAGCGCATGTTCCCGGACAGCAGCGAAGTCATGCTGCAGGCGGATCCGACGATTGATCTCCTGTCTTCGGCACTTCGGGCCACGCGGTTCGACGAGAAGAAGCTCGGGGCACAGAAGCTGAAGGTCGAGAACGAGATCAAGGCGTTCCTCGGGGATGCTCGTGGCGTGGAAACGTCCGAGGGTGCTCTCACGTGGACGAAGAACAAGGACAGCGAGAAGATCGACTGGAAGGGAGCGTATGCTGAGGCCATCGCTCTGGCATCAACAGGCACCGGATTCATTGGCTTGCCGCCTCAGAAGATATGCGATCTGCTATTCGGCGTCGCAGAAAAGCACACCACCACCAAGGAAGGCGCGCGGGTGTTCCGTGTGCCGAGAAGCTGGAACAAGGACTGAGCCAAGGAGCAGGATGATGAGCAGAATCATTACGCTGAACGTGAAGGACTTCAAGCGCGTGCGCGAGGTACATATCGAAGCGCATCCGCACGTGAACACCATCGGGGGCCGCAACGCCCAAGGCAAGACCAGCGTGCTCGACGCGATCGCAGTCGCTCTGGGCGGGAAGAAGCTCATGCCCAAGGAGCCCATAAGGGCAGGCAGCGACAAGAGCGAGATCACGGTGAAGCTTGATGATCTGGTGGTTACCCGAGTGACCACGGCGAAGACAGACCGGCTGGTCGTCACCAACGCCGAGGGTGACCAGAAGCGGGGCCCGCAGGATCTGCTCGACTCGCTGTGGGGCAGCCGCACCATCGACCCGGCCGAGTTCATCCGCATGACCTCGCGGCAGCAGGTGGACACCATCAAGCGGGTGCTCGGGTTGGACTTCAGCGAGCAGGACGAGAAGCGCAAGGGGCTGTATGACGAACGGACGCTGATCAACCGCACGGTCAAGACGTTGGACGGGCAGCTCGCCGGGATGGTGAAGCACGACGACGCGCCCGAGGCCGAAGTGAGCGTGCGTGACATCGCGGCGGCATTGCAGAAGACGCGGGAACATAACCAACGGCTGGAAGACTTCACGCGCGACCGCGACCGCCTCTCAACAAACGTGAAGGGAAGCAAGGAGCAGATTGCGTCCCTTGAGGATTCGCTCAAAGACGTTCGCGCGATGTTGGACTCCGACAAGGCGGACTTGGCCGCCCAAGACGAGCGGATCGCCAATTTCAAGCTGATGGCCACCTCCGGCCTCCAAGAGCAGCTTGACAACGCAGAGGGCCTGAACCAACAGGTTCGCGGGAACGCCCGCCGCGCTGAAACGGCTCAGGAACTCGATGGCAGCCGCAAGCAGAGCGCCGAATTGACGGAAGCAATCGACGAAATCGACGAGGCCAAGAAGATGGTGCTGGCCGACGCGGACTTCCCCGTGGAGGGCCTCACCTTCGACGAGACTGGCCTGCGCGTCAATGATGTCCCCTTCGAGCAGGCCAGCGGGGCCGAGAAGTGGCGCCTGTCAGTGGCCATGGGACTCGCGATGCACCCCGGCATCAGCGTACTTCTGGTGCGAGAGGGTGAGAAGCTGGACGAGGACAGTCGTAAGCTGCTGGCCGACATGGCCGTGGAGCAGGACGCGCAACTCTGGATCGAGGACTGCCGCGCCGCGGACGGTGAGGCAACGGTCGTGATCGAGGACGGGCAGGTAAAGGACTGACAACAGAAAGGGATGCTGATGGACACCACGAAGTTCGAAAAACTGGTACGAGCTCGCGCCAATGAGCGCGTTCAGGCTCGCATCAAGACGCTCAAGAAGGATGTCAACGCGGCGATACAGAAGTACGCCGGGCCTTCATATACAACATTCGTCGGTGAGATCACCACGAACGAACACGCCATCCCGATTCTGACGCTGCTGGCGCGACCACGCAACGACGCAGACTGGCCGCAGGAGCTCTGGCACAGGGAGGCCGACAAGGTACGCGAGGAGCTCTTCGGCGTGATGGACGAGATGCAGAAGTCCATCCTCGCGGCGGACCGTTCCGCCGACAGCACCAACACGCCCGCGAAGGCAGACTGAACAGTACCTCAGCACCCACAGAAAGGGATGCGATGCCAGACAGGAAGCCGAAGACAGTGACGGCCGAGGAACGTGCCTTGGCCGCAGCGGAGAAGAAGGCGGAGGCAGACAAGAAGCGCGAGGAGGCCGCCACTGGCAAGGTCGTTCTGAGAACGGCCTGATATGAACCGGCTTTGATCATTGACAATTTGCGGGCGGCTGCGGCGTGGAAGGACACGCACGGCGATAATAGGTTACTGGGTAAAAGATGAGCGTTACCGCTCACGCTGAAAAACCAGAGGCTGCAACTCCTCGAAAACCAGAGCCGGAATCAAGCCCGGCCAGCCGCCCGCACTTCAAAGGAGAAGGACATGAAGCAGACAGCAGAAGACCACCTTCGGCGCATCTTGCAGTGGTTCGACAAGCGATCCGACGGGTTCCGACAGCGCACCGCGCAGAAGATCTTCGAGGACGCGAGGGCCTTTCTGGAGAAGAAGGCATGAGCAGCAACAACGACAAGGCGCACGTGGCGCATGGACCTGGATGAAACACTAACCATCAGCAGGAGAAGATCATGCCGCAGAAGAACATGAGTACCGCATTGGCGCCCACGATCCCCGCCGCCAAGGAGCTGCTGACAAAAGCTGCGACCGAGTTCGCCTCACGCATCCCGGCAAGCGTGCCGCTGGCACCCGACCAGTTCGTCTCAAGCGCCATCACCACATTCGCCAAGAACCCGGCGCTGCTGCGATGCACCAAAGAGAGCGTGTTTCAGGCGCTCTACTCCGTGGCGGCGCTCGGGCTGGACTTTCAGTTGAACCGGGCCCATCTGGTTCCCTTCGGTAACGTCTGCACCCCGATCATCGGGTACGCCGGCCTTCGGGAACTGGCGATCCGCTCCGGCTTCGTGTTGGATGCCTACGCCTTCCCGGTGTACGAGAACGATGCGTGTGACTTCGGCCTGGGCGACGAGCCGTTCGTGAGACACAAGCCCTCGCCGCCCGCGGTTCGTGGCAACCTCATCGCCTGCTACATGGTCGTTCACCAATCGAACGGAAGGATGTTCCTCGACTGGATGTGGAGGGAGGAAATAGACGCCATCCGCCACCGCAGCCGCGCGTCGAAGAAGGGGCCGTGGGTGACCGACTACGTGGAAATGGCAAAGAAGACGGTGCTTCGCCGCGGCCTGAAGCAAATGCCGCTGACGCCCGAGCTGTCCAAGGCCATGGAGATGGACATCGCCGCTATGGACGAATTCCGGGGTCCACCGACCCTCCCCGGCGACGCAACCCCCGCGCCGACCGGAAGGACTCAGGCCGAAAAGCTCCGCAACGCCGCCGCCCCGAAGCCGGACACCCCTCCGGAAGGGCCCAACACGGACGCAGGAAGCGTCCCGGAGGGTGAAGTGGGGGAAAGCCCCATCGAGGAGCCCGAAGCAGCCACAGGCGAAGATACGGGCGCTGACGGGGCACCTGAGACCATCACCTGTCCCGAATGCGAGAAGGAAGTCAAGCCCGGACAGCTCAGATCGGAAGCCGCTGGTGTGATCTTCCACGCCAAGTGCCGGAAGGCCCTGCTCAAGAAGAACGAGCAGGAAGCGGAGGCCCCGGAAGAGGAGCCCGAGGCCGAAGACGTGCTCTCGCATGAGAATCTGGTCGATCTCCAGAAGGACATGGAGGAAACGGATGTGACCGAAGCGATGGTTCAGAGACGCTACGGCAAGACTCTGGACGCGCTGACGGACACAGAAGCAGGCGAACTGGGCCAGACGCTTCAGAACATCTACAACGGGCAGGACACCATCGAGGCAGCATTCGGAGTGTCGGCCGGCGACGAGGAATAACGCGGGATCAGCACCCTGGGTGTCAGGGACTGTCTCCACTCGTGTTCTCCGAGCCTGTGAGCCACACCGAGAACCAGGGTGCTCCCCGATTCACTGGGAAGGGTGACAAGAATGTACGCCCGAATCTTCGAGCAGATCTTAGACTCGAGTATCGCGGACGACTACGAGGTTCGCCACCTGATGATGGATCTCCTCTTGCTGGCTGACGAAGACGGCATAATCGACATGACTCACCAAGCGATTGTTCGCCGAACGAACGTGCCGATCAAAGTTGTCATGAGATGTATTGGCGTCTTGTCACAACCTGACAAGCGCAGCAGAACACCCGACAAGGAGGGCAGACGGCTTGTCAAGATTGACGAAAATCGGGACTGGGGATGGCGCATTGTAAACTATGACAAGTTTCGGAAGATCAGAAACAAGAGGGATCGTAAAGAGTACCAACGCAACTACATGCGGGGATATCGACAGCGCCAGAAGGCCGAACATGTCGAAAATGTAAGCGCTCCGTTAGGCGGTAAGCCCCATGAAGATGTAAATGTAGCTGTAGATGTAGACAAGAAAAAGAAACGTCGGTCTGTGTCTGTGGCTGAAGTTCGGGTCATCGTCGACCAGTGGAACACGTGGGTGGAGAAGGTCGGTCTCATCGGCACGCTCAGGAAGCTCCCCAAGACAGGGAGCCCACGACACCGATCACTCCTCAGCAGGATGCAGGACTTGGAATGGATCCGAGATCTCCCACTCGCGCTGATGAAGGCAGAGAAGAGCGACTTCCTCATGGGTAGGGCGACGAACTGGAAGATCACGTTCGACTTCCTTGTCACAACCGAGGGTGTCGAGAAAATCATGGAGGGGAAGTATGAGAACGCAGGCGGCAAAGCCGGGCCTGCAGGACGCCAGTTCGATCAAGGAAGGGACCCCAGTGACTATAAGTGATCTCGACAGGCGCACGAAGCTCTGCACGGAGGACTGGCTGCGTCACCGCGGCGTGCCTGAGCGATTCGTCGGTGCCACCCCGAACCTGTTCGATGCGATGCAGATGCGAGAGATTCTTCCCCTGGTGGAGCAGCTTGACCTGAACGGCGTGTTCATCAGCGGGGCTGTCGGCACCGGCAAGACATTCGTGGCCGCGGCATTGTTCCTCGAATGGGCAAGGCGAGGGCTCGCGGACGAAGTGTGGAAGCAAGCATACGTGGTTCGCGGAGACCCCATGCGCCGGCGCTTCTGCGCCTCGGCCCGATTCATCAACGTGCCAGACATGCTGATCAAGGTCAGGGGCGACTTCTCCCGGAAGACCAAGAGCAACCCCGAGCCGGAGGTGGTGCGTCACCTGAGTAGGATGGGGTTGCTGGTTCTCGACGACCTCGGTGCGGAGCAGGGGACGGACTGGGCATTCTCGTTCCTCTACAGCGTGGTAAACAACCGCTACAACGCGGAGAAGCCGACGATCATCACGAGCAATCTGACGCTGCCGGAGTTGATGAAGGTCGACCAGAGACTCGGCTCGCGCATGGCGAGCTACGTGCCTGTGAAGTTGGAAGGAAAAGATCGCCGCTTGGATGAGCGGCTGAACAGGGAGAGATGA